>Ga0209211_10010947_pt1 | contig 11720 bp, 10 predicted proteins | sample RifGroA2_FD_183992 | JGI IMG/M metagenome (GOLD analysis project Ga0209211, IMG submission 183992) | Groundwater microbial communities from Rifle, Colorado, USA - Groundwater A2 (SPAdes) (version 2) | ecosystem: Environmental > Aquatic > Deep subsurface > Groundwater | place: Rifle, Colorado... | reverse complement strand
GTTTTCCTTGTAGCTATGAAACTGATCGTCGGTCTTGGTAATCCGGGCAAAGAATACAATTTGACTCGCCATAACGCGGGATTTTTGGTTGTCGACGAACTAATTAAAAAGATGGACGGAGTCTCATCGGCCACTTGCCAGTTTGTTAAGCCCCAGACTTTTATGAACCGCTCGGGTTTGGCGGTTAGGAAAATTTGTCAAAAATACAGAGTTGATCCTCAGGATTTGTTGGTCGTTCATGACGATCTCGACTTAATTTTGCCATCTTTCAAACTGGCTTTTGGTAAAGGTCCCAAAGCCCATAATGGGATTTTGTCGATCGAAGAAGCTTTAGGCACAAAAGACTTCTGGCGGCTGAGAGTGGGCGTCGAAGGTAGAATCAAGGATCAAGAACCTGCCTCGTCGGCGGGCGGGTCAAGAATCAAGGGGGAGGAGTATGTTTTGTCCAAATTTACCGGAGACGAAGTAAAAAAGTTGGAAGAGATTGAGCCCCGAATCCGGCTGAGTGTAGAAAAGTGGATTGAAAGTTGACTCCCCTTGGACTAATCTGAATTAGAATTAAGAATCGAAAATTAAGCTAACTTACCTCCTATTCGTTTGCCGGCTTAGTCCTAAATCTTATGTATTACCTAAAATATCGTCCAAAGAGCTTCGCTGAACTTTTTGGCGCCAAGGAGATTTCTAAGGCTCTTCAGAATTCATTGGAAAAGGGCCAGGCCGGTCACGCCTACATTTTTACCGGTCCCAAGGGGAGCGGTAAAACTACCACCGCCCGAATTTTGGCTAAAGCCCTCAACTGCGAGAGTCTAGCGTATGGTACGTCGAACGTTCAACGTTCAACGTCGGACGTAGCGCAGATGGAGCCTTGCAATAAGTGTGATAACTGTTTGGCTATTAATGAGGGCCGCTTTTTGGATCTTTTGGAAATCGACGCGGCCAGCAACCGCGGCATTGATGACATCCGCAGTCTCAGGGATAAAATTAAACTTTCACCAAGCTTGGGACGGTTTAAGGTTTATATTATTGACGAGGTTCACATGTTAACGACCGAAGCTTTTAACGCCCTTTTAAAGACTTTGGAAGAACCCCCAAGGCACGCCGTTTTTGTTTTGGCCACCACCGAGTTTGCCAAAATTCCCGAAACGATCAAGTCCCGTTGCCAAGTACTTCATTTTCGTCGGGCTAAAAAGGAAGAGGTCGTTGCTAAACTGGAGTTTATTTGTAAAAGGGAAGGAGTGGAGGTGGGGAGGGAAAAACTTTTGAAGATCGCGGAATTGGCCGAGGGTGGTTTCCGCAATGCCGAAACTCTTTTGGAGCAGGTGATAGTTGGGGAATTGAGCTTGGAAAATATAACTTTATCTGCCAGCCATTTCGTCGATTTGATTATTCTCAAAGAAAGAAAAGAAGCTTTCGAGTATTTAGAATCGATTGTTGAGGCCGGTGAGGGCGTAGTCTTTTTTACCAAGTCGCTTCTAAACCATCTTAGAAATCTTCTTTTGGTTCTGGGCGGGGTCACAGAGGAGGTTTTGGACTGCGGCAATGATTCTTTCGAGGATCTAAAAAGACAGGCCGAGTCTTTGGGGCCAACAAACTTAAAGCTCATTTTAAAAAGATTTCTTGAGGCTGAGGAGGGAATTAAGTTTAGTCCCATTCCTGAGTTGCCCCTGGAAATGGCGGTATTCGATGTTACGGAGACGGCATTGGGTGGAGGAAAAACGGGAACCAAGAAGGTAGAGGCTTCCGTAAAGATATTGGAGAAAGCCAGTTCTTTAGAAGAAAGGTTACCCCCAAGCAAAGTCGTTTCCCAAAACCCGGAAACGTCCAAACCAGACGCGAAGGCGCCTGGATCTATCTTTTCGTTGTCTCTGGTTTCAGAAAAGTGGGACGAGATTCTTAAAGCTATTCGGCCTTTTAACCATTCACTCGAGGCTCTCTTAAGGTCGGCCCGGCCCAAGGAGATTTTACCCGACGGTAAACTGGTGATTGAGGTTTTTTATAAGTTTCATAAAGATAAACTCTCGGATTCGTCCAACATTGACGTTTTGCAAAAAGTTCTTAGAAATGTTTTAGGAATTACTCCCAAGATTGCTTACGTTTTAGGCGAAAAGAAATCTGACCAACCTTCTTTGCAGGATTCAGGTGGCCCGAATGGTGACAGCTTAGTTGAGGCGGCACTGGAGGTCTTTGGCGCTTAAAATATGAGATTACCCAAGTCGGTTCGGGATTTAATAGATCAGTTTGAGAGATTGCCGGGCATCGGACCCAAAACGGCAGCGCGGTTAACTTACTATTTGTTACAAGCTCCGGAAAAAGAGGCTCTAAACTTTGCTCAGAGTCTACAAAAGCTCAAGTCCGAAACCAAGATTTGTTCCACCTGTAAAAATATTGATGAAGCTGATCCGTGTTCAATCTGTAGTGACACGACTCGCGATCGGACGTTGGTTTGTGTGGTTGAAAGGCCTCTAGACATTTTGGCCGTAGAAAAATCCGGAAAATATAAAGGACTCTATCACGTTTTGGGCGGGTCCATTTCGCCCCTTAACAACATTGGTCCCGAAGAGCTCTACATCGAGGATCTTGAGAAGCGTCTAGCGTCCAGCGTAGAGCGTATAGAGGAAGGAGGTTCGGAGCGACTAAACGCTAAAAGCTATACGCTAATTGCTATCCACGAGGTAATCCTGGCTACCAACGCCCACCTTGAGGGAGAGGCCACAGCTATGTACCTTGCTAAACTCATCAAAAAGAGCTTTCCGCAGGTCAAAGTTACCCGAATCGGTCGGGGTTTGCCGGTGGGCGCCGATCTTGAGTACGCCGATGAAGTTACCGTGGCGCGAGCCATGGAGGGCCGGAGCGAATATTAAAATGGATCTTTATCTTTACAATACTCTCACCCGTCAAAAGGAAAAGTTTAAGCCGCTTTACCCACCCGAGGTCAAAATGTATACCTGTGGTCCCACCGTCTATTACTATCCCCACATTGGTAATTGGCGGACCTTTGTTTTTGAAGATATCCTGCGCCGAGTCTTTGAATACAACGGTTATCGCGTTACGCAGATCATGAACCTGACCGACGTGGGACATCTAACTGGCGATAATTTGGGCCACGCCGACGCTGGCGAGGATCGTCAGGAGAAGGCGGCTAAGAAAGAGGGCAAGACGGTCTGGCAGGTGGCTGACTTCTACACGGCCGACTTTGTGGAAAGCCTCAAGCTTCTCAACATTTTACCACCTAGCCATTTGGTTAAGGCGACTGACCATATTGGCGAACAAATTAATCTCATCCAAAAACTTTTTGAGAAAGGCTTTGCTTATGAGACGTCGACGGGAGTTTTTTTTGAAGTGGAAAAATTGGCCGATTACGGTAAGCTGGGGGGCCAAAAGTTAATTGACAAACGGGTGGCCGCTCGCGGTGAGGTGGAAGAGGACAGAACTAAGAAACACGCGGCCGATTTCGCTTTGTGGCTCAAAACGGTGGGCAAGTTCGCCGATCACATAATGCATTGGGATTCGCCGTGGGGGGAAGGGTTTCCCGGTTGGCACCTAGAGTGTAGCGCCATAGCCATGAAATATTTGGGGCAAACTCTCGACGTTCACTGCGGTGGCGTGGATCATATTGCCATTCACCACACTAACGAACTGGCTCAAAGCGAGACATCTACCGGAGTCCCTTTTTCCCGTTTTTGGCTTCACGGCGAGTTCCTTTTGGCGGATGGGGGACGTATGGGCAAGAGCTTGGGGAACGCTTACACTCTTCATGAGATTACTGACAAGGGTTTTAGTCCCTCAGCCTTGCGTTATTTCTACTTTGGCGCCCATTATAGAAAGCAGCAGAATTTTACCTGGGAGGCCTTAGAGGCGTCCCAAAAGGCTTTAGGCAAGATCTATCAAATTTTCGCCTCGGAACCCGCGCCACTCCAAAGCCCGACTCCGGGAGTCGGGCTCAGCAACCGCGGCCTTCCGGGGTCGGTTCGTGATAATTCTTCTGGTTTAGAAGGCCGTCGGTTGATTGGCTGTGCCGAGTACGAAGAAAAGTTTTTAAAAGCCGTCAATGATGATCTGGATATACCGGGGGCCGTAAGCGTCGTCTGGGATTTGGTCAAAAGCGATTATCCGCTTTCGGCCAAGAAAGCCAGTCTTTTTAAGTTTGATGAAGTTCTGGGTTTGGGTTTGGAAAATTTTTCTTCTGCAATTTCAGAAATTCCGTTCGAGGTCGAAAAGCTTGTCGACGAACGATCTAAAGCTCGGGAGGCTGGAGATTTTCAAAAGTCCGATGATTTACGCCGTCAGATTAAAGACAAGGGTTGGATCGCCGAGGATACCGCCAAAGGGACCGCCGTCAAGAAAAAATTATGAAGTATTTAAATCCGTTTCGTTCTTCGATACGAGTCGTCTGGTACTCTCGACACGAGCTTTACCATGTGCTCATAGGGATTGTCTACGCTTGGTTTCTAAGGGAGGCATGGGGAGTTTTTCAGTGGCACCAGGTTCTTTGGTCGATTTTTGGATCCCTCTTACCCGACGTTGATCATTTGATTTTCTTTTTCTTTTACGGCCGTAATGATGCCTATTCCCTTAAGGCTAAAAGTCTCTTAAAGCACGGAGGACTTTCTCAGTTGATACCGTTTTTGGCCCGAGAGCATAAGCACAACACCAATCTTTGGTCGCACAATGTTTTTGTTATCTCATTTCTTTTTGTCTCCGCTTACGCGTCTTCTCTTTACGATTGGAAGTTAGGTCTTGTCCTTTTTGGAGCCATGATTCTTCATTATCTTTTTGACATCACCGAAGATCTCATTCTTCTTCGGGCTCTTAATCCCAATTGGAAAAGGTGGGGACGCCGCGGTCTTAAACTAAGATCTCACATAAAAGGCTAAGCCGATCTTTAGCCTGTTTCTCGTTGCGAGTTTACTTGTCAAGATTGCTCTTTTGGGCTACAATGACCCTGACCTGTGACAAGAAAAATTGACCTCTTTTCTATTTTTGTTGTTTCCTCTCTGGCTGTTTTTCTAGTTTTTCCTGCCTTGGTTTCTTCTCAGGAGCCTCAAGCCAGCCCTTCTTATATTGGTAGTGACGGTAAGCCTTCGGCAACTCTGCCTTATACCCAAAATCCGCCCAACTTTTTTGGTCAAGATCACTCTTATAGTGTGACTTTCCGTGGTAACGGTGAGGCGGTGATTAGCCTTAAAGTGATTTTTTCAAACCTTACCGACAAGCCTTTGCAAAAATTAACTTTTAGAGTCCCCTTGGTTGATCCCAAAGACTTGGGAGTATATCAAGTGGTTCGTGAGGGTCCATGCTTAAGATACGCCCCGGTCGACAGCCCTCAGGAACGACTACGGCCAATCTGTTTGGAGTCTCAGGAACCGGACTACTTCCAGGCCTGGTATGGACAGGCCGAATACGCCAAAGCCAAAGTCGAATTGAAGGGGGATAATCTCTTGATAGATTTAGTGAACCCGGTTAAGGTCAACGGTTCCGGAAGTCTTGTTCTTTATTACCGGGCTTTCGGTTACGCTTCGAAAAACTTCTTTGGCGCTTGGGATTACACCTTTGAAACTTTAATGGCCGAAGACAAAGTTCGGGATCTAACGGTGGGAATTACCACGGACGCCGATCTCTTACTCCGTGGCGTCAGAGGCAAAGTTAATTACCGCTTCGAAGATCCAGCCTTGGCTCTAAAGTCGGTGGGGGAAACTCAAAGTATGGTTAAAAGTCCGGAGTTTGACGCTTATTATAGTCAGATCGGTTTGGGAGTTGTAACCAAGAAAGCCTCAAATCTCCAGCCTCTAGAATCCTTTAGTGTCAAGGGAAGTTACGCCGACAGTTTTTTAAAGCTCTACGCCAAGGAGCTTTTGGCAGGTTTAGCTGTTTGCCTGATTGGTCTTTTCTTCCTATTTTGGTCGGTTCGGTGGATCTTGGCTAAAGTTCGAAGGCCAAAAAATTTGGAAGCGGCGACGGTTCCGTTGCCTGGGGGACTACTGGACTTTTTACTCGTTTTCGCCCTGAGCTTTATTTTTTCTCTTTTAATCGCCGGCTACACATTTTTGCTTAATTTCCTGGGAAATTACTTCAATCAAATCTACGCCTCCGATCTTCGGCAGTTCCTAATCGTTTTTCTTTTTGTTCTTTCGGTGGGAGTTTACGCCGTACTTCTTTTTGCTCCGGCGGTGGTCTTAGGTATTAAAAGGGGAGTATTGTGGGGTTTAGCCGTCTTTGGCGCCACCGTTCTCTGGCTGATTTTTTACTTCTTGGCCCTGGTGGTCTTTATTTTTCTTTTTCAAAGAAGTTCCTATCCTAGGTCCTATACCGAAATTCTACCGACGTTGCAAAGGCAGGTTGAGCCTTCGTCTAAATGATGGAAGAAAATTTAGTCACACCAGCTGTCCTAGGTGTTCCTCCCAAGGTTGAAGAATTGGGCTGGCAGATAGAGAGTCTAATAAAAAGAGCTTTTGGTCGAACCAGGGAGAGGTTCCTGAGCTATTTTTTGGCTTTAATTATCAGTTTCACCTTTATTTTGGTGGCCTTGATAATTTTAGTTCTATTGTTGGTCGTGGGCGGCCTGGGGGTCGCTTTGACCAAAATGGCCCTCGTTTCGTTTCTAATTTCCCTGATGATGGTTCTTTTGGCGGGCTTGGTTCTAATTTTTGTGAGTTCGTGGATCCAGCTTTCCGTAATCGAGATTTTAATTCAGAATGATAATTTGGGTGTCATCGAGACTTTTAAAAAGGTTCGGCCTCTGGTTTGGGACTATTTAACCTTTGTTCTCTTGTCTTCACTTTTTATGCTGGGACTCCTGCCGTTGGGTCTTATGAGCTTAGGAATCGCTTTTCTGCTTTGGTCATTTTGGAATAGCTTTAGCACTTTTGTCTATTTAACTAACCGTCAAAAGGGAATCGCTAATCTGTGGCAAAGTCGGGCCTTAGTTAACCAGAGGTTTTGGGAGATCGCCGGTAGGATGCTCATTCTCAATTTGATGGTGATCTTTATTAGCCTCATCCTGGCTATGAGTAAAAGCTCTTACTTAGGCGTAGTTTCGGTGATTTTTTCTTTTGTTTCCCAACCGTTCCTGATTAGTTTTAGTTTTGAGATGTATCGAAATCTTTCACAACCGGTCGGGGCTAAAGGGCCCAGAGCCTGGTTTGTCCTTTCGGTAATTGGTTGGATTCTAGTGGCTCTTTATCTTTTTTGGGCGATTCCCGCCGCTCTTAAGAAGCTACCCGAGATTTTGCCCCAGTTCCAAAAGGAATTTTTTACGGAGCTTCAGCGTAACCAAAACCTGCAAAAACAATTATTGCCCCAAGGTTACAGCGATCAAAACAACTTTTTAGAGAGAGAAAGTCCTGTGAGAACTCTTTAAAAGAAAAGACCCTCCTTTTTAAGGAGAGTCCGTCGGGAGTTTGAGCTCAGCCAGAAACTTGTCGATGAACTTGTGACTCGTTTCTCTTAGGAACTTGAGGTTGTGATCCTTGAGAAACTTGTCAACCCATTCCCGTAAAGTTCGCGCTAGACTCTTTGCACCCCTGCCATTGCAGTCAAATTCTCTGGATTCAGTCTCAAATATGGTGCTGCCGAAGCTGTTGGTCAGTCGAAGAGTTGTATTGAGACGGTCTTCTTGACACTGACCAGACATCTTTAAACGGTAGATAATCTCTCCTTGGCCAACCACGATGCCGTTTTGAACCTCAACGACGCGCCAACTAACTTTGGTCAGGCTCAGGACGATCAAAAGGACAAACCCGGCAACGGCAAAAATCTTGAGACGCTGGCAAAAAGGTCCAAAAACAGAAGTCGGATCGAACGCGTTTGTGGCCACCACCTCCTCCTTTTGGTAAGGTTTCTTTGGATGATCTAGAGAATTGAGTTTGTCACCAAGAAACTCTTCTTGTCAAACCCTTTAGTCAAACCAGTATACTGGAGAGACTAAAGCCTTTTTTTATCGATATGGAACATAACGTAGGGTTGTCAGATAAGCAGGCGCAGAAACTGTTAACACAATTTGGGTACAACGAAATCATTGGTAAATCAAGGCAAAGGCCCTTTCAGATCCTCCTTTCCCAATTTACAAGTGTTTTAGTGGTTTTGTTGATTATTGCTTCCACAGCCTCATTATTTTTGGGAGATCTATTAGACGGGATCTTCATTATTCTTATCGTAATCCTCAATGGGGTATTGGGTTTTGTTCAGGAATTCAAGGCCGAAAAAGCCATCGCCGCTTTGAAGAAAATGACGGTTTCTACGGTGCGGGTAATTCGCGAAGGGGTGGAGCAAAAAATTGACAGTAAACTTCTCGTTCCCGGTGACGTCATTATTTTGGAAGAAGGCGATAAAATCTCAGCCGATTGCGACATTTTAGAAAGTTTACATTTGGAATCAAACGAGGCGTCCCTTACCGGTGAATCGATGCCGGTTGAAAAAAATGAGCATGATGAAGAGAAGCGACGTGTATTTTTAGGCACCATTGTTGCTAAAGGCAGGGCCAAGGTTGTTGTTACCGCGACCGGCATGCAGACGCGTTTTGGTCAGATTGCAGCTTCGCTTTCAGAGATTAAGGAAGAGGAAACTCCCCTGCAGAAAAAATTGAACCTATTGGGAAAGCAACTGGGAATTTTAGCTATTTTTGCCAGTAGCACGGTGTTTATCATCGGCTTTATGGCCAAACACCCGTTGATAGAAATGGTCCTCACAAGTATCAGCTTGGCTGTTGCCGCAGTGCCGGAAGGTCTACCAGCAGTTATAACTATTACCTTGGCTGTAGGGATGCAGCGAATGGCTAAGAAAAAGGCGATTTTACGGAAGCTTTCATCTATTGAGGCTTTGGGTAGCACAACAGTTATTGCCACGGATAAAACCGGAACATTGACCAGAAACGAAATGCGGGTAGCAAAAATTTGGCTTGACGGGAAAAACTATGCCGTACATGATGACAGCCTACAGCTTACGCATCCATCTTTTGGAAAATTATTAACTACTAGCATCATCTGTAATAACGCTAGTTTGGTATTCAAGCACGATCATGGTACCTACGACGTTTTGGGGGATACCACCGAGGGGGCTCTTCTTCTTCTAGCTTCAGATAAAGGTCTTATAACTGAACAGGTCAAGCAAGGCGGCACACTTTTAGAAGAGTTCGCTTTTGATCCTACACTCAAGATGATGACTGTTGTATGGAAAAAGGATAACGAAAATTCTATTTTTACCAAAGGGGCTCCAGAGATAGTTTTGGAGAGGAGTAATTCTATCTTAAGCAACAATGCGGTCACAAAAATAGATGAAGCAATAAAGCAGAAAATTGAAGAATCATTTCGAGAGTTTGCCAAAGATGGGTTAAGGGTCATTGCCTTGGCTTACAGAGATATTAAAAACATACCTGAAAACCGTCATGAAACGGAGAAAGATCTTATTTTTATCGGATTTGTAGGAATTACCGATCTGCCCAGGGAAGAAGTGAAAAATGCCATTACACTTGCAGAATCTGCCGGAATTAGAACGATCATGATTACTGGAGATAATGAACTTACTGCCAATGCTATTGGTTCTCAGGTCGGACTTATCCAAAAAGATGAAGAGATTATTACCGGAAAGCAGTTTGCTCAACTCTCTGATGAAGAAGCACTGAAACGACTTAGTAAAATTCGCATCTTTGCCCGAACTACTCCTGATCAAAAACTCCGTATCGTGCAGCTTTTACAAAGGATGGGTCATATCGTTGCCGTGACCGGCGACGGTGTCAATGACGCTTTAGCTCTCAAACAGGCCAATGTGGGAGTAGCCATGGGTATTACCGGAACTGATGTAGCTAAAGAGGCATCGCACATGATTATTACCGACGATAATTATGCAACGCTCGTGACAGCTGTTGAGGAAGGCAGGACGATATTTGACAATATCAAATCGGCCGTAAAATATTTGGTTGGGTGCAATGTGGGTGAAGTTATGGCAGTAGTAATCGGCATGCTTTTGGGCTGGCCGCTTATTCTGACCCCCTTACAGCTTCTGTATATTAATCTCGTCACAGATGGACTGCCGGCAATTGCCTTGGCTGTCACTCCGAAACACGATGGGATTATGAAACGAAAGCCCAGAACTACCAAAAATATTTTTTGCGGGTCGGATACTGTTTGGTTTTTGGAAGTAAGTATATTGACGGCTGTTACGACACTTATTGCGTTTTGGGTGGGACAAAAAAACGGTAATCTGGAACTAGCCCGTACTTTGGCATTTACTACCATCATCCTCGTACAACATTTTATTTTACTCGATGTTCGGACACGAGACAGCTCTATTTTGAAGAAAAATATCTTTGTCGATAGAATTTTTCTTTTTGCATTTTTCGGCCCGTTTATCTTACAACCTCTCCTTATTTACATCCCCCTTCTGTCCGGCATCTTTAAAATTACTCAGGTTTCGCTTATTCAATTGGCATTCGTCACCGCTCTTTCGGCAGTGCTTCTGGTATCATCAGAAATCCGAAAAGCCGTGCTAAGGTATAAAAGATTAACTTAAGCGGTTAACTTCAAAGTTAACAGATAAATAAAAGATAGCCCTAACAAAAATGCTCCGACCCACTTTGGTATCACTTTCCCACTGTAGCGCCTTAAAATTAAAACAAAACAAATTGTCGTCGCGATCAACCATATCCAGTCTCCGATGGGTAAGGTAATTGTAGGAGAAAAAATAGTCACCAGACCACCAATAAGTAACAGGTTATAGATATTGCTGCCGATGATGTTTCCGATAGTAATCTTCTCCTGATTGTCTTCCTGACTGAGTATGGTAGTTAACAGTTCAGGTAGCGAGGTAACAATCGCCGTCAGCGACAGCCCGAGAGTCGTAGTAGAGTAGCCTGTGACCACAGATAAGCTTTCAACCGAAGTGACAAGCAATACTCCTCCGATAACAATTCCTACCAACGAAAACACTAAAGACACGGACTCTCTGAATGCGAGTCGACCATCATTGCGATTTTTAAAGCTTGCCAAATCTTCATGGTTTCTTCCAAACACCGCCCATTGATATTCTAACATTGTAATAATTAGGGCTAAGGCAAAAAGACACAAGCCAGCTACTAGGTTTGGGAGAAACCTTGATTGTAGTAGTACAAAAACGGCGGTTACGCCAAGAATCAGAAGAGCGTTTCTCTGTGTTTTGAGCCGATGATGTTGCCAACCGCCAATCCGGCATCGTCTTTTACTAGAGCAATCAGCGATACTGAAAGTTCTGGGAGCGATGTGCCTAACGCAACGATAGTTGTTCCGATGATCAGCGGGGAAATTCGAAAGGCCAGAGAAATATTTTTTGCCAATTTAACGAATGCCTGGGTGGACAGTGAAAGAAAAATAACGCCTAAACAAAATTTCAACAATAATTCCAACACGCGTTCATTATATGTTTTTTAACGAGTATTAGAAAATAAGATTCTTGTCAAACTTGGCGATTCCTGATAATCTAAGCGGGTTATGAAGTACGAACTTTTGTTGTGGCTTAAGGGCAATTTAGGCGCTGAAGAAGTAAAAAAGGAAATAAAAGATTTGGCCGGCTTTATTGGGGAAGCCAAAGTTGAAAATCGAGGTAGAAAGAAACTCGCCTACAAAATTAAAGGACAGGTCGAGGGTTATCAGTTGATCATAATTTATGAGTTGGATGGCCAAAAGGACGGCGAGTTCAAAACTTTTCTTACCCGAAACGAAAACGTGCTAAGATACCTTATTACAAAAATTTCA
>Ga0209211_10010944_pt1 | contig 11722 bp, 12 predicted proteins | sample RifGroA2_FD_183992 | JGI IMG/M metagenome (GOLD analysis project Ga0209211, IMG submission 183992) | Groundwater microbial communities from Rifle, Colorado, USA - Groundwater A2 (SPAdes) (version 2) | ecosystem: Environmental > Aquatic > Deep subsurface > Groundwater | place: Rifle, Colorado... | reverse complement strand
TGCTCGTCCCCCTGTGGGCGCCGCTGGTGACGGCCTGCAGACAGCTGGCTGCCGCGCTGTCTTTGCGGCGTCTGGCAAGTCGGGCCGACGATCACCGTGTCGCCTGCGTCGCGTCGGCGGCCTCGGTCGGATGCCTCGATCCGAGCACGATGCGCAACAACTTGCAGTGTGACATTGCGCGAACCGCGGTCAGGGCCTGGAAGCCGAACGCGTTTGTCGCCTTCTATGAAGGCCAGCCCTGGGAGCTGCCGTCGCGGCACGGGGTGAAAGCGGCTGATCCTCAGTGTCTTACCGTCGGGTATCAGCACACCATCATCATGCCGTATGCGTGGTCAGTCTTAGCGCCCTCGCATGGCTCATGGGAGCGCTCGGCGCCGGACCTCATCCTGTGCCTGGGCGAGGTCACCCGGCGCATGATGGCGCCGGGCCATGCGCCGCTCGGTACTCGGTTGGTCACGTTTGGCACATTCCGCCGCGCCGGCGGAGCTGATCGACTCTCCGCCCCGGAGCCGAGCCGGCGCACGATCCTCGTGCTGCCGGAAGGGAACCTGCCGGAGTCGACGATCTTGTTTCAGTTTGCCATGCGGGCAGCGGAGGCGCTGCCGGATCACCGGTTTCTCTTTCGCACTCATCCGCTGCTGCCGTTCGACCAGGTCAGGCCGCACCTGGATGATTCACCGGACCGGCACCCGAACATCGAGCTCTCGACGCGGCCGTCGATCGACGAGGATTTCGACCGGGCCTCCGTCGTCCTCTACCGCGGCTCCTCCGCGGTTCTCTATGCGGTGCTGCGAGGGCTCAAACCCCTCTACCTCCACGATGCGCGCACTCACGACATCGATCCGCTCTTTGAGCTGACGACGTGGCGCGAACGGACCGGTTCCGTCGAAGGGTTCGCGGCCGTTCTGCGGCAGTACGCGACGATGAGCGCCTCGGCGGCTCAGGAGGCTTGGCGCAGCGCTGCCGAGTACGTGAACGCCTACACGCAGCCGGTGGATGACGCCGCCATCACGCGGTTCCTGGACGCGGTGGGGCTTGGACCTGATCGGCAGGCTGCCGCCGGCACCAAAGGTTCTGAGGAGCTCGCTCATGCCCTCGCTTAGGGTGGGGTGCGACCTGTGCGAAATCGCGGCGATGGAACAGCTGCTTGCCGACCGTGATGGAGGCCTCGAGAAGCTCTTCGACCCTGAAGAGCATCGCTACGCCATGGCGCACGCGCATCCGGCTCAGCACCTCGCCGGAATCTTCGCGGCCAAGGAGGCGCTGGCCAAGGCGGTTCGCAGCCCGGGGGTCTTGGGCACGTTTCACCGGGAGGTGGTGGTGACGCATCTGGAAGATGGCTCGCCGAGCCTGCGGTGCTCTGAAGTGCTGCAAGGGACGCTTCAGCGGTTGGGCGTGCGGGTGCTCGATTGCTCCATCTCGCACGACGGGGCCTACGCGATGGCGACCGTGTTGGTGGAGGCGACGCAGCATGACACGCCGGGGACGCGCCGCTGCGATCGGTGCCTGCTGACGCTGGAATCACTCGCCACCAGGGGGATCTGTGATGTCCTCGTCCGGGTGGAGCATGCGGACGGCACGAGCCGCTACCTGTGTCCGGTGTGCGTGAGGGGTTGGTGATCCCACGCCCGGCGGCGGGCTGCCGGTGGCAGCCCCTGCAACGCGAGTGAGACGAATGGACATGGTGATGCAAGCGTTCTGCAGTCTGAGTGGTGTTGCAGTGCCCCGCCTCTGGGCGGGGCAGCCGCAGGGCGTGGGATGAGCATGGACAAGGTGGCACAACTTCAGGCGATCATCGCAAACTACTGGCAGGTCCCCCCGGATGCGATCGACTGGGACCTTGAGCTCAACGGCCAGCGGCTCAGGAATTTTTCGTCGCTTCGGCTGTTGCGGTTTCTGGCCAGCGTGGAGGAGCAACTCAACGTGACCGTCGAGGATCCGGACGCGGTGAAGCGATTGCGTGATGTGCGGCGCCTCGTGGAAGGCTCATGATGCTGACCGCTGCGAAACGCATTGCCAGTCGCTCCCTGCAACACGCGTTTGTGAAACGCCATCGAGGACGGATCACGGTCGGCGCCCACTGCCGCATTCCGTTTCGCACCCTCCAGATCAGGGCGAAGCGGCTGATTGTCGGGGACTACGTCCGGCTGGGCGATCGATTGGTAGTGGAGGGAGAATCGTGCACGCTCGGGGATCATTTCTTCTGCGGCCATGACGTGGGGATTCACGGCCACCGCGCCCGCGTGGAGATTGGGAAGTTCAGCTCCGTCGGCGCGCGGGTCCTCTTCCTGCTGGGGCAGGGCCACCATCGGCCGCAGTCGCTCGCCAATTTCCCCTTCGGCCACGCGCCCCAGTTCGATGCTCACGCCTGGACGCAGGGGTTCGACTACGACGCGGAAACCGAGACGTTCTGCCGCCTCGGCCATGACGTCTGGATCGGGGTGGGCAGCCTCGTGCTGCCCAACGTCGCCATCGGGGACGGGGCGATCGTGTCCGCCGGCTCGGTGGTGAAGCATGATGTGCCGCCCTACGCGATCGTCGGCGGGAACCCCGCGCGGATCATCGCCTTCCGATTCAAGCCCAGCCTCATCGAGGAGCTGCTGGCGATGAAGTGGTGGGACTGGCCGATGGAGAAGATCAACCGCAACAAGCCGCTCTTCACGAAGAACCTGATGACCCGTCCGTCGCTGACCGGGTTGCCGATCGCATGACCAGGATGACGCTCGAGGCGCTACGATCCGCCATCACGCAGCTCCTCGCCAAGGAGCCGGAGAGTGACGGGGCCTACGTGCGCGCCATGGACCTGCTGGCGAATGCCGATCTGTCGGCGCTGCCTTCATTCCGCCTGGCGATCCTGCGCTCCTTCACCATTGACCCGATCAGGGAAGTGCTGACGGTCCGAACTTTTCTGGAAGGCGTCCGGCTGGAGCTGTTCCTCGGTGAGTTCAATCAGTACCAGCAGGAGATCCTGGACCCCGCGAGCGGCTTGTATCAGTTTCAACCGGAGGCCGTGTTCCTCGCGGTGCGATTGGAAGAGCTGTGCCCGGCGCTGTGCCACGAATTTGGTGGCCTCACACCCACAGAACGCCAGCGTCTTTCTCGCGAGGTCCTCCACACGGTCACCGGGTGGCTGGAACATTTGCGTCGCCGCGGGCTGGAAGAGGTGATCGTCTCCAGCTTCCTGGTGCCGACCGGCAGCGTCCAAGGGCTTGCGGACACGCAGATCGCCGAAGGCCAGGTGTCGATGATCCGCGCGCTCAACGCGGAACTCGTGCGGCTGCGCGAGCGGTTTCCTCACCTGCGCATCTTCGATCTGGAACACCTGGCCGGCGCCATCGGCAAGCGGGCGTTCTGCGATCCGCTGCAGGGCTACCGCATGGCCAACCCGTACCGCCTCTCGGTCTACCCTTCCTACGGCGAGCGGCTCCTCCTTCATACGAGGCTGTTGAGCGGGATGCGCCGCAAGTGCCTCGTGCTGGATCTCGACGGGACGTTGTGGGGCGGGGTGCTGGGCGAAGACGGCATGGAGGGGGTGCAGCTCGCCGACACCCACCCCGGAAACTGCTTCAAAGATTTCCAGCGCGCGCTGCTCCAGCTGACCCACCGGGGCGTCCTGCTGGCGATCAACAGCAAGAACCACGCAGAGGACGCCCTCGCGATGATCCGATCGCATCCGGACATGGTGCTGCGAGAGGAGCACTTCAGCGCGATCCGCATCAACTGGCACGACAAGGCTGACAACCTGCGCGAGATCGCCCGCGAGCTGAACATCGGACTCGACGCGCTGGTCTTCATGGACAACAGCGCCGTGGAGTGCGAATGGGTGCGCCAGGCCTGCCCGGAGGCGCTGGTGGTCCGGTTGCCTGAGCAGCCGCATCGCTATCGGACGATCCTCGAGGGACTGGCGTGCTTCGAGCAGCTCGCCGTGACGGCGGAGGACCGCAAGCGCGGCGCGATGTACCGCGAGCAGTCGCAGCGCGGTCAGCTCGCGACGCAGGCGGCGACGCTCGAGGAGTTCTACGCCAGTTTGCAGATGGAAGGTCGGCTCCTGCGCAATGAGCGTTCGACGATCCCGCGCGTGGCCCAGATGACGCAGAAGACCAACCAGTTCAACCTGACCACCCAGCGCTACACCGAGCCGGAGATCGCGCGCTTCATGGAGGAAGGCGTCGTCTACGCGCTGAAGGTCCAGGACCGGTTCGGGGAGTGTGGGATCATCGCCACCGCCATCGTGCTGCCCGCCGAGGGGGGGGCGACGTGGGTGATTGACAGCTTCCTGATGAGCTGCCGCGTCATCATGCGCACGATCGAAGACACGCTCCTGGCGCAGATTGCCGAGGATGCCCGGAGCGCCGGTGCCGGCACGCTGGTCGGGCGCTACATCCCGACACCGAAGAACGATCTCGTGAAGACATTTTACCGCACGCGAGGCTTTGCAACGCTCGCCGAGGAGGGGCCGGGTGTGACCTATACGCTGGACCTGAGCGCAGGGCCGATGCCGCAGCCTTCGCCGTGGATTGCTCTCACGCTGGAAGCGGCGAGCCGCCTGTGACCATGAACTGATGAGCGGTGGTGTACTGGGCGAAGGGCGAGGCGAGGATCACGATGGCCTTGGCAATATCAAGCGGCTCACAGAGGCGCTTCATGGGGCTGTCCTCCGCCAACCGCTTGAACGCCTTGTCGGAAAGCGTGTTGGTCAGGTCGGTGCGGGTGATGCTGGGGGTGACGAGGTTCACGCGGATGTTGCGGCCGGCGAACTCAGCGGCCAGCGCGCGGCTCAAACCCACGAGCCCCCCTTTCGAGGTGATGTAGCCGGCCAGATGCGGTTGGGGCGCTTCGGTGTAGATGGTCGAGACATTGATGATGACGCCTTCCCCTTGTGTCAGCATATGCGGGATGACCGCTTGGCAGCAGTGGAACGCGCCCTTCACGGTGACGTCGAGATCCTGCTGAATCGTCTCCCACGTGAGCTGCTCGAACGGGACGGGAGTGGCGTCGCGCACCGCGTTGTTCACGAGGATGTCAATGCGATGAAACGCCTTGAGGGCCTGCTGGACCATCGCCTCGACCTCGCGCCGGTTCGCCACGTCGGCCTGAACGGCCAGCGCCTTGCGGCCATGCCGGGCGATGTCGGCGGCGACCGCCTCGGCGTCCTCGCCTCCGGCGCGGTAGTTCACGACGACGTTGGCCCCCTTGTGGGCGAAGAGCTTCGCGGTGGCCGCGCCGATCCCGCGGCTGGCTCCGGTGATGAGCACGGTCTTGTCGGTGAAATCAAGCTCCAGGTCCATCGGCTCCAGGTCGGCCATCATCACTCCTTTCATGGGTGGCGGGTTGACGAACACCTCCGCCATGGCGTCAATGACCGGTTGTCCGGTCTGCTGATGCGCAATCCGCACGTGCACTTTCACGATCCGGGTTCCGGCGCTTTTGGCGTGGACGGTCGCGACGACACGCAAGGCGTCGCCGATCCGCACCGGGGCGAGAAACGATGCCTCAAGACCCACGAGAAGCGCATGGCGTCCGGGCAGCGACATGCCCACGACCCGGGAGACTGCGGTGAGCGGCAGCATGCCATGGGCGACCCGCGTGCGAAAGCGGCTGCGCCGGGCGAACGCCTCGCTCATGTGCAACGCGGAGCGGTCGCCGGAGAGCTCAGCGAAGGTGTCCAGATCGCGCGCCTCGACCTGGATGTCGAAGGCGGTTTCCTGGCCGACCGCCAGCTCCTCGAGGGTGAATTCGCGCTGCTCCGCCGGGGTCATCCGCATGGAGTGATTGTAGCCGATGGTTAAAACGTTGGTCAAATCAGTCCTGGGGCGCGCCGCGCCTCGGATGCCTGCGGTGCAGCACGCGCTGGATCGCGGACTCACCGTGCTCATGTTCCATGACGTGACGGATCGTCCCGCGCCGTTCTCTCGGGAGAACGGCCTGACCGTCGGGGTGAACCGATTCCGACGGCAGGCCGAGTTCCTCGCTGAGACGTTCCGGATCATTTCGATTGATGAGCTTCTCGCCGGCCAGATCCCGCCGCGGGCGGCCCTGCTCACGTTCGACGACGGGTTTGCCGGAGTGTTTCGCTCGGCCCTGCCGATCCTGCAGGCCCTGCGCATTCCCTCAACGGTGTTCCTGAACATGGCCACCGTGTCGGGCGAGCCGTGCTGGGGAGCGCTCGTCGTGTATCTGTGCCGTCATGTCGCGGGGTTCCGAGCGTTCCTGCTCGAGCGCTGCGGCGAGGCCGCGCGGGTTGATCCCCACATGACGTGTTCGCCGTCGCTCATCCGGGAATGGGACGATCAAAAGGGCCTCGCCTACCGCGAGGCGGTGAGGTCCTACGCCGGGTCGTTCGCCACGCGAGAGGATCTGGAGACGGTTCGCGGCGATCCGCTCGTCGCCTTTGGCAGCCACAGCTTTCACCACTACAGCTTCCGGGCGCTCTCGGATGCGGAGGCCGAGGCGGACATTCGGGCCAATGCCGAGGCGCTGGCCTCGTATCCGAATGATCGTCCGATCTTCGCGTTTCCGTTTGGGGTGCCGGGGCGCAGTTTCAGCGCCCGCCAGGTGGAGCGCGTGCTGGGCCACGGCTACCGGCGGGTGTTCACCGTGCTGTCGCGGGTGAACGCCGAGGTGGGCGCGACCGTCCTCCACCGCCTGGCGCTCACCGACTGGCACGACCGGCGCTCCCGGTTCTGGTATCAGGTGGGCCGGGCGGCCCTTGAGGGTCGCCAGTGATGCATTGCCTGGTGTTCGGCTACGGGTACATGGGCAGGATTCGAGTGAGTGTGCTGCGCGCTCATCCGGCGGTTCGCAAGGTCACGATTGTGGACCCGGCCGTGAGTCCCTCAACGCCGGGCGTGGACGGGTCGCTGTTGCCGGCCGGCGCGCCGATTCCGTGGGAGACGTGCGATGCCGTGTTCATTTGCACGCCCAACAACGTGACTGCCGAGCTGTGCGTCGAGGCGCTGCAGCGCTGCGGGCGCGTGTTCTGCGAGAAGCCTCCCGGCCGCAACTGGGATGATTTCTGCAGGATCGAAGAGGCGGCGATGAAGCGCCCCGATGGCACGCTGGCGTTCGGGTTTAACCATCGGTTGCACCCCTCGGTGCAGGCCGCCAAGGCGCTGATGGGTGAAGGCGGGCTGGGTCGCGCGCTGTACGTCAAAGGCACGTATGGGAAATCCGGCGGCAGCCGCTACCGCGACAATTGGCGCGCCAAGCGGGAGATCGCCGGCGGCGGCATCCTTCTGGATCAGGGGAGCCACATGCTCGATCTATTCCATAGCTTCCTGGGGCCGCTCACCGTCGTGGATGCCGTGCTCATCGATGCGTTCTGGGGCTGTGGCGTCGAGGACAATGCCTTCGTGCTGCTGCGCTCCGAGCCGGAGGGGATCCCGGCGTTCCTCCATTCCTCCTCGACGCTCTGGAAGCACACCTTCCGCCTGGAGATCGGCTGCCACGACGGCTACCTGATCGCCAGCGGCCTGCTCTCCAAGACCGGCAGCTACGGGCGCGAGCAGCTTGTGATCGGCAAGCGCCAGTTCGAGGACGAGGCGCTGGCCTTGGGCAACCCGCGGGAGGAGATCATCCACTTTGACCGCGACGAATCGTGGGACAAAGAGGTCCACGAATTCCTCTCGGCGGTCCAGGAGAAATGCCAGGCGACGCACGGCACGCTCGAGGAGGCCCGGCGCGTGATGCAGCTCATTCGAGATGTGTATGCCCTCGCGGGAGGCGCCGTGGTGACACCGCCCTACGGGTGGGTACCACGATGAACGCGCTGATCACGCAGGCCTTGCGGCCTGTCAGGAGAGCGATCACCCGGCTCGTCATGTCTGAGATGATCCTGAAGAATCTGCATCCCATGTACCTCGCGGCAGATTTTGTCTGCGCCGAATCGATCCCGGGAGACTCTCTGGAGTGTGGCGTGTTTCGCGGCGCCTCGTTTGTGCTGGCGCATCACGCCATCACCGCGGCCTCGATCGTCATGATCGACTGCGATCTGTATGCCTCGGCCAAGGCGGTGCTCGAGTGTTGCAGCGACTTGGTGGTGGAGCCCCCCGGGCAAGCCCGGGGCACCCTGTTCCCACGCCCCGACGGGGGCGACATCCCGCCCTGCGGTTCGCTTGAGTACATCCGATGGGCCCACGGCCAAAGGCCGTGGCCCGACGGCGGGGTCGAGGGGACCGTCCTGATTTTCGATGATTGGCTGAACTTCAAGGCCAATCCGGAGTTGGGCGAGCAGCGGGCCTGCCGGGAGTGGCTGCAGGATCATCCTGAGTTGCGGCTCACGCCGTTCGCCCGATGGGGCGTCACCCAGCAGAGCTTTATCGTCCACCGATCGGAGGCGCGCTGATGCGTTCGATCCAAACCAGTGTGGAGGTCGCCCTCTCGGCGGTGAAGCCGCTCGAGGGCCTCCTCAGCTATCGGGCCTACTGTCTGGCGCAGACTCGCCGTGCGCGGCAAGAGGCCGCGCGCCGTCGGGATCGCTCGCCGGTCAGCGGCACCGCCCTTGAACCGGTTGGAGAGGTCGAGGGTCTGGTGTACGGGCGCGATCCTGAGGGCGGCGGCCTGTTCTTGATGGACGTGGCGGACCCGTCGCCGTGGGCCCGTCTCTTAGCCGACGTCAGCCGGTACCGCCACACGCCTGAGGCCTTCCATGCCTCGCTGGCGCAATCCCGGACAGCGCATGTCTACGCGCCGAAGGTGGAGTGGATCCGGGAGACGCTGCGCCTGCACGGCTTTGAGCGGCCGCAGGTGTTGGAGGTGACGACGGCCCCCAGTGATTTGACGGCGCTCTTGAAGGCCAGCGGCATCTGCGCCGAGGTGATGACGGTTGATGAGATGGCCCTCAGGACCAACGGGGAGGCCACGGCGTGCCGCCCGGCGCAGGCCGCCGTCCTGCTGGAGTCGCTGGACCGGGTTGATGACCCGGCGGCGCTGGTGCGGGCGGTGGCGCGAGGCGTGGAGCCGGGGGGGCTGGTGTTCATCACCGCCCTGGTCAGCTCAGGATTCGACGTCAACGTCCTGGGATTGCGGAATCTCTACGTGTATCCGCCGGATCGCACGAACTGTTTCAGCCTCCAGGGCCTCAAGCGCCTGTGGCAGCAAGCCGGCTTCACGCTGGTGGAAGTCAGCACGCCGGGCATGCTCGATGTCGAGATTGTGCAGCGGCACCTCACGCATGATCCCTCGCTGCCGCTGTCGGCGTTTGAGCGACACCTGCTCGACGCGGATCAGGAGACCCGCGACGCCTTTCAAGCCTTCCTGCAGCAGCAGGGCTTAAGCTCGTTCGCCCGTCTCGTCGTCAAAAAATTGTGAGGCAGCCGGGATGACTCGGACGTTTTTGGAACGCTATTTTTCAGAGTCCGCCGAGGTCGCGCGGCAACTCGACGTCGAGCTCGTGGACCGCATGGTCGGACGGCTCGTGCGGCTGCGCGGGGACGGTGGACGGCTGTTCCTCTGCGGGGTGGGCGGGAGTGCGGGCAACTGCAGCCACGCGGTGAACGATTTCCGGAAGCTCACTGGCATCGACGCCTCCACCCCGGTGGACAACGTGTCGGAGCTGACCGCGCGCACGAATGATGAAGGGTGGGACACGGTCTTCGCGGAGTGGCTGAAGGTGAGCCGCGCCGACGCGCGCGACGTCCTGTTCGTGCTGTCGGTCGGCGGCGGCAGCCGGGAACGCGGGATCAGCGCGAATCTTGTGGCGGCCATCGACGAAGCCAAGCGGCGCGGCATGGACGTGCTGGGGATCGTCGGGCGCGACGGCGGCCACACGAAGCAGCGCGGCGACCTCGTCCTCGTGATTCCGACGGTCAATGCCCAACACGTCACCCCGCACACCGAAGCGTTTCAGGGGGTGGTGTGGCACGGGATCGTCTGCGACCCCCGGCTCATGGTGCACGGCAACAAGTGGGAGACGACCCTTCGCGGGGCCCCGCCCGCAGCCGCAGCCAAATGTTGACCGTCCAGTGACGATGGTGAAGACGAACATCTCGGAACGATCGTTTGGTCTCTCGGTTGGGACCGCGTGCGTCTTGTTCGCGGCGCTCAGCCTCTGGCGGGGCCATCTCGTGGTCGCGAAGGGATTGGGGGTTGCTGCGCTGCTGCTGATCGTGCCGGCGTGGCTGAGGCCCTCGCTGCTCACCCGGCCGGCCGCGCTTTGGGCGCGGTTCTCGCGCGTGCTGGGGTGGGTCAACGGGCGCGTGCTGCTCTCGGCCATGTTCCTCTTGGTCCTGGCGCCGGTCGCGGTTCTCCTGCGGATCAGCGGAAGGGATGCCTTGCGGATTCGGTCGCGGGGCGGGACCAGCCGTTGGGTGCCGTACCCTGAGCGGTATCACCACCCGACGGAAGAGGTGATGCTGCACATGGCCCGCCATGTGCATCGAGAGACCGGAGGGCGCAGTCTCTGTCTGGCCGGCGGGGTCGCGCTGAACTGCGTGGGAAACGGCCGCCTGCTGCGCGACGGGCCGATGGATGTGCTGGTGTGGGAACATTTCATCGTAGAGAAAGCTCAACAACCTGCCATGGCGCGGGACGACTCCTGGCGGAACGTGTATGCGCTTGATTAAAGGTCAATTCGCCCCGCGACTTATGTCGCTCTGGCGAGCTTCCATAAGTCGCGGGCTCATTGAAGGAGGGATGCGACGATGACGACGCTGTGCGGCATGTTCCTGGACACCGGCAACCTGGAGGAGGTCCGCAAGTACCACGCGCTGGGCATCATCCGCGGTGTCACGACCAACCCGACGATCTTGCACAAGGACGGCGTGCAGGGCGGGTGGGAGGCGGTCGAGCAGCGCATTCGGGAGATCGCCCGGCTCGTGCATCCGCTGCCGGTGTCCGTCGAGGTGACCACGAACGAGCCGGAGGAGATGCTCGAGCAGGCCCGGACGTTTACCGCCTGGTCACCCAACATCAACGTGAAGATCCCCATCCACGGCCCAGAGGGCGGGACGGACAACCTGCGTCTGGTGCACGCGCTTGAGGTGGAGCACGACATCCGTGTCAACGTCACCGCAATGATGAGCGCCCAACAGTGCCTGCTCGCCGCGCACGCCGGGGCGAGCTACGTCTCGCTCTTCGGCGGCCGGGTCAACAACATGGGCTACAACGCCTGCGGGGAGATCCGGCGCCTCCGCGGCCTGCTCGATGCCTTCGACAGCCCCGCGAAGATCATCGTGGGCTCCACCCGTGAAGCGCTCAACATCATCGAGTGGTTCGAGGCCGGCGCCGACATCGTGACCGCTGTGCCCTCGCTGCTGGAAACCATGCTGGTGCACCCCTACAGCAAGGAGACGGTGCGGATGTTCCTGGAGGACGGGGCGAAACTTCAGCGCTTGCTGCCCAGCGCCCGGTAGGATGCGGCTGTTCGGTTCATCTCGGCGCACGGTGCGATCGCGTGGGCTGCGCTTCACGCTGCGGTGCGGCAACCCCATCCTGCGGTATCGCTGGAAGGAGTACAACACGAAAGAGCCGGAGACGCTGGAGTGGCTTGATCGCTGGGTGCAGGACGGAGACACGTTCTTTGACGTCGGCGCCAACATCGGTTCTTACACGGTCTATGCCGCCTTGCGGTGCCCCAGCGCTCGGATCGTGGCGTTCGAACCGGAATATGCGAACCTCCATCTGTTGCGGGATAACGTCATGGACAACGCACTGCAAGACCGCGTCGAGATCTACGCCATCGCCTTGGGGAACCGAACCGGCCTGAGCCGTCTCTACATCCAGG
>Ga0209211_10010942_pt1 | contig 11723 bp, 10 predicted proteins | sample RifGroA2_FD_183992 | JGI IMG/M metagenome (GOLD analysis project Ga0209211, IMG submission 183992) | Groundwater microbial communities from Rifle, Colorado, USA - Groundwater A2 (SPAdes) (version 2) | ecosystem: Environmental > Aquatic > Deep subsurface > Groundwater | place: Rifle, Colorado... | reverse complement strand
CTTTTTTCCACGTTCGCTTCTGGTTCCATAGCTTTTCTTACGCCAGATCACCAGCTTGCGGAGGTCTCTTTCTGCCAGGTTATTGGTCGGTTCCATCCCAAGAGTTTTGGTGAATGTCCACAACTTTTCAAAATCTTCAAGCAAAGTCCCACATATTTTAGAGAACGCGTCGCTGCTATTAGCAAGTCCATCATCGAGCCCATATTCAACTCTTCTCTTACGAGCCCCTCGACAATAGGAGGGTGGATAACATTGGCGAAGAGGTGACATTAACAACTTTGGCGCTACACTCTCCTCTTTTCTGTTGACGGAATTTAAAGAAAAAATTAATCTTTTTTTAAATTTCCGATAAATAAATCCACCTTTGAGAGGTCTATATGGCAGGAGCTGCAGGAACAGGAGATGCATTGCGCGGGCTGCCCCCATCTCTGTTGAGTCCCGAAGAGATCGGAAAAATGGCAGAAACGTCCCATTGCAAAGCAGAACTTCCACAAGAGCTTAGTCAAGCGGGCTGGGTGATTTGGAAGACCTACGACCAGTTTTCACAAGAAAAAACGCGAGCGCTGCAGCAGCAATACGCAAACGAAGATTGGATGACCTACATTTGGAGAGGGTTGTGGAGGGGATGGGAAAAGATTATTCCAAGTTTCCATTATTCAGCTACGGCCTTTTACCACCCTCAAAAGAATATCGGAGTCATTGCAAGCAAGGGAACCTCTGATCTCACTGATCTCTATTGTGATATCGAAATGGCAAAAGGACTTCCTCCTCTTGATCAGAGATGTGCAGATGAGTTTGCCGATCATGCAGGAAAAGAATGGGCCAAGATTAAAAATATCACTATTGTCCATATAGGATTTTCCAAAGGGGCAGATCACGCAGGAATTACAGCTTATCGCAGGGGAGAAGTGGCCTATCTGATAGACCCTTTTAGGATGGAGACCATTCTAGAAAACCAGTTTGGAAGACCTCTTGATCCCAAGAAACTCTCAAAATTTACGACCTTTCTTGCCGATCCCAATCTGATCAATTGCTGGAGAGGCCCCGTGGGCCATGTCGTACGCGTCCACTTTTCTCCAGCTGTTCAAAAAGAGATCGAGGAGCTCATGGAGAAGATCGCAGAAGCAAAACAATTAGAACGCATCGCTACTTTCGGAGAGGGTGATCTCGCCTCTCCTACGGCCGCCCTAGCCTCATTGAACGCCCAACATACTGCTGCCCTCCATAATATGCTGAAGATCTCTGCCGCCATGCGCCCTTCCCAATTGACCCTGGAGATAGCTTATCATCCTCCTGTTGACAAAGGCGAGGAGTCTCTACTACCTTCACGGGTATTGGAGGGAGTCGCATTATTGAACATGCAATTAGAGGAGCACCCCCCCGTCCCTCTGTTTTCAGACTTTCCCTCTTCTTTCTTTCCAAACATCCAGGTCCAGGTAGATCCCCGCTACATCGAATTTTCCTTTGATCTGCTCAATCCAAATAAATTAAAAGCTGGACAAGCCTTTACTTCGAATATTGAAGATTTTGTTCAGAGGGGAGCGTACATTCCCTTTACGGCAGAGGCTGTTATTGAGGCTTACGAAAGAGTAGACCGGGAAATCTTGACGAACATCGTGAAGGTTCGAAAGGAGTATCCTGATGCGATCTTGACCTATCCCCTAGCCTACCCCGCAACCAAGCATACCCAATTCAACTATGAACTTATCGCACATCAAGTGGACAATCCAAAAAATCCTGGAAAGCCCGATGCGATTTTTTGTTGGGTCCTTTCAAATGATTCTGGTCTCTGGAAAGGTAAGAAATACATCTATCTGATTGCAGGTTGCACGCCTTCCTTGGCCCGCTTGTGCAAGACGACGGGGTGGAGTAATCGAGAGAGTGATGGCCTCCTTTATTCTAAGAACCCACATGACGCCCTTGCAGCCTACGCAGCTGCAATTGCAGCTCGTCTTTACAACCAACACCAAAAGGAAATGATGTATGAAAGCATGCGTCAGGCCCAAGAGGCTACCTTGGCAAAAGACTACTCCCGTGCTTTGGTGGACGTTAAGAAATGGTATGATGTCGTCCATAACGATTACACCAAAGATTATAGCTGGGACCTTACCATATGGCTCGCTTTTCTCTACTCCCAGCTGGGAAGGAAAGAGGAGGCATGCGCTGTATTGGGCTCAATGGAACCTTATGATCCCTATACTATTAGAATCCCTTCTGGGATTCTTTTTGAAGCCGAGATCTTTCTTGTCTCAGGCCATTTTGGTGAGGCTACTCAGAGGTTCGATGAATATTTTAGGAGCATCAGCTCTCTAAAGCGCCCTATAGATGAGGAAAGACTCTTGGGTCTGGCCCGCTTTCTGTTTGATCACGGGCAGGACGAGGCTGCTCATACTCTTCTAACAAAGGTCAATACCCCCAAGGCACGCAAGCTTGAGGCAGAGCTTTTTTTTAAGCGCGCTTTCCAAGCCTTGGGTAGAAAGGAGTTGGAGACCGCGACGAACCTTTTAAAACAAGCCGTTGCTTGCGATAAAGAAGATCTTACCTTAACACTCTTCCTTGCCTCCGTTCACTGGTATAAAAAAGAGTGGAGAGAAGCTCTTCCGTTAATCGATGGACTTTTAGATAGGCACCCTACCTCATTGCCTCCTCTTTATCTAACATCCGAAATACTCCATCTCAAAATAGATGCAGAACCCAAATTTCCCTCTCTCCGCTTTATAAACTTTGTAAAGAGCGAGGGATCGAAATTCTCTCCCGTGCAGATCAATGCGCTTTTTGGAAAGCTGGGAGTTGTGGCATTTGCCCTATGTGCATATCTCCAAAATAATGTTTGGGGGGCAAAAGATCTTCTTGACACATTCCCCAATGATCCGAAGGCCCTGCGCCTCCGCATTGTCATTGCCCGAGAAGAGAAGGACGACGCAGCGATCATCAAATACACCACACATCTCATCTCCCAAGTCCCAAAAGATGTCGCTGCAATAAGACTTCTATATGATGTGTATACACGTCAATACAAAAAGGCAAAAACGGGAGCGGAAAAAGTCAAACTCATTGCACTACGTGCCCTTCTCGTTGCAATAGATCCCACGTATGCTCCCTTAAGGCAACTGCTTGTGTAGACCTGAAAGCTGTTAGTGGAGCTAAATGCCCGAGTCTCGAGATAGCGAAGAGAAATGGTCAGTGCAAACACAGTCGCTTTGATATTCTGTAAAAAAAGCTAAGGTCGTTAGGGATAATCCGGCCTACCAACCTACTCCAAAGAATGAAGCCGTTGCAGAGCGATGCGAGGAGAAAGTGCTCGAAAAAGAGCCTTTCGATCCGTCGTTAAAGCGGCTTCCAGAAGCGAGAGAGCGGACACCATGCGATGAAGGCGCTGGATGTCCAAGAGGCGCTCGCGCACCAAAAGGGCAGGCGCATAGAGGATCGAAAGAAGTTGATCCCGTTCCTCCTTTTTCCAGTTGGAGGTGTCTGAAAATAGGCGGAGAAAGAGATAAAACCCAGCAGCCGCTGCAGCGCCTCTGTCAATGCCGTCTTTAGAGGCAAAGCTTATCAAATCCGGTTGTGTCCACTCGATGATCTGTTGTGTGAGAAAGTGATAGAAGAGCTCGATAAAATCCAGACGATTCTTGCGCGTTAGGGTCTCTTTTTTAGCAAAAAAGAGGGAGTGGACGGTCTCGATCATCTCTTCGGAAAAGTCGAGTATTGCTTTTTGAGAGAGCCCTTTTGGAAAAAAGAAGCCGCATTCGTCTCCGCTTTTGATCTGGTTGAGAAACTGTTTTTTAAACTCGGCGCTTGAGTGGAGCTGCAGATAGGAGCTGCTTTGAAAGTAAAAATCGCTCTCTTTGGGAAGCGTCACTACGACGAGATTTTCGGAAAACTCCGCCTCGTGCTGGAGCTTTTCTAAGGCAATGCAGCGGGCGTACTCTTTCCAAGAGGTCCTGTCCTGCAGATTGATCATCAGAACCTTTCGAGGTTTTAGGTCGCAAAAAAGGGCGCGTAAAAATCCCTTAAACTCTTCGATAATCTCTGCTTTGTCGATCACGGTCTGGCGCGTGGGGCAGGGAAGATGGAGGCACGTGATATGCCGCTTTTCGCTTAAAAAACTAAAGAGCTGAGAGGGAACATTTTCTTGTAAGAGAGGATCGAAGGCTCTTTCACTCTCCTCCATCTTCAAAACATCCAATGTCTTCAGGATGGGACCGCTGGGATATCTCTTGAAAAGAAGACGGAGGTGGTCGTCTTGATCGAGAAGTGCATGGAAAAATGAGTGAGAGGGAAACTTTTCTCTCTTGCCCGTTTTAGTTGCGATGAGTTTGTAAATAAAAGCCAAAAACTCTTTTTTAGTAGGGGTTTGCATGAAAAAATAGAGAGAGAGTGTGTGCGAGAGATTGATAAGCGCATGGAAAAAAGGATCGATCTTTCCGTCGTGCAGGGTCAAACACTTTTGGTATTCCTCCGAGAGGAGAGCCTCTCTTAAAAAGAGATGGAAGTCAAAGAAGTAGAGAAGAGAGCTCTTCCCCTTGGTCCTGAGAAGGGAATTTTTGGGATTGGCCGCAAGCATAAGAGCCATCAGAGCCTTGTTGATTTTGGAGACAAAACTCTTTTTTCTAAAGGGATAGGCCTCTTTGTAAAAGGAGTCGATATAGGGAGCGGTTTGCTTCAAGATCGTTTTGGCAGTCTCGATTACTTCCTGCTCCCGGATCGTTTTGATCTGCAACAGGGGGTCTTTCTCTTCGACTCTGCTGACGGCCTCATCAAAATCTCCAACCAGTCGGATGTGGCGCAAAAGATTTTGATTGTAAAAGAGCCGCCCGTCCTCCTTTCTTAAATAGAAGAGCTCGTATTCGCGGTCTTTGCGCACCGTTTCCAAGTCTCGAAGAGCTCTGCGTTCAATGTCGAGAACTCCCTCTTGGGGCTCTCCCCATTCCGCCTTCCAGGCCTCTTCCTCTTCCAGGCTCTCCTGGAAACGTTTAACGATGCGGGTTAAATAGAATTTTTGAAGCTCTTGAAACTCCTTGAGCTCGGAAACGCTCTCTTTTCCTTTGATCCCCTTAAAGATATCCGTAAAACGGTCAACTTTTTGGGCCGCTTCTCCTGCCAGCAACATCATGGCCTGAATCCCTTTTTGCGTCTGTGGATCCTCAAGCCGGCTTTTCTCCTCCTCGTAGACGTATTTGAGATAATTGTGCAAAACGCGAAAGGTCTCTTTCACTTCTTCTTGATTCTCAGAATTTAAGGCGGGCGAAAGCCACTTGACGGCATGCTTTTTTTCGATCCCCTCCTCTTTAGCTTCTTCGGATGCGAGCGCATCGAGTTCCGAGAGCGCCGAGAGATTATCGACGGCGTCCATGAGAGAGAGTTCTTCCCACTTTCTTTGAGCAACCATATTACCTCTTACTTTTATTATTAGTTTAATTTCATTATTGTTCAAATTAATGTTTTAATTAACAGTAAGTAATTAAGACAGAGTAAATTAAGGAATAAATTGCTTTAATCTCTTCACAGTAAAAGAGTTGAGAGATTGCTCTTGCCCGATATCATTCCATTGAGGTATACCACCAGCAGAGGGAAGCTACGAGCGGGAGGTCTTATGGTTCGAGCATTTTTTTTGAGCCTTGTCTGGGGAGTCTCTTTTCTCTCTTCCCTGTCGGCCGCGGTCTTTCCCTACAAGGCAAACCCTTCCGATATCCGCGTCGTTCCCGTTGATCCCACTCCGGAATCGGAAACGGTAAAGCTCGACATCCTCTTTCCCGAGAGGAGCGAGGTAAAACAAAGAGATCCCGTGAGACTGCAACTGAGAATTGCGGGCTATCCTCTTGCAACAAACAGCGATTTTCCCCGTAAAGAGGAGATCCGCAACGACCCCAAAGGGCAGACAATCCATGTCACTGTCGATGATATGCATTACTTTTCAATCGATCGCGCCATGATCCAAACGGTAGATTCAAGAGAACACAACTACTTCACTCAACTCACCGAGGTCAGCATCCCCTTTGACTTAAAACCCGGAGAGCATGTCATCCGCGCTTTTGCGGTACGCTCCTACAACGAAAGTCTAAAAGGAACCGGAGCCTTTGCCTTGGAGCGCTTCTATTTTCAGACAAAAGTTGACAATTTGTCCCAAAACTTAAACGACCCCTTTCTAACCTACAATGCCCCTGCGGGAAAGTATCCTTTCAAAGAGGGAAAGCCCATCCTCCTCGATTTCTATGTCGCCAATACTCAGCTCTCCGACGACGGCTACAAAGTGGAGCTCACGATTGACGGCACCGTGAAGAGATTGCTGACACGCTGGGTTCCCTATTATATCTATGGGTTGAAAGCCGGCGACCATACCATTCGTCTGCGTTTGCTGGATCCTAAAAATCGGACGGTCAAAGGCATCTTTAATATCCACCAGGATACAATCACTGTTCAATAACCGTCCTATCTTGTAGAATCTTGACTTTGCACCTTTTTTGACAGCCGGATTTCGAGGAGGCGTCAAAAAACGTACAAAGTCGAGAGAATGTTCTTTGTCTTTGAAACCATTAAAAATGTCTTTTAAGCATTGGATTAGAACAGTTTACCTGATTCTCCTTTTTGGAATTTCAGCACTCTTGACCGAACGCTTCTGCCGCCGTCAAACCGATGGGTTTGCCTTATCGAAGATGCGCTCAAATCTCTTTTTCCACTCGGAATGGGAAGTGGCCTCCCTCTTCCCTTCCGAACAAGAAAAAGTCCTCTCTCTTTTGGATCAAAAGTACCACTACTATGCCAAGGGAGCCCAGTGCTATGTCTTTCTTTCGAAAGATCAAAATTATGTCCTCAAATTTTTTCGCCACGACCACATGCGACCCTCTCCCTGGCTCTCTCTTCTTCCCCCCTTTTTTGCCTCTTACCGCGAGAAAAAAGAGGAGCGTACGCGGCGTAAGCTCCGCCAGGACTTCATGAGTTACAAACTTGGGATGACGCAACTGAAAGAAAAGAGCGGCATCCTTTATTTGCACTTAAACAAGACGCGCCATTTGCAGCAACGTCTTGTCCTTGTGGATAAGTTGGGAATTGAGCATTTCGTTGAGCTGGACGAGATGGAATTTTTGCTTCAGAAAAAGGCGGAGCTTGTCTATCCTTCTCTTGAAAAATGGATTGAGAAAAAAGATTTCGCTCTTGCTAAAGAGGCGCTTACAAGTCTTGTCAATCTTTTGAAGTTCCGCTTTTCCAAGGGACTCTTAGATAAAGATCCCGATATCAACACCAATTTTGGCTTTATCGAGGGCAAGGCAATCCAGATCGATGTAGGCCGTTTCAAACGGAGTACAGATCTTTTAGATCACCTTCAAGTTCGCGAGGCGCTCTACAGAATAACGGACAACTTGAAACAGTTTTTGGATCAACGCTCTTTGGAGCTCTCGAACCATCTGCAACAAGAGCTTTCTCAATGAAAATCTCCACTCTTTGTCTTCTCTTTGCCGGAGCTTTGCTAATCGGCCGTTTTGCGCTCAAACAGACCGACCGGTGGAGCGTCGAGGCCATTCGCTCTCACCGCTCTTACAATCCCGAATGGGAAGGGCGAGCGCTTTCGACAGAAGAGGCTGCGCTTGTAAAAGAGGCGCTTTGCCTGAAATACAGATATTACGGCAGAGGAGGCCAGGCCTTTATCTTTTTTAGTGAAAATGAGAGATATGTGCTGAAGTTCTTCAAGCAAAAAGTATTTGCCACTCCCTTTTATCTTGACTATCTTCCTCCGCTTTTTCAGAAGTATAAGGAAAAGAAACGGTGGAAAAAAGCAGATAAGCTGAAAAGGGATTTTGCCAGTTACACGTACGCCTTTAACAACCTCTCGGACTTAACCGGAGTGCTCTATATCCATCTCAATTCCACCTCGCATCTGCAAAGAGAGATCATTTTAAAAGACAAGCTGGGCATTGAGCACCGGATCTCTTTGGATCACTTTGATTTTATCGTTCAACGCAAAGCGGAATTTGTCTATGACCGCATTCAGGGGGCGATGCAAGCGGGACAAAAGAAAAGGGCGCAAGAGGCCATCACCCAAATCATGGAGCTTATTATCGAACGCTGCAAGAGAGGCTTTCATGACCGCGATCCCAACATCAGCACCAATTGCGGCTTTTTGGAAGAGAAGTGCATGAAGATTGATGTGGGACGCTTTGTCTTCAACGAGAGGATGAAGGATCGGAGTATTTATGCTAAAGAACTTTTGAAGATCACGGCCCCTTTAAGAGAATGGATTGCCGCTCACCACCCTTTTTTACTCGATCATTTTGACAAGGAACGTGGACGCTTGTGCGAAGGTCAGGAGTTATGAGAGGCGCTCGCCTGATTTTTTTTGCAGCTTGTTTTGTCTGCTTGGGAAAGTTCTGCCACCGCCAGACGGGTGGCTTCTCTTGCTCTAAAATTGTTTTTAATTTCCCAAGCAGCTCTCAGGATGAAGTATACCCCGCGCGGTCAAAAACTTGGAATTTGGAGCGCGCCAAAGCCCCGGGGATCGACGATCGATCCGCGGGAGCTTTCGCGCTGCTCCAAATCCAAATTTTTGGCCGTGCGGGGTATAAAACCGCCTGAAGGAATCCAAAAGATCTTAAATCAGGAGTTTCGTTACTTTAAAAGAGGAGCGCAATGCTTTGTCTTTCTTTCGGAAGATAAAGAATATGTCTTGAAGATCTTTAACAATCGCCACTTAAAGCAGCTCCGTTTTTTTTCTTTTCTTCCCTTTTCTTATGAAAGAAAACGGATGTTGGAAGAACAGATTGACCGCTCTTTTCAAAGCTACACTCTTGCAACAAACGATCTGTCCAATGAGACCGGCGTACTTTACGCTCACCTCTCATTAGGCAATTCTTCTCCCTTTGAGTTAAGAATTGTTGATAAATTGGGGATCAGGCACTCCCTCTCCTCAAAAGAGACCGGTTTTTTGCTTCAGAAGAGGGGAACTCTTTTCTACCCCTCTTTAATAAAGAAAATGGCAGAGGGCAGGCTAGAAGAAGCAAAAGAGATGATCTCTTCTCTGACCGTCTTAATTTCCCGCTGCCAAGCAAAAGGAGTTGCCAATCAGGATCCCTCTGTGCGCAAGAATGTCGGGATGATCGACAACCGGTGCGTCATTTTCGATGTGGGGAGATTTTCCAAGGATGACCTCCTTAAGGATCCCCTGTATGCTCAAAAGAAAAAATGCTACCATTTGCGTCGGTTTCGCAAATGGCTTTTAAAAAATTATCCCCATCTCATCGAACACTTTGATCGGGAGTGCCAAGCGTGAAGTTTCTGTTTTTTTGTTTAAAGATCGCTTTTATTATCTTTGCCTTCATCAAGGTGGCGAAGTTTTGCGAGGAAAAGAGCGATAAATTCCGTTTAGGAAGGATCTTTTCCTCTCTCGACTACAATCCTCTTTGGATGACGCGTCCCCTTGTTGAACAAGAAAAGAGAGAACTGGACGCCATTTTCAATCAAAAATTCACCTATTTTGCAAGCGGCGGCCAATGCTACGCCTTCCTCTCTGCAGACGGGAAGTCGGTCATCAAATTTTTTAAACACCATCGCCGGACTCTTCCTCAATGGATCTTGGCGCTTCCTCTTCCCGCTGCTCTTGCTGAAAAGAGGCAGGTTCGCCTGGAAAAGAAAAGAGCAAAACTGAAAAGAGACTTCGCCAGCTACAAACTCTCCTTTGAAAACCTTGCAGAGGAGACGGGCGTGCTCTTCATCCATCTGAATAAGACCGCTACCTTAAAAAAGCGCATAAAGATCATCGATAAACTCCACATTGAGCATGAGGTTCCTCTAGATCAGGTGGAATTTGTCGTCCAACGACGGGCGGAACTTGTCTATCCCCATCTTTCCCGCCTCATCCAAAGGGGAGATCTGGAAGGGGCAAAAAGCGCCGTCCGTTCGCTCGTTTCTCTCATTGTCAAGCGATCTTGCAAGGGAATCTATGATGAGGATGCCCGCATCCATCGAAATTTTGGATTTATAGATGGCCGCCCCCTGATTATCGATGTAGGCCGTCTCGTGTTTGACCCGAGCCAAAAAGATCCGCACGTCTATCAAAGAGACGTGCGGCGCATCACCGAACGTTTTAAAAACTGGCTACAGAAGAAAAACCCTCAGCTCTCTTCCGTACTAGAAGAAGAGATTGAAAGCCTCTTATGATGAAAAAATTATTTTGTGCTTTTCTCGACTTTGCACAATTTGCGAAGCGGAGATCGAACATTACCTCGCCGGAGTTTACAAATTCATTGTCGGAATCTGACGCAATCTTTTGTCCTTCAATGAGTTGCTTTTTTTCGCGCTTAGCCGGTTGGGTAATACGCTCAAAAAAGCAACTCATTGAAGGACAAAATCTTGCATCATCTACCGACAAGCAATTTGTCAACTCCGGCTCGACTTTGCAACTTTTTGGATCCGATAGGTAGCGATCTCAATGGACGCGCTTACGATAGGCCAACCCCGGGGCTTTGGCGCGGCCCAAAACCGATTCTTGAGTCTTGTGTATAAAGAGATCTCTCGCACTTTTAACCAAGCGGTATTATCTCAATCGGGCAGAGACGTCGGCGGCTTTTTCAAATCCGGAAAGCTCCAGTTGTTTGATCGTTTTAGCGTTAAGGTCAAACTTTTTTAAGTCGACAAATTTAATCGTCTGATCGTCGTAAGTTTTGTAATAATAAATCAGCGCTTGAGGATCGCGTACGCAGGTGCTCGACGTGAAGTCATAATAGACGACATTTTCTGTTTTTTCACGAGCGACACCCATAGGAATATCAAACTGGTTTAAGATATGAAAGGCTTGAAAGACGGCTTTTTTTGCATCCGGGGAAGGGAGGGCTGAGGTGGCAAAGATTGTTGCGCGGATAAAGCGCGAAGGCGGCGTAAAATCTCCCGGAAGTCCTACCATGCCGGAGCCCTGTCCGAACGGAGCGAAGACCATTCCGTTGTATTGAAGGGGCGAAGCGTTTTCTGTCTTTAAATTGATGTAATTCCTCAGGTTCGTCAGATGCCAGAGAAAGTCCGGAGAATTGGTGATCACTCCGGTGGGGTTGTCATAAGTGATCAGCTGTCCGTTGATCGGTTCGATGACGAGGCTGTGCCCCGCTTTATCGTAAACGACGTAGTGAAAGGGAGGCGGCTTGCTCCCCCAGCCTTTGCAGACGGCGGGGGCAATGACGACTTGCGACAGGGAGGTTTTTAGCTCGTCGAGAGTTTCAAATTGCGTGAGAACCCAATTTGAAAAATCTACGGGAGATAATGCCTTGGCCTGATTGTCGGATGAAAGGGCGGCATATCCTGCAAATCCCGGGAAATAAAAAGTGCCGACGGCTAACCCCTTTTCATTGATGCCGTCCATGATGGCGGGAACGCCGAAAGCAAGCGTTCCGACGGATGCATATTTTGTTGTATAGGACAGGCCCGGGCCTTGGGGAGTGGTTCCTGAAAATTTGTATCCTCTGGGGATGACTGCGATGGAATAGGGGATGGGCATCCCAAACTCAGAAGTGCGTCCGTGAACAACGGAGCCGTCTTTTGCTACCAGTTTGATCCCCGTGCACGCATCTAAAAAAAGCGTCTTAGCAAACAAAAAGAAAAAGAGTGCACAAACAATCCGGCAAGCCATTTTACACCTCCAAGGTTTTCAACTATAGTTTTTAGTCTACTTGACAAACATCATCTCGACTTTGCAACTTTTTGGACCCGCCTGCCTCGTCTATTTGCTCTCGGACGTTCGACCT
>Ga0209211_10010941_pt1 | contig 11726 bp, 6 predicted proteins | sample RifGroA2_FD_183992 | JGI IMG/M metagenome (GOLD analysis project Ga0209211, IMG submission 183992) | Groundwater microbial communities from Rifle, Colorado, USA - Groundwater A2 (SPAdes) (version 2) | ecosystem: Environmental > Aquatic > Deep subsurface > Groundwater | place: Rifle, Colorado... | reverse complement strand
GCAATTCCTGAACCGGTGCGGTCAGTTGCAACAAACGCAATAAATTCGAGGCGGCGGGGCGAGAGCGGCCAACGGCATCGGCGGCCTGCTGGTGGGTCAGGCCGAATTCGTCGATCAGGCGTTGCAAGCCTTGGGCTTCTTCGAGCGGGTTGAGGTTTTCGCGCTGGATGTTCTCGATGAGCGCCATGGCCAGTGCCTGTTCGTCCGGAATGCTGCGAACGAGAACCGGAACTTCGGTTAGCCCGGCGAGTTGGGCGGCGCGCCATCGGCGTTCGCCTGCGACGATTTCGTAGCGCTCGGAACCGGGCGTGCTATCCACTGCGCGGACCAGGATCGGCTGCATGATGCCCTGCGCCTTGATCGAGGCAGCCAGTTCGGCCAGCGAATCCTGATCCATGTGGGTGCGCGGCTGGTACTTCCCCGGACGCAGGCGTTCGACCGGCAGATTGCGCTGTTCGTCTCCCTGCGGCTTGTCGCTACCGGAAAGCAGCGCGTCGAGGCCGCGGCCGAGTCCTTTCATCTTGATCATTGGGCGACCCTTTCAAGAATTTCCTGGGCGAGCGCGCTGTAGGCCTGCGCACCCTTCGAGTTTTTGTCAAAGGCGATGACTGGCTTGCCGTAGGACGGCGCTTCGGCGAGACGGACGTTGCGCGGCACGATGGTCTTGTAGACCTTGTCGCCGAAATGGCTTTCGAGTTCGCTGGAGACTTGCTGGGTCAGCGTGCTCTGGCTGTTGTACATGGTGCGCAGCAGGCCCTCGATTTCGAGGCGCGAATTGAGGTGGTGGCGCACTTTGCGCAGCGTTTCGACGAGATCGGACAGGCCTTCCAGTGCGTAGTATTCGCACTGCATCGGGATCAGCACGGAATCCGCAGCGACCAGGGCATTGACGGTCAGCATGTTGAGCGCCGGTGGGCAGTCGATAAGCACGAAGTCGTATTCGGCGTGGTTTTGCGCCAAGGCTTTTTTCAGACGGTATTCGCGTTGGTCGAGCTCGATCATTTCGACTTCGGCGCCGGCCAGTTCGCGGTTGGCGGGCAGGATGTCGAAGTCGAAAGCGGTCGCGATGCAGACTTCGAGTAGCGTCGCGGCACCGATCAGCAATTGATAGACCGTCGGCAGTGCCTCTTTCTTGGTAATGCCCGACCCGGTCGTCGCGTTGCCTTGCGGGTCCATGTCGATGAGCAGGACGCGCTTGCCCTCGGCGGCCAGCGACGCCGCCAGATTGACTGCGGTGGTCGTCTTGCCGACGCCGCCCTTCTGGTTGGTTATGGCGAGTACTTTCATGACCCGGCTTTCAAAATGATCAAATGTCGTTCGGCATTCAGCCCTGGTACGCAGAGCCGGATGATTGCTTCAACCGAAATGTCGGCCGGCAAAGCATTGAGTTCGTCGTCCGGTCGCACGCCTTTCATGGCCAGCCAGCGACCGTTCGGGGCCAGCAGATGGCGGGTCAGGCTGATGAAAAGGCCGATTTCGGCAAAGGCGCGCGAGCTGATCTGGGCGTATTGTCCCTGCATTTCCTCGACCCGGGCGTGGTGCACCGTAACATTCTTGAGCGCCAGTTCGATGGCTGCTTGTTGAAGGAAGGTGGTTTTCTTTTGCACGGTATCGACCATGCTGACTGAAAGTTCCGGTCGGGCGATGGCCAGCGGAATGCCGGGCAGCCCGCCGCCACTGCCGACATCAAGTAGATTACCGGCGCCGACGTGCGGCAGGATGGCCAGCGAATCGAGCAGATGGTGCGAAATGGCCTGGGTCGGGTCGCGTAGCGCGGTCAGGTTGTAAGTCTTGTTCCACTTGAGCAGCAGGTCGCGGAAGGCGAGCAGCTTGCTCTGCGCCTCGGCTGGCAGCGTTATGTCGAGGGCGGCCAGGCCGCTGGCAAGGGCGTTCTGGCTCATGCGGCTTGCGACAGGTTGTGGCGCTTGAGGTGGATCAGTAGCAGCGAGATTGCGGCCGGCGTGATGCCCTGAATGCGCGAGGCCTGACCGATGGTCTGCGGCTTGTGCTGGGCCAGTTTCTGTTTGACCTCGTTGGACAGACCGGCCACCGTGGCGTAGTCGAGCTCGATCGGCAGCACTGTGTTTTCGTAGCTGGCCGACTTGGCGACTTCCTCGGCCTGACGGTCGATGTAGCCCTGATACTTGGCGGAGATTTCGAGCTGCTCGACGACCGCCGGGTCCATTTCGATTTTGGGCAAAATTTCCGGTTGACCGTGGAGAGGCAGCGTGAGCAGCGCTGCGTAGCTGACTTCGGGCCGGCGCAGCAGTTCGAACAGGTTGTATTCGTGTTCGATGGCTTTGCCCAGCACGCGGATGCAGTCTTCGGCCGGGGTCAGCTTGGGATTGACCCAGGTCGATTTCAGGCGTTCCTGCTCGGTAGCGATGGCGTCGCGTTTCTGGCAGAAGGCGGCCCAGCGGATATCGTCGACCAGGCCGAGTTCGCGGCCTTGTTCGGTCAGGCGCAGATCGGCATTGTCTTCGCGCAGACTCAGGCGATATTCGGCCCGGCTCGTGAACATCCGGTAGGGGTCGGAAACGCCGCGCGTGATCAGGTCGTCGACCAGCACGCCGAGGTAGGCTTCGTTGCGTTTCGGGCACCAGCCGGCTTCGTCGCGGACATAGCGCACAGCATTGATGCCGGCCAGCAGGCCCTGCGCAGCGGCTTCTTCGTAGCCGGTCGTGCCATTGATCTGGCCGGCGAAGAACAGGCCGTTGATCGCCTTGCTCTCCAGCGTGTCCTTGAGGCCGCGCGGATCGTAGAAGTCGTATTCGATGGCGTAGCCGGGGCGCAGGATGTGGCAGTTTTCCATGCCGCGGATCGAACGGACCAGCGCCAGTTGTATATCGAAGGGCAGGCTGGTCGACACGCCGTTCGGGTAGATTTCGTGTGTGGTCAGGCCTTCCGGCTCGAGGAAGACGTTGTGCTGATTCTTGTCGGCGAAGCGGTGAATCTTGTCCTCGATCGACGGGCAATAGCGTGGCCCGACACCTTCGATGACGCCGGTGTACATCGGCGAGCGATCCAATCCGCTGCGGATGATGTCGTGGGTCTTCTCGTTGGTCTCGGTGATCCAGCACGGCAGTTGGCGCGGGTGCTGAGCAGCGTTGCCGAGGAAGGAAAAGACCGGCATCGGGTTGTCCGAATGCTGTTCTTCCATCACCGAAAAATCGATGGTCTTGCCGTCCAGGCGCGGCGGCGTGCCGGTTTTCAGGCGGCCTTGCGGCAGGTTCAACTCTTTCAGCCTGGCCGCCAGCGAGTTTGATGGCGGATCGCCCATGCGCCCGCCGGTGTAGTTCTCCAGCCCGACGTGGATCTTGCCGTTGAGGAAGGTGCCGGCGGTCAGGACGACGGCCTCGGCCATGAAGCGGATGCCCAGCTTGGTCACGGCGCCAGCGACGCGCTCGCCCTCGACGATCAGGTCGTCGCAAGCTTCGGCGAAGATGGTCAAATTGGCCTGATTTTCCAGTCGACCGCGGATGGCTTGCTTGTACAGCACGCGGTCGGCCTGGGCGCGGGTGGCGCGCACGGCGGGACCCTTGGAGGCGTTGAGAATGCGGAACTGGATACCGGCCTCATCGGTCGCCGCTGCCATGGCGCCGCCCAGCGCATCGACTTCGCGCACCAGATGCCCCTTGCCGATGCCGCCGATCGACGGATTGCAGCTCATCGCCCCGAGCGTGTCGAGATTGTGCGTCAGCAGCAGCGTGTTCGCACCCGCCCGTGCCGCGGCGAGCGCAGCCTCGGTGCCGGCGTGGCCGCCGCCGACGACGATGACATCGAAACGGGTGGGATAGAGCATGGGTTTGGCTTTGTTGCAGCGCAATAGCGGACTGCGGATTTTACTTCAGGGCGCTGAAAACTCGAAGGTTTTTGCCACTTCCTTGCCCTCCCCTGCGAACTCAAGTAAGTTTGCGAAATGAGTACAAGCCAAGCCAAAGGGCCCAGCCCTCTTGATAACGAGGAGATGCTGCTGGTTTTGCAGCAGTCGCTGACCAAAAAGAGGGTTCTGATTGTTGATCGCCATTCGCCGGCGCGCGACTCGTTGCGTCTGATGCTCGGTGCGTTGGGCGTGACACTGGTGCACGGGGCTGGCAACTCGGCCGAGGTCATCCGTCAGGTCAAGGCCAACCGTTTCGACATCGTGCTTTCCGACTTCGTCCTCGACGACGGCCGCGACGGCCAGCAACTGCTCGAAGAGTTGCGCCACGCCCACCTCATCCCGTTGTCGACGGTGTACATGATCATCACCAGCGAGCGCGGCTATACCAACGTTGTTTCGCTGGCCGAACTGGCCCCCGACGATTACCTGATCAAGCCGTTTACCGCCGACCAGTTACAGGCCAGGCTGATCAGATCGATCTACAAAAAACACGTACTGCGCCACATCTACGAGCAGATCGAGCGCGGCGCCCTGCAGGAAGCCATCGCTGCCTGCGACCGCGTCATCCATCAGCAGCCGCAATACATGTACGACGCCCTGCGGTTCAAGGGTGATCTGCTGCATACGCTGGGCAAGACCCATGAGGCTGAAGAGATTTTCCGGCGTGTCCTCGAAGGGCGCGTCGTTCCTTGGGCCAAGATGGGGCTGGCAATGGCCCTGCGCGACCGGGGGGCGCTCGACGAGGCCGAACAGCTGGCGGAACAGGTCACCGTCGAGGCGCCTGACTACCTGTCGGCCTACGATTTCCTGGCTTCGGTGCACGAAGCACAGGGCAAGCTGGAGGCGGCCCAGCAGACCCTGCAGCGGGCGGCCGATGCTTCGCCGCACAATACCGTGCGGCAGCGGCTGGTCGGCGATGTGGCCGCCCGCAACAACGATTTGCTGGCGGCCGAAAAGGCTTACGGCAAGGTCATCGAGCGGAGCAAGGGATCGAGCCTGCGGACGGTGGACGACTTTGCCAACCTGTCGCGCGTGCTGGTCGAGCGGGGCAACGTAAGCGCCTCGCGCAAGATTTCGGCAGAGATGAAGCGCGAATGGCGTGGCGACATGCAGGCCGAGCTGGCGGCGCTGGTGACCGAAAGTCTTTGCCTGAACAGCGAAGGCTCGGCCGACAAGGCTCAGCATCTGGTCGATCAGGCGCTGGCCTTGCAGAAAATGATCAGCGAAGAGGCGGCCGAGAAAGGCAAGCATGTGTCGCAACGGCTGGCGGTCGATCTGGCCCACGCCTGCTACGCCACCGGCAAGCCAGACGAGGCGGCGAAGATCATGCGCCAGGTGGCGGCCGAAAACCATGAGGACAGGAACCTCATCGACCACATCACCAGCGTTTTCGAAAAAACCGGCCAGCCGGATGCCGGCAAGGCGATGCTCGAACAGGTCGGCAAGGAGATTGTCGCGCTCAACAACAAGGGCGTCCTGGCGGCGCGCAGCGGCGATCTCGAAGGTGCTGTCCAGCTGCTGATCCAGGCCGTCGAGCAGGTGCCCAACCTGCAGTTCCTGGTCAATGCTGCCAAGGCCATTTTCGCCTTGATGGACAAGAAAGGCTGGGATGAAGCAATGGCTGCCAGGGCGCTCGACTATCTCCAGCGGGCTCAGCGCAAGGACCGCAAGAGCGCCAAAGTGGCTTCGGCCCGCGAGTTGTACGTCACGGTCGCCAAAAAGTACGGTATTGCTACCGACAACACTTGAAAAATCAGGGCGGCAACATTTTGAAACCAATTTGTTGCGCCGCTGACTCATCCTTTCTCGTGCTGGCGCGTTGATTACACACCGGCCCGCCTTTTCGTGCGGGTGGCGCTTTTCCTTCGGGAGTCCACGATGCTGCAATCCATGCAAAAAATTCTTCTCGCGCTGACCATGGCGGTTGCCCTGCCCGCCCTGGCGCAGAGCGATCCACCGGCCCGCGTCGGGCGTCTGGCCCATATTGAAAATCAGGTCGATTTTCGGGTTGACCGTGGCGATCAGGGCGGACCGGCCACGCTCAACTGGCCGATCAGCAGCGGTGCCGTGCTGGAAACCGGCCAGCGTGGCCGGGCCGAGGTGTGGATCGGTTCCACCGCCTATCGACTGGCCGACGACAGCGAGGTCGAGTTTCCCGTCGTCGACGATGCGCGAGTCGATGTCCGCGTCAGCGGCGGCAGTCTGGCAGTCAGCATTCTCGACCGCGACCAGGTTGATGACGTGGTGATCGCCACGCCGGATGGCAACGTCCGTTTCCTGACGCCGGGGCGCTATCGCATCGACGTCTTCGCTGATCGCAGCGAACTGAGCGTGCAGGCCGGCCGTGCCGTTTTCGATGACGGTCAGCGGGCGACGCCGGTTGCTGCCGGCCAGAAGGTCAGCCACTGGAGCGATGGCAACGAGCAACTCGATGCCGACCGCAGCAACGATGCCTTCGACCGCTGGGTCGCCAATCGCGAGAATGTGACGCTGGCCAGCCAGTCGCGCCGCCACGTTTCGCCGCACATGACCGGCTATCAGGACCTCGATGCCTACGGTGACTGGCAGACGGCGCCCGACTACGGTTCCGTCTGGTACCCGCGCGCCGTGGCCGACGACTGGGCCCCCTACCGCTATGGCCGCTGGGCCTGGGTTGCCCCCTGGGGCTGGACCTGGATCGACCAGGCGCCATGGGGTTTTGCGCCTTTCCACTATGGCCGTTGGGCGATCATCCATGGCCGCTGGGGCTGGATCCCCGGCCGTCTCGTCGCCCGCCCGGTATATGCTCCAGCCCTCGTCGCCTGGATCGGCAACCCGGGCTGGAGCGTCAGCTTCAGCTTCGGCGCCGCCCCCGCTGTCGGCTGGTTTCCGCTCGCGCCGCGCGAAGTATACGTCCCGGCACATCGGCACAGCCCCAACTATGTTCGCCAACTCAATGTCGCTTACGTCCGCGACGTCAGTGTGATTGATCGTGCCGTGCATGGCGGTCCGCAAGTTCCGTTTGCCCATCACCGCTTGCCGCGTGCCGTCACCGTCGTGCCGGCCAACATGGTCCGCGAAGGCCGTTCGATCACGGCCCGTGAAATTCGCCGTCCAGACCGCCCGGAACTGGGGCGTGCTCCGCTCGCCCGCCAGGCACCGAGCGCCGACTGGCTGGCTCCGGCTCAGGGAGCGGTTCGTCCGCGTAACGACGAACGACGCGAACCGATCAACCGGCCGCGCCGCGATTTCGGCATCCAGGGTCCGAGTGGCCAGGAGCGTGGCGCACCGCGTTCGGAACCGATGCAGCGGGGCGCCGAACGTCCGGCTCTCCGCCAGCAAATGCCGGAAGCAGGAAATGGCCGCGATGGCGAAGCGCGCCGTGAAAGCAGGCATGGCTCGCCCGACAAGCGCCCGGGAAATGAAAATCGGGGGCGTCCGCTTGACGTTGCCCCAGCCAGCGGGCCGCAACATCGTGAGGCTGTGCCGCCGGAAATGCGTCAGGCGGTGCCGGATGCCGCCCAGACTCAGCCACTCGACGGGCGCCGTGGCAGTTTCCGCCGCCCGGCCGAAAGTCAGCCCGGGCTCGAAGGTGGCAGAACGCCGGTTCAGGATGCTCCGCCGATCCGCCGCGAGATGTCGCCGCCGGAACAACGTCAGCCAGCGCCTGACGTTGGCAGGTCCCCGCCCGTCGATGTGTCACCGCTGCAACGTCGCGAAGGTTTCCGCCGTCCGGGTGAAGCGCGCCCCGAAACGGAGCTGCGTGGCCGCTCACCTGAGGCCGCCCCGGTGCCAATGCGCCGCGATATGCCAACGCCCGAGATGCGGACAGAAGAGCGTCAGCCCCGGCCGATGACGGCGCCACAGGAAAGGGAGCAGCGTCGCGAAGCGCGGGAAATTCAGCGCGTGGAACCTCCGGCGCCGCCCCCCCGCGAACGCGAAGCACCTCAAATCATGCGCCAGCCGGAAATGCAGAGGCCGGCTCCGGAAGTCAGGATGCCCGCCCCGCCACCGGTGCGCGAAATGCCGCAACCACGCGCTGAGCCGCCGCGTCAGGCGCAGGAGTTGCGGGCACCGGCCCCTATGCCGATGCCGCAGCAACGGGCTGAGCCACCGCGTCCGGAATTCCGTGCACCGCCGCCTGCCCCGGCACCGATGCCCCAGCCGCGAGTTGAGCCGCCGCGTCAGCCGGTGCCACCACAAGGAGGTCAGCCGGAACAACGCCGTCGCCACGGCGATGACGACGACCGTCGTGGGCGTTAAGCCTTAAATCTTGTGACCGAGGCCGAGGTAGGCCTCGATCACCCGTGGGTCGGCGGCCAGTTCGGCGCTTGGCCCGGCCAGCGACACCTCGCCGGTTTCCAGCACATAGCCGTAGTCGGAAACCTGCAGGGCGGCGCGGGCGTTCTGCTCGACGAGCAGGATGGCGACGCCGGTCTGCTTGAGCGCGGCGATGATGCGGAAAATTTCCTTGATGATCAGCGGGGCCAGCCCGAGGCTGGGCTCGTCGAGCATGAGCAGCTTGGGCCTGGCCATCAGGGCGCGGCCCATGGCCAGCATCTGGCGTTCGCCGCCGGATAGCGTGCCGGCCAACTGGGCGCGGCGTTCCTCAAGGCGCGGGAAGAGCTCGAAAACTTCATCCATCGTTTCCATCTGGTCGCGGTGGCCAGTGCGGTAGCGATCGAAAGCGCCGAGCAGCAGGTTGTCCTCGACGCTCATTTCGGCGAACAGCTCGCGTTTTTCCGGGACGAGTGTCATGCCGTGGCGGACGAGGTGCTCAACCGAGCGTTCCGGCCATTGGGCCTGGCCCATGTAAATGAACTCGCCCTTCGAAGGCAGCAGGCCCATCAGGGCCGAGAGCAGCGTCGTCTTGCCGGCGCCGTTGGGGCCGATAACGGTGACGATCTCACCGCGCCGGATGGTCAGGCTGACCTCGTGCAGCGCTTCGACCTTGCCGTAGGCGACGCGCAGGTTTTTGACGTCGAGAATGACCTCGTGGTCGTGCAGGTGGGCGTGTTTGGTCATCATTCCACTCCGCCGAGATAGGCTTCGAGCACCTTCGGATTTTGCTGGACCTCCTCGGGCAGACCTTCGGCGATCTTCTCGCCGAACTCCATGACCACGACGCGGTCGGCCAAACCCATGACGAAGTCCATGTCATGTTCGACGAGCAGGATGCCCATGCCTTCGGCGCGCAACTTGCGAAGCAGTTCGGCCAGCGCCTGTTTTTCCTTGTAGCGCAGGCCGGCGGCCGGTTCGTCGAGGAGCAGCAGGCAGGGGTCCGAGGCCAGGGCGCGGGCGATTTCAACAATCCGCTGCTGGCCAAGCGCCAGACTGCCGGCCGGGTCGAACATGTGTTCGGAGAGGCCGACGCGTTCGATCTGACGCGCCGCCTCGGCCAGCAGGCGGTTTTCCTCAGCGCGGTCGAGGCGCAGCGCGGCCGTGATGACGCCCTTGCTACCGCGCAGATGGGCGCCGATGGCGACGTTTTCGATGACCGACATCTGGCCGAGCAGGCGAACGTGCTGGAAAGTGCGGCTCATGCCGCGCCCGGCGATTTCGCGGGCAGCCAGTTCAACGGTCGATTCGCCGAGGAAGGCGATTTTTCCCTCGCTGGCCGGGTCGACCGCAGAAATGCAGTTGAACATCGTGCTCTTGCCGGCGCCGTTCGGGCCGATCAGCGCCATCACCTCACCGGCCTTCACGGTCAGCTCCATGTTGTTGTTGGCGACCAGGCCGCCAAAACGCTTGGTCACCTCGCTGGCGTCGAGCAGCAGGCCGCCGGCTGCGGTCGACGGGCGCTTGGGAAGAATTTCGGCAGTGGCAACGGTGCGTTGCTGAGGGCGAGTCGGCAGCAGTTTGACAATGACTGGCCACAATCCAACGCGCGCTTTTTGCAGCACGATGACCATGGCGACGCCGAAAACAATGATCTCGAAATTGCCGCTCTGGCCAAGAATCTGCGGCAGCCAGTCCTGCAGCCATTGCTTGAGGATGGTGATCAGCCCGGCGCCGAGCACTGCGCCCCAGACATGTCCCATGCCACCGACGACGACCATGAACAGATATTCGATGCCCTGGGTCAGCGAGAACGGCGTCGGATTGACGAAGCGCTGCAGGTGGGCATAGAGCCAGCCCGAGGTGCTGGCCAGCAGCGCGGCGATCAGGAAGATGACTATCTTGGTGCGCTGGGTATTGACGCCCATTGCTTCGGCCATCACGACACCGCCGCGCAGGGCGCGAATCGCCCGGCCCTGGCGCGAGTCGAGCAGATTGCGGATGGCGACGATGGCGAGCAGCACGACGAACCAGATCAGGTAGTAAAACTGGTTGCCGGACTTCAGTTCCCAACCGAACAGCGATACGGCGGGGATGCTCGTTATGCCAGTGTGGCCGCCGAGGAATTCGACGTTGCCGAACAGGAAATACAGGCTGATGCCCCAGGCAATAGTGCCGAGCGGCAGGTAGTGGCCACCCATGCGCAGCGTGATAAAGCCGAGGAAGAGCGCGACGGCGGCGGTGATGGCCAGTCCGATGAACAGCGTGAGCCAGGGTGACAGCCCGTAGGTGGTGGTCAGGAAGGCCGTCGTGTAGGCGCCGAGGCCGACGAAAGCTGCCTGCCCGAACGAAGTCAGGCCGCCGACGCCGGTAAGCAGGACAAGCCCGACAGCAACGATGGCGTAAAGGCCGATGTAGTTGAGCAGGGTGATCGAAAACTCGGGCAGGAGACGCGGCGCGACAAGCAGCAGGCCGATGAAGACAGCGAAAGGCAAATGGCGCAGCCAACGCCGGTTGGCCCGTTCGGGTCGGGAGTCGGGATTTACCTCGTCGGTATGTTCATCATCGTCCTCGACATGACGTGCTGTCAGCGAACGCCAGAGCAGCACCGGGATGATCAGCGTGAAGACGATGACTTCCTTGAAGGCGCTGGCGTAGAACGATGAATACGATTCAAGCAGGCCGACCAGGATGGCACCGAGTGCGGCGAGCGGGTAGGAGACCAGGCCGCCGATGATGGCGCCGACGAAGCCCTTGAGGCCGATCAGGAAGCCGGAGTCGTAGTAAATGGTGGTGATCGGCGCGATCAGGATGCCCGAGAAGGCGCCGATGGCGGCGGCCAGCGTGAAGCACAGCTTGCCGGCGAGGATCGGTGGAATGCCCATGAGGCGTGCCCCGGTCCGGTTCATGGCGGTGGCGCGCAAGGCCTTGCCGTAGATGGTGCGCTCGAAGAAGAAATAGAGGCCGATGATGAGCAGGGCCGAGGCGACGACGACGAGGATGGTCTGGCCTTGCAGCGGAGCACCGGCCAACTCGAAACTGAGGTCGGTAAAGGCCGGCGTGCGCCAGCCTTCGGCGCCGAAAAAGAGAAGGCCGAGGCCGATCAGCGCCAGATGCACGGCGACCGATACGATGAGCAGAACCAGCACCGGCGCACTGGCCAGCGGCTGGAAGGCAACGCGGTAGATCATCGGCCCGAGCGGGACGACGAGCATCATCGAGACGACGACCTGCGCCCACAGCGGTAGTTGGGTCGGCGGCATGGCGAACAGCGCGCCAGCGAAAAGCAGCGGAATGCCGACGTTGATGATCAGTACCGGCGGCAATCGGGCATAGCGCTTTTCGCGGATCAGATGGACGCTGTCGAGGACTGCCACCGTAATGCCCAGTCCGAGCAGCAGCCAGACCGTGCCGGGAATTTGTCCGGCCTGCAGCGAGGCGAGGGTCAGCGCGCCGAAAGCGACGAATTCGCCCTGCGGAATGAAAATGACGCGGGTGACGGCAAAGACGAGCACCAGCGCAAGGGCGAGCAGGGCGTAGATGGCGCCGTTGGTGATGCCATCCTGGCCGAGAAAAAGGAGAATCT
>Ga0209211_10010940_pt1 | contig 11728 bp, 14 predicted proteins | sample RifGroA2_FD_183992 | JGI IMG/M metagenome (GOLD analysis project Ga0209211, IMG submission 183992) | Groundwater microbial communities from Rifle, Colorado, USA - Groundwater A2 (SPAdes) (version 2) | ecosystem: Environmental > Aquatic > Deep subsurface > Groundwater | place: Rifle, Colorado... | reverse complement strand
TATCTCGCAATTTATCTTTAGCTCTTGCTGCGCACCCTATTAGAATTGAAGCCCCTATTCCTGGAAAAGCTTTAGTTGGAGTTGAAATACCAAATAAAATAGCTGTTAATGTTCGGCTTCGCGATGTTATTGAAAGCATTCAAAAAGATTCGCCTAAATCATCATTAGTGTTGCCTTTAGGCCGCGATATTTCTGGCAAAGTATTTTACGATTATTTAGATAAAATGCCTCATTTATTAGTTGCTGGTTCTACTGGTAGCGGAAAATCCGTAGCTATGAACTCTTTTATTGGTTCCTTAACTTATTTTAACTCTCCTAAAATGCTTCGCTTTATATTAATTGATCCCAAAAGAGTTGAGTTTTCTATTTACGAAGGAATACCTCATCTTTTAACGCAGGTTGTTGTTAATGTTAAAAAAGCTATTAGCGCGCTTAAATGGTTAACAAACGAAATGGATAACAGATATGAAATTTTAGAACAAGCTAAGGTGCGCGACATAAAATCATATAATAAAGAAATTTCTAAAAAACAAGAAAATATGCCAATGCCTTATTTAATTGTAATGATTGATGAAATGGCTGATTTAATGGTGCAATATAAAAGAGAGGTTGAGTCTGTTGTGGTGCGCCTTGCGCAAATGTCGCGCGCTGTTGGAATTCACTTGATTGCTGCAACGCAAAGACCTTCAACTGATGTTGTAACAGGCTTAATAAAAGCTAATATTCCAGCGCGTATTTCATTTAAAGTAGCTTCTCAAATAGATTCGCGAACAATACTTGATATGGCTGGATCAGAAAAACTTTTAGGACAAGGCGATATGCTTTATATGTCAAGTAATGCCCCGGGAGTAAAGAGAATTCAAGGAACTTTTGTAACTGACAGCGAAACAAAAAAAATAGTTAGATATCTAAGAGAACTTAATGAAAAAAATAATTACGAGGAAATAAATTCAACAATTCAACACATAAAACCAAATATTTCTTTAATAGGTTATGATTTTGAATCTGAAGACGAATTATATAATGACGCCAAACAAATAGTTATAGAAGCTGGAAAAGGATCATCCTCTCTTCTTCAAAGAAAACTGCAAATTGGTTACGCAAGAGCTGCGCGCTTAATTGATATGTTGGAACAAGAAGGGATTGTTGGTTCAGCTCACGGCTCAAAGCCAAGGGAAGTAATAAAAGAATAACAAAAAATAAATAACAATGGATAATATAACTTTAAAATCCGTTTTTTGAATTGAACATATTAAAAGTTTATGAGATATTTTCTATGAAACTATATATTTTAATAATAATTTTATTTGTAATTTATATGCTTTTTCAAAACAGAACTGTAATTTTTAGTTAAATTTTTTTGTATAAAATTACAAAATATGATAAAATTTGCTATGAAAACAAGAAATTTATTTTCAAAACAAGAAAAATATTTTTTACATCCCTTTTTTTCTAATACTGATAAAGATATTTATTGCATTAAAGGCCTTCCTCCAGAACTAACTGGCGCACTATGCTCGCGAGCTTCTAGGGCTAAAAACGATCTTCGACGTATTTTTTTAGATGAATATATAAAACCTATCTTAGAAGGCGAAGACAAAAAATTATCCAAAGATCTTATAACAACAATAGATTTTTTACATAAAAACGGTATAGATAAAATTGTTAATAATGAAAAAGCCAGAAACTTTTTTGCTAAATGGCTTGCTCAATATGGAGATGACTCTATTATGCAAATGCTTGGAACATATTTAGCAATGACTAAAGTTACTCAAGTAGCATTAAAACATTTACAGGACCAACGCATAGGATTAGCTCCTATTGAAAAATCCACTCGTTATGTTAATTATTCTTCTAAAATAAAAAATCGCTATCAGTATTATACTGAATCAAAATTAGGAAAAGACTACGAGAAAACAATGAACTTACTTTTTGACACTTATAGTAAATCTTTACCAATATTGCATAATATTCTAATTAAAAAATATCCGGATGATAACCCGGCTATTTTAGAAAAAAAAGCCTTTGATACTCTTCGTGGATTATTGCCATGTTCCACTCTTTCGCAAGTAGCATTTTATGGAAACGCGCAAGCAATGGAATATTTAGTAAATCGCTCAATACTTCATCCTTTAAGAGAACTGCGCTATATTTCCAAAAGTTCTAAAACAGAATTAGATAAAGAAATTCCATCTCTTTTAATGAGACTTTCTGGCTCAAAAAGCAAAGAATATCAAAAGTATTTAAGTCAAAAGCAGGCTAATGTGGATAAAATTGTGGATAAAGTATTAAAAGCAAGTAAAGTAGATATTGAAAACAAGCCAATAGTAAAATTAGTAGAGTATGATAAAGAAGGTGAAGATAAAATTATTTCCTCTATTTTATTTCCGCAAACACATTTATCATGGGAAAGCATTGCTAAAAAAGTTAAAAGTTTAAGCAATAAACAAAAGCAAAATATTTTAAAAACATACACTAAGGGAAGAACTGAACGCTGGCAAAAAATAGGTCGCGCTATGGAAAACTCTTATGTTCGCTTTGAAATTGTAATGAACATAGGAGCTTATCGCGATTTACAAAGACATAGAATGCTAACTCAGGCGCGCCAATTATTCTCTACTTATTTAGGTTATGATATTCCTAAAGAATTAACAGGCACAGAAATTGAAAAAAGTTATAACAAGGCAATGTTACAAGCTAAAAAAACATTTGAGAAAATAAAGAAAAAAGATAAATATTTGGCTCAATACGCTGTTCCAATGGCTTATAGGATTCGTTTTTATCAATATAAAAATTTGCGACAATGTTTTTGGGAAACCGAACTACGAACCATATCGCAAGGACATCCTGACTACCGAACAATTGAACAGGAAAAATACAGATTATTAAAAAAAGCTTATCCAAATATTGCTGCCTTAATGATGGTTGATATGAACGATTATGATATTGCCCGCAGAGGAACTTTAGAAAAAATAGAGAAAAAAGAAAAACAATTATTAGGAAAAAATGATAAATAAAGAGGATTTTAAAAAACGCCCTTCTTGGAATAAATATTTTATGCATATTGCCGAGTTAATATCAACTCGCGCTACTTGTCGCGACCGCAAATTTGGAGCAGTAATAATTGACAATGATAATAAAAGAATTTTATCTACTGGATATAATGGATCGTCAAGCGGTTTACCTCATTGCAATGACAACGGGTGCAAAGAAATTAATGGCCATTGCGTTAGAACAATTCATGCTGAACAAAACGCCATTATACAGTTAGCAAAATATGGAGGAAGTAATAATCTTGGTAAAGAAAAAAATATTTTCGTTTATTTATCAGGACGCAGACCATGCCTTTTATGCGTTAAAATATTAATTAATTTTGGCGTAAAAAAAATTATTTATAAAAATAGCAATCCGCCCCGCTTTGGACATAGTAAAGAAGATGAATTTGCAGATGAAATTTTATCGCAATCATCAGTAGAGCTAATAAAATATAACGAAAATTAATTATTAAAATAATATTTATGACACTTAAAGAGTATCAAGAAAAATCTCGCGTAACAGCAATTTACCCAAATATAGGCAAAAATTATATTTACCCCACTTTAGGACTTGCGGGAGAGGCTGGAGAGGTCGCGGAAAAAATAAAAAAAGTTATACGTGATAATAAGGGGGTCATAAGCGATGAGAAAAAACAAGAAATAAAAAAAGAACTTGGGGATGTTTTATGGTATGTTTCTCAAATAGCGTCTGAAATTAATTTATCGCTTGATGATATAGCTGATGAAAATATTAAAAAATTATATTCTCGATTAGAAAGAAATAAATTATCAGGCAATGGCGATAATAGATAAAATTTAAATTTGATTATAAATTTAAATTTTGATATAATTAATTTATGTTTAAAAAATCTAAAATAAAAACTATAATTGTAAAAAATGAAAAAAAGCTTAGTTTGGATGAATTAATGAAAGATTTGCAAGGAAAATATGGCGAAGGAGTTATTATGAAATTAGGAGATGCTAGAAGAGTTAATGTTGACGCTATATCTACTGGCGCTCTTTCTTTAGATTTAGCATTAGGAGTTGGCGGAGTGCCAAAAGGAAGAATTGTTGAAATATTTGGATCAGAGAGTTGCGGTAAAACAACGCTTGCTCTTCATATAGTGGCTGAAACTCAAAAGAAAAAAGGAATAGCTGCTTTTATTGATGCTGAGCACGCGCTTGATCCTGAATACGCTAAAAAAATAGGAGTTGATATTGATAACTTGCTTATTTCACAACCAGACACAGGAGAAGACGCTTTGGACATTTTAGAAACGCTTGTTCGTTCTGGAACTGTAAGCGTTGTAGTAATTGACTCAGTCGCAGCTTTAACTCCAAAAGCGGAAATTGAAGGAGAAATGGGAGATCAACAAATAGGACTGCAGGCTCGCCTTATGTCTAAAGCTCTACGAAAAATCACATCAGTCGCTGCAAAAACAGGCGTTATTATTATTTTTATAAATCAAGTGCGGACTAGAATCGGTATAATGTGGGGAGATCCAGATGTTACGCCTGGAGGCAAAGCTCTTAAATTTTACTCGTCTGTGAGAATTAAACTTGCTCGCACTGCTAAAATTGAACGTAATGGACAAGTAATTGGCAATAGAATAAAAGCGAAAATCGTTAAAAATAAAGTTGCTCCACCATTTCGTGAAACAGAATATGATATACTTTACAATGAAGGAATTTCAAGATTATCTGATCTTGTGCGAATGGCGGAAAAATACGGAGTTTTAACTAAAAAAGGATCTTCTTATAGTTACAATGGTAAAAGCATAGGTGTAGGAATAGAGGGAGCAAAAAAATGTATAAAAGAAGATATAAAAAAATTAGAAGAAATAACTGAAAAAACTAAACAAAAATTCTATGAAAGTTTGGAGTAATCTTTTTATATTTTTTGTATTCAAAAAATTCCGGAAAAGTAATCTTTTTATTTTAATTTGAAAAATTAAAACAAATATGATATTATTTTAATTTGAAAAATTAAAACAAATATGATATTATTTTAAATAATTTTTAATTTGAAATTACTATGAAAGTTTGGAGTAATCTTTTTATATTTTTTGTATTCAAAAAATTCCGGAAAAGTAATCTTTTTATTTTATTTTTATTTTTAGCATTTTTATTTTCGTTTCAACCTGTTAACGCGATTAGCGCAAATAATGGTTTAGTGCCATGTGGTAGCGGAGTAATTGATAGCAATGGCAATACAATAGAATGCAATTTTTGCCATATTTTTGAATTGGCAAATAATATTTACGAGTTTATTGTTTTTGAATTAGTACCGATTGTTTCTATTTTAATGATTGCTATAGGAGGTTTTACAATTTTAATATCTGGGGCTTCTAAGCCAGATGGATATAAAAAAGGAATGGATATTATTAAAATAACTGTTATCGCGCTTATTATTATTTATGGTTCGTGGCTTGTTGTGCAATTTGTTTTAGGAATATTAACTATCGGACCCAATTCAACTTGGTATAATCCAACAACATGGAATCAATTTAATTGCAAATAATTTTTAATAATTTTTACTTTACTAACTTTTAACTAATCAATATGAATTTAAATAAAATATTTTTAATTGGACGACTTACTCAAGACCCTGAAAAACGCACTATGCCATCTGGACAGTCAGTTGTTAATTTTGGTTTAGCAACAAACCGATATTGGAAAAGCGCCACTGGAGAGAAAAAAGAAGAAACTCAATTTCATAATATTGTTTTATTCGGCCAATTAGCAGATGTTGCGTCTCAATATCTAACAAAAGGAAGTATGGCTTTTATTGAAGGGCGAGTGCAATATAGAAACTGGGATGGAAAAGACGGTCAAAAACATTATAAAACTGAAATTATTGCTATTAGTTTGCAATTGCCTCCAAAAGGATCAAGTATGGGAAGCGGGAAAAGTTCTTTTTCTAAAAAAGAACAAACGCAAACTAAACAAGAAGAAGTCCCGGTAGTTTCTGAAGATGATATTGATGTTGAAGAAGATATGCCTTTTTAAGTTAAAATATTTAAAAAGTTTCTGAGTATTAGTCTTGTAAATTGTTAATTGTGCGAGTGGTAAAAGGAAGAAGTCCCATAGTGCGAGATCTCTTAATAACTCGCGCTAATTTTCGTTGATGCCAAGCACATGCGCCTGTTCTTTTACGATTAGCGATTTTTGCTTGCGCGGTAATAAACTTACGCAATAATCGCGTATCCTTATAATCTATTTCCTGTATATTATTTTTACAAATTAAACAATCTTTTTTTTCCATAAAATTTTATGTTTTAACGCTGTCATCTAATATTTGATCTAATTTTTTGTCAATTTCTTCAATAGGAGCTTTACTTGCTTCTTTCTCTTTATTATCTTTGATGCTATCAAAAGATTTTTTAACAAAACTTAAAATAGTATTATTGCTTTTTTTTCGCACAATAAATTCTGTTTTAGAAAATTTAAAATTTTTTTCTTTTATAGGTTTTATTTCTGGGATTTTATTTATTTTTATAATAATGCTTCGTAAAATATTTGTTTCATCTTTTATAGCTTTATCAATAACGTTTATATTATAATCTTTTTCTATAGCGCAATAAAAAGTGCTAAAATAACCCTTTCTATGTTTTTTTATTGGATAAATGAAACTTCGCGAAAAAGGCTCAACCCTTTTTTCAATTTTAAGCTTAGCTTTCTTAATATCGCTTTCTAATTTTCCAAATAGCGTTAAAACAGCTTTTTCATCAAGTTCTGGATTAATTATTGTTGTGATTTCGTAAAACATAATTAACATATTAACAAAAATAAGGCTTTGAGTCAATATTTATTAAAGCAACTAAATTTTCATTACTACTGGCAATATTAACGGTCTTCTATGAGTTTTTTTATATAAAAATTCGCCTAATTCTTCTCGCAATTCGTCGCGAACATAAGAAGCATTAAACGGCTCTTGCGATGCAGTATGCAAAACTATTTCCTTAATTTTATCTCGCGCCTCATTAACTAAATCGCGCCTGTCATTCATATAAATAAAACCGCGCGAAATAATATCAATTGGTTCTTTTACTTTTCCAGTTTGAGAATCAATTAAAATAATAATCGTGAACATTCCTTCTTCAGCCATTTTTTGCCTATCGCGAAGAACTATTTCTCCTACATCGCCAACTCCTAATCCATCTACCATTATATAATTAGTAGGCACTTTTTTCTTAGAAACCCAAAATTCCTTTTTACTTAAATTAAAAATATTTCCATTATCAAGCGCGAGAGTATGTTCTGGTTTCATTCCTAAGTCTTGACCTAATTCAGTATGCGCTTTTAGCATAAAATAATTTCCGTGAATAGGTATTAAATATTTAGGTTTTATCAAACTAATAAGTGTTTTAGCGTCTTCTGCTCTTGCGTGCCCTCCTGAGTGAATTCCCATCATTCTATAATTTATAACTTTTCCAGCTTGTCTTGCAAGTAAATCATGAACTGTTTGAACTGTTCGTTCATTGCCTGGAATAACAGATGAAGAAAACAATACAACGTCTTTATTTGTAAGCTCTATAAATTTATGTTCTTTTTGAGCAATTCGCATTAAAGCCGCCCTGTCCTCGCCTTGAGCCCCAGTGCACATAATTGTTACTTTATTAGAAGGAAGTGTTGTTGCTTTTTTAGAAGATATTAAAGTTTTAGCATCTAATTTTAAATAACCTAATTCTTTAATAATTAAAACATTGCTTTTCATACTATAGCCTTCTATAGCAACAAAGCGTCCCATTTTCTCTGATATTTCTAAAATCTGCGCCATTCTTCCGATATTTGAAGAAATTGTTCCTATAATAATACGATAATCACGATATTGATCAAATATTTTTTCTAATTCTTGTTTTACGCTTTCTTCTGGTATTGCCTGCCCTTTTTCAATCACACTGGTTGAATCAGACATTAAAACATCTACGCCTTCATTTCCAATATTTGCCATTCTGCCAATATCAGAAGGGGCTTCCATTGCTGGATTCCTGTCAAATTTAAAGTCGCCGGAATGATATATTGTTCCTGTTGGAGTTTTTATATATAAAGAAAAACTATCTGGAATATTGTGATTAACATGAATAAATTCAATATTAAATACTCCCAAATCTATTTTTTCTCCTGAATTCATTATTTTTATTTTTGGTTTTTGCGCGTTAGGAAAATCATCTTGTCTTTTTAATATAATACTGCGAGCTAAAGCTCCTGCAAATATTGGCGGATTTCCTAATTTATCCATTAAATAAGGAATAGCTCCAATATGGTCATAGTGCCCGTGAGTAATAATAATGCCGCGAATATCTTTAATTTTATTTTGCAAATAATAAGTATTAGGAATAACAAAATCTATTCCCATCATTGCTTCTTCTGGAAATTGCAATCCTAAGTCAACAATAATAATATCGCGTTTTTTTGTTTCAGGCTCGTAATATTCAATTATTGTGCAATTACGGCCTACTTCTTCTAATCCTCCTAATGGAATAATCCGAACCCTAGGATCAGGATTTAATAGTTTTACTTTATCATTGCTATTTATACTTGTACTTGTAACAGAATTATTTTTATTAATATTTTTTTTAAACATGGATTTTATTTAATTTGAAATGAAATTAAAGATCTAATTAGTTTTTTGTTTTTCTTTCTGTATTTATATACCAGCTAGTTATTTGATTTAAGCGGTCCTCTGGAAGAGAAATTGTTCCTGTTTGTATATTTTTTATTTTATTATCAATTATAAAAGTATTATAAGGTGAAAATAAAAATATAGCTGGTATATCTTTAGATATTATTTGCTGAAATTTTTTAAACAGTTCTTTTTGCTCTACCACGTCAAATGTTTCTCGAAGTTTTGTTAAAATATTGTCAATTTCTTTATTCGCATAGTCAGTTAAATTAAGTCCGGGGTAATTTCTTTGCGAAGAATGCCATAAAGAAAATGGATCAGCTTCTAGTTGAAGAGCCTGTCCAAATAAAAATATCTCGTAATCCCTATCTCTAATAATATCTTCTCGCAAACGAGATAATTCAATTGATTTTACTTCTGTTTTTATTCCGGCTTTTTCCCAAAAATATTTAATTTTCTCAGAAATTTGATTTAATAATGGATCATTTATAGTAGTTAAAACAATTTTTAATGGGTTTTCTTCATTAAAGCCATTATTAGAAAGTATCTTTTTAGCATTATCAATATCATAATCATATTTAGTTATATCAGAAACATAGTATTTAATAAGTGATTTTGAAATAGGAGATTCCACTTTTTCAGCCTGATCATTTAATACTTCTTTGATTAATTCTTTTTTATTGATACTTTGCGCTAAAGCTTGTCGCGCGCTTTTATTTTTTAAATCAGTATTTTTATTAGAATTTATAAAAAGAGCGAAATATCTAGGTAAGTTAAAATTATAAATATTATACTTGGATAATTTTATAGAATTAATTTCAGAAGGCGGAAAAGAATCAAGTCCGTTAATATCTTTATTTTTTAAAGCGTTTATAGCTTCTTTTTGAGATTTATAAAATTTAAATGAAATTTTTTCTATAAAAGGAATTTTTTTAAAAAAATTGGCATTTGCTTCTAAGCTAATATTTATAATATTATTGTTTTCGTCTTGCTTTAAACTCTTAAACCTATAAGGTCCTGCTCCAACTGGTTTTAAATTGTACTCGCTTAAAGCAAAACTTTCAGGAGCTATATTTTCCCAAATATGAGAAGGCATAATTCCTAAAGCAGTATTTTGCAGAAAAAAAGCATAAGGGCTTTCTAAGCTAAAACGCACTGTTTTATCATCAATAGCTTCTACCTTAACTCCATCCCAAATTCTAAATAAAGGACTTGAGATAACTGGATCTTTTATACTTTTTATTGTAAAAACCACGTCTTTCGCTGTTACTTTAGAGCCATCGTCCCATACAGCTTTTTCATCAAGAAAAAAAGTATATTCTTTTCCTTGATTATCAACTTTATAATCTTTAGCTAAATAAGGCGTTGCTTCTCCTAAAATATTGTATTCTAAAAGCGATGGATAAATCAGTTTTGATAAATAGCGATCTACTTCATTAGCTGGAGCTAAAATAGGATTAATAAAATGTGGACTGCCTACTAATCCTTCTGTATAAGTTCCTCCTGTAGTTGGAATTTTAATAGTGCTCGCAAAATAAGATATAAACGCTAAATAAATAAAAGATATTAAAAATAAAGCTCCTAAAATTAAAAAAATTTTATATTCTCTTTTTGGAAGTTTTTCAGTCCATTCTATAAGCCAATAATATTGACTTCCTTTCCAAAACCTTTCCAATTTGTGCTTTTTTATCATACAATAATATTAGCAACTCCTAATCCTAAAAATAAAATTATTAATATAATTGTAGCAAAAAACAAAATTTTCTCAGTGCCTCGCCTAGAATAATAACTTTCGCCTGATCCACCTAAAAACCCTGACATACTTGTGCCTTGTTTTTGCATTAATATAGAAATAATTAAAATAATAGAAACTATGACTTGCGCTATAGTTATATAATTCTCCATAAAATTAAAAAGCTCAAAATTTATCTTTTTCCAGTTAAACTATGTATACTAAAATTAAGAACGCTTACAATAATAAGAACCCAGATGTAAGCCCAAAATCCTATAATGTTAAGCTCTGGGAGAAGTGTTTGCAACAACCATAAAATGAATATATTTATTATAATTGTAAATATACCTAATGTCAATATTATCAAAGGCGCTGAAATAACTTTTAATATTGGTTTTAATATAAAATTAAGTATTCCCAATATAAGTCCGGCTATTAATAATAACCATATATCTCCGGCAAATTCCACTCCTTCAATAAATGAATCTGCTAAATAAATTGCAAACGCGTTAGCAATTATTTGTATAATAAAATGAAACATTTTTTGGTTTATTGTGAGCAAAGCGAACAACAAGGTTATCAATGTTTTCTTATGAGCGAAGCGAATTAGAAAACATTAGACGTCCTTATTGTGAGCAAAGCGAACAACAAGGTTATCAATGTTTTCTTATAAGCGAAGCGAATTAGAAAACATTAGACGTCCTTATTGTGAGCAAAGCGAACAACAAGGTTATCAATGTTTTCTTATGAGCGAAGCGAATTAGAAAACATTAGACGTCCTTATTGTGAGCAAAGCGAACAACAAAATTCTCCTAAAATTGTTATTGAACGAAGTGTTATTGCAAAGCAATGTAGCGAATAATTAAGCGTATAATTACAATTTTAGCGAGGTTCTTATTGTGAGCAAAGTGAACAACAAGCTCAAAACCTACACATGGATTATCTTTACAAGCGTATAATTCTGCCTGTGCCCATTTTTCTTTTTATACCTTTTTTTTGGCTTATACTTAAATATTATTTGCTTTTCTCCTTTAAATTGATCTAAAACCTTTCCTGTTACTTTAGCGTCAATAAGAAATGGCGAGCCTATTTTTAAATCGTTTTCTTTATGCAATAACAATACATTATCAAAAACAACCTCATCGCCTTGTTTAGCTTCAAGTTTTTCAATTTTAATATTATGACCTTGCTCAACTTTATATTGTTTGCCTCCGGTCTTTATAATTGCAAATGTATGCGATGACATATAAAAATAATATTTTATTAAGTTAAAGAAATTTAGTAAAACAATGTAGCGAGTTTAGCGAGCGTTCTATTGTTTGCCTCCGGTCTTTA
>Ga0209211_10010938_pt1 | contig 11730 bp, 12 predicted proteins | sample RifGroA2_FD_183992 | JGI IMG/M metagenome (GOLD analysis project Ga0209211, IMG submission 183992) | Groundwater microbial communities from Rifle, Colorado, USA - Groundwater A2 (SPAdes) (version 2) | ecosystem: Environmental > Aquatic > Deep subsurface > Groundwater | place: Rifle, Colorado... | reverse complement strand
CTGGTGAAGGCGAATCCTCAGATGGGCGATATCGTTTTCGACGGCGACAAGGTGAGCAGCCGCAACAGGGCTGTGAAACTCGATCTCGGCGGCTATGCCAAGGGCTACGCGCTGGATCGCGCCGCCGAGCTGCTGCGCAAGCAGGGCATACGCAACGCGCTGGTGAACATCGGCGGCAATGTCATGGCGCTGGGCAAGCACGGCGACCGTCCGTGGCGCGTCGGCATCCAGCATCCGCGCAAGTCCGGCGCGCTGGCCTCGCTGGAGCTGTACGACGGCGAGGCGATAGGTACTTCGGGCGACTACCAGCGCTACTTCGAGCTGGACGGCAAGCGCTACTGTCACCTGATCGATCCGCGCAGCGGCTGGCCGGTGCAGGGTGTGCAGGCGGTGACCATACTCACCCGGGGCGAGCGCGCCGGGCTGCGGTCGGACGGCGCGTCCAAGCCGCTGTTCGTCGCCGGCAAGGACGGCTGGCGCGCCGCGGCGCAGCGCATGCAGTTGCCGGAGGCGATGCTGGTGGATGCGCAGGGCGGCATCCATCTCACTGCCGCGCTGCAGAAAAGGCTAGAATTCGCCGACAAGAACATTCGAGTGGAGGTGTGGCCATGAGCGACCCGCTGCAGGAAATCGTCGAACACAAGGTGCGCCGGGCGGCGGGAGCCAATGCCCTGCGCAAGATCGGCAGGATAGTCGCCGAAGAGCAGCGGGCCGATGACGAGAAGGCCCGCGCTTTGCGCTGGTTTTTTCGCTATGGCTGGCTGGTGCTGCTGTGCGGCGCGCTGGCGTTGGCCTATTTGATGGGGGTGATCTGATTGGTCGGAATATTGCTGGTCACGCATGACGGTCTGGGCGACAGCCTGGTGGAGTGCGTCAAACATGTGCTGGGCGAAGTGCCGCGTAACCTCAAGTCGCTGTCGGTGCATGCTGCGGACGATCCGCAGCAGAAGCTGGTCGATGGCGAGGAGCTGATCAAGGAGCTCGATACCGGCGGAGGCGTGCTGATCCTGACGGATATGTACGGTGCGACGCCGAGCAACATCGGGCGGCAACTGTGCCGTTCGGAACGCGTGATGGGCGTGGCCGGCGTCAACCTGCCGATGCTGCTGCGCAGCGTATGCTGCAGCGGCCTCACGTTGCCCGAACTGGCGGAAGCCGCGATCAAGGGGGGCCGCGACTGCATCGTCCACATGAACCACGAACCCGGATAGGCAACATGCAACAGCAAGACGCACTGATCATCAACAAGCTCGGTCTGCACGCACGGGCTTCCGCAAAACTTACCCAGTTGGCCTCACGCTTCAAATGCGAAGTGATGCTGTCGCGCAACAACCGCCGCATCAACGCGAAAAGCATCATGGGCGTGATGATGCTCGCCGCCGCCAAGGGCGCGACGATAGGCATCGAGACCAACGGTCCGGATGAGGAGGAGGCGATGCAGGCCATCCTGAACCTGATCAACGATTACTTCGGAGAAGGCGAGTGAGCTTTACCTTACATGGCATTGCGGTTTCCAGCGGCATTGCGATCGGCCATGCGCATCTGATTTCGCATACCTCGCTGGAGGTGGTGCACTATGGGGTGCCGGAGCAACTCGTCGCGGACGAAGTGGCGCGCTTCGATGCCGCGCTGAAGGCCACGCGCGGCGAATTTGCCAGCTTGCGTCTAAACCGTCCAGACCATGCTGCGGCGGAGTTCGATGCCTTTCTCGAACTGCATCAGATGATCCTAGAGGATTCGCTGATCAGCAACGCGCCTCGCGAGATGATCGAACGCGAACACTGCAATGCCGAATGGGCGCTCAAAGTGCAGACCGAGACGCTGGTCGCGCAGTTCGAGGACTTCGAAGACGCTTATCTGCGCGAGCGCCAGGCCGACGTGAAACAGGTTGCGGAGCGGTTGCTCAAGCAACTCGTCGGCCACCCCGGCCACCAGTTGCCGGCGGCGCGCCACGACGTCAACACGATTCTGGTCGCGCACGACCTGAGCCCTGCCGACCTGATCCAGTTCAAGCCGCAGCAATATGCCGCGTTCGTCACCGACGTCGGCGGCGCGACCTCGCACACCGCGATTGTCGCGCGCGGCCTCAGTACGCCTTGCGTGGTCGGTCTGCATCACGCGCGCGAACTGATCCGCGAGGACGACCTGCTGATCCTCGACGGCGAACAGGGCGTGCTGATCGTCAATCCGGGCCGCTCCATTCTGGCCGAATACAAGCTGCGCCAGAGCGAATGGGAGCTGGAGCGCAAGAAGCTCAAGCGGCTGCGCACCGCGCGCGCCAACACGCTGGACGGCGCGGTGGTCGAGCTGCATGCGAACATCGAAAAGCCGGAAGACATCCACGAGGTGAAAGAGAACGGTGCAACCGGCGTCGGCCTGTTCCGCAGCGAGTTCCTGTTCCTGAATCGCGACCAGTTGCCGGACGAGGACGAGCAGTTCGAGGCCTATCGCGCCGCCGCCGAGGGTATGGACGGGCAGCCGGTGACGATACGCACCTTCGACCTCGGCGCGGACAAGCAGATCAAGGGCGCCGAGCGCGTGGCCAACAACCCGGCGCTGGGGCTGCGCGCGATCCGCCTGTGCCTGGCCGAGCCCATGCTGTTCCGCACCCAGTTGCGTGCGTTGTTGCGCGCCTCGCATTACGGCAACATCAAGATCCTGATCCCGATGCTGTCCAGCGTCTCTGAATTGAACCAGACGCTGCTGTTCATCGAGGCGAGCAAATACAGCCTGGATATCGACGGCATCCCGTTCAATCGCGAGGTCAAGATCGGCGGCATGATCGAGATTCCCGCCGCTGCGCTGTCCGTCAACACCTTCGCGAAGAAGCTCGATTTCCTGTCGATAGGCACTAACGACCTGATCCAGTACACGCTGGCGATCGACCGCACCGACGAGGAGGTCGCGCACTTGTACGACCCGTTGCATCCGGCCGTATTGCAATTGCTGTCGCATGTGATAGCAGCGGCCAACAAGCTCGGCGTGCCGATTTCGGTATGCGGAGAAATGGCCGGCGAACTGGCTTATACACGCCTGTTTCTGGGCATGGGCCTGCGCCAGTTCTCGATGTTTTCGGCCCAGGTGCCCAACGTCAAGCAGCGCGTGCTGACCACCAGCCTGCCGGAGATCGCCGCGCTGACACAGAAGATTTTGCGCGCCGATGACCCGATGAAAATACGCGAGTTACTGGACAGGATGAATGCGTAAAGGTACAGGGCAAGGCAGTGTTAACTTCACATCCCGCTTGCTGGATAGTGGATCGCCTGACTTTGTTACGCCGTGCCCCTGCGAAATATGACGATTACCCGTATAAATTCCTTCGTGCGCCGCTACATGTCCACCATCGAAATGGTGGGCGTGCTGATGCGCATATTCAGCTTCTCGCTGGTTAGCTGGATGGGGCCGGATAGCCCGTTCATGTTCGTGTGGACGTTCAACACTGCGGACGCCATCATGCTGTCGTGGTGTTCCATCCTCAAGAAGGACAAGGCCTACACCATGCTCAATGTATTCTGGATCATGGTGGGCATGATCGGGATCCTCAGGGCGGGTGGTTTCCTTCATTGACAGCAATCTGCAAAACACGGAAACTGCGCATCAGTAGTTCTATCAGTAGTTCTATCAGTGCCGATTTGACATCAGCTTGCGGGGCACGTTAAACATTCCAGCTAAAGCGAGGCAACCCGTTTTGGCGCAAGCTGAGCGGGTTTTGTTTTATGGGGCAACGAGTTTGAGCACAACAAATAGCATCGGTATCGTCCGCGCGCAGCGCGCGCAATTCGACACCCCGCTGGTTTTTCGCAGCGGAGCGGTGTTGCCGCGCTACGAGCTGGTCTACGAGACCTATGGCAAGCTGAATGTCGATAAATCCAACGCCATCCTGATCTGCCATGCGCTGTCGGGCCACCACCATGTCGCCGGCATCTACGCCGACCAGCCGAAAAATGTCGGCTGGTGGGACAACATGGTCGGTCCCGGCAAGCCCATCGACACCGACAAGTTCTTCGTCGTCGGCCTGAACAACCTCGGCGGCTGCAGCGGTTCCACCGGCCCGTCGTCGATCGATCCCGAGACCGGTCAGCCCTACGGCGCGAGCTTCCCGATGATTACCGTCGAAGACTGGGTGGAATCGCAGGCGCGGCTGGCCGACCGGCTCGGCATTAAACAATTTTCTGCGGTGATCGGCGGCAGCTTGGGTGGCATGCAGGCATTGCAGTGGTCGCTGGCCTATCCGGAGCGCGTGCGCCATGTACTGGCCATCGCCAGCGCGCCGCGCCTGACCGCGCAGAACATCGCGTTCAACGATGTCGCGCGCAACGCGATCCTGACCGACCCGGATTTCCATGGCGGCAACTACTACCAGCATAACGTGGTGCCGACGCGCGGCTTGCGGCTGGCGCGCATGCTGGGTCACATCACCTATCTGTCCGACGACGCGATGGCGGACAAGTTCGGGCGCGAACTGCGCACCGAGCAGCTGAACTACGGCTACGACGTCGAGTTTGAGATCGAATCTTATTTGCGTTATCAGGGCGACAAGTTTGCCGGCCTGTTCGACGCCAACACCTATCTGTTGATGACCAAGGCGCTGGACTACTTCGACCCGGCACACGATTTCGGCGGCGACATGAACAAGGCGTTCGCGCGCTCGAAGTCGGATTACCTGGTGGTCTCGTTCACCACCGACTGGCGCTTCTCGCCGCAGCGTTCGCGCGAGATCGTGCAGACGCTGCTGCACAACCGCCGCAACGTCAGCTACGCCGAAATTACCTCGACCCACGGCCACGACTCCTTCCTGATGGAGCACCCGCACTACTTCGACGTGATGCGCGCCTATCTCGATAACGTTGCATCGGAGGTGTCGGCATGAGCAAGGGTATGAACATGGGCCAGTACCTCGTCTCGTCCGCCGCCGAACGTCCCGATTTCGCCGCGATTGCCGCATGGATACCTAAGGGGGCGACCGTGCTCGACCTCGGCTGCGGCGACGGCAGCCTGCTGCGTTACCTGAAGGAGACGCGCTCGGTGCGCGGCTACGGCGTCGAGATCAACGACGTCGACATCGTGATGTGCATCGCCAACGGCGTGAACGTGATTCAGAACGACCTCGAATCCGGTTTGTCCGACTTCGAGGACAACTCGTTCGACTTCGTGATCCTGTCGCAGACCCTGCAGGCCACGCGCCACACCGAGGCGCTGGTGAACGAGATGCTGCGCGTCGGTCGCGAGGGCATAGTCAGCTTCCCCAATTTCGGCTACTGGAAGAATCGCCTGAACGTGCTGCGCGGCCACATGCCGGTGTCGGACGAACTGCCGTACCAGTGGTACGACACGCCCAACGTCCACCTGTGCACGCTGCATGACTTCGAGATGTTCTGCGACCGCCAGCGCGTATCTATCCTCGAACGCCGTGTGATGACCGGTAAGTTTGAGATGGCGGTGCTGCCCAACTTGCTCGGCAGCACTGCGGTGTACCGCTTTCAGCGTGGGCTGTAGGCCGGTGTCCAGACAAATTCAAAAACTGGATTCCGGCCTACGCCGGAATGACGATTAAACATGACCGTCTGGCAGCAACTCTTCACTCGCCGCATGCTGATCTGCGTGTTCACCGGCTTCGCTTCCGGCTTGCCGCTGTATATGCTGCTGAACCTGGTGCCCGCGTGGCTGCGCACCGAGCAGGTCGACCTCAAGACCATAGGCGCGTTTGCGCTGATCCAGTTTCCCTACACCTGGAAGTTCCTGTGGTCGCCGCTGCTGGACCGCTACGTCGTGCCGCTGCTGGGGCGGCGGCGCGGCTGGATGCTGATCACGCAGATCGGGCTGCTGGCGGTGATCGCCACGCTGGGCGGATTCTCGCCGCAGCAGGACCTCGGCACCATCGTGCTGTTCTGCACCTTGCTTGCCTTCCTCTCCGCGACGCAGGACATCGCGCTGGATGCCTACCGCCGCGAGCTGCTGCTGGAAAATGAATTGGGGCTGGGCAACTCGGTGCACGTCAACGCCTACCGCATCGCCGGTCTCGTGCCCGGCTCGCTGTCGCTGATCCTCGCCGACTTCCTGCCGTGGGACACGGTGTTCATGATCACCGCGCTGTTCATGCTGCCCGGCATCGCAATGACGCTGCTGGTCAAGGAGCCGGTCGGCGCGGCCGCGCCGAAGACGCTGCGCGCCGCGGTGGTCGAGCCGTTCCGCGAATTCATCGGGCGGCAGGGCGTGCGGGGCGCGTTGCTGGTGCTGGCGTTCCTGTTCTTCTACAAGCTCGGCGACAGCCTGTGCACCGCACTGGCGACGCCGTTCTACCTCGACATGGGATTCAGCAAGACGCAGATCGGCCTGATCGCGAAGAACGCCGGGCTGTGGCCCGCGGTGATAGGCGCGCTGCTGGGCGGCATCTGGATGCTCAAGCTAGGCATCAATCGCGCGCTGTGGCTGTTCGGTGTCGTGCAGGTGGTGTCCATCTTCGGCTTCTGGTGGCTGGCCGCGATCGGTCCGCAAGCGGAGATCGGCGCGGCGAATCTCGCGCAACTCGGCTTCGTGATCGGGCTGGAGGCGCTGGGCGTCGGTCTCGGCACCGCAGCCTTCGTCGCCTACATCGCGCGCACCACCCACCCGGCCTACACCGCTACCCAGTTCGCGCTGTTCACCAGCCTCGCCGCGGTGCCGCGCACCTTCGTCAACGCCACCGCTGGCTGGCTGGTCGAGACGCTGGGCTGGAGCGGCTTCTACCTGCTGTGCGCCGCGCTGGCGATCCCCGGCATGCTGCTGCTGTTCAAGGTCGCGCCGTGGAACGAGAAGCCGGCGGCGTTGGTGTAGTGCTGCGCAAACTCATGTAGGTCGGGCTTTGCCCGACATGGTGGGCAGAGCCCACCCTACCAGTGCTGTCGGCCTTATGTGGGAGCGGCTTCAGCCGCGATGCCGACCGTTAATCTGGCAGCCTATCGCGGCTGAAGCCGCTCCTACGAGGAGTCGGTAGGATGGGTTGAGCAACGCGATACCCATCGCCTTGGCGTTAACCCGGCGGCGGGATAACGGAAGGCAGCCGCTTCGGCGCGGCGATGCGCAACTGCTTGTTGACGTTGTACACGCCGAACACCACCGTGATCGAACTCTCCGGCACCTGAAACTCCTCCGCCAGAAACCGCACCAGATGCGCCGTCGCGCGTCCGCGCACCGGCATCTCGGCGACATATATCTCCAGCTGTTTGCCGATCACCTTGCCGATCACGGTCTTCTTCGCGCGCGGCCGGCCCAGGATGTTCAGCACCAGCGTATCTTCTTCCCAATGGCAAAACGACGACATCGACACTCCAAAAATTAAAAAAATAGCCTGCATTACTACAGGGTTCAGTTTATTGAGCCGCGACCGGGTTCTTGTTAAGTTGCCCGCATTCGCCACCAGCGATACTTCCCGGAGCAATCATGAAACATATCCTGCTTTTCCTGCTGCTGTTCGTGTCCGGCACGGCGTTCGCCGAGACGGACGCACAGGACGAACTGAACCAACTCGAAGCCGAACTGAACGGCGTGCGTCAGGAACAGCAGTCCGTGTATCAGAATTACCAAATGACCAAGGAACTACGCCTGACGGAGGTGCAGGAAAGCTCGCAGTCTTATGGCGAGAGCATCAACACGCCTCCGCCGAACTATGACGATGTTATGCGCGAACAATTGGAGCGCGAGCAACGCATCCAGCAATACAGCGACGAACTGAAAAACCTGTCGGAGCGCTATCTGGAGCTGGAGGAAGAGCGCAGGGCGCTGCTCGAACAGATCAGGGAGTTGAAGCGACAGATTCCGTAGGATGGCTCAATACCCGTCTTGCTACACTTTCTCGGGAAGCAACCAGTAAAGATGTATCGTACCAGCTCACGTGATTTATCAAATTTTAACGGAGAACATTCAGGTGGCTAAAACCTATAAATACGGCGATTACGGTATTACTCCTGCTGCACGGCAGTTAAGAAGCACGGATGGTTCCAAAGAAAAATGGGTCGCGCACGCAGATATTCAACGAGCAAATAATGATGCAGATTTATTGGACCCATATGACTGGGATAATAAATTTGACTCAGAAGAAGACGCGAAAAGATTTGCTCTTGGCGGAGCGATATTTATTATCGATTCAGGCCAGTGCCAAATTTGATTTTCAACCTCATGCGGCGCAATGCCCGTTGGTTACCTCGCAGAGGTTCTTGTACCCCTCGGGTGTTGCGCCTTACACGAGCTATGTTTTGGAATAACCAAGGTTAGCGAGTTTCTCTCCGAGAAGAGCCAATATTTGCTCCCCTCCAAATTCCGACGATCCCAGTACATATTGAAAGACCGTCAGCAACTTTTTGTCTCCACTCGACCATTCGCAATATGCCTGCTCATTATGAGCTTGAAATTTTGCTTCTAAAGTTCGCAATATTTCCGGTGTGCCTTGTGCATTTACGTAATACCTACCTTTATCTGTGCAGTTCCTTTCGAGAAGAACAGTGTTTGCACCATTCTCCCATGTCTGATATTCGGACATCATTTAAGTCTCCTTTTGACTGAACTTTCGGCAAAGACATCATAAGGGGTATACAGCGATCGGCAATGGAGTGTCTGCCGTATGCTGGGCAAGCAACTCCCGTAGGATGGGTTGAGCGTAGCGATACCCATCGTTTCATACCGCCAATTCACGTCGCTTGTTGGGTATCGCTGTGCTCCACCCAACCTACTTGCTATGCAGGTAGAAGGCTAAACTTGTATTGAAATGGTTGAGGTTCTTCAATCGCCGCCCATTCGCCCCAAAGCTCTTGCGTAAGAGTAATCCGCCCATGTTCATTGTAAAAATGCTCGTCTAGCAGTAGTTGTGCCCAATCTTCGTTTGGCAAGATGATCGTTATTTCTTCTGGGGGCAAGAACAACTCATCACATTTGACTCGCCACTCACGTTCCCATGAAAAATCAAATGGGGGATTCGCATCTGGCTCATAACGAACGTGTCTCCATTTAATTTCGTCGGGAAGCAAGTCGTATTCCTCACCTCTTTGATAGATGACGGGGCGACCTCCCTGAGCAAATAGCCAAGCCTTTGAAACACGAATGCCAAAATGTTTGTAACGCCCCAAGATTTGATGAAATGCTGCCTCAGGTGCCTCGGTGAAACAAACGCAATTAAATCCGCCGCGAATACAGCCATTCCCGCCCAATAGTCGCTGTTCGGAGACGATATTACGAAGAGCTATAAAAGCATCTTTATAAGTTTGCCCCTTAGTCCAGTGAACAAGATGTTTGGAAATATCAACGCGAGGCATTTTTTCTCCCATATAACATGGTTAAGGGACTCAAGAGATTGGCTAGTGCGCCGCTTCCCAGTTCGCGCCTACACCCAGCCCCACTTCCAGCGGCACCTTCAGGTCGGCGACGTTGCACATCAATTCGCGCAGTTTCTCCTTCACCAACTCCAGTTCGTTCTCCGGTACTTCCAGCACCAGTTCATCGTGCACTTGCATGATCAGCTTGGTGTGCAGTTGTTCTGCGACTAGCCAGTGCTGCACGGCGATCATCGCGAGTTTGATCAGGTCGGCGGCGGTGCCTTGCATCGGGGCGTTGATCGCGGCGCGTTCGGCAGCTTGGCGTTTCATGCCGTTGCTGGCGTTGATTTCGGGCAGCCACAGGCGGCGGCCGAACACGGTCTCCACAAAGCCTTGCTGTTTGGCCTGTTCGCGGGTGCGCTGCATGTAGTCGGCGACGCCGGGGTAGCGCGCGAAGTAGCGGTCGATGTAGGCGGTGGCGGCGGCGCGTTCGATGCCGAGTTGTTTGGCGAGGCCGAAGGCGGACATGCCGTAGATCAGGCCGAAGTTGATGACTTTGGCGTAGCGGCGCTGTTCATTATCGACGTCGGCGGGCGTGGTCATGAAGATTTCGGCGGCGGTGGCGCGGTGGATGTCTTCGCCGTTGGCGAACGCCTTGAGTAGGCCTTCGTCGCCGGACAGATGCGCCATGATGCGCAGTTCGATTTGCGAATAGTCGGCGGAGACGATGCGGCTGCCGGGCGGTGCGATGAAGGCCTCGCGGATGCGGCGGCCTTCGGCGGTGCGCACCGGTATGTTCTGCAGGTTGGGGTCGGAGGAGGCCAAGCGCCCGGTGACCGCGACCGCTTGCGAGTAGCTGGTGTGTACGCGCCCGGTGTTGCGATCCACCATCTGCGGCAGCTTGTCGGTGTAGGTGGATTTCAGCTTCGCCATGCCGCGATATTCCAGCAGCAATTTCGGCAGCGGGTAATCGAGCGCCAGTTCCTGCAACACTTCTTCGTCGGTGGAAGGGTCGCCGCTGGGCGTTTTTTTCTTCACCGGCAGTTGCAGTTTGTCGAACAGGATTTCGCGCAATTGCTTCGGCGAGTTCAGGTTGAACGGCTGGCCGGCGGCTTCGTGCGCGCGGGCTTCCAGCGCGATCAGTTTCTCACCCAGTTCGCGGCTTTGCACTTGCAGCAGCGCGCTATCCAGCAGCACGCCGTTGCGTTCCATGATGTACAGCACGGCCATGGTCGGCAGCTCGATGTCGCGGTACACATGCTGCAATCCGCTCTGCACCTCGATTTGCGGCGCGAGTGCTTGATGCAATTGCAGCGTGACGTCGGCGTCTTCGGCGGCGTAGCGCGTCGCGGTGTCGAGATCGACCTGGTCGAAGCAGATCTGCTTCGCGCCCTTGCCGACCACGTCGGCGTAGGCGATGGTCGCGAGGTTCAGGTGGCGCAGCACGAGGTTGCCGAGTTCGTGCGGCTTGTGGCTTTCCAGCACGTAGGACTGCAGCAGCGTGTCGTCGTGGATGCCGGCGAGGTGGATGCCGTGGTTCGCGAAGATGTGCAGGTCATACTTCAGGTTCTGCCCGAGCTTCTTGTGGCGCGGGCTTTCCAGCCAGGGCTTCAGCTTGTGCAGCGCCTGTGCGCCGAGCTGGTCCGGCGCGCCGGGATAGCGGTGCGCCAGCGGCAGGTAGGCGGCATGGTGCGGCTCGATCGCGAACGAGATGCCGACCAGTTGCGAGTTCATCGTGTCGAGGCCGGTGGTCTCGGCGTCGAGGCAGACGAGGTCGGCGGCGAGCAGCTTCTCCAGCCAAGTGTCGAGTTGAGCTTCGGTGAGGATGGTTTCGTAATGAGCGTTATCGGTGTTGCCGGGCTCTGCGCCGAACAGGTCATCTGTATGTAGGTCGAGCTTCAGCCCGACTTGCTTGTTCTGAGCCGGTCGAAGCGGTCGGGATAAATCCCGACCTACGGCGGCTTCGCCATTGAGTTCCCGCAGCCAGGTCTTGAACTCGAACTTTTCGTAGAGGTCGCGCAGTCTATCCAGATCCGCGGGCGGGGCGACCAGCTCGTTATAGGGCTGCGGCAGTTCCACGTCGCACTTCACCGTCAGCAGTTTGCGCGCCTGCGGCAGCCAGCCCAGTGCGTCGCGCAGGTTCTGCCCGACCACGCCGCCGACCTTGTCGGCGTTCGCGACGAGGTTGTCCAGCGTGCCGTATTCGGTCAGCCATTTCACCGCCGTCTTCGGGCCGCACTTGGCGACGCCGGGCACGTTGTCCACCGCGTCGCCGGTGAGCGTCAGGTAATCGACGATGCGCTCCGGCGGGATGCCGAATTTGGCAGTCACGCCGGGGATATCCAGCGTCTCGTTGTTCATGGTGTTGATCAGCGTGACATGTTCGTCCACCAACTGCGCGAGGTCCTTGTCGCCGGTGGCGACGATGCAGCGCACGCCGTCTTTC
>Ga0209211_10010935_pt1 | contig 11731 bp, 13 predicted proteins | sample RifGroA2_FD_183992 | JGI IMG/M metagenome (GOLD analysis project Ga0209211, IMG submission 183992) | Groundwater microbial communities from Rifle, Colorado, USA - Groundwater A2 (SPAdes) (version 2) | ecosystem: Environmental > Aquatic > Deep subsurface > Groundwater | place: Rifle, Colorado... | reverse complement strand
AAGTGGCTCAGGGACATATATTTCACAACTTAGGCTATAGAGAATTTAAGATGAGAGGAAAGAAACCATGTGAGAATGAGGTTAATTTGTTCTCGACCGCCTATAACTTGAAGAAGATACATAATATAGTTGAGGAAAATTGGAGGGAGTCTGGGAGAGTCTATCAAAAAAATATTTTTTTGGCTAAATTATGATTTATTTTTTGAATCATAAGACAGCCTGCGAAGACAAAATTTTAGAATTTTTGGATTACTGATAAATTCGACAGTATGGAGTGTATATGTCAGAAGGACAAGAGAGGGGCGTAAGATTTTTTTTCTAAAATAGAACATATTTTTGGTGCATGCGCTTTTGGCGAGTTAGAGTGTTGATTATAACAAATATATTGCAAATTAATCTTTAGTAAGCATGTTTAATATATTGTCCTTAAGTGATATTTTTCTTATTTTTCCATGGACTACAATATCTATAAGGTTTTTTGCTTGCATTTTCCGAAGAGAACGAAATGCTTTTACTCTGTCCATGTTAGGCAATCTTGAAATGTCAGCTTGCCCTATTGTGCCTTTATTGTCAACAAGACAGTTAATAATATTTTTTTCATCATTACTAAGAAAAAGAAACAACATCTTCAGTAATTTCCTGGACTCTTTCTTAGTATTAATAATTATCTTGTATGTTAAAGCAGATGAGATATATCCAATAAACCCTGAAAATAGAATAAGACCAATCAGTATTGAACTATGGTTCTCAACAATCCAGAATATTAAAGCATTCTTACTCGTTACGTCCCGATGAATATATATTATAAGATAGATAACAATAGCGAGACTAAAAGTTACTACTAAGAATATAAGGCTCATATATTTGTGGAGTTTGATTGATTGTTCATCCATTAAGATTAGCAAAGCATAATCTCATATATAAATGTTGCTACAAAAATTGTAACGTAACTCTCATTCGATTACTGTTGTTTCAGAACCATTTATATATTGTTTCATCTTATGAAACATATAATAATAGTATAATATAACCAACTAAACAGGAGGAGTGATCAAATGAAAGAACATAATCTAGAAGAGGAATTAAAAGAGCAAAAGAAACCTAAAGAACAGGAAAAAGAGGAAACATTATTAACTATTAGTAAAATAACATTGTGGAAAGTGGTTTCTGGAATATTAGGTATTTTATTGATACTATCTATCTTTACAGGCGGTTTTGGATTAAGTAACGATTCACCAACAGGAGCAGCAGTTGTAGCACCTGCGCCAAGCAAAGCAGCACAACCAACACCAAGTATACCTAGCGCAAGAGCTACTGATATGAAAACACTCGCTGACGATGACCCATTTTTGGGAAATGAAGATGCACTTGTGACTATAATTGAGTTTAGTGATTATGAATGTCCTTTCTGTGAAAGGTTCTACAGGCAAACATTACCCTCAATTAAAAGCGCATACATTGAAACAGGAAAAGTTAAGTTTATTTATCGGGACTTCCCCCTTAGTTTTCATTCCCAAGCTGAACAAGCTGCGATTGCAGCAAATTGCGCTGGAGAGCAGGGAAAATATTTTCAGTTCCACGACAAGATATTTGATAATGGTGGGGCTGGGGGAAAGAGTAATGCCGATTACAAGAAATGGACTCAAGAAATTGGTTTAGATGTGCCTAAATGGGAAAAATGTACGAATGACCCAGCCCAGAAACAGGAAATACAAAAAGATATCAGTGACGGAAGTGCAGCAGGCATATCAGGAACACCTGGCTTTATTATCAATGATAAGCTCCTTAGTGGAGCACAGCCATTTAGTGCTTTCCAGCAAGTCATTGAAGCTGAAATTAGCTAAATTCAGAAAATGATAACTATAATCAAACAAACGCGCATTGTGCGAGAAGCACTAAAAGAAGTCTATAGCTCCAAGAAATATTTTTTTATTTCTTTTGTCGTAGCTCTTGCGTTCTTTCTCTTTAATGTGTTTATTAATAATTACAGCATTATTTTTTCTAACTTCTCTTTTTTATTATTCTTTTCATTATTAAAAGGGGCAATTTTTACAATGACTGCTTATTCTTTCATATTCTATATTCTCACATTATTTCTTGCCAGCATTGTAGCGGCAATGGTCATTTTTCTAGTAAGGCGCCAGGTAAATGGAACTCTTGGTATGAGTTCTTCTGGGATCATAGTGAGCTTAATAGCTCCTAGCTGCTCCTCATGCGCTATTGGGATATTGAGCATGTTAGGAGTTGGTGGATTCCTTGCAATACTTCCATTTAAAGGAGCTGAATTATGGTTTTTTGGGGTTGGGTTGCTTGGAGTATCAACTGTTTCCTTATCAAATAGAATCATAACAAAAACGTGCAGTATTCCACCAAAAGAGGTTAAAATATATGGAAATAATAAAATGTGAAGCATGCAATAAAGAATTTAATAGCCAAGAGGCTCTTGGTATGCATAATTCAGCTAAACATAATGTGTCATCAAATGATGAGAGTTTCGAAATAAGTAGAAAAACAGTATTTTTTATTATAGGCGTATTTGTTATATTGGTAGTAGCCTTGGGTGGTTACTTTTTTATATCTGGAAAATTGTTAACAGAAAACTCTGTTTCAGGAAATGCTGTTTATTCGACAGACGATGCTAACTCTAATAACATTCAAAAAATAACTCTCGGTTTTAATGGAAATTATTACCCAAATACAATAACTGTAGAGGTTGGAAAGCCAGTAGAAATTACTTTAGACAGCAGTGTTAGAGGATGCTATCGCTCATTTAATATTGGAGGATTTGGAGTAAGCTATCGCTCTTCTGACCCATCAGATGCAATAAAGTTTATCCCAAATAAAAAAGGGAAATTTGAATTTAAATGCGGTATGGGAATGGGGCGAGGAACAATTATTGTGGAATAATAAATAATTGCGAAGAGGTAATAAAATGAACAAGATTAACGTCCATTCCCATAAATTATTTTACGAAGTAAACGACAATATGTCAGTAGGACGACGCCACTCTCTCTTTCTAAAATCAAGTAATCCAAAAATTGGATATAACATATGGAATTCCTGTTAGTTTCTCCGACCTACGAGCGAGGACTAAAATTATCGTCTTCTTTTAATCGTTTATGGCGAATGTTAGCCATCATCAGCATAGGTAAATGAACTATTGGCTCTATAATTTCTCCGGTTACTGGAGAAATGTACTGCATAATATGATGTTCTATTACTTCTATCGGTTTGTCTGGAAAATCAATTACAATTTTTGTTCTATATGCAATAGGTTCTCCTAATGATTTGCCTGAGATTGGACAAACATAAAGTTTATGTTCTTCAATTCGAACAGGTTTTGGTATTTCTATACCACCGCCAGAACTTCCTTCTGGTTTTCCTGGAAAACGAGGTTTATTATTATCTTCTTCTTTCTTCTCAGTATTTCTTTTTTGTTGTTTAGAAGATGGAGTATGTGGATTTTCATAAAACTTGAGCTTACGCTCAATTTCAGTAATTTTCTCTTGGAGTTTAGTTATATGTTCTTTTAATAGTTTATTCTCTTCTTCAAGTAAAAGAATATATTTATCACGATTTGCAAATATGTTTTTAATTAATTCATTTTTACTTAATTTTCTTAATTCTTTTTTATCCATTGGTGGAACCTCTCCACCCAACACTTAATTTTTATTAAAGAGGAAATATTTATATGCTGTAGAATATAGATAGACTTATTACGTACCTATAAACAAAAGATTTAAATATAACTGATTGATTATTAATTCATATGACTCAAATAAAAATCAATCATGTTTATGAAGTGCTGCTCTTTCTATTAAAAAAAGAGATGCATGGCAGAGAAATTGCTAAAGAACTAAAAACATCGCTTACAAGAGTGCAGTCTATCTTAACAGAGCTTAGAAACATAAATGTTTTAGATTACAAGATTGAAGGTAAAAACCATGTATATTTCATCAAAAAGAATCTAATGTCAAGATCATTCATCCTAAATGCTGAGAATTACAAACTGACAAGAATACTAAGCAAATATCATGAGCTTGAACCTGTTTTTCAGGATATAATCAAAAAAAGTAAATGCAATCTAATTCTGCTATTTGGAAGTTATTCAAAAGGAACATCAAAAAAAGACAGTGATATTGATATTTATATTGAAACTACATCTCAACAAATAAAAGAAGAAGTTCAGAAGATATATGATCTACTCAGTATAAAGATAGGAAGATTTAATCCAGAGAATTTGCTTATTAAAGAAATAATAAAAGATCATACAATAATTAAAGGAGGAGAAGAATATTATGAAAAGATTAAATTTTTTGAATAAGTTAAGAGCTGAAGAATCATTAATGCTTGTAGAACCCTCTGAAGAAATATCAAAATCTTACTTAATCAAAAGTGATAAGTGCATTCAAGTTGCAAAATTAGCATATGACGCTGGGATTTATGAGAATGCTGTATCAGAGGCATACTATGCAATCTATAACACAGTAATATCCTTATTTTTTAAATGCGGAATAAAATGCGAAAATCATTCAGGAGCAGTTATCTTGATAAAAGAACTTTTCAAACTCGAAAACCTTTATTTAATTTTCTCAGAATTTAAAAAAGACAGAATAGATAACCAATATTATGTTCCAATATTTGATATTGAACCAATAAATAAAGAGAAGTGCAACGAAAGAATAAGAACAGCACAAAAATTTAATGCAGAGATAAGGGCATATATTGGAAGATTGACCATCATAGAGATAAATAATTTAAGAGAAAAATTTAAGAGAATTTAAACTTAATTAAAAAATAAAAAGAGGATTACTATGAATAAAATATCATATTCACAGCAATTGAGCATATTATTAAAAGAGATAGAAAATCTTACTTTGGAGTTTAAGAAGAGATATACTTCTAAAATAAATGAAGATATTGTTGCATTTTCTAATACTAAAGGAAGCTACTGTGTGATTTACAATGAGAAAAAATAAAATAAATATCACCTTAATATTATCCACCTTATTTTTATTAGCATTGCCGCTCTTTGCACAAGCACAGCTGTATGATAATTATCTTTCTGATGGGCAAGAGATAACAATAGCAGGGATCCAATTAAAAGCATCTTATAATGCTGAGAGAAATGAGCTGCAGTTGGATTCACAATATGGTACTGTTTTAATTCCACAAGGCGATTCAAGAACATTAGAAAACAAAATCTTTAGGTTTGTTGATATCACTTCTGGAAGATATCATCTGATTGTTGATACATATCAAGCATCAACTTATATTGAAAGAACGCTTAAAACAAAAGAAGTCTATCTTGGAAATAACGCAGAAGTTATGGTATTGATACAGAATAATGGTAATAGTGTTGTAAAAGATGTAACTTTTTTCCAAGAATTTGAAGAAGATAAGTTTATCAGCAATAATTTCTATAAAATAATCCATAATAGTAATGATAATAAAAATATCAATAAAGAAGAAACTGTCAACATCAGCGATGTTTCTTTTATCAAATGGCATGGAGATCTGCAGCCAAAAGAACAAATAACTATTGTTTATTATTTAATACCTGTAACATCTGGAATCAATAATAAACTTGAATTAAAGCCCGCAAAAATTACTTATGAAGAAGCAGGACTGCAGTTAGAATTGTTTAGTGAGAAGGATATAGTTAGAACAAAGAATATAGTAAATGGTGAAGTGCAGTTTTTGGATGCAAAAGAATCAGGAAAAAGAGAATCAACTGGAACATTGACAGAAGAGCCAGAATATTTTAAGATTGGAACAACAGCAAATTATAGAGTAATACTTACAAATAAATATAATTCAGATGCAGCTGTACAAGAGCTTGCATTAATCATTCCAGAAGGACTGCAAATAATATCAAAAGACAAAAATCTAATTAAAGAGAACAATACATTATTCTGGACTGGAAAGATAATCAGCGGTCAATTATTAGAATTCTTGTTTAGTGTAAAAGCAGACAAAAGGTTAAATGGAAATTTCTCACTTAGCTTTAATACACCACTTGGAAAGCTTGATCTTAGAAACAGTTATGATAAAGCAATAATCTATGATGTTGCAAGATTAGAACCAAATATTAAATTTAATAAAGACGAATCTGCAAATGAATATGAAAGCAATGAGAAACTAAATTATCGATTGATGTTTATCAACCCAGATAACTTGCTTTTCTTTTCATTGGATTCTAATTTTACTTTTGACTTTCTTGAAAAAAATGTTTCTTATTTAACCTTGCCTAATCAAAACGAGATCTTAATTGCAGATCAAACAATACAATTACCATATGTAGAGAGAAAAAAGCAGTTTATTGCTTCTTTTTCAGGAATATATAATACTACAGGCAATGAACAAATAAGTTTTAAAAATACAAAAACAATCATCGTTAATACTGGAGAGTTTGATAAAGTGTATGCAATTGATTATTTGTATTATAAATTATCAAATTATTCAACTGTTGGCTTTGTGTTTGCAAAGATTGATATTAAGAATCTTCTCAAAGAAGTACAGAAATTACGCGTAAAGACAACATTTACTGATAAATTTGGAGAGGTGCATTCTGTTGTTTCATATTATGATGCAAATGAAGCTGCAAGAATATCAGAAAAAAGACCTGCTGGCCAATTGATATTGTTTCCATTAGAGAATTTAACAGATGATGCATTAAATGATGCAAACGTTCAATTCAGTTTTACTACAGAACTACAGTATGCAGTCAAAGACCAATATTATTACCAGGAGAATACTGTCTCAGTAACTTTAGATGAACTGATTGAGAAAATAAAAGAAGGCCATGAAACAAGCTATTTTGATATAGGCAGGTTTATATCAAAACAAAAAGAATTTGATGATCTTCTGAAAGAAGAATCTATAAAAATATATGAGGAAAAAACAGTTTCAACAAAAAATACAGCAATCATAATCATTATTGTTCTTGCTGTGATCATTGCGATTGCTGCTGCAAATGTTATCACTAAAAGACTTTCAAAATCAAAATATGCATATAGAGGAGCAATGCTTAAAAAAGATGCTGCAAAAGATATATTCAAAGCACCAAAGCCAACTTTTGATTATGCAGTATTACAAAAATATATTGCGTTTTGCAGACAGAATAATATCAGCAAGTTTAAGACAAGGCAAAACCTAATAAAAGAAGGATGGTTACCTGCAATAATTGATGAGTTTTTAAAATAGCACATTTTTTAAAAAAATGTGCTATTTTATAACGTGGAAACTACAATAAGAACTGGATACAATGAAAAGAAAAACAAACTTGATTGATTTTTTTGCATTGCATTGCGATGCAAAAAAATATAAGAAAAAAAAGTCACAGATTGCCTTAGAATTAATCCTATTGATGAGCCTTGCGATGCTGCTGCTATTCCCATCAATGGCATTATTCTCAAATTTTGTACAGGAATCAAGTAGAGAAATTGTTGAAACACAAGTAAAACAGATTGGAACTTCTATGATAGAACAAACACAGTCAATGTTCTACTATGGCAATGGCTCAGTCATTGTTGTTGAATACAAATTTCCTGAAAGAGTTAGAAGAATGAAGATAAATGCATATCCAGAAAATAATTATTATGAGATAGCTTTTGACCTTGACCTGCCAGGAGATATCAGCAAAGCATATATCTCAAAAATACCAATAGCTGCAGCAAAAGATGATAAAAGTGGCACAATTATCAAAACTGGAAAGTTTCCAGAAAATGCATATAGTACAGGCAAGAAAAAGTTTAAGATACAGAATAATGGCAATTATGTAATTATTGCATATATTGAACCAAAGGTTGATTAGTTATTAGGTTGATTAAATGGCTAAAAAAATTGTGTTTAGAGATATAATAAATGGAAATAAAAAGAAGCGCGCACAGACAGCATTAGAGTTCATATTTATGTTTAGTTTTCTCTTTATTCTTTTTATTGGAATGATGGGTGCATTAAGCAGCCAATTGCATGATGTTAAACTAGATCATGAATTTATACAATTACAATCAATACAGGATTATATTATTCAAGAATTAAAACTTGCAAAAACTGTTGGTGAAGGTTATTTTAGAACATTTCAACTTCCTCAAACAATAGGCAGTGAAGATTATGAAATAAGTATAGAGAATAATATGAGCTTGGTTGTAACATTAAATGAACGTGAATATATTAAAATATTGCCATTTAATGTTACAGGAAATCTTACAAAAGGAGAAAATAATATCACAAAACAAGGAGATACGATTATATTTAATCCTGACAACCTTTATCAAGGTTGATCAGGATCGTGCGGGCTATCATACCTCACCCGCACAGTGATGTGCACTCTTACAGTTAGTGTGATTGAGTGCAACGAAATCACACCAAGTCTTGACGCCAGCTGACATAACGGCTGACCTTTATCAAGGTTGATCAGGATCGTGCAACATTCACTTCGTTCAGTTGCACTTGTCGTTGAATTTGTAAAATATTCTGAATTCACTCAGAAAAATATTATTCAACAAACAACCTATATTTCTCATTACCTTCCATTTCAGACAAGATTCTCTTGACAACTATCTTTTCAGGATCAGGGATTAATTTAACCCTTGCTTTTATGTCTTCAAAACTTGTAAAAGGAGCATCTTTTCTCTGCTCAATTATCTCCCACATATGTTTCTTGCCAAGACCTGGCAATAATTCCAGCTGGTGCATCCTTGTTGATAATGGTTGTGCTTTGTTGAAAAAATCAACGAATCGCTTTGTATTCTTGTTTATAATATCTTTTATAACAAAATCTAATTCTTTCCTAGCAGTTCCTGTTAATTTATTAATATTCAATTTTCCAATTATGTGGTGAATCTCATCTCTTTTGCCTTCACCAATATAAAGTTCAGATAATGGTCTTAAAAATACTTCTCTTCGCGGCACTAATTCTAATAATGTAAAATGTTCTCTTCCAATTGCCTGTGCAATAGGTGTCTTTTTATGAGACGGAGTATTATCAAGAGGGTATCCATTAGGAAGATAATCTAATACGACAACATATTCTTCTTTTGTTCTTTTTACAGCATCAACTGTATTAGCTGTATTCATTGCATTTTGTGTAAATTCCATTATCCATACCCCTAGTTATACAACTACATAAATCTTATTCTCTGACAACACATAGTATGAACACATATATAAACATTGTTATGGTTTAGGATATAAAATAAGAATATTTATATAAAGAATCTTCCAGAGAAAAAAAGAATGGCTGATCAGCGACTTACACAATATATAAAACAGTTATCTCAAAAGGGATATAATATTCAGGAGATTAGAGGATATCTTCTAAAATATTATTCTCAACAAGAAGCAGATGCAGCTTTATGGCAGCATATGAAACAAGAAAAACAGAAAAAGTTCATGAAACTTTTGCTTATTTTGTTTGCAGCAATAACAATACTCCTATTGATTGGTTTTCTTATTTACAAAATGATTCCAGATGTATCAACTGAAGATAATAAAGCAACTGCTTCTACATTCACTTTTTCAGTCAAAGAAAGTGCTGTACAACAAGGAGGAGTCTTGCATTATAATCTCAATAGCATACCTAAACTAAGGAAAGAAACAATTACTCTGGAGTTCAAGATTGTCGACAAACAAACAAATAAAGCTGCAGCATCATGGAAACAAATAATCAATAAAGAAGATAATTTCAATGGACAACAAAGTTACACAATCCAGCCTGATTTTGCAGTTGGAAACTATAAATTAGTAATAAAGATGAGTTCTGGAAAAGATGTACAAGAGAGTTCAAAAAATGTAAGAGTACTCATCAAGTCAGATGAAGAAAACTGCTTTGATGGAATAAAAAATCAAGATGAAGATGATATTGATTGCGGAGGGATCTGCGCAAAAAGATGTGATGAAGAAGATAGAATAGAATATAAGCAAAAAGCTCCTGAAGAAAAGGAAAGCAGTGAAGCAATAGAAACACCACAAAGCGAAACAATAAAATCAGATGAATCAGTACCTAAACAAAGCTATACTGAAATACAAAAAGATTATGAACTTAAATCACAAGCAGAAAAATCTGCTGCAACATCACCTAAAGAAGCATATAATCTGTGTTTGCAAATCATTAGCAAGACAACTGCAGAAGACTGCTTTTATGAAGTTGCAAAGGCAAGCGATAGCCTAAGCTACTGCACTGAGATTCAAACTGTAAAAGAAAGAGATTCCTGCTATATGTATTTTGCAACCAATAATAATGAATTTGCTTGTGATGAAATAGTTGATGCTGAATATAAGAATTTATGTTATGGGTTATTAGAAATTGATGCATATAAAAAAAAGCAACAGGAAAATCTTGAAAATGACATTACAGAACAAATTCCTGTAAAAGAATTTACTGTTGTTTATGAAAATAAAACAGATGCTTCTAAGACAGATGTTTCACAAGTATACAAACCAATACCTGAATTAAACCCTGAACCTAAAAAAGAGCAGACAATAATTATCAGCGATATCACATCTGAAACAATTGATACAAATAAAAAAATATCCTGGAAAACAAACATTGCTTCTGACAGCCTTGTGATTTATGGTTATGGAGAAGCATTAGATCAACAGCAATATAGTGATGCTATTGTTGTTGAACATTCAGTAATGATTCCTGAACTATCAGATGGAGAATATTCTTTTGTTATTAACAGCTCTAGTGAAACATTAAGTGCAGAAACAGAAGTCGGTACGTTTACATTTCCTTAAGAGAACTTTACAAAAATGCAATCTTGTCTCGATTTACTGCACAATACCATTGTCCTCAAAATCATGATTAATAATTCCTGAATCTGTCTTTAATGGCTTATCTTCATAGAGAATATGTTTATTTTTAGTAACAAACTTAATCTTTTTGAAATCATTATAGCTTAGCTGCGCAAAACTATTTTCTTTATGATCTGTGTAAACTAATTCCCCTAATTTATGATCTGCAACTTCAATTAATTTTATTTTCTTGCCTTTTGCAGTAACTAAGATCATGCCATTGCTTTTTATCCCTCGAATGTCAGCTGGCTCTAGATTACAAAGCATCAACACTTTTTTATTTATAAGCTGTTCTGGAGTATAATGCTCTTTTAAACCTGCAACTAATTCTCTCAACTGTATCTGTTGATGCTCTTGTTGCTGAGCTGCTGATTGTTCAGTTCCAATATCTACTTTAAGATGATACAATCGATCTGCATTTGGATGCTGCTGCACTTCTTTAATCTGAACAACTCTAATTTCAAAAGGAAGCTTTTTTGGAATCAATGCAGCTGGCTCATCTTCAAGCTTTTTGAATAATGGCTCTCCTTTGTTTATTTTTTTTGCATGGATTGAAAAGTCAAGATGATTCCATGAAAGACTTTCTAGATTTATCTGATGCTGTAATTGAGCTGCTGCTTCCGGCAAAATTGGCTGCATAAGTATAGAGAGATTTTTCAATATAACAATTGCGAATGTCATTACTTGCTGCGTTTTTTCTTTCTCTTGTTTATCTCCTTTTATCAACTGCCATGGCTGGCAATCCTGTACATATTTGTTACCAAGCGTTGATATTGCAAGTATTTCTTTTATCACTTCTCTAGAATCACCTTTTTCATAATGCTTGTCAATGAGTTCAATCTTTTTTTCAATCTCTGCTTTGTAGTTAAGTTCATTATAAGATGCGCCTATTGTTGAAAGTTCACCATCAAAATTATTATTAACAAATGAA
>Ga0209211_10010934_pt1 | contig 11732 bp, 8 predicted proteins | sample RifGroA2_FD_183992 | JGI IMG/M metagenome (GOLD analysis project Ga0209211, IMG submission 183992) | Groundwater microbial communities from Rifle, Colorado, USA - Groundwater A2 (SPAdes) (version 2) | ecosystem: Environmental > Aquatic > Deep subsurface > Groundwater | place: Rifle, Colorado... | reverse complement strand
CCTCCGGTTTGATTTTCTTGTACTGCGTCACCAGATCAACCATCTGTATGTTCATCGAATCTGCTGCCTTTGCTTGATGTCCAAGTAGTGGATCGCTTTCGCGATCCCCAGTAGTACGCCTCCGGCCCTCTCTCCCCTGCTATACGCTCTCCCTCCGCTACGCGTGTCCTTTTCCCAACATCATCACATACAAGGTATTAAAAAGTATCTTCAAATCCATCCGCCACGACATGTTCTCGATGTAGAACAGATCGTACTTCAATTTCAATTTTACATCCTCGATCGATTCGTCGTACTTGTGTTTCACCTGGGCCCACCCGGTAATGCCGGGCCGGACTTTGAGGCGGCGTTTATAGAGCGGGAGTTCCCCGGTGAGTTTCTCCACGAAGAACGGACGCTCCGGTCTTGGTCCGACGAGACTCATGTCTCCCCGCAGAACGTTGATGAACTGCGGGATCTCATCGATATGCATGCGTCGTATAAGAGCCCCGACCCTCGTCACGCGGGGATCCTTCTTCTGCGCCCAGACGGGTCCGGAGCTTTTCTCCGCATCGGCAGCCATCGATCGGAATTTATAAATATTGAAGAGCTTGCCGTTTTTCCCCACACGTTCCTGCTTGTACAGCATCGATCCCCGCGAATCGAGCTTGATGATCAACCCCACCAGGAGCCAAAGGGGCAACCCGAGGATAAGGACAATCACCGAAACGATAATGTCGACCAATCGCTTCAGCGATTCCTCCCACGGCTTCAGGATCTCCGGCATCACTTCGATCAGGGGGAAACCGTAAATCGAGTTGAGCCGCGCCTGTCCGCTGACAATATCGTACATATCGGGCATGATCTTCATGCCGAGTTCGTACCCGTCGCAGTACCGGATAATATCGAGCAGTTGGTCGTGCTCTGTGGAGTCCAACCCGACGAGCACTTCACGGATCCCATACTGCTGAATGAGGGCTGGCAACTGCTCCACCTTTCCAAGAATCGGCACCCCTTTGTAATTTTTCGGGACACCCTTTTTGGCCGCCTCGGATTTCTTCACCGTGGCAAATCCGACGAGTTTGTATCCGAGCGCAGGGTACTTCAATACCATGTCGCACATCTCATAGGCTTTATGCGACCACCCGACGATCACCGTATTGCGCGCACCGATGCCGGATTCGAGGAGTTTCTTTTGAACGGAGCGGATGGCGAGCCTTCCCGCACTCACGCTGACAAGCACCAGGAACCAGTACACCATAATGAGCGTGCGAAGGCCGGGCTGGGAGCCTGCCCCATCATCGTCGAGGAACACCAGGAAGAACAGGACGAGCACCCCGCTGGCCGTCGTGCGGAAGATCGTCACAAGCTCATCCAGCCTCGATTGTGCATACCAGGATCGGTACAACCCGAAGAATGCGAAGAGGAGCAGCCAGTAGAGGTAAATGACCACCATCGGCAGCCAGAGCTCGGGTTGGATGGGACTGGCGAACCACTCGCTTTCGATCCGAAGCCAGTAATAGGCGAAGTAGGCCGCGTTGATAGTGAGAAAGTCGAGGAAGAAAAGAAGTATGCGCTCGGTCCGTTTGGACATTGACTACCGCGTTTTTTCTACGAGTTGCGTATAGATAGTTTCGAGGCCACGCGCAATGCTCTCCCATCCTGAAGTTGCCCGAACCTTTCGGGCTGCTTGCTGCCCCATAGACTGGCGGAGCGTGCTGTCTTTCAAGAGCCGAATGATCGCGTCGGCAATCCCGCGGGCATCATTCGCCACAAGGATTTCTTTATCCTTTTCAAGACCGAGCCCCTCCCAACCGATCGATGTGGAGACGACGGGGATCCCGAGGGCCGACGGTTCCAGTACTTTATTCAGGGTCCCTGCGCCAAAGCGAATGGGAGAAACCGCAAGAGCACTTTTAAGATACTCGGTTCGGATATCAGGAACAAACCCGGTCACGGTAACGTCCGCCGAAGCAAGCGAGGCAACCTGGGCCGGGGGTTTCTGTCCAACGATGTACAACCGTGCTTGCTGAACAGACCGCTTCACAAGTGGAAAAATCTCGTGCACCAGAAATTTTGCCCCGTCAATATTGGGATAGTAGGACATATTTCCCGAAAAGATGATCCTGTACGGATCCGATTCTGTTTCCCCATTAATCGAGAATGCGTCAAGATCAACACCGTTGCGCAGGAGGTCGAGTTTAAATCCGGATCCCCGGCGTTGCAGAAACTCCCTATCCGTCTCGGAACAAACAAGGGCTCGATCGAAGCGAGCGATGATGGGCTCGTACTCTTGCATGCGCTTGAGTTCCAGCCCAAGAGCCCATTTTTTGAAAGGGTTGGATTGTGCATCACGAAAGCGGGATAAATATAAAGAAACCGCATCGGTCATGTCCAGGACCCGGGGAAGATCCCGTTCTTCGGCCGTATAATGGGCCATCCGGATCAGGTGCGTATGCAGAACGTCGGGCTGAAAACGGTCGATGGTTTGACGTAATGAGCGTTCCATCGCCGACGAACGATAGTAAGCGACCTGGAAGGGCTCTCCTCCAAAGAGGGCTGCCGTACAATTCCACAGCGACCTCCAGAGAGGAAGATGGACCGTTTGAACATCCTTGCACACCTCTTTCAAAGGAGCAATAAAACGTTCTTCCTCTTTGGACTGAACAAACGTCAACAGAAAAATCTCGTGCCGGGGCGCAAGCTGTTTCATCAAATTCCAGATTTTCAGCTTGTCACCCCGATGGGGCGGATACGGAATGCGGGATGTCAGGAAGAGAATTCGCATGGATTGGATCGTTACGCAGCTGTATTCCCGGGAATCGACTGAAGGAAACGGGCATCCACAATGGCCAACCAGAGCCACAGATACGGCATATGGAAGGAACCAAGTGTCACGGCGGACCCTATCATGGCTAGGAGCAACCCTAATCGTGAGGCGTGAAGAAAGGCAATCTGATCTGGCGGACGAGGACGACTGACAATTTTCCGGAATTCCCACAGGGCTACGACAAGGGCTGTGACAAACAAAGCAAATCCCACGGCACCCGTCTCCGCGTAGATTCTCCCGATGAGCGTTGAGAGGTTGGGAAGTTCTTTCCATTTCACGGATGCCACTGCATCCTGCACATCCTTGGGCAGGACCTCTGTGAAATGACTGACCGTACCCCCCAATCCATATCCAAAGACCGTGAATGTTTCGAAGGACATCATGAAAGGGCCAAAGGTTCCGTAAAAGCGGTCAATAAATGAGACATTCGACTGTCCCTGGAGAAGCGATCTTCCGTGTCGGAGAATCTGGTTACTCGGGATGAGAATCAGGCCCCCGATCAGCAGCGCCAGGGAAACCACCCCGACTCTCCCAAAGAACGCACGTCGTGGGCCCAGAATCACCCCCACGCCGACGAGACTGAGGAACAGCAGTACTCCCACGACGCTGAATGTCCAGACAAATGCGAGAGCCACGAGGCCAAAGTAGATGAAGGTCCTCCACCCAGGGTACTTGACCTCGTACATGTAAAAAAGGATCGGGAAAAGGACAATCACGATGACGGCGGCGAACGTCGCCGGCTCCTGGGAAAAACCGCTTGCTCGAAGCGGGGCTGTGTAACCCAGCGGGGCAATGAACGACCTCACACCGCTGACAATCTCGCCGACCCACTGCATCTTCAATCCTCCCCACAGTATATTCAGGATCGCCAGAAAAATTGCCGGCAAAGAGCCCAGGATAATATACCGGGTGATGCTCTTGTCGGTGAGGTGTTGCATGGTTTCACGAACAACAAGAAAAACGGCAAAACCGGCCAGAAGCGCGGCACATTGCCGAAGCCACGAGAAAAATCGCAGCTCGGGTTCACCCGCGGCCAGGTCTATGATCAGCAACACCAATGAATGGACAATCGCAAACCCCACAAAGAGGCTGACGGCGATTAACAGGGGAGAACGACGGATCTCGAATATCACGAACGGGATAAACGCGAGCGCCAGAAGACTTGTGAGGGGAATAATTTGGACTTCGATCGGGGCAGGGGTGGTCTGGAATTGCAGCGTCAAAAGAAGCATTGCGCCGAGAACCACAAACCATGACTCGCGCCTGAACAGGGAAGATGATAGTGCGTATGATGGATTCGTCACAAAGTCGATCCTAGTGCGTACTCTTTTTGCCTATACCGTAGATGCGCCAGCCGGTCAGATTCCAGATCGCTGAAGCGACATTGCCCCTGTTGGGGATGACCAATCCGGCAAGAATGACGAATGGATCGCCGGGAAGTCTCAACCAATTCCTCACGGTTCCCACTTTTTCGACCTCAAGGTGACAACAGGCGCCGAGATAGGCATACAATCCCTGCCTGCTCCAGGGCTTGACATGGGTATGATCATCGAAAAAATTGATGGTTTGCATTTGACTGCGATCCACCGCAAACGAAGGTATGAACAGTGAGATCCAGTTGGGGGTTTCGACATACACACGCCCCCCCTTTTTCAAGACACGGTGGATCTCCGATCCCAGGCGAAGAGGACGATGAAGATGTTCAAGAACATGGACCACAAGGATTGCATCGAAATACTCATCCGGGTACGGAAGGGCGCCCTCTTCGAGATCGACTCGTTTGTACTGAACGAAGGGGGGGACCTGGCTGTCCTGCAACAAATCCACTCCGTGAAACTCCAACGACGGGAAGAGCCGTTGTATTTCCGTGACGTTTTTCCCCGTTCCGCAACCGATGTCGAGAATTCGTTGTGCGGGCGCTAATGTCCTGAAGAATCGCCTTCGACGATCGAAACGGAGAATGAAGAATTTTAGTGATTCAAGCATGTCCACATCTTCCCGCCGTTAAAATAAAGAAGGAGCAAACAATCTTCGTCACCGCAAACTACCGCGCAATAAACTTGTTCACTAAAACTCTCATCGAGTCTCTTTCTTCAGGAAGTGTTTGAAACCAGAAAAGAGAAACCACGATGGTCAAACCGATGGAAAAGGATAGCATCCTTATGGGAAAACTAAAATCCAGTACGGTCAAACAAAGCCCCGCAAGAAGAAACACAAGACTCAGAACGATGAAGGCAAGCATCTGACGTGGAATGAGGGTTGACCATGGAACATTCAATATCCTGCGGACAAGAACAAACATGACCACGACATCAAGAAACAGGACAAGGGATTTGGAAAGAGCCGCCCCATTGATACCGAAAGCACGTATGAGAAACACCGTGAGGGAAAGAAAGAGAACAGCTTCCAGCATATCCAATCTCGCCCTCCAATGAGGCCTCCCGAGGCCTTGAACAGCCGCCAGGGGAATGTGAGCCAGACAATTGAAAAAGAAGCCAAGGGAAAGAACGGGCAGCAGGAACATGCTCCGCTCTCTGAATACAGCTCCAAGCCAGAGTTCCAGGATCTCCGGGGCAAGAAAGATGAAAACCGACGCAATCGGCGTCATGAGAAACAGGAGGTATTTCGTCGGCTTGACCAGGAGGTCCAAAATTCCTGCCTGAAAATCACCCTCTTTGTTCGAGCTAAACGTCGGGAACAAGGTTGCAGCAACGCTTGCCGGAAGCATGGGTAACCTTGAAATAATCTCGTATGGTGCCGTATAGAATCCAAGAACCCCAAGGGGTTGAAGCGCCGGAATCAAAAGCCGTTCTGCATAGTTCAAGACCGGACTAAAGATGTTCGAGACGGTAATCCAACCGGCAAAACGCAGAAGAAATCCCACTTTCATCGATCGGAAGTTATGAAACTTAAGAAGATTCGGGATTTGCCGAAAAACAAATACGGCGTACACCAGCAGTGTGACCAGCCTGGAAAGCACGATCAGGCCAACGATCTCGCCGAGATCAAGCGCGAACGGCTTTCCGAACATCGGAATCAGGAACATCATCCCCAACGAAGGGGCCTTGACCACATTGGCCAGGTCAAATCGATGCACTCCTTCAAGAACTCCGCGGAGGGTCATGGCCAGGGTCACCAGGGGAACGGAGAAAGCCAGCATGACAAACATGCCGACGGCCTCCTCACGAAGTTCTCCCGGGACGGAAAAAACGCGCTCCACCAGCATCGGTGTGAACCATAGGGCGAGAAGAGTACCGACCGCGCCGACCGCCAGATTGATCCCGAGAGAGACCCACACGACCCCGGCCGTTTCCTCCTGTTGACCCTTCGTGGAAAAAAAAGCCACGGCATTGGTGGTTGCGCGGCCAAGGCCGAAGTCAAGGAACGAAACATACCCCAGCAAAATCCACGACAGCGACAGTAATCCGTATCGTTCAATGCCCAGGTCCCGGACGATGAACGGCACCGCCACGGCCGCGATCCCCAATGGAACGACCTGCCCGAGAAAGTTCAGCGTGGAATTACGAAGGATGCCGCTATCGACAGCACCCTTGGTCCGCTCATCCCCTTTGTCCACGTCTTGTTGACCCATAGGAAAATCCGGCACGCTGAATGAGAATTACTCACGAACCTTATAGAGTCGCCTGATCTTTCCTGTGAACGTATTGAGTCGACCTTCCAAAGGATGGAGTCTCTCGTTGCGCACTTCGATCGCTTCCATGAAAAATATCGTGAGCACAAGAAGGATACCAAAGAGAACGGCACTTGCGAGGACAATGAGCATGCGTTTTGGCGTATCTTTCCGCTCGCCCGGAACCGCCTCGTCGAGGATCAGAACGACGGGAATGTCCTTCTGTTCATCCACCTTCGCCTGTTCATACATGGGCAGGGAAAACTCCAACAACTTGTTCTGAATCTCCAGGTCCCGGTAGAGACGGATGTACTGCATGGTCAAATCCGGCACCTGTTCCAGTGGGACGAACGATGAGAGAAATTTTCCGCTCAACGCCTCTTGAATGGAGTAGATGCCATACTTCCGCTGAAACATCTTCAGGGAGTCCTCTGCGATCCGGAGATCCTCAATCACTTTGAGATAGCGTTTCTCAATAAATTGCCTGTTGTCACGCGCTTCCTGCGTCCCCAATCGGAGGCTGATCTCATTCAACACCTCGACGAGATAATTTGCCATATCGGCAGCCCGCCGTGGATCCTCATCCCACACCGTGATGGTGATGGTTCCTTCCTCCTCAATCGTAAAATCCAGGTAGTCCTTGACTGCTTTGATGGTTTTCTCGATGGATGTCCGCGGCTTGATGTTATACACCTCAGCCAGGTCAAATTTTTTGATCAACTTTTCCATCGCGGTGTAACTCTCCAGCACAGCAAGGTAGTTGTAGGCTTCCTGGGGGGTTCCCAGTCTCCCCAGGTTACCAAGCGGCAGGAAGTCACGGGCAATCTGGGAGATGCTCCCCTGCAAGGATGCCCCTGAACGTTGCTTCGGCGGCAGAAGGCTCGCGGTCGACTTGAACCGATTGGGAATCAGCAGTGTGATCCCGGCGGTCAGTACCGTGAGAACCACCAAGTTGATCACGATGTAACGCTTCCATCTGAGCAGGAGAGCAAGGTAATCCATCAAATTGATTGTTCGCCCCTCGTTTTGTTCTTCTGGCATTATTGAATTCCTCAAACCTTGGGTGAGTAGGATCGTACTTGATACACAACGCTATGCTTTTATGGAGCAACACTTGTTGCCGAATCGACGTCTCGGCAAGAACATGCAAGGCTCCTCTGTAGGTCAGGCCAACTGGCTTTGCGGCCGCGCACACCCATCACTTCGAAACCTGAATCGCCAGATGATCAGCGTGCCCATCGCACCCAGAATCGAGGCAACATCGCGGACAAGAGTCATGTAGTAAACAAATTCTCTCCGCGGTTGCTTCGGTATCCAAATCTGGTCTCCCGACTCAATGGTTGTTTTTTCCGGCTCAATCCACTCCTTGGTTCCATTTTTAATCACGCGCACTTCATCCGTTTCAGCAAACTCCGAAAAACCTCCAGCCATGCGAACATAGTGCAAATAATCCGCCCCGGGAATATATGGAAGATATCCCGCCTGAGCGACCTGTCCATCCACCAGCACCGCATGTCGGTTGGAGGCCAGATAGATGATATCATCCTTCTGGAGAATCACATCACGAGAACTGTCCCCTTCCGCGATCAGCTTTCTAAAGTCCACCACGACGGGATGTCTCCCGACCCGGAGACCGAGCAAAAACAGTGTACTGTCAACCATGGTCAATTGATGCGTTCGAAGCGACCGGAGCAGCTCCAGCTCGAGGGGAAGATAGTCCTCATCGTCACTCTTGATCTTACCGGCCTTGCGCAGAATCACTGAACCGGACAACAGTGCACGGTCCGTCACCCCGCCGGCGCTCTGAACCACCTTGGACAACCTTGTTTCACCCGCAGAAATCGGATAGAGTCCGGGGAACTGAACTTCCCCCGCCACCATCACTTCGAAGCGATTAAAGACAGAGGAGGACTCTTTCACCAACACCCGATCACCCCGACGAAGCAGCGGGTCGGCTGTACTTGCGGCAACAATCTCACGCATATCGTACGCCGTTTCCTCGAGAATCCGACCGCCCGGTCCGGGCCGCGAGAGAATCACGTTGGCAGGATCGGCGGTCGAGAGCAAACCTCCCGCAAGGGCGATCACATCCGTGAGCCGGTCCCCTTCCACGTACTCATATTCACCAATCGAATTAACCGCACCGCTGATGGCGACCGAGTTGCGCCCGAGATTGCGGTTTGGAACGAGAATAATGTCTCCGTCCAGCAAGAACGGGTTGAAGCGATCGTCTCCGGTCGTCGGAAACTTCATAAGATCGACTCTCAACGTGTCGCCGTTCTTCCGGATGAGACGGATGTTCCGCGTCGATGTCGCGGAAGCAAATCGCTCCGGTCTCAGAATAGCAGGTGGCCGCAGCGATTCACGGGAGTAGGGCGTTCCATCCGGTGATTTGATGGCCGGGATAGTGTACGTCGTGTTCGGATAGACCGCTTCCGCCCCTTCGATCAGAATTTTTTCCACGCGGTCCGCACCCGTGGCCGTATACTGTCCGGGTTTGCTCACACTTCCGCGCAACGACACCAGGAACGAACGAGGCCGTAGAAGCGTGACCGTTACCTCGCTTGAAGGATATCGGCGCTTCACCATGGACGTGATCTCCTTCTTGGCATCCGCAAGCTTTGTGTGGAGAACCTGCGCCTCCCCGACATTGGGAATGATCAGCGTCCCTTCGGGCGTGACGGTCACAGTATGACTCGCCGTCACCGGACCCCAAAGCCCAACAAACAGGACATCCGAAGGACCGAGGACGTACCGATGCGGATCAATGGCACCCTCCATCGGAACCCCGCGGACCTGATCTGCGCCGCTTTCCCGGCTGAGCAGACTTTGCAGGGCACGTTGATCCAGAGCCCGGTCAAGGACGGAGGAACGATCCTGGACCTGGCAGAAGCCTCCCACAACCCCTATTCCAAGTCCGACCAATAACGATAGGATTCTTCGCATGCTGTCTTCTTCTCCTTATAGCGTAGTGTGCAGGATGCCGGCAATCCTTTCGGCAGCCTTCCCATCCCACAAATCCGGATTGCGTCCCTTTTTTGCATGTCCATCAAACACCTCAAAACTCTTTTGAACGACGAGGTCGATATCCTGCCCGCAAAGCTGGTTTGTCCCGACTTCAACGGTCACAGGTCGCTCGGTATTCCGTCGCATGGTCAAACAGGGGACGTTCAAGAACGTGGTCTCCTCCTGAATCCCGCCGGAATCCGTAATCACCAGTTGCGCCCGATCCATGAGATGCAGAAAATCGAGATAGCCCACAGGGTCGGTCAGTTTCAGGCTCCGGAGGGAACCGGCTCTCTCCTGCAACCCGAACTGCTCCAGCATTTTCCGCGTCCGCGGATGCACGGGAAAAACGATGGTCGTCCTTCCGGACAATTGCTCGAAGATCGTCAGGATCTTTTCAAGGTTCTCCTTCTCATCGACGTTGGAAGGCCGATGTAATGTTACCAGTGTGTAGGAGCGTTCGACGAGCTTCAAGTCGTCGAGAACGGCAGAACCATTTGCCTTCGCACGGTGGTGCACCAGGGAATCGATCATCACATTCCCGACGTGGAACACCTTGCCATCCTCCACCCCCTCACGTTTCAGATTCGCGAGCCCGCTCGGCTCCGAGACGAAAAGATAATCCGAGATCGCATCGGTCATTAAACGGTTGATCTCCTCCGGCATGGTCCGGTCGAAGCTGCGGAGCCCCGCCTCCACGTGCGCCACGCGGATTCCCAACTTCACGCTCACCAGACTGCAAGCCACCGTGGAATTCACATCCCCCACCACGATCACCAGATCGGGTTTGATCTGCTCCAGCACCTTCTCAAACTCAACCATGATCCGCGCGGTCTGCTGGGCATGACTCCCTGATCCAACGCCGAGATAAAAATCGGGATGCGGCAACTGCAGATCTTCAAAGAACACTTTCGACATCGTCGCGTCGTAATGCTGCCCGGTGTGGACGATGCGATGCCGAAGGGAGTCTGCAGAGCGCTGAAACGCTTTGTGCAAGGGAGCCACTTTCATGAAGTTCGGTCGGGCTCCAACGACGCTGAGAATGGTTTTCAATCAGTTTGCGCGAATAAACGACTGTAATGTCTCCTGCAGTCCGGCACGGAGACCAACTGTGGGTTTCCAGCCCAGCCTTTTCTCGGCGGCACTCCCATCAAAAGAAAGGGGAGCAAATGCCGAGCGGAGTTTATACGTTGTGAGCGGAGCCGGCCTGCCAAGCACCTTAAACATGAGTTGGACCATCAGGGCCAGACCGTAGAATACCGCCATCGGCACACGGGTGATGGTGCCCCCGGGGACCAAAACACGCACATATTCCTTTGCAAGCTCATTCCGACTGATTTTCGTGGAGTCCACAATATGGAAAATGGACCCGTCGAACGCATCGCCCTTTGCCGCCAGGAGAATGGCGTCCACAAGGTCTTCCACATACACCATCGGCGGAACGAGCGATCCATCACCGACAATGACCATGCGTTGTTTTGCCCGAAAGGCGATTTCAAAACCCAGAGGCTGTACCGTGGGTCCGATCACTTTTGCCGGGCGCAACACAACGGCCTTGAGCCCATCGTTTTTGACGGCCTTCAGAACAATTCTTTCAGCTTCCAGTTTGGATTGGGAGTAAACACCCCGTCTCTCCGGCCACTGCTCCAGGGGGGCATTCTCCGTGAGTTGCTCTCCGCTTCGCGCTTTTGCCGCCCAAAGAACGCTCAGGGAACTGATAAAAACCATTTTGTCCACGCGGTGACGCTTCATGCTTTCAACAATATGCCGAGTTCCCAACACCGACCCGCGTTCATGATCATGCGCCCCTCCTTTCATAGCTCCCCCGACATGGTACACGATCTCTGTACCGGCAACGGCGCGATCCACGGCTTCCGGGTCGCCGAGGTCACCCACCACAACTTCGACGTTGGGATTGTTCATCCATTCCTTGGGAGGTTCCCGGCGAACGAAGATTCTCACTCTGGCATCCTGTTTCAGGAGTCGTCTCACAAGGTGTCGCCCAACAAATCCAAGGGCGCCCGTCACCAAAATCTTCGCGGAAAGCGTTGTGGGAAACTTTTGCAGGAACCTGGATTTCGCCTCATCCGCTTCCCGTGCTGACCGTTCTATCCATTGCACAATGACCCGAGCCTGGTCCACCGACACGGGGGGCGGTTCGTTGGAAGCGAGCGTCCTGTAAAAATCCTCCACCAGCATTTGGAGCCCATGGTACTGAAGGATTTTTTTGCGAACAAAACGAAATGCATTGAGCGGGACCTGCGTGAAAATCTGGATTCCTTCCCG
>Ga0209211_10010931_pt1 | contig 11733 bp, 14 predicted proteins | sample RifGroA2_FD_183992 | JGI IMG/M metagenome (GOLD analysis project Ga0209211, IMG submission 183992) | Groundwater microbial communities from Rifle, Colorado, USA - Groundwater A2 (SPAdes) (version 2) | ecosystem: Environmental > Aquatic > Deep subsurface > Groundwater | place: Rifle, Colorado... | reverse complement strand
ATTTATTTAGTATATCAGTATACAAAAACGTAACATTTATATACTAGTTATAATATAGTGATTAATCCCCTGCTTAAAAAGCAAGAGGACAAATAAAGATATTTCAATAAAATGTCAGAAATTTTTCACCAGTTTCTAACTGGTGGCTGGAAAGCTAATTCAGCTTGTGAATATGGAAAATTTCTGAGCATGCTCAAGAACCACCCCCGATGTGGTAAATGTTAGTAACATTACACCCATCTGTAATGGGTGGTTCTTGACAAATAAGGGGAATTTAAAAAATAAAAAAAGAGGCTGGGAACATGGAATTATTTGGTAAAGACAATATAAATAACGAAACTGAATTCGGGCATGCCAATATAAAGGTTATTGGCGTTGGCGGCGCTGGCAGCAATATGGTCAGCTGGCTGTACAAAAAAGGGGTTAAAGGTGCAAAGATTTTAGCATGCAATACAGACAAGCAGCACCTTGATATAACTGAAGCTGATTTCAAATTTCTTATCGGAAGGAATGTCACAAGGGGCTTAGGCTGCGGAGGAATGCCTGCAAAAGGCGCGCAGGCAGCCCAGGAAACAGTCAGCGAAATAAAGCAGGCTATCCAGGGGTCAGACATGATTTTTGTATGCGCAGGAATGGGAGGAGGAACAGGAACAGGAGCAGCCCCATTTATTGCCGGTGTTGCAAAGGATGTTGGCGCAATTGTCATTGGGACAGTAACAATGCCATTCAAGATTGAAAGGGTAAGAATAGATAAAGCTGAATTTGGATTACAGCAGCTGAGGGAAGTCTGCGATACCGTAATTGTAATTGATAATAACAGGCTAGTGCAGATTGCAGGAAACCTGCCAGTGCAGCAGGCTTTTGCTGTTGCAAATGAGCTTATATCAACCATGATAAGGGGAATTGTAGAAACAATATCCGTTCCAAGCCTTGTTAACCTGGATTTTGCTGATGTAAAGGCAATAATGAAAAACGGCGGAGTAGCTGCAATAGGCATTGGAGTTTCAGATACAACCAACAGGGTAGATGAAGCTGTTAAAGGCGCATTGTCAAACCCATTATTGGATATAAACTATGACGGAGCAGAAGGCGCATTAATACATATTGAAGGCGGGCCTGACATGACACTTGACGAAGTCGAAAGAATCGGCGAACTGGTAACTGAAAACCTGGATGACAGCGCAAATGTCATATGGGGGGCAAGGGTCAGCGATGACATGAAAGGCAGGATATGTGTTATGACAATTATCACAGGGGTAAACTCACCATGGATTTTAGGGAAATCAAGCGTAAAAAGCAGCGATATGATAAAGAGAAGGATAGGCGAAGAATTAGGAATTGAAATGGTATAATGGTGGGAATATGGAAAATGAAAAAATAATAAAAAAGATTGTAATGAACATTGCCGAGGACAATGAGAGGGTATTTAACGGCCAGGACACAAACAAGTTCAACAAAATAGTTCCTGCCTTGCTGAAGAAAGGCCTGGACAATTTAAATATATCAATGTTCAGCCCAGAATTAAAATTCAGCATCTTAACTGCATTAGGGGAAGAGTACAAAAGAAAAGGAAATCTGAATGATGCAGTAAAATCATTTGTTTTAGCAGGCAATAAGGAAAAATTGAATAATGTAGGCGGAGATTATGAAAGGCTTCTGCAGTTTGACAACTGCATTGAGGTTTACAGGCTATCCGGCAACAAAGAAAGGCTGTTGGAGCTTGGAAAAAAATGCTTAAATGAAGGAAGGCTAGAGCCAGCATTAAATGCCTTTATAGCTGTTGGCGACAATGCCAAGCTGATTGAAGTTGGCAACCAGTGCGTAAGCAGGTACAGGTTTGACTATGCATTTGAGATATTTTCAACAATAAAAGACAAGGAAAAGCTGATTGAGCTTGGCAACAGGTGCGTTGATGAAAAAGAGTATGACTATGCAATAAAGGCATTTGAATTGGCAGAAGACAAGGAAAAGCTTAATTCGATAGGAGATATATGCCTGAAGGACGAACATGTGTCCAAAGCATTGGAAGCATATGGATTGGCCGGCAACACAATAATGATTGAGTTTATAAAAACGAACTTTTCTGAATAGTTAAAGTGATAAAAATGGAGAATGGAATATTACAGAGCAATCTAAAATTAGCTGGCTCAGATGACCTTTTGGCTCAGAAACAATTTGAGATTATGCTGAACAGCAGCAATAACAGGATAAATAATGAGTTAAGCAGCATAAAGATTATGATAAACAAGCTGAATGAAGATATCCACGAAATTAAAAGGCAATTAAGCGAGAATGCTTCCAGGGCAAGAGCTGCTGAGCCGGTGCCAGCAGCTTCTGAAAGCGCTAAAGCAGCTAACCCAGCTGAGCAAAACAAGGCAAAATACTGCGAGAATTCGCAAAGGCCGTTATATGGGGATTTCAAGCCGGAAGATGTGTCTGTAAGCAAGATTTTTTATTTTGGCAATAAAAAATTTAAATAATTTTTTAAGCATATAAGGTTTTTTAAACTTTATATAAAATAAAAAGGTAAAATAAGGCAGGAATATGGGCATATTCAATAAGTACGGCTGTACTATATGCAAAAGGGAATTCCAGTACAAGGATATAAGGTACAGCCATGACGGGAAGAAGATTGTATGCATAAGCTGCTACAGCCAGCTTAAGGATGATGCCCCTAAAAAAACTGAAATCAAGATAGAAACGCCGGCTTTGCCTGAAACTGTCAGGATAATATGCAGGGACTGCAGGTATAAATTTTCTCTAAAAAAAGCGCCAAGGACCAATGTTATATGCCCCTATTGCGGCGGCAATAACCTGATGAAAGACGAGATTACTGCTGATAAGCTGCTTGAGGAAGCTTCACAGGGCTATTGACATATCGTTCTTTCTTAAAAATGAGATGCATAACAAATAAGCAATACGGGTGTTTATCTTGGCCAGATTTGTCAATATAAACGAGATCGTAGAGCAGGTAAAAGAGAGGAGATTTAACTTTGCTGGAGTAATTGACAGGATAACCTTTAAAAAAGTTTTTTTATATTGGGTATTATATATGTTCAGTTTTGGGGTTATTTTTTTCTTGCTGTCTTTTACGCAGAATGACGGGGTTTTGTACAAACAGGAAAGGCTAAGCCCTACTATCAGCGGTTTTGTTACAGCGCAGTATTTCAGTTTTATAACATCTGCGTCTGCATCGCAAGGCTATGGCGATGTCATGCCGCATGGAATATCCAGGATATTCGCTGTAATAGAAGCTGTTTCAGGCCTGATAATATTCGGATTGCTGATATCAAAGCTGGTTTCAAAAAAGCAGGATATGATACTCAACGAGCTGTATGAGCTGTCTTTCAATGAAAAGATTAACAGGCTAAGGTCATCATTGCTGCTTTTCAGGCAGAACCTAAGCAGAGTTATAACAAAGATTGAGGACGGAAGCATAAAGAAAAGGGAAGTGTCGGAAATGTACATGTACCTGTCATCTTTGGAGGACACGCTAAATGAGACCACAACTTTAACTCAGAGATCAAACGGCAATTCTTTTATCAAGACTATAGACCCATTAAATACCGAGCTATTGCTGAACAGCATCTTAAGCTCATTTGAAAAGCTTAATGAATTAATTACCATATTCAACCAAAACAAGCTGGAATGGCACAGAGAGATAACATTGATGCTCATAGACAAGTGTATGCGCATGAATGAAAACCTGTTCGCCAGGATAAATTCCTCAAAAAGCATACAGGAGAAGGTAATTGGCGAGCTGAATCTGCGCAAAAAGAATATAATGGCTGCTATAAAAAGCGCTTTAGAGCCCAGCCCGGCTGTTGAGGTGAAGGTAATTCAGGGCTGAAAAAGAAAAATTTATAAGTATACTAAAAATGGCTTTATCAATGAATCTGAATATGGGCAGGAAATCATTTTGTTTGGCAGCATTTCTAATATTGATAACTCTTGCGATAGCTGTACCAGCAGAAGAAAATGTATCTAATGAATCTGCATCAGCAGGGGAGAATATCTCCAATGAGTCTGTATTGGTAGAGGAGAATGTATCAGGCGAAATGCCATTGAATTTTACCAATGAAACTATCAGCGAGGGGATTATTTGCGATGAAACAAGGTGCGATGAGGGCTGTGTTGTATGCAGCGACAGCAAGTGCCATGGGCAGGATTTTGCCTGCAGTGAGGATATCAGCATTGAAAAGATTCTGCCAGAGAGCGCTGATATCGGCGTAGCGCAGGTAAATATTCTGATAAGAAACACTGGCAATGTGGATTTAAAGAATATAAGCGCAGAGATTAGCGGCGATGGGATATCAACATTAGAAAAGATAGCTATTGAAGCACTGGTTAGCGGGGATAAGGATTATACTTTCACCAAGATAAGGGCATCAAAGGCTGGTGTTATAGACCTTGTTGTCAAGCTGTATGTGAACAATGAATTAAAAGACACAATAGTAAGGCAGCTGAATGTTCTGGAAGAAAAGGTAAATGTTACAATTGCAGCTCCTGAATTTAACATAACAGAGCTTACAAATGAGCTGGACAAATTAAAGGAGCAATATGCGAAGCTTGAGCAGGACTACCAGAATAAAAAATTAGAAGGCTATCCTGTGGATATTGTTTATGACAAGCTAAAAGAAACCAGCAACTACATCAATGACGCCCAGTCTTATTTGGTAGAAGAAGACTACAAGAAAGTGAAGGTGGATTTAAGGATAATAAATGATAATCTGGATATTTTAGTGGATGAGCTTAAAAACGCAAAGAAGCAGGAAAAAACGCTGACAGACAAGATAAAGGCAAATATGATTTATATTGGCTCAATAGCAGCTGCTATTGTTTCAATCCTGACTGCATTCAGCCTTGTCAGAAGCCATGTAAACAAGCAAAAACTAGTTGAATTGCATAACAAGCTAAGGTTCAAGGAGAAAAAGGAAGAAGAAAAGCAGGAAGAAAAAGGCAGCCAGCCGTAAATGCATTCTAAATATAGTTCTTTACCTTAGCGGCGGGAATCTTGAGGACCTGCCTGTTGGCTGGTTTATCTGCTGGTTAAATGAGCCTAAATCTTTGAAGATATCTTCTTCGGTTCCTTTGTCTTTGCTGAGTATTACAGGCTCCGGAGTCAGCCTGTCAATTAATTCTATCAAAAAATAAAACAGCGGGAAGAATATGACAATCGCCAGGAAATATTTATAGCCTGGCGCAATTATTTCATAGACAAAAGGGGTAAAGACCGCCAAGATATAGCTCACTTCCCTGATTCTTCCAAAGTAACGGACAAACTCGCTTCCCCTGATGCCCCCTACAATAATAATAATGCCGTAGCTTATTACCAAAACTGATATTATGTATTTGCTAAAAACCAACATGCTTAATTTCGCTTGCGTTTCTATAAGGATTGTTGTTAACTGCCTCATCCAGTCTATGCCTACCCATAAAGGCACAACGCCATTGCTGATTGCATTCCCAAATGATGTTCCTTTCTTTTCCTGGAAGAATTCAGCGAAAAACCAGCTCAGCCAGATGGGTATAATAATCCATATTGTCCCGCCATGGGTAAAAGAGACAAAGAAAGTATAGCCCCATATCTTAAAAAGATCCCAAAAGAATAGCAATATGGAAAGCATTATTGGCCAAAATGGCATTTTAGAAATTAATTGCCTTGGTAATATAAAAAGATTATGGTTTGATCAGCCGAAATACAGGACATTAAGTATGAGGAATATTATATAAAACAGCACAAGAACCGCGCCTTCATGCCGCAGGATGGCATTCCCTCCCCTTAAATGGCCCTTTAAAATAAAAAACATCATCAGAAAGGTCATGAATATCATTATTGGAATATCAAAATAAAGCCATTTGCTGTCTATGGCAAAAGGGCTTAATGCTGCCAAAAGCCCCAGTGTGACAAGCAGGGTAAATATATCTGCCCCAAAAGTTTCTGTAATGGCTATCTTTGTATAGTTCCTTATAGTTCCCTGGATAGCAGATACTATATTAGGCACCGAAGGGCCTATTGCGCCTATAGTGAGCCCTATAAGCACATCTGAAATGCCTGTAAGATTTGCAATTCTTACTAAAGAATCTGAAAATAGGTAAGAGCCCAGCAAAAGCAGTGCAGAGCCAATAATAAACAGGAATACACTTGGCTTTGGCTCCCACACTCTAAGCCCTATTACTGACAGCTCGCCTTTTATCTCTTTAAGCTCCTCTTTTTTCTCCTTAATATTCCTCCATTTTTCAAAGAACCATACATTGGCAACATAAGGAATAAACAACAGCAATAAAGTTAACCCTTCTTTTCTGTCATAACTTAAATCAAACCCGAATATGAATATGATAAGGGATATTACAAACGCAAATACGCCGTCTCTTATGACAACCCGTTTATCAACCAGTAAAGGCTTTATCATGGCGCTTAATCCTGTCATAAGGGCTATATTGCAAATTATAGAGCCTATAATTACGCCTAAAGCTATTCCCTCATGCCCCATAAAGAATGCGTAAATTGCAACAAATATCTCCGGTATGCTCAACATTACAGAAACAAGGATTGATGCTACTGCAACATAAGTTGTCCCAAGCTTTTCCGCAACCGGAACCAATGAGTCAGTCATCCAGTCAGAGCCTTTTGTAAGCAGGATAATCCCGATTACAGGCAGCGCAATCACCCAGATAATTTCCAGCATAGATTCAATCTTATTGAGGTAATTAATAAATTTATCGGAATTACACTGTACAAAAGCAAAGTTTAAAATATCATGCTGATTAGTGTAAGGAAAATGAAATTAAAGCAGTTGGCAGAGGATTTCAGGGTAGAAGAAATCAGCAAGTTCAATATTTTAAAGAATGGCAGCTATAAGATTTATTTGCTTGAGAAAAAAGGCCTTGAAACATTCTCTCTTTTAAGCTATCTCTCAAGAAAAAACAGGATTCCTGCTTCTGAGTTTGGCATTGCAGGGCTAAAGGACAGGCACGCTGTTACAAAGCAGCATTTTACCATTCCCTCAATATATGATATAAAAACACTGAATGAAAAAAATTTTAACATATCATTTTTGGGATATCTTGACAGAAAGATTGGGCTTGGCGATTTAATAGCCAATAAATTTGAGATTACAGTAAGGGACATCGCAAAGGGGGAATTGGACGGAGCATACCAAAAGGCAGATACGCTTGCAATCATTGGCGTTCCGAATTATTTTGATTCGCAAAGGTTTGGCAGCGTGATTGATAAGGAATTTATTGCCAAATTTGTGCTTAAGAAAGGCTATGAAAGCGCAGTTAAGATATTCCTCACAAAATACACAAAATTTGAAAGCAAAAATGTAAAAGAGGAAAAGAGGAAGATAGCTGAAAACTGGAATTCCCTCTCTAAAGTCAATATAAAAAACCCTGTTCTTGCAGCGATAGTAAATGAATATGCTAAAACTCGCAATTGGCTTGATGCTTACAAAAAAATACCGCCCAACCTGAGGGAGATGTTTATCTCAGCCTATCAAAGCTATCTGTGGAATGAGTGCATAAAGCTGCTTCTTATAAAGGCAGTCAACAACAAATGCCTTTATTCGGTCCAGTACAACATTGGCTCGCTGCTGTTTTATAAAAAACTAAGCGAAGAAGAGCTGAAAATAATCCCTTCTGCTTTCAAAACAATAAGCGATGAGATGGAGCTTTCTGAATTAGAGAAAGGCATAGTAAGCAAAGTGCTGTCAAAAGAGGGCATAAGCATTAATGATTTTAGCATCAAAAAAGCAACAGGGAATTTCTTCAAGGCGCATGAAAGAGCCGTTCTGGTGAAGCCTTCTGATTTCAGGATATCTTCCTGCTTAACAGACGAATTGAACTGCAAAAGAAAAAACAATAAGTTTAAGATAACTGTTTCTTTCAGCCTGCCAAAAGGGAGCTATGCGACTGTAATAACCAAAAGGATCTTCAACAGTTAAGGCTGATTAGTAATATTATAAAAGAATAAAAAAAAGAATAAAAAAATCTGCTTTGTATATTCAAAGAATTAAAATCTCTTTCTTTTTGAATAACAGTCCCTGCAGTATACGGGCTTGCCTTCTGATGGCTTAAATGGAACTTCGCATTCCTGGCCACAGTCAGAACAGACTGCCTTGTGCATCTCTCTTGGCCCAAAATCTCTTCTGAATCCGCCGCCACCGCCGCTACCGCCTCTCCTAAATTCTCCCATCTTTTATTCCTCCGTGTATTAATAACAAAAGAAAACTTTTCAAGAAAATATTCCTGAACGCGCAGAATTCCTTCGGAATTGTCAAAAACCATTTTGGTTTTTGAGCATGCTCAGAAATGCTAAGCATTTCTGACATTCTAACGCTGAAGTTTTCGTATGTTATTTTCTAGTGTTAAAAACACGCTGAAGTTTATAAACTTTTCTATAATAAAAAAGAGAATATTAAGATATCAGAACTCCTCAAACTCTTCAAGCTTCTTTAAATAGCCCTTGTTTTTCAGGAAATATATTTGCGTAGGAGTGTATTTATAGACTATATCGCCCTTTTCCTCCCCGCTGAATTCCCAGGGCTCAACAACCAGAATATCCCCTTCCCTTACCCAAAGCCTTCTCTTTAATCTTCCGGGTATCCTGCATATCCTTGTCTTTCCGTCCAGGCAGCGGACTCTCATTCTGGAAGCGCCTAAGCGCTGCTCCAGCACTCCAAAAACCTCCCTGCCTCTGGGCAGCTTAATCCTGGAGATTTCCTGCTGCATCTGCTCCTGTCTTGCTTCCTCTTCCTTTTTCTTGCTCATGATACATCAAGTTAATCAAAAGAATATATAAGGCTTTTGGTTGCAAAACATTTTTATATAACCAGCAACTTCTAAGAAGCATGAAAAAAAGGGGGCTTGATTTGCCGGGGGAAAGAACAGCAATAATGCCTGCTTCCTTATGGAAAAGGGCAGTTGCCTTTATCATAGACCTGCTTGTTATCGACCTGGTGATTGCTTTTCCATTCAGAAATATACTGGATAAAATCATGCCCATAATCAGCATAAAAGACGCGTATTCTTATCTACAATCGCACCCTGATATCAGCATTAAGATGAATATAGTTGCGATTATAATTGGCTTGCTGGCTTTGCTTTATTTTGCTGTCATTGAATACAAAACCCAGCAGACAATAGGAAAGATGTTCATGAACATTTATGTCAAAAGCACTGCAAAAAAGCTGGCCTTTTGGCAATGCCTGGCAAGAAATATGCTTTTTATCATGGTATTTCCCTTTATCTTGTTATGGATAATAGACCCCCTTTTTGCAGTATTTACAAGAGAGCACAGGAGGCTTAGCGAAATCCTGTCAAAAACAATGGTTGTAGGGGAATATCCAATATAGGGTCATGTTTTACAAAAGAAGAGGTGGATTATAATGCAGAAGCAATCAATGAAATGGGTTGTTATTATGGTAGTGGTTATTATTTTGTTTGTCTTTTCACTTATTGCAGCCGGGATAGTTTCCCTGTTCTTTATCGCAGATGAAACAGGAAAGACAGGCATAGGCAATGTTGCCCTGATTCCTGTTAAGGGAGTTATAATGGCGGAAAAGGGAAGCGGCTTTTTTGGAGAGAGTATAGTCTCTTCAACTGATATTAATTCATTTATTGAAGACGCCGGCAAAGACAGCTCAATCAAGGCGATAATATTTGAGATTGACAGCCCTGGCGGCAGCGCAGTTGCCAGCGAGGAAATAGCTAATGCAATAAAAAAAGTTAATAAAACAACAGTTGCTTTGATAAGGGAGAGCGGCACATCAGGGGCTTACTGGATTGCCTCTGCCACCGATTACATAATCGCCAACAGGATGTCTATAACCGGCTCTATTGGTGTTATATCCTCTTATTTGGATTTTTCTGGATTGCTGCAGGATTATAATGTAACATATGAAAGGCTGGTTGCCGGTGACTATAAAGATATTGGAACTCCGCTCAAAAAGATGACTAATGCGGAAAGGGAAATTTTCCAGTCCAAGATTGGCAAGATTCATGAATTCTTTATAGATGAAGTTGCAAAAAATAGGAATCTGCCTAAAGAGAAAGTTAAGGAAATTTCAACAGGGTTATTTTATATCGGCTCTGAGGCAAAAGAGCTTGGCTTGGTTGACGAATTGGGCGGCAAAGAAGAGGCTGTTAACTATCTGGAGAAAAAATTAAACACAACCATTGAGATTGTAGAGTATGTTAAAAATCCAAGCTTGTTGGATATCTTAAGCGGTGTGTTTGATGAGAAGTCATTTTTTGTCGGCAAGGGAATAGGCTCTGCTTTTTTTGAGAAAAGCAGGACAGCCAGTAAGGTAGAGGTTTGGGCTTAACTATTCTTTAATACAAACACTCTGTCATTTTCCCTTAGCAGATTATTTGTCTTTATAGCAACTCTCTGCCCTTTTTTTGCTTCTTTTACTTTTTTGTGGCGTATTTCAATTGAGCTTAGTTTTTCTTCAACACAGCCTGTTTTGTTGCCTATGATTATTAATTCATCTCCAACCTTAATCGGCTCGTTTTCTATCAGAACCTCTGCTACCTTTATTTTTTTGTAATAGTTTTTTATTTTTCCAACATAGAATTTTGTTTTAGCTTGTTTTGAGCCGTAAACATCTGTAAAGTCCTTTGCTGTCGGCAAGCCCAGGTAAAAGCCGGATGATAATCCCCTATTGTAAACTGTTTTTAGTTTGGTTAACAACCTGCTTTTTATCTTATCTATCTTCTTATAGTTATTTATCGCTTCCCTATAGCACTCCACAGCTGTTTTCACATATTCAGGGCTTCTGTTCCTTCCTTCTATCTTAAAAGCGCTGATTCCAGCTTCAATCAGCTTGTCTACAAAAGGCAGAGCGCACAAGTCTTTAGGGCTCATTATATAATCCTCTCCTAACGCCAGCTTGTATTTATCCTCTGGCTCGTAGACAATGTATTTTCTTCTGCATGGCTGCAAACATTCTCCCCTGTTAGCTGATTTATTAAATAAATGCTGGCTTAAAAAGCATCTTCCTGAAATAGAAACGCACATTGCGCCGTGGATGAAGCACTCTATTTCCAGTTTTTTATTATTTTTTAATGATTTATTTTTTATTGGATAATAGTCATTGATTTTTTGGATTATTGATTTTATCTGCTCCATTGATAATTCCCTTGCCAAAGTGATGCTTTCCACACCAAATTTTTTATAATAATATTCTGCGCTTTCATAGTTGCTTACAGAAGCCTGTGTTGAAAGATGAATTGGAATTTTTAATTTATTTGCTTCCTTTAAAACAGAAAAATCCCATGCAATAACAGCGTCTATTTTAGCTTTTTTTGCTTCTGTTAGTATTTTTTTTAATTTCCCAATTTCATTGTCATAGATGATTGTGTTTAAGGTCAAATAGGCTTTGACTTTGTTCTTATGGCACTCTGAAACAACTTTTTTTAATTCTGATAACTCAAAATTATTAGCAGTCATCCTCATGTTCAGCTGCTTTACACCAAAATAGGCAGCATCTGCTCTAGCTTTAATTGCTGCCATTAGCATTGGCCAGTTTCCTGCCGGTGCGATTAGTTCTGGGTTCATGTTAAGGGGTATTTTTTATTGGTTTAAAAGGGTTTGGATTTCAATTCAAAATTCTCAAGAAAATTCATTTTATAAAGACATCTACTATATTATACTTTATTTCTAAATTGGTAAATAGTTCCCTAAACCTGTTGATATGTTCTGCGGGCACCAAAGCTATGCCTTTGCCG
>Ga0209211_10010928_pt1 | contig 11734 bp, 6 predicted proteins | sample RifGroA2_FD_183992 | JGI IMG/M metagenome (GOLD analysis project Ga0209211, IMG submission 183992) | Groundwater microbial communities from Rifle, Colorado, USA - Groundwater A2 (SPAdes) (version 2) | ecosystem: Environmental > Aquatic > Deep subsurface > Groundwater | place: Rifle, Colorado... | reverse complement strand
TCAGTGTTACTGAGAAGACTCTCAGAAGATGGGAAAAAAGAGGTATTCTTCTTCCTCTTAGAACAAAGGGCGGCCATAGAAGGTATAAGCTCACAAACATTAGGGAGATAAAGCAAAAAAAGGGAAAACATAACTTCACCCAAAATCTTTACTCAAGAAAAGAAGGAGACCAGATAAAATCAGATGTTGTAGTTACTGATAAGATATCTAGGCAAAGAACTCCTAATGAATATAAAGAAATCGCTTCCAGCATATATAAAGAGCTTCCAAGAGAATATTTAAAAATCATAAAGCTTTCATCTTACTTAGTGGTTTTTTCCTTAGTTTTATTAATAGGCTCATATTTAATTCCTTCCAATATTAAAAACCTAGGCAAATCCAGCATTCAGACTTTCGTCAAATCTATGAAAATTGATTTCTTAAAAGAGAGTCCTGATTCTCTAAGTATTTCGGAAAAAAGTAAAATTGATAGGCTAAAAGAAAAACTAATTTCGGAAGAGGGAAGTCCCGAGAAAGTTCTTGCAGCCTCAACATTTAAAAACATTCTCTTTTCGGTGAATGTCGAGAGTTTGTTTAAAGAAAATTCGACATTTAACAAAGATGTTGTTGTCGATGGCAACCACAGTGTCGGTGGAAATCAAAATATAACCGGAGATGACACGATAGGCGGAAATCTGGATGTTAACGGAGCAACGAATGATATTGCCGGGACTCTAAATCTTTCAGGAAATATACTTACATCTACAGACGATTTGACTATAGATCCCGGAGGTGGTGGTGTGTCAGTTGGAACCGGAACAGCGGGTTCGGTTGATTTGGCCGGAGATGATTTATTTGTTACTAATGTTAAAAGATTAGAACGAGGAATTAAGGAAAAATCTGCGAATTCTATTCTTATTAAAGTGAATCAGATTGGTACTTTAACAGAAACCATAAATGCTGTTAATACGGCATCATTGAATTCATTTACATCAGTAATTAGTCACCGTTCGGGCGAAACAGAAGATACTACAATAGCTGATCTGGCTGTTGCGTTAAATACCGGTCTGATTAAAACTGGTTCAGCATCACGATCTGACAGGATTGCAAAATACAATCAATTACTTAGAATTGAAGGAACTCTAGGAAGTTCTGCTAAATATTTAGGCAGAGATTTTAAATTTTTAAAATAAAAAAAGTATCATTTTGTTGTGAAGGCTGACATTGTTCAGCCTTTTTTATTTGACAAACGAAACGAAATCTAAACACTATTTGCCTATTTTTGTATATAGAATATGATTCTAAAAAAAATCCTATGGCTTATAAATCTTTGTCTCACTTTATTCAAATATTAGAAAAAAATAATGAATTAATTCGTGTTAAGGAGTATGTAAATCCAATATTAGAGGTATCAGAGATTGTCGATCGATTTTCAAAATCTCCGAATGGAGGGAAAGCATTATTGTTTGAAAATAATGGAACTCAATTTCCATTATTAATAAACTTTATGGGTTCAGAAAAAAGAATGCAGTATGCCCTGGGAATTAATAGTTTAAATGATGTCGGGAAAGAAATAGAGAGTTTGTTGGGTATATTAACTAAACCTAAAAACAATTTTTTTGAAAAGCTGAAAATTTTACCAAGTTTATCGCGAATATCCTCCTGGATGCCAAAATTAACTAAAGGTAAAGCTATTTGTCAGGAAGTTATTATTAAGGATCCTGATCTGGGAATTTTACCTATAATGAAATGCTGGCCAGAGGATGGGGGTAAATTTATTACCTTACCTGTTGTTATAACCAAAGATCCTGTTACAGGAATTAGAAACGTTGGTATGTATAGAATGCAGGTATTTGAAAAAAATTTAACAGGAATGCACTGGCATAAACATAAAGTAGGAGCAAGGCATTTCGAAGAATATAAAAAACTGGGTCGAAAAATGCCTGTTGCCGTTGCTCTTGGTGGCGATCCTGCTTATACATACTCAGCTACAGCTCCTGTACCTGATAATATTGACGAATTTTTATTAGCAGGATTTCTACGTAAAAAAAGAGTTGAGTTAGTAAAATGCATAACTCAAGATATTGAAGTACCTGTTGATGCAGATATAATTATTGAAGGATATATTGATACCAACGAAGAATTTATTTGGGAAGGACCATTTGGTGATCATACAGGGTTTTATTCTTTAGCCGATTGGTTTCCTAAATTTCATATTACCTGTGTAACACATAAAAAAGATGCTGTTTATCCTGCAACTCTTGTCGGAATTCCTCCAATGGAAGATGCATGGATTGGAAAAGCTACAGAACGAATTTTTTTAACCCCGATGAAATTTGCAATGATTCCAGAGATTATTGATTTTGATCTACCATTTGCAGGTGTTGCACATAATTTAGCAATTGTAAAAATAAATAAATCATACTCAGGTCAGGCAATTAAAGTAATGAATTCATTGTGGGGTGCCGGACAAATGATGTTTAATAAAGTATTAATAGTTGCTGATCAGGGTATTGATATACATAATTATGAGAACATCTTAAAAAGCATCATGAATAATGTTAATCCTGAATCAGATTTGCATTTTAGTATGGGACCTTTGGATATTCTTGATCATTCATCAACAAAATATGCTTATGGCAGTAAGTTGGGGATTGATGCAACATCGAAATTTGATGATGAAAAGAGCAATAACAAATCCCAAAACATTCCTGAAAAACTGACAATCAATTGTAATAGTTTAATTAAAAAATATCCTCAAATTAAATCAATAAATACAGATTTTGAATCAGTACAAATTATAGTAATTGCTGTTGAAAAAGAAAATCACGATAAATTGGTTGAGTTAGCTAAAAGCTTATCAGAATCTGATGATTTTAATTCTATAAACTATTGTTTTTTTGTTGATACAGAAGTTGATATTTTTGATTTAAACATGATTAGCTGGATTATTCTTGGAAATATTGATCCAAAACGTGATACAATTCAACTAAATCAAAATGATAGATTTCACGTATTTATTGATGGTACTCGTAAATCATTCACGAAAGATCGGTTTGAAAGAGATTGGCCAAATATATTGATTTCGAATATTGAAACTATAAATGCAATAGATAAAAAATGGCTACAATTAGGACTGGGAGAGTTTATTCAATCGCCAACAGAAAAATACAGGAAACTACACAAAGCTGGTGGAGCCAAAATAGTAGAGTAATAATTGAGAATTTAATTTATTAAACTTTTTCTAATACTTTGCTTTAAGTATTAGAAGTAGTAAATTAGCAATATTGAGATGAAGATAAAAAAACACATATTATTTTTTTTACAAGTTGGTGTAATATTATCCATTGGTAACTATAGTAATGTATATGCACAAAAGCAAAACATTAATATTGATTTGTTTACTATTGAAAACGGAATGTCTCAAACAAGTATTTTATGTTTATTGCAGGATTCAAAAGGTTTTATTTGGCTTGGAACTCAAGACGGTTTAAATAAATTTGATGGCTATTCTTTTAAGGTTTATAAAAATGAACCACACGATACTACTACAATTTCAAATAATTATATTCATTGCATTTTCGAAGATTCTCAAGGTAATATATGGGTTGGTACTAATTTCGGGTTAAATAAGCTCGATGTTAATACAAACACATTTATACATTATATCGCAGATTATTCTGATCCTGACAAATTGAAAGAAAACCCAATTTATAGCATTTACGAAGACTCAAAAGGATTAATTTGGATTAAATCGATTAATTTTTTAACCAGATTAAATCCAAAAACCGGTAAATTCAGACATTATGATCATTATAATGATGTTTTCAATTTTACATCCGTTGACACAAAATTTTCTGTAATTGAAGATAAAGAAGGAAATATATGGGTAGGCACTAAAGATGGGTTAAACTATTTCGATCAAAAATTGGAAATATTCAAACGCTATAAACATGATGATTTAATTAATACAAGTATTAGCAACGACAGAATAAAGGTTATTTTCGAGGATTCAAATAATAATTTATGGATTGGAACAGAAGAAGGGTTGAATAAGTTTAATAAGAAAACAGGTCAGTTTAAAAGATTTTATAGCAACTCATTTAATTTAACAAGTTTAAGCAATAATTCAATTAATGATATTTTTCAAGATAATAATGGTACACTTTGGATTGCCACAAATGATGGAGTTAACAAATTCAATGAAAAAGATGAAACATTTTCGGTTTTTAATGAATTTAACTTTGAGAATAAAACTATATATATAACTAATGCTACATCAATAATTCAAGACAGAACTGGTATTATTTGGATTGGAGCTTTACAAGGGCTCATTAAATTAGAGCAAAAAGACAAAGAATTTAATTTATATAATAATACAAAAAACAACGAACCTTTATTCTCTAATAATTATATTTCTTCAATTTTTTATGATAATGATGGAATTATGTGGGTTGGTACCTGGGGTACTGGATTGCACTTATTCGACAGGAGAACGAATAATGTTATAAGATATAATTCAACAAATAGTAATATTGCAAATGATTTTATTCATAAGATTTTTAAAGATAAAAAAGGAAAAATCTGGATTGGTACTCAAAATGGAATCTATTTTTATGATAAATCAACACATCAGTTTTCAACTTTTACAAATGAAATTTTTTTAAATACATTTAGAACAAACAGAATTTACGATATTATTCAGGATAAAGATGATATTTACTGGATTGGTTGTAGAAATGGATTACATAAAATAGAAGGAGAATCAATAAAAAGCTATTATTATAATCCAAAGGATTCAAATACAATTAGTTCAAATTTAATTTATCAAATTCTTCAGGACAAAAATGGATTTCTATGGATAGCAACAGAGAATGGGTTAAATCGTCTGGATACCAAGACAAATACTATTAAAAGATACTTAAAAACAGATTATCTCTGTAAAAATTGCATTAGCAGCAACGAAGTTTTGTGTATTTATGAAGACTTTGTTCATTCTTGTATGTGGTTTGGTACTGTTAATGGACTTAATAAGTTTGACATAAAAACTGAAAGTTTTGTTGTTTATACCGAAAAAAATGGATTGCCAAATAATATTATATACTCAATACTTCAAGATAATTCGGGGAATTTATGGATGAGTACGAACAGAGGAATTTCCAAATTTAATTCATCTCTTGAAGAATTTAGTAATTTTGGAGTGTCGAATGGATTACAAAATTACGAATTTAATAATGGTGCATATTATAAATCAAGCCAAGGAGAAATGTTTTTCGGAGGTATTTCCGGAATTAATTCGTTTTATCCTGATTCCATAAGTCGAAAAAAACTAGTACCAAATATTGTTATTACTGGATTTGAATTACTTAGCGATAAAGTATCAAAAAATCTATATGTAGGAAAAGATAATACAATAGAAATCCCCTATAGAAATAATTTAATTACAATTGAGTTTGCAGCATTAGATTTTACATTGCCCGAAAAAAATAATTTCGCTTATAAACTAGAAGGGGTAGAAGATGACTGGATAAGCCTTGGGAATAGGCGATATGCAACTTTTTCAAGCTTGCCTCCCGGAAAATATACTTTTAGAGTAAAAGGTTCAAATAGTGATTATATTTGGAACGAAGAAGGTGCGAGCCTTAGAATTATAGTTACAACACCTATATGGAGACAAACATTAGCTTATATTTTTTATGGAGTATTTAGTATATTGATGGTTTTCTGGATCATACAGTATAGAACACGTACATTACGAAAATCAAATCAGGAACTTAAAGAAAAAGAACAAATTGCTAAACAAATTGCAAAGCAAAAAGAAGAACTCATTATAAAAAATAAAAGCATTACCGATAGTATTATATATGCAAAAAGAATTCAAGAAGCACTTATGCCATCTATGAATTTATTTAATCGATTGTTACCAAACTCTTTTATACTTTATAAACCAAAAGATATTGTTAGTGGAGATTTTTATTGGATAAATGAACGGAATGACAAAACATTTATTGCAATTGTAGATTGTACCGGACATGGTGTTCCTGGTGCTTTTATGTCGATTATTGGATTTGAATTATTAAGAAACATTACCGATGATCAGGGTATCGAAAGTGCTGACCAGATTCTTAAAGATCTTAATAGAGGCGTTGCAACAACTTTCGGAAAAGATACAAATAATATCAGGTTGAAAGACGGAATGGACATTGCATTGTGTGTTATTGATAAGAAAAATGCAATTTTGGAATATGCAGGTGCATTCAGACCCATTTATTATATTCGAGAAAACAAAATAGAAGAGATTAAAGGGGATCGATTTTCTGTCGGTTTACTTAACGAATCAGTTGATGGGCAGATAAATAAAACTGTAATTAATTTAAGAAAAGATGATATTTTTTATTTGTTTTCTGACGGTTATGCTGATCAATTTGGCGGATCTGAAGCAAAGAAATTTAAATATCGACGTTTTAGACATATGCTTTTAACAATTCATAAATTACCACTTGATCAACAAAGAATATACCTCGAAAAAAGTTTTGATGAATGGAGAGGTGATCTGGAACAAGTAGATGATATTCTTATCGTTGGATTTAAACCTGAATTAGAAATAATTTAAAATTCATAAAAAAGGTTCGAATAAACTCCGAACCTTTTACACAGTTAACTTTATATCACCAAAATTAAATTCGAACAATGTTTAATTGTTGATCCATCTTTTTAATCAATGTATCAATTTGGAAAGGTTTACTAATATAATCATCCATTCCAGCAGCTAAACACTCCTCTTTATCGCCTAAAAGTGCATTCGCTGTAATTGCAATTATTGGAGTATGTGTATTTGTGCTTTTTTCTATGCTTCTAATCTTCTTGGTTGTAATAATACCATTCATAATGGGCATTTGAATATCCATTAAAATTATATCGTATTTTACTAATCCAAATTTGTCGAGAGCTTCCTTTCCGTTATTCGCAATATCTATATTCTTAACCGACTTTTTTAAACTTAAAAGCACTATTTTCTGATTTATTAAATTATCTTCTACTAAAAGAATATTTGCATCTTTTAAATTTATCTTCTCTTCAGATAAAGCATAGGCTTCAGCAAATTCTTCTTTTTCTTTAATTTCTTCTTTTATCGTATCACCCTTTTTGAATTTAATAATAAATTGAAAATCAAAGCGATCTGACGAAAATTCAATATCAATTGTGCCGCCTAAAGATTCAATAATTCTATTTGCAATATTCAAATCGAGCAATTTAATAAAAGCTCCATTACGTAATTTTTTATTTTTTTCAATACCTTGTATTCTTAATGCTTCTGGTATATGAACAAAATCTTTTGTTGAAACACCAAAAGAAATGTCAACAGAATCATTATATTCTGCGCTTTTATTAACATTTAAATTAATTGTTTTTTTACCACTTTTTGAATTCTTTAAAATATTTTCGATAAGATTTAAGAAAATCTGTTTAAGTTTTACAGGATCACCGTATAACTGATATTTCAATTCATCGTTAATTACAAGTGGAAAGAAAATATCGTTAGATTCTTCGTTAGAGAAAAGATTAATTGTATTTTTTAAAGTACTACTTAGATTGAAATTCTGGTTGTAATCCTTGCTTTGTAAAACATCAACATTTGATAATTCGGAAATATTATTAACTACGTTAACCATATTGTTTGTAGATGCCTGAATAGTGTCAATTAAATCGCGTTGTTTTTCGTCAATATTCGAATCTGTTAACATATTAGTAATTACAACAATATTGTTCAAAGGAGTTCTTATTTGATGCGATATTTTTGATATAAACTCTTCTTTCGATTGGATTTCGGTTTCTGCTTGTTTTAGTTCTGCTTCATAAACAGTAATTAGATTTACCCTTAACAATTCATACATATTCATGAAAAAGTAAAATCCTAAGTATAAGAATACAAACAGTAAATTATTATTCAAAGTATATCTTGCAGGTAGATTTAATGTTTCAAAAAAGAAAAGAGGGATTACAATTAATATAAAAATTATCAATGAAGCTATACTTCCTTTTTTTTGATCTAATAAAAGAATTAACAAAGCAGGAAATATCGAAAACAGAAGAATCCCTTGCTTGCCGGTTACTCCATTATAAATAAGCCATAATGCCAAAACAGAAATAATAGTAATAAACAATATTGATGCCCGGGTGTAATTGCCAGTACTCCTTAATGTTATAAAATTTATGAGAACAAGTATTGAGATTGATAAAAATATAACAGAAAGTAAGATATGAGAATTTAAAAATGCAATAATGGAAAATGTTACTAAAATTGCTATCGATACAATACTAAAATAGCTCAATAAAATAGATTTTAAAAAAATCTTACTTTTTGGCTCAATCTTATCTGCACTAACAGTGCAAATCCCAATAATTTTATCGATGAAATTCATATTCTAAACTTTATAATTGAATAATTTTTACTAGAGTTTTTGGCATTTACTTTGTAAATTTACTAAATAATGAGGATTAAACATTACTTGAAAATAAAAATACAAAAAAAATAACAAATACAGTATTTTCTTTTAAATCATTGATGTACTTTAAATTTTTAATAATTAGCTTTTTTACTCTTGATATTGGAAAAAAAGAAATAAACCTGAATCAAATAAACCAAGTATTTACTATCTTAGGTCATTATAAAAAACTTAAAAACGTTTAATTATGAAAAAAATATTTTTTGTTTTATTAGTAGGATTTATAGCTTTTAATGCTAAAGCACAGGATTATATGCCTACAGAAGCTGATTTGAATCAATTTCTAAATTCTAAAATGTATGTTGTTTTGGAAACAAACCCAATAGCTGAATATAATTTTAAAATTCAGCAGGCAATAAAAGATTCATGGACAATTACTCCTTACGAATTTATTTCAGTTGCCGATTTTGAAACCATGTTCAACGATCCAACCAAATCATTTTTAATGATGACTCAAGTTGTATTTGAAGGCGACCAATCAAAAGTAAGATACAATTTTCTTAGTATTTTCCTAGGTGATAAAGAAGCTAAATTAATTAGAGAACTTCACGATATTGCCGCTATTCCTCTTTCATACACTGAAGTCGACGAAGAATTTTGGGTTTATAAAATGGAATCGTTGGTTTGTTTTATGCAAAAGCATATTCAAAATATGAAAGAAAATCCTAAAATGATAAAGAAAAATATATACCAGCATTACAACGATAATATAAAAGATATAAAACAAAAAACACTCTATGTAATTAAAGATGAATTAGCTCCATCGTTAAATACAGAAGATAAAATTAAAAAGATTTACCCATATAGTGTAAAGTTTGTAACATCTCAGGAAATAGAAGAAGCAATAACAAACCGCGATCAAAATGTAGTTTACTTTCATAAGGTTGGCCCTCAGGGAACACGATTGAAAGCCCGTTGTTATAAAATAATTATTGGTGCAGGCGATTCTAACTTTTATTACTTTGATTACCATTGGGTTGAAAAAGGTAAGAATGTTGATGGTTTGCTCGAATCTGATTTTAAGAAAATGGCTAAAAAGAAATAATTAACATTATCAATAAATTTTGGAGGATAGCACACTGCTATCCTCCTTTGTTTTAAAACATTTTTAATAGACCCTTTATTTTTTGTTCTATATTTGCAAAAAATCAATTCTAAGATATTTTAAAAATGACTGCACAAAAACCATCTGTTCCAAAAGGTACCCGTGATTTTTCACCAATCGAAATGGTGAAACGAAATTTTATTTTCGATACCATAAAAGATGTGTTTAAACGATATGGTTTTTTACCCATAGAAACACCCTCGATGGAGAATTTATCTACTTTGCTTGGAAAATATGGCGACGAGGGAGATAAACTTTTATTTAAAATATTAAATTCAGGAAATTACCTCGATAAAGTAAACAATAACATTTCAGAAATTGATGTAAATAAACTAGCCTTGCAAATATGTGAAAAGGGTTTACGTTACGATTTAACAGTTCCTTTTGCACGATACGTAGTGCAACATCTGAACGAAATAACATTTCCATTTAAACGCTATCAGATTCAACCTGTTTGGCGAGCCGACAGACCCCAAAAAGGACGTTACCGTGAATTTTACCAATGCGATGTGGATGTTATAGGAAGTAATTCTCTTTTAAACGAGGTTGAATTAATTCAGATTATCGACCAGGTTTTTCAAAACCTGAACGTAAATGCTGTAATTAAAATAAACAATAGAAAAATTTTAGCTGGAATTGCCGAAATAATTGGCGAACCAAATAGAATTATTGATATAACAGTCGCTATCGATAAATTTGAAAAAATAGGTAAAAAAGGAGTTTATGATGAACTTACTGCAAAAGGGTTGAATTCTATATCTATTTCATTGTTAGATCCAATTTTAGAGCTAAAAGGCAACAATTTTGAGAAGCTTTCAAGTTTGAAAAAGATTCTTAGAAACTCTGAAATAGGATTAAAAGGGATTGATGATGTTGAAACCGTTTTAAACTATTTCAATACATTGTGGTGGTGGTCGTTACGATGATTTAACCGGTGTATTTGGATTAAAAGATGTTTCCGGTGTTGGTGTTTCTTTTGGTGCCGATCGTATTTACGACGTTATGGAACAACTCAATATTTTCCCTAAAGAAATAGTTTCATCAACAAAAGTGCTTTTTGTGAATTTTGGTGAAAACGAAGAAAAATATTGTTTGCCATTGCTTAAAATTCTTAGGGATGAAGGTATAAATTCTGAGATTTACCCTGATTCAGCCAAAATGAATAAGCAAATGACCTATGCAAACAATAAAAATATTCCATTTGTTGTATTGGTTGGAGAAAGCGAAATGCAAAATGGTTTACTAACCGTAAAAAATATGGTTAGTGGAGAACAAGTAAAAATGAAATTCGAAGAATTACTGCAAAAATTAAAATAATAAAATGGGTTATAAAAACCGTATTTTAATAAATATAAATCGTAGACGTCCTGTACATTTTGCGGGTGGTGATACCCGTTTCCCCTGAGTATTGTTTTAAAATAAAACAATTTAGCATACAATATTTACAAATTCGATAAATGACTTATGACCCGGTTATATTGGTTCGTATTTCTAAAATCGGTATTCATTATTCAATCTTAAAACAGATAATAAAATCAAAATCAAAAATGGAAAAAATACATTATATATCAAACGATCAGTTAACATTTGAACGAATTGATCTAATAATAAAGCATGGATATAAAATAGCATTATCAGATCAATCAATAAGCAATATTATTAAATGCCGCGAGTATCTCGACAATAAAATGAAAAATCACGATGGCCCTATATACGGTATAAATACTGGGTTTGGCGCTTTGTACGATAAGCAAATTTCTCGCGAGGATTTAGGGAACTTACAACGCAATCTTGTTATGTCGCATGCTTGTGGAATAGGTGACGAAGTTCCTCATGAGATTGTTAAAATCATGATTTTGCTTAAAATACAGTCGCTTTCATATGGTCATTCGGGTGTACAATTAAGCACAGTAGAACGATTAATAGATTTTTTTAATAATGATGTTTTACCAGTAATATATCAATTTGGTTCATTAGGTGCTTCGGGCGATTTAGCTCCTCTGGCTCACATGTGCTTACCTATGCTTGGAATGGGCGAAGTATTTTATAATGGTGAAAGAATGTCGGGCGAAAAATTGCTTAAGACATTAAACTGGAAACCGGTTGAGTTAAAATCAAAAGAAGGATTGGCATTACTTAATGG
>Ga0209211_10010927_pt1 | contig 11735 bp, 11 predicted proteins | sample RifGroA2_FD_183992 | JGI IMG/M metagenome (GOLD analysis project Ga0209211, IMG submission 183992) | Groundwater microbial communities from Rifle, Colorado, USA - Groundwater A2 (SPAdes) (version 2) | ecosystem: Environmental > Aquatic > Deep subsurface > Groundwater | place: Rifle, Colorado... | reverse complement strand
ATTTGTGCGACGAGGCGGTTGCTGTCGGCGACGGTGCCCGCCGTAGTTTCAATCCTCGCCCGGCCCGCGAGGGCCGGGCGTCCCCTCGGCGAAGCGGATCGGCTCGGGCAGCAGGGAGTTTCAATCCTCGCCCGGCCCGCGAGGGCCGGGCGTCGATTTCCGTCGCCGATCCAGTAGCGCGCAGAGTCGTTTCAATCCTCGCCCGGCCCGCGAGGGCCGGGCGTCCGGACACTGTGATAGGTGTTGCCATATGGTCGACTGTTTCAATCCTCGCCCGGCCCGCGAGGGCCGGGCGTCGGTCGACGAGCTTTTTGCTGTTGGGAAAGAAGTGTTTCAATCCTCGCCCGGCCCGCGAGGGCCGGGCGTCCGTCAAGACTCGCAGCTACTACGGCCCGACCGAAGTTTCAATCCTCGCCCGGCCCGCGAGGGCCGGGCGTCTAGGCACTAACGGCCATCCCGAACTACTCGAAAGGTTTCAATCCTCGCCCGGCCCGCGAGGGCCGGGCGTCGCGTCGGCCAGGTCGTTGAGGTGGTGGGACAGCCAGTTTCAATCCTCGCCCGGCCCGCGAGGGCCGGGCGTCTTGAGCGCCATGTTATGCCTCGGCGATACCAAGGGTTTCAATCCTCGCCCGGCCCGCGAGGGCCGGGCGTCCGGTTAATTTGGCTAACCCAAACGTAACCCAAGCGGTTTCAATCCTCGCCCGGCCCGCGAGGGCCGGGCGTCTAGGAAAGCCAGTCGGTGTGCGGAGTGACAATAGGTTTCAATCCTCGCCCGGCCCGCGAGGGCCGGGCGTCCTTCGCCTTGCGCCGCAAGCGTCCCGGTCAAGCCGTTTCAATCCTCGCCCGGCCCGCGAGGGCCGGGCGTCGCGACGACGAAGAAGACGACACTGAGTTAAACGAGTTTCAATCCTCGCCCGGCCCGCGAGGGCCGGGCGTCGGGCGGGTTTGAGTCTCGGGGGACATATGCAAAGCGGTTTCAATCCTCGCCCGGCCCGCGAGGGCCGGGCGTCCCCGCGTACAGCGGCAGCTGGGAGGGACGTACAAGTTTCAATCCTCGCCCGGCCCGCGAGGGCCGGGCGTCGTCGATGAATTGGTGATCTACCGGCGCTCGATGGGTTTCAATCCTCGCCCGGCCCGCGAGGGCCGGGCGTCGGCGGTCCATCAGCACGCCACGAGCGTTGACGAAGTTTCAATCCTCGCCCGGCCCGCGAGGGCCGGGCGTCTATCGAAGTAGGGGCGGTGGATTTCCACCCCAAAGTTTCAATCCTCGCCCGGCCCGCGAGGGCCGGGCGTCGGCTGACCACTTCGCCGGGGATGTCCTTGCGGAAGTTTCAATCCTCGCCCGGCCCGCGAGGGCCGGGCGTCTGGGATGATGGAACTGATGCGCGGGCCGACGCGGGTTTCAATCCTCGCCCGGCCCGCGAGGGCCGGGCGTCACGAGGTGTACTTCGCACACCACGACGATGATGTTGTTTCAATCCTCGCCCGGCCCGCGAGGGCCGGGCGTCGTTCAGTACCACGGCTGCCGCCCACTTGATTCAGGTTTCAATCCTCGCCCGGCCCGCGAGGGCCGGGCGTCATCACCTCCAGCAGGTATGCTACCTATTAGTAATGGTTTCAATCCTCGCCCGGCCCGCGAGGGCCGGGCGTCAAGCGTTTCCCCACTGCTCTCGGCGGTGTTGATCGGTTTCAATCCTCGCCCGGCCCGCGAGGGCCGGGCGTCCCACAGCGAGCGCCGAGTGCTTTGAGCTGAGACAGTTTCAATCCTCGCCCGGCCCGCGAGGGCCGGGCGTCCGCGCCCGACTCTTCCCGCTCGACGGATCAACCAGTTTCAATCCTCGCCCGGCCCGCGAGGGCCGGGCGTCGTTATATGGCAAGTATTTTTCTGCGGAAAAAAGCGTTTCAATCCTCGCCCGGCCCGCGAGGGCCGGGCGTCAACCGCAGTCATTACCCGTGTGGTCCTGGAAACCGGTTTCAATCCTCGCCCGGCCCGCGAGGGCCGGGCGTCATGTGCTGGCCTACCGCAACACCATGCCGGTCAGCATGTTTCAATCCTCGCCCGGCCCGCGAGGGCCGGGCGTCTGGTTTCGCGCATCGCATTGAGTCATCAAACGAAATTTCTCACTTTGCGCGAACCGTCCAGCACCTCGCCGAAACGAGGCGCTGCTGATTTTCTTCCATCTGATTTCGGAAAGCAAAATCAGCCGTTTACCGTCGCCGCGAACCTGCCGGCAATTCTCCGTCACTTGCGATCCGCGCGTCATAGCACCAGCGGCCCTTCAAAATCCACCGCCTTGAATTTTCCGTACTCGCGCATATGCAACTCAACTGGCTCGGTCAAGCGGTAAAACCGCAGGCAATCTTCACCGACATCTATTTCCGCCAACAGCCGACGTTCAAGTTCCTCGAACTGCATCGCATCTACCTTGCATTCAAATACCGATTTCTGCACGCGCTGGCCCATGCCCTCGCATACCCGCGCTACGCGCCGCAAGCGGCGGCGACCGGCCTTGGTTTCGGTGGAAACATCGTAGCTGACGATGACGAGCATGGCTATCTGGCGTCATTCATTTCGGACAGAACGGCAGATAACCTTCCGCGTCGCCGCGCACGGCGCGCGCGAGCAAGCGAGCCTGGACGAAGGGAACGAGGCCAAGGGCAAAGCTCGATTCCAGCAGCGGATGTGTCAGCGCCTCCTGTTTGCGCTCCTGATACGCAGTGACCACCGCTCGCCGCGCATCATCTTTCAGCGTTACCGCGCCGCCGGCATGCTCGTCGAAATCTGCGGCATTGATCTGTCTACGGTTGATGAGCGTCAGAGCCAACCGGTCCGCCAGCAGCGGTCGGAACTCCTCCATCAAATCGAGCGCCAGCGCGGCGCGACCAGGACGCAGCGCGTGCAGGAAGCCGATCTGCGGATCGAGGCCGACGCTTTCCACCGCCGAGCGCACGTCGTTCATAACCATCGCATACAGAAAGGAGAGCAGTGCGTTCATGCGATCCAGCGGCGGCCGGCGCGTGCGGCCGTTCATGGTGAAGGCTTGCCGCGCATCGGGGCGCAGCAGCAAAGTGAGTGCGGCAAAGTAACGCTTGGCCTCGTCGCCTTCGATGCCGCGCACGGCGTCGAGATCCGCTGCGTATTCGAGCCGGGCCAGCGCACGCCCAAGCTCGTCGGCGGTTGCCGTCAGCGCGGCGCCATCTTCTTCGCGCCCGTTCTCGCGCGCACCGCGCTGCAAGACCTGGCGGCAATTCTTCAACTTGCCGGCGATGCAGGATTTGGCGACGGCCACACAAAAGTCGGCGCTGACGACACGGCGATGCTGGGCCTGGCGCAGCAAGACGTTGCCGGAAACCGGGCCTTCCAGCCGCGCCTTGAAACGACCGTGTCCGTCCAGCAGCACCAGGCTTTTGCCTTCGTCCGCGAGACGATGCATGAGGATGGGCGAGACCATCACATGGCCGAAGCAGACCACGGCCGAGAGATGATGCAGCGGCACGCGCAGGCGCGTTTCGTGTTCGATCTCTACGCGCAGGGTGTCGTTGTCGAGATGCAAATAGCTTTCCGGGAGGGTGACGTAAAGGGTGTTGAGCAGTTGCATCGCCTACCTCCGTCTATGCGTCGGCGTCGAACAGACTGGCGCGCGCCGGGCTGGCCGCGCCGGTATCGCGCAAGGCCGGCTGGCACAGTTCGATCAGCGAACAGTTCTTGCAGCGGGCGTCGTTCACGGCTGGTGGCACGACGCCGGCATCGATCAGTGCGCGCACTGCCGATGTTGCCTCGGCAACACGCTCGCGCAACGCCGCCGTGACAAGCACTTCGCGTCGCCGCCGCGAAGTGGCGTAGTAGAGCGCGCCGGTCGGCACCGGCTTGCCGGTCATTTCTTCCAGGCACAGCGCCTGCGCGGCGAGTTGCAAATCATCGCAGGCGGCGATCCATGCCGCCTTGCTGCGGCTGCCGTGCTTGTATTCCACCGGGTAGGGCGTGCCGTCGGCCTCGAACTCGACAATGTCGGCCTTGCCGATCAAGCCGAGGCGATCATTCCATACGGGTAACGCGCGCTCGACGCGCAGGCCGGCGCGCGTCTCGACGCCCGGCTGGTCGACCTGCTTATGCACCGCTTGGCCGCGCATGGTGTGCAGGTTGTCGGCGAACACCTGCTCGACGTGGATCAGCGCACACTGGCGCGGGCAATAGCACCAGTGCTGGAGGGCGGAGAGAGGGATGGGATCAGGAAAGTCCACCGGACAGACCGGCCAGAAATGGGCGGCGGCGTACCGTGTGACCATCGAATATGTGGAAGCAACCTTCCTGAAGCCGCTGCGCGTCGTGTAACTGCACCAACCAATCCGCCGGCTCCTCCGGCAGATAAGAGGTCACGCGCAGCAAGACGATGACATCCGGCGCCGGCAATCCCTGCTTGAAGACCAGTTCGCCATAGTCGCGGTCGAAGGTCGCCAGCCAGCGCCCTTCGGCACGCGCCCGCTCCATCACCACGTCATCGTCGATACTCGGACTGTCCTCGCTGATCGCGGCGACATCCCACCCGCGCGCTCGCAGGCGCAGGACAGAAGGCTGCGGGAAGTTCTCGTTCAGCAGCCAGCGCGGCGTCATGCCGTCGCCTTTTGAATGGCGATGTAATCCTCCTCGCGGAATACTTCGGTGACGAACGCAATGGCCGCCAGCACGTCGTCGCGCGTGACGCGCGGGTAAGACTCCAGAATTTGCTCCATGCTCCAGCCGTCGGCAAGGCGGTCCATCAGCAGTTCCACCGAAATGCGCGTGCCTCGGATAATGGGCTTTCCGACAAGCACCTTGGGGTCGACGACAACGTGGTCTTTCCAGTTCATTTTCAGCACCTCCGAATCAGTGTCGCTTTCAACATGCAGCAATCTCTATGCGCGTGATGTGGGGCGAGGACTTGATTATCCGCTCAAAGCTCCGACCGCTGACGAGCGCGCCGAACCTACGCCACCGGCGCAGCATGAAGCTGGAATCCCAGCGCCTTGACCACCTTCATGACAGTGGCGAACTCCGGATTGCCCTCGCCCGAAAGCGCCTTGTACAGGCTCTCGCGCGACAGGCCGCTATCCCGCGCCAACTGCGTCATGCCACGCGCCTTGGCAATCACGCCCAGGGCGTGGGCGATCAGCGCGGCGTCGCCTTCTTCGAGGCAGGCTTCCAGATAGAGAACCATTTCCTCTTCCGTCTTCAGGTGCTCGGCCGAATCCCAAGGCCGCAACTTGATCGCTTTCATGCTCTGCTCCTACAGGCGGCGGGCCAGTTCCAGCGCCCGCTTGATGTCCTTCGGTTGGGAGGACTTGTCGCCTCCCGCAAGCAGAATCACCACCTCTAACCCACGCTGCGCGAAATACACGCGGTAGCCGGGGCCGTAGTGAATGCGCATCTCCGACACGCCTTCACCCACCGGCTCAGAATCGCCAAAGTTGCCCAGACTCGCCCGGTCGATGCGAGTCTGAATGCGCACCTTGGCCCGAAAGTCCCGCAGGCCAGCGAACCAGCCATCGAAGGTGTCGGTGGTGAGAATCTGCTTCACGGGTTATTGTAGCCCATGAGATACATCAAAAGCCATCGATGATTTCCGCCGTCAGGCCTTCGATTTCTGCGACCGTTACATTTCCATTGCCATCCACCGACAACGAGCGATGGACCTTGGCAGAGGAACACACACCGGATTTGCTTGGGTGATGCCACCAAACAACTTTGAGAACCTCCATGCTGCCTTCGGGCCGGGCAGACGAGGCATCGTTCTCTAGCAGCTTGGGCAAGATTGCTTTGATGATTGCTGCGTCCTCCGCAGCAAATTCGGTACGCACGGCAAGCTGTGGATTGATGCTGCCATAGCTGACGTAGACACCGGCATCGACGCGATGCTTCATGCCCATGGTGTCCGATCCGCGTTTGCTACCGTCACCTTCACCGCTCACGCTTTTGGTGATCTGGGTACTGGTGACACTGACCGGTTCAACGGAAAATGCAGACTGAATGGTGACAGGACCACGGATGCCGATGGAGATTCCAGTGTCGCCGCCCGCTTCGTCGGCGGATTCGTCCTTCTTCTTCGACTTCTTCGCTGCCTTAATAGCAAACAGTTGGCCGAACGCACGAACGTCGAACCAAGCAAGGCACGCAAGCTTTGCTGTTTCCGAACCGCCGAGCTTATCGCCTAGAACAGCCCTGGCTCGTTCGGCAAGACTCTTGCATTCGTCAACTTTCCGGTCATCGGACTGAACAAATATCGGGTGCTTTGCCTCCTGCAATCGGTCGCGCAGTTTGCGCTTGAGGCAGACATCGGTGATTTCACCCAAGCCGCCATAGTCGGTGCGCGGGCGGTTGCCGTTGAGTGGATCACCGTTCGGGTTGGCGTTCTTGACGCGAAAGACGATGGCGAAGTCGATTTTGTTTTGTAACGTTGTCATGATGGTGCGCGCTCCTGAGTAGATTCATCCGAGGGTTGATCGTTGGTAGCCGACGGCGCCGAGGCAAACAGCGCTTGGCGCTGGCAGTGGTAGCCGAGCAGGAATTCGCCTGATAGGGTGCGGTCGTCGTTGAAGTCGTCGGCATGAAAAAGCCCCATGATTTCGTCCAGTGCTTTTTCCCGGCTCAACAAGAAGCCAGTGGTTATCTCAGAGGAACGTAACCTGGTTTGGTACGGTCGTAACGCTAGCTCGATGCTTCGCCAAGCCGAGAACGGTCGGTCGGCGAAACGTTGCATCAGTCGCGCGGCGGTGGTATCGCGCGTTTCGCCGGCCTGTTTCAACGCGCGGCCTTCAATATTGTCTGCAACAGCCAGCAGGCGGCCAAACAAATAGTCGCGACTGTTTTTGTCCCGCTCCAATGCCATGTCGTACTCCTTTCCCAGTGATTTCGAGTAGCCCCGGAACATCGCGCAGGCGATGCCGAGATATTTTTCCCATTCCCAATACTCCAGTCCGACACGGTTGGTTGCGCGGCGGACAACCGAGACCACCAAGTCGCGTGGCATAACCTGGCCGTCGACAATGCAAGGCAGAAGCCGCTCGACAGTGGCTTTCTTCAACTTTTCGTCCAAGCGACGACCGAACGCAGCTTCAGCGATGTCGTGCGGAGCAGGGGCACCTACGAAGCGCTTGTCCTTGCCGAAGTTCTGCGGCCAGGCGTATTGCGTATGCCACGCTTCCACGCGGGCCAGGAATTCCGAGCCCTTCAACTCGCGGTAAAACGTAATCGCCATACGTCCCGGCGTTGCCGAATCCAGGCCCATAACGACGATGTCTTCGGTCGGATCAAGTTTGGCGCGATACCCGGCGATAGCATTGCGCAGGCGAAGCGCAAACGCCTGCCCACCATCGCCGACGAAGACTTGCCCATCCTCCGTGGTAGTTGCTGCGGTAGTTTCGATACCGAGAATCAGTGAAAGCGAGTCTGCCCACGGATCGGGCACTGGTTTGCCAGTGACAGCCCAAGTAACGATGGCCTGATCGCCATTTCGGTACGCTTGGCGCTTGATCAGCCAGCGCAGGGCGCTGTGAGCTTTCTGCGTGACCACATAGCTGACACCAGCGGCTTGCTTGCCATCGCTATCGGTAAAGCGACCGCGGAACGTATATCCACTGCCATCGTTGGAACTGATGAGTTTTGCCCCGTCTCCAGGATGCCTGATGCGCTTTGGATGGCTGGAAGCCAAAGCCGCATCAGGATCGCCAGTTACCATGCAAATACCTTTCTCTGTATTGTTCGCAGAGTCGAAGCCGATCCATGCTTCCTGCAATCTCGAGTCCTTCCATACTTCCGAGCATAGATCATCGGCGCTCCAGACTATCCAGCGGATAAATGCGTCGCCCTGGTCACGCTTGGTGTCGCCATACTTGTCCTTCTTGCCAGTAAGCAGGCGAAAAATCTCCGGCGTTTCGTCGCCATTCCATTCGGTCAGGAGTTTTCCATCCGCATCCAAGTGGAGAAGTTTTTCGCTGACCAGATCAGCAACCACTGTGCCCTTTTTTACATAAGCGAGAACGGCTTGTGCTTTGGAATGAGTGAAACAAGAGGCGCACCAAGCAGAAAGCAGCGTCTGGTAGCTTTGAAAGTATGCGGGCTTGGCTCCACCGAAAGCGGGATAGTCCGCTGCGCAATACTGCACCTTGTCGCAGAGTGGATGCGCCGCTTCATTGGCAGTTCGGATCGACGATTGTTGTGTCGCCGGGACCACTGTCTCTTCCTTTTTTACAATCTTTGCGCTCTTGAAAATGCCCTGTCCATCGACAGTGATTTCGATGTGCGCCTGTTGCGGCGTATGACTCACCGGCATCAACGGTTCAGCGCCCGGCGGCTCGTGTCCCTTACACGCCTCGTAAGTAGCGTGAAGCTTCTCAATCCAAGCCATCGCTCGCCTCCAGTTGCATTTCGGCGACTTCTGCTTCGACGCCTTGCAGGTTCTTATCCTGAACGAACTGCTTGGCTGTCATGTCGCGCACGAACTTGCGGACAGCACAGTCTTCCGGTCGCGGGAAGCGGATGACGCCGTCTTTCATTGTCGGTCGCCAAAAGCGCGCATGCAGTTTGCCGTCGCCAATCTCGTCGGGATAGTCGAAGCCATGGAACATGAGGCCATAGGCCAGTTCGCCGGCACCGTCGTATTCACCGGTACCGCTACCGAATTCGCAAGGTTCGACATAGCCCTGGCAGTCGCGGGTGCCGAGAAATATGTCCTGCCGTCCGCCGCGTTCGAGCGTACGCTGGGCAACAGCGAAATGCTTGCCGGGATTTCGGTCGTCGGCCAGTTCGGGGCGGTGCTCGTTCCACTCGAAATGCGCTCGCACCTGATATTCGACATTGGCAAGAAAAGTATAGATCGCCAGATCGTTGCCGCCACTGAACACCAGCGGCTTGGTGCCCTTAGTCTGGGTGCGGATGCGCTTCATGATCCGCACCTCATCGATGACCCAGATGAAGGTCGGCTTCCAGTAGATCGACTTGGCGATGCCCTTCAGCGCCTCGTACGTCGGGACGTGATAGGAACACTTCTCGCCGCCGACACGGGTCAGCGGATCGGTGAATAGGGCGTGACGTGCCCAAACCTTGAAGGCGATTCCTTTGTGGCGGGTGTCATTCACGATAGCAAGGTCTCCATGGGGCCGATGGGTTCGGTGACAAGGCCGAATTCAAAGCTGTAATAACGCGGGTCGAGATGCAGAATCCCCGTGCCTTCCTGCACTGGATGCACGGCGCCCGCTTCTTGCAGCTTGGCCAGTTGATGCGGGAATACATTCACGGTGTATTGCTGGGCGCGACGCAGCAAGTCGTATTGTTTCTCCACTTCGTGGACGGCGCAAAGATCGTTGACTAGTTGGCGACCGGTTTCGCAGAACGGAACAATAACGCCCTGCGTCGGCGCGTCGATGGCCTTGAATGCTTGCGCGGCGGCCTTGAAGGATTGACGCAGATAGAGCTTCGGCATCTGGCCGTTGCGCTGGGCATATTCCGCGCTCGCCAGCGGGTTGGACGACAGCAGGTTGAGCAAGTTGTCGTCGTGTCCAAGGGTTGCGGCGGAAACCGGATAGCTCATATCGCCCTTTCGTGCGAAGAAGTAATTCTCGTAGTACCACGCCATCGCTTCCGGCCCGATCAGGTTGCCATTGAAGCGCGCCGGATTTGCCTCGTAATCATTCAGGATACGCGCAGTCTTGTCGCGACCGATGCGAATGTCAATCAGCCGATCAAGATTCTCGTCCTGTTGCTGCGGATTAACGACATGAACGCGACCAGTGGCGTTCCGTTTGTTGCGGTTGCAGCGCCCCGCCGCCTGTGCGATGGAGTCGAGACCGGCGGCATAGCGGATCACGGCGCCGAAATCGACGTCGACGCCGGCCTCGATGAGTTGGGTGCTGACGCACAGGATAGGCTCACGACGTTCGAGGCTCTCCCGTACTTCGCGAAGAATCGCTTTCCGGTGCGCCGGACACAGGCTGGTACTGAGATGAAACACCGGCACGCTGCTACCCTCTTGGCACAGGAGATACACCGCTTGCGCCGCTATCTTGGTATTCACGATCACGAGGCAACTGCCCGCCTCTTGCGTTTCCTCGCGCGCCAGTTTGGCGACTTGCTCCTGCGTCCAGCCACCGGGTTTGTGTTGGTTGATTACATCGACCCGTTTCAGATCGGCGAACAGGGCGGTGACGTCCGGCATCAATTCGCTGTTCGACGTTAGCCGGATCGCACCCTGGCTTGAATCCACCTTGTCCAGCAATGGCTGGGTGGCGGTGCATAGCACCACCGTACTGCCGCAATGATCGGCGAGAAAGTTGATGGCGTTATTGAACAGATGGACGCAATTGACTGGCAGGGACTGGATTTCGTCGAATATCAGCACCGTATTTGCCAACTGGTGCATACGTCGCGCCCCGCGCGTACCGGCGCCGAAAAGGGTTTCGAGAAACTGCACCATGGTGGTGTAGATCACGGGTGCATCCCAGTTCTCGGTCAGTATCTTGTCTCGCCAGCTCTGGACTTCTGGCGTGAGGTTCGAGTGATGCTCCAGCACGATCCGGCCCTGTTCTGCGGTATCGCCCTTGGGTTCCAGGATGCCGCGCACCACTTCGGCGTTCTGGTCGATGATGGACGTGAAGGGAATGACATAGATGATCCGGTCCATCTTGTGCCGCGCGGCATGATGGAGCGCAAAGCGCAAGCTCGCCAGCGTCTTGCCGCCGCCCGTCGGAACGCTGAGGGTAAAGATGCCTCGCTCACGCGCTGCGCCCGCCAAACAATGCTGGGAAATGTCTCGCCGCAGATGGTCAATCGACTCGCGCGGTTCCAGTTCGGCGAGGTGTTTTTCCAGCCGGTCCATCAGTATCGGCCAGTCCGCATAGTCACCCTGTCGGCGGTGCCGATTGGCGCCTAGCTTTTCAAATATCGCCGTATCGAGCCGATCCGCGTCGATCAGGCAACTGAACAGGAAACGAACCAGCAGACCGATTTGCTGCTGAGCAACGAGACCCTTGTCCGTCTTGCCGGGGGCAGCCCGCGCAATACGCCCAAGCCAGGCTTGCAGTTCAGCCACGACTTCGGGCTTGGCGAGCAATGATTCCGCTCGCTCACGAATCGCAACATCGGCCTTGCTCCATGCTTCGACAAGATGGCTGCGCTCGCCGGCCTTTTGCATGCGCCGGGTGAAAACATCTTCGCCGAGACTCTGGTGGTCGGAACTTAGGCAGTCGATCAAGCCGGAGTGATGCGAAGCGATGCACAGCGCCAGCATCTGGCCGATGATCGGACCGACCGGGCCGTGTTTCTCCAGTTCGCGCCAAACCATCTGCGCCCCGGCGGTGGAATGGTCGATCTTGCCCCTGAGTCTGTCGGCATCGACGAAATCCTCGTCTTCGTCCTGATTCAGAATGCCAGTTGCGGAACCCAGATAGGCTTGAAACGCTGCGCTGTACTTGCCGAGATCATGCAGCAGACCGATCAACTCTCCCTGCGAGGCTAGTCCGATCTTGCCCGCGTTCGTGGACGCCTTCTCGCCAGCACCACGCAAATGATCTCGAAGCCACTGCCGGTCTCCGTTCTCCCGAACATGGGCGATGTAATCCATGGGTTTCTCATCAGTCATGGCGGCCATCCTACTTCTCGAAAGGCTCACCAGACGAGCCACCCAAAAAGAAAAGTCGGCGCTGGCGACACGGCGACTTCAGCCCTGCCGAACGCGCGAAATCCGCAGGAAATAGCCCACCCCCCC
>Ga0209211_10010926_pt1 | contig 11737 bp, 5 predicted proteins | sample RifGroA2_FD_183992 | JGI IMG/M metagenome (GOLD analysis project Ga0209211, IMG submission 183992) | Groundwater microbial communities from Rifle, Colorado, USA - Groundwater A2 (SPAdes) (version 2) | ecosystem: Environmental > Aquatic > Deep subsurface > Groundwater | place: Rifle, Colorado... | reverse complement strand
ATTTCCGTTAGCGTTTGAAGTTGATAATTCAATTCCACCGCGGCTGGCGCGCAGAGCCAAAGCTGCGGTCGTATCGTCTTGGGCGGTAACCGTGCCGGTGCCGATGTTGGCCAGGAGGTCGCCGGTGCCGCTGTCGACTAAGATATTGTTATTATTTCCCGATGTATCAAGTTTCAAGGAACCGCCGGAACGAAGGACCAAAGCGCCCAGGCCGCCGACGCCGGAAGTGGAAACGTCAATCCCGCCGTTGGTGGTCCATAAAGTGATGGCGTCGTCAACGTTTTCGGTGGATTGAAGATTGACCGACGAGCCGGTGGCGACGATGTCGATGTCTTCGCCGGCCGAGGCGGCCGAGGCCAAAATGTCAATTCCGCCGGCGGTGGCTTCGGCCAAAATCGCCTGAGCGTTGTTGCGGGCGGAAGTCAAAGTCAAAAGTCCGGTGCCGGAGCGGGCGGTCAGATCGGTGCCCAAAGCGGATGTGTCAAGCAACAGCGTGCCGGCGGACCGAAGTGTCAAGTTGCCGGCGCCGGCGGCGGCTCCGGTGGAGATGTCAATTCCGCCGTTGACGGATCGCAAAGTTAAAGATGAAGAAGTGCTCCCGCCGGCCAGGACCGCGATGTTGGTCCGGTTGGCGGTGGTATCCAAAGTCAGGGTGCCGGCGGAACGGAGATTAATGAAACCCTGCTCGGTGGAGCCGGTAGACAGGGTGATTGACGAATTCAGGGCGGTCATGGTGATGGTCGAGCCGGAAGTCTGGAGCGAGTAAGTGGCGGAGCGGAGGGTCATGGCGTCTTCGGCTGCCAGGAATAAATCATTGCCGTCAACGTTAGAATTGGTGGCGGCGTCGCCGGCCCTCAACACCAGATTGGCGTTGCCGGCGGCCCGCAATCTTAAATCTTCAGTGTCGTTTCGCAGTTCCACCGCGTCGGCGGCGGCGTTCATGTCAAACACCAAAGTGTTGTTGCCGCCGGTATTGTTTTCGATGAAAGTGATGTCGGAGTCAATATTATTATTAATAGTCTCGCGATTTTCCAAATTCAATTGGTCAATGTAACCCACCCTCCAGTTCTTGGCGCTGGAACCGAGGTCGTAAGTGGAATCCGCATCGGGAATCAGGTGGCTCTTGATGGTGCCGGAGAAATTGAAGGCGCCTTTGAAAGTGCCGTTGCCGTTGACGGTGATGTCGCCTTCCAGAGTCAGGGAGCCGTCTTTGTCAATGGCGGCTTTGGAGAGCCGCAGCTCCATGAATTTGTTACTGCCGGTGCCCAAACCGCCAATACCGGAAACCGCCGGATAAACATTGCCGTGGGCGTCAATTTCCACCGAGCCGTCGCCCAAAATCGAAACGTGAGATTGGGTGGCGCCGCCGCCGACAAAATGATAAGGAGTGTAGGAGGAGGCCTCTTCGAGTTGGGCGTCGTCAAAATACACCGCGCCTTGGGTCAAGTCGTTGACCGTAACCATCGGATACCACTTTTTGCCGTTCCAAGTGTTTTTATTGCTGATTTGGAGGACTAAACGTGACCATTCTTTGGTGCCGGTGAAAGAGAATGTTTTACCGGATGCTTCTTTATTATTGACTTCATCCCAGAAAGATAGCTTGACGGTGTGGGCGTCGGTGTTCACCGGTTTTACCCAAATGGTGAAGGCATAGTTGCGGCCTTCGACCATTTTGGTAGTCGGCTGGCTGAAGCCGAAGTTGGCGGTGGCAGAGCCGAGGACTTTGAGGCCGGTAGTGCCGGTGCGGATGGCTTCGGCGGAAGTGAAAGTGTTGCCGGAATTGGACCACTGGTTGTAATTCCATTGCCGGGGGGCGTTGTCGGAGTTTTCTTCAAATGAGGAATTTCTAATTAAGTTGACGGCTCCGGGGAATTCCTGTCCGGAGGGCGCGGCTTCGTCGGAGTCGCCCAGAACCACGTCGGATTTAGTGGAATCTTCCAGTTCGGCGACCCGGGCCACCAGGTTGGCGACTTGGGATTTGAGGGAAGTAACGACATCGGCGGGCTGGCCGGCGGTTTCGGCTCCGGCGATCTGGCCCGAGGGTGCAGGCACGCTTGAAGGTTGAAAGGTTGACAGGTTAACAGATTTAGGATTGGAGAGGTATTGGGCGAGGGGGGCGCCGGCTTGGAAAGCCATAAAGCCGGAACCGGCGATGCCGGCGGCGGCCAGGAGGGCGAGTTGCCAGGAGGGGGTGTGGTGAAACAGGGCAGGTTGTGACAAGTTAAGAACTAATAATAGAGAAGTGAGAAGGTGGTTGTCAAGAGGCAATTTGTGGCTAAAATCGCGAGAACACTAGAACATTAAAACACTAGAACATTAAAACACGCTGCTTTCATGCTTTCATGTTTTAATGTTTTAATGCTTTCACCACCATCCCGATAAACTTTAACAAGGCTAATTGTCTCCTCCACCGCCAGGGTTGGCGAAGCAGGCGGTAGAGCCAGCCCAGGCCGATACTATTTATATATGGGGGCGGGCGCAGCGAGGGGTCGGCGATCTGGTCGAAGGCGCCGCCGACGGCCATGGCTACTCCGGCGGTTAGCCGGTCCCGATTAGCTGTTAACCATTTTTCTTGTTTGCCGTGGCCGAAGGCGACGAACAACAAATCCGACCGGAATCGGTTAACGGAGCTGATTAAATCATCAATTTCTTTTTTTGACGCCAAAGTAATATTTTTTGGACCAGAGATGGACTGTATAAAGGCCTGGCCTCCCGACGGGAGGCCAGGCCTTATTTGATACCGTAATTTTTCTGCCGCTTTTTCCGCCACTCCCGGTTTGCCGCCCAGAAGCATAACTTTCCAGCCGCGTTTTGCCGACTCCCCTATCAGGGATTCCATCAGGTCAAGGCCGGAGAGACGAGATAATACTGAATTATGAATACTGAATACTGAATGGGGGGAGGCGGATTTTTTATTCGGTATTCGGTATTCGGTATTCAGTATTCTTAACGCCCAGACAATCCCGATGCCGTCCGGAATGGCCAGATCGGCATCTTGGAGGGCCTTGAGAAATTCGGGGTCGGATTGGGCGGCGACGATGATTTCGGGGTTGGGGGTGACTATGAGTTTGGGAAAGTGGGCGCCCAAGCTCTGCTTCCATTCTTTCAGCCACTCCCCTATCAGCGCTAGCGCTTGGGGCTTGGAAGTGATGGAAATGGGAACACCGAATAGATTGATGAAATCCATTGAAACGAACAAACTAACAAACTTACAAACTAACAAATAAACCAATTAAACCAATAAATTAAAAAACTAATAAAAAATCTTTTTTGAGTTTTTAGTTTGGTTTGTTTTTTTTAGTTTTTTTGTTAGTTTGAGTTTTTGTTCGTTTGTTAGTTTAAATTTAGCGGGATGTAATCGCCCGCTTGTATGCTTCCAGATTTTCCAGGGCAACGCCGGTGCCTTTGGCGACGCATAAAATCGCGTCTTCGGCGACGTAAGCCGGGACGCCGGTTTCCAGGGTGACCAATTTGGGAAAATTTTTGAGCAAGCTGGTGCCGCCGGTTAAAACTATTCCCCTATCGATGATATCCGAGCTTAATTCCGGAGGAATTTTTTCCAGAACCCGCTTGACGCAGGCGATGATCTGGAGAAGCGGGGGTTTGATGGCCTGGGAAACTTCGGAGGCAGTAATAGTGATGGTCCGGGGCAGGCCGGTGATGGAGTCGCGGCCTTTGACGGCGAGAGAAGAAGCAGAATGGTTAGAATGGTTAGAATGGTTAGAATGGTTATCAGCATTATCAGATTTTTTAGCCATTTTAGCCATTTCAGCCATTTCTTTTTCTTCTCCGAGAGCGTCCCCTATCTTAATCTTGACCCACTCCGCCGTCTGGTCGCCGATGATCAGGTTGTGGCGGCGGCGGGCGAAGTTGGCAATCGCTTCGTCGAGCTTGTTGCCGCCGACCCGGGCCGAGTCATGGACCACCACTCCGCCCAGAGAGATAACCGCGGCTTCGGCGGCGCCGCCGCCGATATCCACCACCATGTTGCCGCCGGGCTCGGCGATGGGCAGGCCGGCGCCGATGGCGGCGGCCAGGGGTTCGTCGATTAAAAATACCCGGCGGGCGCCGGCCTGGAGGGCGGCGGCGGTGACGGCGCGGCGCTCAACTTGGGTGCAGCCGGCGGGGACGCAAATCATGACTTCGGGCTTGAAAATATAGGCCCGGCCCATGACCTTGCGGATAAAATAGCGGAGCATGGCTTCGGTGATCCGGAAATCGGCGATGACGCCGTCGCGCATCGGCCGGGTGGCGATGATGTTGCCGGGGGTGCGGCCGAGCATTTCTTTGGCCTTGAAGCCGACGGCGACGACGACCCGGTCGGGTTCGGAGACGGCGACGACGGTGGGCTCGTTGAGAACAATCCCCTGACCTGAAACGTAAACTACGCTGTTGGCTGTCCCCAAATCGATACCTAAACGTTTAAAAAGTTTCATTGTTCAGAAAACTCGGAAAACTCGGAAAACCAGAGTATCGGAATTTCAGACTATCAGAGAACCGGAAAATATTTTTCTGGGATTCTGACTATCTGATTCTCCGACTTTCTGGCTTCTGAGTCTTCTGAGTGTTCTGGAAGTAGTATAACTCAATCTTCGGCGTATAATAGAGGGAATGGCTTTCATCCGGCTGGTTAAAACTTACCAAAAAATCCTGGCGGCGTTGTTTGGGATACTATTTATAATAGGGGGAACTTTGGCGGCGGTGCGGTGGGCCAAAGGGTACAGATTTAATTTCGGGGAAAAGGGGCCGGAGCTGACGGGGACCGGGCTGTTAGTCGCCAGCAGCGACCCTAAGGGAGCCCAGGTATATTTGAACGGCAAGCTGACGACGGCGACGGATGATACTTTGAACTTGCCGCCGGGAAGTTATCAGGTGGAAATTAAGAAAGACGGATTTCTGGCATGGAAGAAAAAACTGGAGGTGACGGCGGAATTAGTGACTCAAACTACCGCTAAACTCTTTCCTTCCGTACCAAACCTGACTCCTTTGACCTTTACCGGAGCTAGCGATCCCCTGCCGTCGCCGGACGGCCAAAAAATCGTTTACCGGGTGACGGAGGCGGATAATGAAGCCAAAAACGGATTGTGGATATTGGAACTTTCGGAGCGGAACTTCGCGGTCGCCCGGGCCAGCGAACCAAAGCAGATTGCCAGAAATACATCACAATATGACTTTTCTACTGCAAAACTGGTGTGGACGCCGGATTCGGGACAGATACTGGCGTACTGGACGGTGGAGAAAGGTAACACGGGTGATACTTTAATTTCCAGCGCGGTGCTACTAAATGCCGGCGGAATGAATGATGAAGGAGATTTGAAAGACGTATCGGCGCGGCTGCCGGTGCTTTTGGCCCAATGGCATCAGGATTTGGACGAGAAAGACAAAATCAGAATTAAAGAATTGCCGGAATTCATGCGGGAAGTGGCGACGGCGTCGGCCCAAGTGGCGTACTTTTCGCCGGATGAAAAGCGACTGTTATACTCTACGACCGAAGATTTGACCATTCCCGAAGGGTTGGCGCCGGACCTGCCGGCGGAGTCGACTCAAGCGGAGGAACGTGATGTTAAAGTTGGCAGTTTGTATGTTTATGATATTGAAGAAGACCGAAACTATGCTATCGCAAATTCAGAATTAAAATTTAAGAATTCAGATTTAAAAACCGGGAAATCATCCGAAACCTACTGGTCCCGCCGGCTAGGGGACAATCGGGTTCGGTGGCTAGAGGCCACCCCAAGTTCAGAAGGCAAAAAGGCGGCAGCGCTGCCGCCCCGGGGCTGCCGCCGGTGCCGGAGGAGTTGATGGCGGAGATTCTGGCCGAATTGCCCGACCGCTACTCCCCTATCTGGCAGCTTGGGGTCCAGTGGTTTCCGACTTCGGCCCATCTTCTGGCCGCGGGCGGCGGCGGAATCAATATTACCGAATACGACGGAACGAATAATTCGGTGGTTTACTCCGGGCCAAGCGAGGGAAACTTCGTTTATCCGTGGCCAAACGGCAGCCGGCTGGTGATTTTGACGAATTTCAACGACCGGAATTCGCCGACGAATTTATACGCGATTAACCTGAAGTAAACCTATGAAGCTAAATTCTCACGACTAACAATTTTTCCCGTGACTTAAGCAAAATTTGTGCTTAACTTCCCGCGACATCTTATCATTCCCGCGACTAGAGCGCTAAGTGGTGAAGGGAGATGATTTAAGCGGATTAAAAGCTGATTTGAGCAGATTATTTTTAGAGACATCTTGAAGATGGGATATCAAGCTGTTTCCACCAGAAGGGTTTCTAGGGGCATTCTACGAGGTGGGGATTTGACTGGACTTGTTCTCGGCCATATCCGGTTTTCGGAGCCAGGCCTACCGGCAGCATTTGTCAATATTAAAAATCCGCCGGGCAAAATCCCAGTCGCTGCCGGCCAGGATTCGCTTGAAGATTATTGTCTTGAAGCAGTTTAGCCAAATCGTCGCCGATGTCATGAGGGGTAACATTGGTTAAGACCAGTTCGGGCAATCCATTGGGGCAGAGACAGGGAAATTGCCTGGCGGAAATTGCCGCTGTCATAATCCTGGGGACGGAGCCAATCGTCGGGGGCCTGATCGCCGTCGTCCCGGTACCGCTTGCGATGCCAAAATAAATGTTGCCGATTGGTATCGGTAATGTTTATTGCAATATCAAAAAATATCAAAAGATGTCAGAAAAGGCCAGGCCTTTTCTGACATTTTCTGACAGGTTTAGACTTATTTTGATTGATTTAGTGGAACGTGGGAGAATCTGTGAGGAGGGGTCGGGCACCGGCGTCACCGGCGCTGAGACGGCCGGCGGGACAGCGGCGTTCCGATTTTTTTCCCGCGACGGGTGGCGGTTACAGAAACTGATTGCCAAGAGATGCGGGAAGAAAAATAAGTCGGATGAGACGGATAAGACGCATAAGACGGATAAGAAAGACTAGAAGAATTGGGAAAATCGGAGAGATTGAGGGTTCGGGTAATTTTCCTATTGACAAGGATATATATATAGTATATCTTGGATTTTAGGTTAAAAATTCTCGTCACTAAAGAAAAATTCTCGTGACTTACAGAAAAAATGATCAAACCTGCCCGCAAAAGAAATATCGCTAAAGCTAGATCCTTCGACTCTCCGCCGGTTGGCGGATTGCCCAGAATGACGCGAGGATTGATAACAATTGAAGAATTTATTGATAGAGCCGGGAAAGCCGGCTACCGGTTCGGCAAAGGCGATCCTAAAAATCGGCTAAGATATTTGACTAAGATGGAGGTTCTGCCTCACGCGATCCGGCTCCAAACCAAAGACAGTGATGCCCACACCACCGGCTATTATCCGAAAACCGCCATTCCCCTACTTTTAGCACAACAAGAATTAAAAAAGGAAGATAAATTAAGCGTTAAAAAAGTTTCTCAAAGGGTCAAGCCACTCAAGAAGTTGGTCGAGGCGGCGGGACGGGGCGCGCTCCAGGAGTCCCTTGTCACCACTATGGAACAGGAGCGCCTCCGCCCGGCTGCCTCGCCGATTTTGGAATGGCTCGAGGCCGTCGGCCGGCCGATGTTCGGCGAAGCAGACCGGGTGGCGGGGAAATTTGGACTGGCGATGGTGGTGGGGGCGGCGGTGTTTCTAATAGTTTTATCGCAGACGGTGTTTGGGAAAGCGCTGGGGGAAAAGATAGTTGGGGGGTTGCGGGCAGCGCTGTTCCCCCAAGAGGCGTTAAGGCAGATGGTGGCGGAAACCGGATTGAAGGAAGAAGGAAGGGTGCTGGCGGAGGAAGCCCCAATCAATTATCAATTATCAATTATCAATTATCAAAACCTGCTGAAAAATTCCTCCTTCGAGGCGGCGGGGAGTACCGCGCCGGCGGCATTTTGGCAGTTTCATCCCAACTCGACCGACTCAAATACTGCCAGAAGCAGTCATACCGCCCGGTCGGGGAGCTATAGTTTGTTGATTACCGCCGATACCGGCGGCGTCCTGCAGGAGTCAACTAAAACCGGAGCTAATCGAAGCTACACCTTGGGAGCGTGGATAAAGTTACAGCCGGATATGGGGAATTATAGGAATTTAGAGGAATCTAGAGGAAATTACAGGGGGGACGCGGGGGTGTTTCTCCATCTCGCCCTGGGGCCGGGGTGGGATAAGGAAATAGAGATCAGAGAACAGACAACAGGGAACAGTAGCGGATGGCAATACTACTCGGCCGCGTTTGAGAATCCGCCGCCGGGGCTGGTTCCCCGAATCTATATCGCTTCCGACAATCAGCAATCAGCAATTAACAATCAGCAATTCTTTGTGTTCGTGGATGATGTGGTAATGACGGAGTCGGAGACGCTGGCCGATGGGCCTAATGGGCCTGACGAGTCTAATGGGGCAAATGGAAATTACGGGAGTTTACTGGAATTTAAAGGAATTTATTTGGCTTCAGCGTTGAGCTTTCAGACTTTAATTCCTGCCGGCGGCGGGGTGCTGTCGGTGTCGGCCGACGGGATTCTCTATCCTACAGACGACTCCCAGACCCAGGGTGGGCTGGGGACAGACTCCAACAGATTCGGCAAGGCGTGGCTGTCTAATGTTGATTTGTCGGAGAATCTATCAATCAATGGCAAACTGGATATTTCCGGTAAAATCACTGCCAACGGCAATCTGACGCTGGGAAACAATGACGGCGACGAGATTGAAGTCGGCGGCCGGTTCACCAGCGATCTTCTGCCCAAACAAAGTAACGCGGTATCTCTGGGAACATCCGGCAATCGGTGGAATAATCTGTTTGCGGCGGCGGCCAACTTGTCAAACAACTTGACTGTCGGCGGAACCTTGACGGTGACAGGTAATACAAGTATCACAAGTAACACAAGTATCACGGGTGATTTAAGTCTGGACGGAGATCTGGATTTTCAGGGGCCGCAGAATATTACGACAACAGCGGATAATTTAACCGTCTCCCCCACCGGCAATTTAATCATTGATACATCGGGCGGAACTCTCGCAATCCGAGACGCGGCGATTGACTTGACCAATCAGGCGACGACGGTGTCTGCCGGCACTCTGTCGGTAGTTTCCAGCGGCACCTTGACTTTGGATACCAGCTCGGCCAACTCGACCCTGCGGCTGGCGACGGGGACCGGGGCGATCAGCGTGTCGTCGGGAGCGCTGACCGCGGCGGTATCGCAACTGACCTTGACGGCTTCGTCGGGGCCGGTGTCGGTGTGGACTTCGTCGGGGTCAAACGGCGAAATCCGGCTGCGGTCGGCCGGAACCCTGCAGCTGGACACTTCAGCCAACAATACCAATGTCCAAATCGCTACCGGAACCGGCGACTTCAACATCAACTCCGGCCAGCTGGTGGTGGACGGCAACGGGTCGGTATCGATCGCGCCGAGTAACGGCCAGGTGACAATCACCGGAAATACAGATGTGTCCAGTGGGTTGGATGTGACCGGAACGACGACTCTGGGTGATGGCGGGACCACCAATTATCTGTCGGTCAGCTCCACCGGAGATCTAACCTTCTTCGGCTCGGCCAATAACCTTATTGCCAACAATGATTTGGTGATCAGGTCGGGCAACTCCCTGACGCTGGATACCAGTGTTTCAAATACTAACTTACTGGTGAGAACTGGAACAGGGACGTTTGATGTGTCGGTCGGAAACTTCACCCTGACGACTTCATCGTACACCCAGACCACCAATGGCAATACCACCGTCACCCAGACCGGAAACATCTCGCGCACCGTGGCCGGCAGTATCACCGACCGCTTAACCGGCGCCAATAATTATGTGCTGCGAGTCGGTGACGCCGCCTCCGACTCCATCGCCAACGGCAACGACATCTTTTTGGCGGCGGTGGACCAGATAATCTTAAAATCCGCCTCCTTCTCCCAGACGACTTCGGGGAATACCGAAACAATTGTCAGCGCCGGAGATTATTCAGTCATAGTCCAAGGCAATAATGATCTGTATTTAAGGGGCGGCGGGGCGGGGCGGGATAATGTCACCGACGGCGGGGATTTACAACTGGCGGCCCAGGATTCGCTGATTGTGGATGCCGGCGACCTGACCCTGATTGCCAGCGAGGATTCGACTTACCCGTTGATTCTCAAGAGTACCAGCGGCGGGATTCAATTGTCGACTCAATCAGCGGATAACGGCAATTTGACTTTGTACTCGGCCGGAACCCTGACGCTGGATTCCAGCCGGAACAACACTAACATTCTCCTGCTTCCCGGATCAGGCCGGATCGGCATTGGCACGACTTCACCCTCGGCCGCTCTCCACATCAGCGCTACTGACGGCCTGATCATTCCGGTGGGGAGCACTGTCCAGCGGCCAGCCACAAACGTTACCGGCACCATCCGCTACAACAGCCAAACCTCCCAGTTTGAGGGTTACGGCTCAACCGCTTGGGGATCTTTGGGAGGAGTGATTGACGTTGATCAGGATACTTACGTCTCGGCCGAAGACTCGGCCGGCAGCGACAACGACGATCTGAAATTCATCACCGCCGGCACCCAACGGATGATGATTGACGAAACCGGAAACATCGGCATCGGCCCCGGGCCCGGCAGCGCTTTGCCGGCCGGAGTGTTTGACGTCGTCGGCAACGGGCCGATAGTCCTGCGGGCGGGCCAAAGCGCGCTGAACAATTCAACTTCGGGAGCGACTTCGACGACGGCCGATCTCCAGCTGGCGGCAGCGGATCAGTTATTGGCCACTGCCGGAACTTTAACATTTTTGGCCAGCAACGATTCGGCTTATCCTCTGCTTTTGCGATCCTCCCAGGGCGGGATTCAACTCTCCAGCCAGTCGCGGGACAACGGCGGGATTCTGATTTCGGCGGCCGGAAATTTATATATTGACACCTCTTTTTACGGGACGACGACATATATTCAGGGCGGGCTGGTCAGAGTCGGCGACAGCGGGACTAACACCACCGCCACCGGCGCCGACGATCTCTATATTGAGGGCGACTTTGAAGTAGACGGGAATGTGTCCCTGGGAGCGTCTACCGCCAGCACTCTGTCGGTCGGGAGTTACGTCACTTCTAACTTAATCCCCGACCCGGGCAGCACCTATAATCTAGGGAGTAACACCAGGAAGTGGGCTAACCTGTACGCCGATACCGTCACCGCCGCCAATCTTTCCGGCACCGTCATCACCGGCTCGACTTCGGCGGCCGACTGGACGATTGATGTCAGTAACGCCACCGCCGACCTGGAAGACAGTACCGTGACTTTTGAGCGAGGCACCGAAGTTACCAACTCCGAGATCAGGTGGAATTCCTCCGGCGACAGATTCTTTTCCTCCAATGCCCCCTGGCAGATCTCGCCGGATACCGGCATCGGAGCTCCGGTCAGACCGGAACAAGCGACTCTGACCGTCAATGACGCTTATGGCGGCCGGAGAATCTTGACCTTGAGAGAGCGGGGCAGCGATGTCCTGAATGTTGACTCCTCGGGCAACATCATACTGTCCCAGGCCTCAAACATTGAAACTTCAAGCGGAGCTTTGACTTTGCGGGGCTACAACGGTGTTACTCTGACTACCTCATCCGCTACCACCGGCGAGATCCGACTGCTAAGCCGAGGCACGCTGCAGCTGGATACCAGTACCAACAACACCAATATCTTGGTCAGAACCGGCTCCGGCCAGTTTGATCTTATCAGCAATCGGGCGGCTATCAACGCTATCTCTGTGGCGGCCACTAACGGCGGGATTGATCTGTCTACCTCCGGGG
>Ga0209211_10010925_pt1 | contig 11737 bp, 12 predicted proteins | sample RifGroA2_FD_183992 | JGI IMG/M metagenome (GOLD analysis project Ga0209211, IMG submission 183992) | Groundwater microbial communities from Rifle, Colorado, USA - Groundwater A2 (SPAdes) (version 2) | ecosystem: Environmental > Aquatic > Deep subsurface > Groundwater | place: Rifle, Colorado... | reverse complement strand
AGACGGCCAAGTTGTGCGCAGAGCTGGTTGAGGATGGCGAACTCGTTATCCATGACAAGACATCTGCGCGCGACATCATCGGTCAATCATTATCTGTGTGGGCTTCAAAACACTGCGCAGAGATACAAGTGCTGGATAAATTCGAGCTTGTCGCAAGTCTGGATCGAGATGCTTTCGGTCTGGATTACGGAGGTGAGCCAGAAAAGAAACTTCTGTACATCGGGTTTCAATCACAGCAAACAACGCCATACATCAACGTCAAGGCGAAAGCCGAGATGTTGGAGGCGGCGCATCCGGGTCTCGGTCGAACCGCAGTCAGTATCGCGGAATTGGCCGGTTATCGGACGTTCACCGCATTCACGCCGCAAGTGGCTCTTCATTACGCTTCATACCTGTACTGGTGTGGGACGGACAATGATGAAGATTTCAAAGAAGAGATGGGTGTAATTGGTGATGAGGGCGAGCTTGACGAAGATACATTGTTGCCAAGCCAGTTCTTAGCGTCATTTCCAAGCTACCTCGTCAGCGGCGAAGGGCTTGAGCGTGATGTGATTCAACGCATCGCAACCAGCGCGGAAGCGGCAGGCGAAACGGCGCGGGTCATCTTGTCCGTCATGGACTTGATCGAACAGGATGCCAGATTGCCTTACCTGGATAACTTTTATGGGGAGCCGGTCTTCTTTTCCTGCTACGTGGGGACGGGGGACGACATGCTGGGTCGTGTGATGGATGACTTTTATCAAAGCACGAGCGACGGCGGTGAATACACCGACATGTATGGAGTGGCTGAAGTCGCATTCAACAAGAGGGCTTTCCTGAAATGGAAGTCCGAAATGGAGAAAGGCTTCGCGCTCTACACACAACTTGATCGCCTGATGCGCTGCATCGGTGATGTTCAATAAAGGAGGCATCATGCAAATTCAAGCAGCATGCGTGTCTGGCACACAGAAAGTGTACGGAATGTCACACGCGATCCTGTTGTATAGCGAACGCGGCGGGCAGACAGTATTCGCTTCAGTGCATGACATTCAAACAAGCAAAGAGGGCGTAGCAACCATCGCAGCGGGTACCTCGGTCTCCAAGACCGGCCTCGTGAAGATGATGCAAACGCTCGTGCCGGAAGATTACGCGCCGGCAGAGTTGTTGGGGAATCACATCCTCGCCAAAGGGAGCGACCACCTCGCGTGGTACTGCAAACCCCAGAAGCGTCAGGTGTGGTTCAAAAACGATGAGATTGGGCAAGATGTAAGCGCAACAACCGATCATCCTGGGCTGGTGTTCATCATCGGCAGGGGTCATTGGTATGTATTCACCGTAAAAGGCAACAAGCGTCCGACATCGAGCACGCCACTGTATGTGGCTCCATACCTCAACGTTTGGAAAGGTGGTCGCATCTGTACTGGCAACATCGAAACGCCGAAGGGCGAATTGAAATTCAGTACGGAAGCATGGGAAGAGGCATTTTTCCGAAGCTACTTCACCCATCCGAACGTCCACGAAAAAGATGCACTGACAAAATATCGCGGCGGCATCTTTGCGTTGTGGCGTGCGCTGATGAAAGGCCGGGCATTTCCGGCTGAATCATTGGTGCGGGCCGGTGAGACGCTGGGGCAGGCATTTGAAAGGACGGTGAAGCATGGACAGTCGTGACGTTGCGCTGCAAAGCGTGATGCCCACGGTAATGGTGCCACGCTACTCTGAACTGGAAGAACTGGCCACGGCAGGTGATCGCATTTTGATGGCCGCCAACGGTGTCTGGCTGGAAGTTTGCCGCGCATGGTTGTATGCGCGCGTGCTGGTCGCAAAGCCTTCAATCATCCCGGTTCCATACGGGCAAGTGAGTGAGGTAATGCGGTTCGGCTTTGGCAAGCTGCCAAGGGCAATGGTCGCTCAATTTATCGGGCAGGCCAGAGCCAGATGCCCAAACGAGTGTGCTGCTTGGGTCGTCTGGAACCAACGGACGAACGAGTGGAAGCTGATGATGCTTGAAGAAACGTCGGTCGGCCTAGGCCATGTGAGCGTCAACCTGCCAACACTGGAGGAAGACGAACACATGGTCATGGATCTGCACTCGCATGGGCTGACAGAAGCGTTCTTTTCCAGAACTGACAACAAAGATGATCGAGGTGCGACAAAAATAGCCGGAGTCATTGGAAATATTGATAAGCCGGAGGTGACAGCATCATTTCGCCTCTGTGCGAACGGGATGTTTGTGCCGCTTCCATTTGATAGCTCGCAAGGGCAGGAAGGAAACACATGATCCATAACATCGAATCACGCCTGCTCACGCGGGCGGTAAAGGTGGTGTTGGTCGGCGCAGGTGGCACAGGCTCGCACGTCTTACGACGGCTGGCCAACATGCACCTTGCGATGGTCGAGCTGGGGCATCCTGAAGGTTTGGATGTCTTGGTGGTAGATCCAGACACTGTGTCTAAAACCAACGTTGGCCGGCAGAATTTCTGGCCATCCGATGTTGGGCAGCCAAAGGCCGAAATACTGGTCAACCGCTGCAATATGTTGATGCAAACGGGATGGCAGGCTGAAATTGCGAAAGTCACTGACGATTCGCGGTTCAACTCCCAGCCGGACATCGTGATCGGGTGCGTCGATAACAGGAAGGGCAGGGCGGCGATACTCAAAGCGCTCAAGCGCAGCGTGTACCGCGCATCCTGCTACTACCTGGACATCGGCAATCGCGAACATGATGGCCAAGTGGTGCTGGGCGAGATATTCGGCGAGAGCTTCAAACGGGAACATCGTTTGCCTCACGTCGCAGACCTCTACCCTGACATCATCGACGGGTCGCTGGATGCTACAGACGATACGCCCAGTTGCGGTTTGGCTGAAGCGTTGGAGAAACAATCTCTGTTCATCAACGACACGATGGCGAATGCGGCTTGCAACTTGTTGTGGGAGCTTTTCCGTTATGGACGGCTCACGCATCACGGCCAATTCGTCAACATCAAGTCAGGGCGCGTAACGCCCCTGGCCATCGATCCCGAAGCGTGGAAGCGCTTTGGCTACGATGAGAATGCAAAACCAAAGCGGCGCAGTAAGGCCGCGAAGAAGTAGGTAGTTAGCAACGGGTCCCATCCGCGACGTTTGCGGATAGGGACACGATGAATCCCCTTGTTGGAAATAGCCATCAGGGGGCTTCACTAAGTCATTGCAGGCTTAGTGAAGCCCCTTTTTGGCTTCTTCACCAACAACACAAAGGAGATTCATCATGCCGTTATCTGCTGAAATGTACGTATTTTTTGACAAGGTGGCCAAGAAGAACTTCAGCTTGGCTTGCGATGTGTACTATGCTCTTACAAATGGGCAGGAAATAACGCCCAGCATTCGAGCCAAGGTACAAGAGGCGTTGCGTCTTTCACATTAGCGCGGGGTGCAACGAAAAAGAAGAGCCAGCGCATTCGTGCGCTGGCTTTTTTGCAGTCTGTGCGTCTGGTCAATACTCACGCGCGCGCCAACAAACAAGCCTATTTGATCGTGGTACCAGTCACGCCAGCTTGCGTTGCAGAGTGCGGCGGCGGCAAAAACAACTTACCTGAACGCAAAGCGCCAAGTGCAGCTTCCGGGCGATGATCTCAGTGGCTTGAAGTTCAGCAGTGTGCTGCCAAAACCAGATCTTCGGGGGGTAGAGGATAAACAACGGCTGGCGGAGTGAAACTATACCTATCGGATTTCTGCCATCCCCCATTCTGCGACGCCATCCCGCAAATGTACCGACTTGAAACCTTCTTTGCGCAGTAGCTCTACTGCATCTACCGCCATCAGACAATAAGGGCCACGACAGTAGGCAACGATTGGCCTATCCTTTGGTAGCTCCGCAAGCCGCTGGCGCAGCTCGTCGATTGGAATGGAGCGAGCGAATGGAAGGTGTGTCGCCAGATACTCCTCGGTTGGGCGTACATCCAGTACGACCACTTCTCCTCGGCGTGCCATCTTCATCAGCGTTTCACGATCATTGGGTACTAAATCGTTTGGTTGCGTAGCGATTTTCTGCAATTCCAATTGCAGTTCAATCAGACGATCTTCGGCCAGGGAATGGATGCGCACCCATAAATCGGCAACCGCCTTGTCGGCCAGACGATAGTGAATGTTTTTACCTTGCCGCTCGGTTTCAACCAGATGAGCACCCCGCAACTCGCGCAGATGGGCGCTGGTCAGCTTCATGCTGATAGAAGCCTCACGCGCCAACGTCTCCACTGTTTTTTCACCCTGACAAAGCAACTCAATCAGCTCCAGCCGCTTGGGGCTTGAGAATACCTTGCCTATCCGTGCCACCTGTTCGTAAAGCAGGTCTTTGATTTTGCGTGCGCCTTTCATTGTGACAATCCGATAATTATTTGATTGCGAATTATAGCAATAAACGATCAATCAAGGATTCTATTGACATCGTGTGTGGAAATTGCTTTAATCGATCTAGCGTTTATTAGATTGTTATAATCAACGGAGGAAATGATGAAATACCTGATGATTCTGAACGACGCTCCTTATGGCACGGAGCGCAGCTATAACGGATTGCGGCTTGCGCGCACGTTGCTCAAGACGGGCGAAGCGGAGGTTAAGATGTTTCTTATCGGCGATGCGGCCGCATGCGCCAAAAACGGGCAGAAGGTGCCGCAGGGCTATTACAACATCGGTGACATGCTGGGCATGGTGGCGCGTAATGGCGGAGAAGTCGGCGCGTGCGGCAGTTGCCTTGATGCGCGCGGTATCGCTGCCGAGGAGTTGATCGAAGGCGCGTCGCGCAGCACCATGGATCAGCTCACCGCGTGGACGCAGTGGGCCGACAAAGTTATCTCTTTTTAGGGATATGAGATGAGTCGTACGACGCTGGTATTGGGCGCGGGAATCGGCGGCATCGTTGCCGCCGAGACGTTGCGCAAGTTGCTGCCCGCTTCCGACCGCGTGATTGCGGTGGATCGCGCCGGGCAGCATTTTTTCCCGCCCTCGCTGTTATGGCTGATGGTGGGTGATCGGACCCCGGAAGATTTTTCCAGACCACTGGATCGGCTGCATCGTCACGGCATCGAGTTTCGCCGGGGCAACGTCACACGGATTGATCCAGCACAGAGGGAAGTTGAAATCGACGGGCAATCCCTGCGTGCCGATGCGCTGGTGATCGCGCTGGGTGCGGAGTACGCACCGAAAACCATTCCCGGCCTCGCCGAAGCCGGACTTTGCATTTACACGATGGAAGGCGCGACCGCGATCCGCGATACGCTGGCCCGGTTTTCGGGCGGGCGCATTGTCATCCTGACAGCGGCGCCGCAATACAAATGCCCTGCTGCGCCATACGAGACCGCGCTGCTGGTGGATGACTATCTGTGCAAACGCGGCCTGCGTGAGAAAACGACTATCGAGTTTTTTGCCGCCGAGCCGCGACCGATGTTCGTCGCCGGCCCGGAAATGGGTGCTGCCGTGCGCGGGATGGTCGAGGAGCGCGGTATCGCTTATCACCCCGAGCATCAAGTGAGGGAGGTTGACTCGGTCAATCGCCGCATTTCATTTGCCAATGGAGCTGAGACAGAATTCGATCTGCTGCTTTATGTCCCACCGCATCGCGCGCCAGCGGTGGTGCGCGAGGCAGGCTTGACCAACGAAAGCGGCTGGGTTCCCGTTGACCGCCACACGCTGCAAACAAAATTCGAGAACGTCTTCGCGCTTGGCGATATCACCTCGGTTCCGCTCAAGATGGGTCGTCCGCTGCCCAAGGCCGGCGTGTTCGCACACGGCCAGGCCGAAGTCGTGGCGCACAACATCGCCCATGCCTGGACCGGCAAGGGCGCGCCACGCCAATTTACCGGCGAAGGCATGTGCTTCATCGAGACCGGCGGCGGTCGCGCTGGCATCGGCAAGGGTAATTTTTACGCCGAACCGCTGCCGCAAGTGGAGATGCGCGGGCCAAATCGCTTCTGGCATATGGGAAAAATATTCTACGAGAAACACTGGCTGTATCGGCGTTTCTGAAGGAAATAATTATGCGGCCGGAACAATACGAGGCTTGGTATGCGACACGGCGCGGCGCATGGATCGGGGAAGAAGAGTTTCGCCTGATCACATCACTGCTTGCGCCCCGCCCAGGCGAGACATTGCTCGATGCCGGTTGCGGCACCGGCTATTTCACGCGCCGATTCGCGGCCGTCGCCGCAGACGGAAATGTGGTTGGCGCCGACATCGACCCGGCCATGCTCCGCTTTGCCGCTGGACACTCGGCGCGCAGCATCGGCTTCGTGGCGGCGGATGCGCGCCGACTGCCTTTCCGCGATGGCAGCTTCGATCTGGTCGTCAGCATTACCGCCCTGTGCTTTATCCGGGAAGAAAAACAGGCGCTACGCGAAATGTTGCGCGTGGCCCGGCGCCGGGTGGTGCTGGGATTGCTCAACCGGCATAGCCTGCTCTACCTCGCCAAAGGCAGGCGCGGTGGCCGTGGCGCCTACAGCGGCGCGCGCTGGCATACGCCCGTCGAGGCACTGCGCTTATTCGACGGGCTGCCGGCGCGTCGTGCCGGACTCGGTACCGCCATCACAATACTAGGCGGCAAGCGCTGGAGTCGGCGCCTGGAGCCGCTGTTGCGGCGCCGATTGCCGGGATGCGGGGGCTTCATCGCTGTCGCCGCAGATGTGCTGCCGGATCGCTGCCAATAATTAAAGGAGCTGCCATGTTCAATTTCTCACTCGTCGAGTTTTCCATCCGCCGTCCGAAGCTGGTTATCTGGGCGACCGTGGCGCTGACGCTGCTGTTTCTCACCCAGTTTCCGAGTATCAAGACTGACACCAATCCGAAGCACATGCTGCCGGAAAACTCCGACGTGCGTGTCTGGAACAACGAGGTGGACAAGACCTTCGCCCTTTACGAGGACACCATTGTCGTCGGCGTGCAGACCGATTCGGGGGTGCTCAACAGGGATACCCTAGCTCGCATCGCCCGTATCACCGACGCAATCCTCAAGCTGGAAGGCGTGGCGAGCCGCGATGTGAGCAGCTTCACCACCATCACCAATGTCACGGCAGATGCGGGCACGTTGAAAGTCGGCCCGCTCATGCCGGGCGCGCCCAGTACAGATGCGGAAGTGGCAGCGCTGCGCACCGCGCTGTTCGGCAACCCGCTGCTGGTTGATCGCGTGATCTCGAAGGACGGCAAGACCACGGCTATTTATGTGCCGCTGGAGAAGGGTGCCAATGGCGCTGTCATCGCCGGAAATATCCGCGAGATTGTGTCCGCTGAGAAAGGGCCGGAGCGCTACTACGTCGCTGGCGACCCGGTGGCGCGCGATACCTTTGGCGCCGAGATGTTCAAGCTGATGGCAATCTTTGCCCCCATCGCCGGCATGATCATGTTCGCCGCGATCCAGATTATGTTTCGCAATCTTGCGCTCTCCTTTGCCATGATGGGCGTGTCCATGGCGGCGATCATCTGGAGCATAGGAGCGCTGATCGGCGCCGGTTATCCGGTGCATATCATGAGCTCGATGGCGCCGGTATTTCTGATGGCGATTGCCACCGACAGCATCCACATTTTCAACGAATTCTATTTTCGCTACCGTGAGAAGCGCGACAAGCTCGCCGCAATCCGCGAGACCATGGCGGCGGTGAGCCGTCCGGTGCGCTTCACGGCGCTTGCCACGACGGCGGGATTCGCCGTGCTGCTGTTCATGAACATCGTGCCGGTGCAGGTGTTCGGCGGGCTGATCGCCTTCGGTACGGTGGTGTTGCGGCTGTTCTCCTTCAGCCTGATCCCGGCCATCCTCACCTTCGTCAAGGAAGAGAAAATCGCCAAAGCCGCCGAGAGCGAGAGCGTGGAACTGAACCGCACCGCGCGTTTCCTGCACCGCATTGCCGAACTGGGCGCGATGCGTCCGCTGGCTACCGCGCTGGCGGGCTTGGTGCTGGTGGCGGTGGCCATCGTCGGCACCACGAAGATTCACGTCAACAACAATCTGGTGGCCTGGTTCAAGCAGTCGAGCGAAATCCGCATAGCCGACACGGCAATGAACCAGGCCTTGGGCGGTACATCGCTCGGCTATCTGGTGGTGCAGTCCAAAGAGCCGGAGTTCATGAAACGGCCGGAAGCCATGCACTGGCTGGAGGGGCTGCAACGCCATCTGGAAACCATGCCGGTAGTGGGCAAGACCTTCTCTGTCGCCGATTACGTGAAACGCATCAACCGCGTCCTGCACGATGACGACCAAAAATTCGACACGGTTCCGGAAACTCAGGATACGGTCGGTCAATATCTGTTCCTGTTCAGTATGTCGGCCAAACCCGCAGACCTGGATAACGTGGTCGATTCCACCTTCCAGAAAGCCAATCTGTGGGTACAACTCAAGACATGGGATGCGGAAGCCATGCGTCAGGTGATTCAGGCAGCGGACTCCTACCAGAAGACCCACCCGCTGGCGGTGACAGTGAAACCGGCCGGCATCGCCTACTTCAACCTGGTGTGGAACGACGAGGTGCTGGGCGACCTGGTGCTCGGCCTCATGCTGGCGCTGGTGGTGGTGTACGCCATCCTGGCACTGGACTTCCGCTCGGTCAAGTGGGCGCTGGTGGCCTATGTGCCGCTGCTGTTCACTATCCTGCTGATCTACGGCGTGGTCGGCTTCGTCGGCAAGGACTTTGACATGCCGCTGTCGGTGATGAGCACGCTGTCGCTTGGCATGGCGGTGGATTTCTCCATACACTTCATCAGCCGCTTCCGCCAGCGCCTGGCCGAAACGGGCGGTGGCACGAGTGAAGGGGCGTTGCGGGAGGCGCTACTGTGGACAGCAGCACGCCCGGGCAAGGGCATTCTGCGCAATGCGCTGCTGTTCGCTGCGGCCTTCTCGGTGATGCTGTTCGCACCCCTCACGCCCTACATCGCGGTGGGCGCCTTCATCGTCTCAATGATGCTGCTTTCCGCGCTGCTCACCATTCTCTATCTGCCCGCTCTGGTGATGCTCGGGCGACATTGGCTGTTCAACGAATCCAAGCTGGCGGCGAATGTCGCCCCGGCACTTGCGAAAGGAGATTGAAATGAAAACGAAGTTTCAGAGCAGGCTAATGCGCGAAGCGCGTTACGCCGGAACTAAACACTGGTGGATATGGATGATCGCCGCTCTGCTGCCCTTGGCATTTTCGAGCCAGACTTTGGCATTCTCGGGCGAGGAGGTGATGAAAAAGTCTCAGGCAGCCTTTCTCTACCCGGGCAAGGACTTCAAGGCGCGGGTGGTGATGAAGCTCATCAACAAGGACGGGCAGGAACGGGTGCGAGAACTCACCATGTTGCGCAAGAACGCGGGCGAGCCGGGTGGCGAGCAGAAATACTTCATGTATTTCTTTCAGCCGTCCGACGTCAAGGACATGACGTTCATGATTAACAAGTATCCTGCCAAGGATGACGACCGCTGGATGTTCATTCCGGCCATCAACATGGTCAAGCGCATCGCCGCGCAGGACAAGCGCTCCAGCTTTGTCGGCTCCGACTTCACTTACGAGGATGTTTCGGGTCGCGACATCGAGGACGACACCCACGTCGTCGAGCGCGAGGAGAAAGTGGGTGACCGCGACTGCTACGTTGTTAAGAGTACGCCGAAAGGCGCGGATTCGGACTTCGGCTACAAGTTCACATGGATAGACAAGGCAAATTTTCTGCCGCTCAAGGAAGAGCAATACGACAGGAAGGGCGCCCGTTACAAGCAGTTCACCGCCGATGAAATCGCCGATGTGAAGGGTATTCCCACAGCGGTCAAGCGCACCATGAAGAATTTGCAGACCGGCCATCGCACCGAAGCGGCTTACCTCAAGGCTGACTATGGCCTCGGCATCGAGGACAGCCTGTTCTCCGAACGATTCCTGCGCCAGCCGCCGCGCAAATGGGTTGACTGATGCTGCGAACGGCCACGCTCTCTGCGGTTCTTATGTTGACGCCGCTGGCGGCGCGGGCGGAGATCACGCTCTCCGGCTTCCTGCAGCAGGACACGGCCTTCAACACCGCAGGGCAGAATCCCGATGGCCGCCATTACAAGTGGCTGGAGGAGCGCGCCCAGATCAAGCTCGACGCCACCGGCGATGCATGGCGGCTGCTGGCGAAGGGCGATCTGGCCTACGATCATCTTGGTCGCCAGAATGAGAGCGAATTGCGCGAGGGCTACATCGACTATACGGGAGGCAACTGGGATTTGCGCCTTGGCCGACAGGTTATCACCTGGGGCTTGGGTGATCTGGTGTTCGTGAACGACTTTTTCCCCAAAGATCATGAAGCGCTCTTCGCCGGGCGGCCGCTGGAATACCTCAAGCGCGGCGTGGATGCCGTGAAGCTGGGCGCCTATCCCGAGTTTGCTTCGTTCGAACTGGTGCTGGCGCCGGGCTTCCGTGAGAGCCGCATCCCGGACGCGCACCGATTCTGGCTTTACGACCCGATGCCAACGGTCGTCAACCGCGAAACCGTCAAACCGGGACAAGGGGACATCGGGTTGCGCGCTTACCGTGATGTTGCCGGCTATGATGCGGCGCTCTACTTGTATCGCGGCTTCCAGCGCACACCCTCGATGCGGCCGGACAGTATGACGGCGCCGGCGAAGATCACGTATTTCTACCCCAAGCTTTCAGTCTATGGCGCCAGCCTTTCCGGGCGTGCGGGCGAAGGGGTGCTGAGCCTGGAAGCGGCTTACTACGACTCGCGTGAGGATCGTGCAGGGAGCGACTTTGCCGTGCCTAACTCCCAGACGCGGTTGCTCGCCGGTTACCAGATACAGCCAATGGAGGATGTCTCGCTCGGTTTTCAGTACTACGCCGAAACCATGCACGACTATGGCGCTTACCTCGCCGCATTGCCATCCGGTTTCCCTGTTGACAAGCGCTGGAGCCATACCGTCACAACGCGCCTGACTCAGTTCTTTCTGCACCAGACGCTGCGGCTTTCCGCTTATGCTTCATACAACGCCAGCAACGGCGACCACTTTGTAAACCCGGAACTGCGCTATAGTTTCACCGACAGGGTATGGGGCGCGGTCGGTGCCAACTTCTTCGGCGGCAAGCCGTGGGGCCAGTTCGGGCAACTCGCGCGCGATGACAACGTGTATCTCCAGGCCCGTTACGAATTCTGACTTCGAGCATGAAACGCATAGGAGGCATGACATGATGGACGGTTGGAACAGTTTTGGCGGGTGGGGAATGGGCATGGGTTTCGTGTTCATGTTGCTGTTCTGGGGGCTGGTCATTCTTGGAATCGCGGCGCTGATCCGATGGCTGATGACGCAGTCGTCGCCAAGTTGCGGCTCGCGCGACAAATCGCCATTGGAGATTGTGCAAGAGCGCTATGCGCGCGGCGAGATTGACCGGGAGGAATACGAGCAGAAAAAGCGGGACCTGGAGCCGTGAGCGTGAGGCTGGAGGACTGCTTTCTGGATGTGCGAATATCAGCAAAGGGTCGAAGCAGAGATTCAGCGGTTTTACTCACTTCCCATCAACTGTCTATTGAAGCGGGGTACTGTATCGCTAAGGCTTGGTTTTATGCCGATGCGTATGGTGCGAATCTGGGAAATGCGGATGTGCGTGTACTATTGATTCATGGACATGTGGATGGCTGTGTCGTGCGCCAAGTGGTGTTCCATCATCATGTGAATGCAAGTGGTGCTCGTCATGAATGTGTTTGTGAGTATGAACCATCGGCTTATGAATATGCAGGTGGTCGTGATGCTCACTCAAATGCAGCCAGACACCCAATGCCATCAACAGCCCGGCAAAAA
>Ga0209211_10010923_pt1 | contig 11739 bp, 10 predicted proteins | sample RifGroA2_FD_183992 | JGI IMG/M metagenome (GOLD analysis project Ga0209211, IMG submission 183992) | Groundwater microbial communities from Rifle, Colorado, USA - Groundwater A2 (SPAdes) (version 2) | ecosystem: Environmental > Aquatic > Deep subsurface > Groundwater | place: Rifle, Colorado... | reverse complement strand
TTGCGGCAGCGTATTGGGACCGTCACGGCGCAGGCGGGCGGCTGCTTCGGCCGCGGACAAACCCGCCAGTTCGGGCGTCGGGCCGGGGGCAGGGCTGACAGCTGGTCCTTCGCGGACGTTCATGAACGATTGCAGTTCCCTTGTCTGCCAACTTCGAACCATGCGGGATCGATATTCAGGACGCTTGATCCTGATCAGGAATCGGTCCGCTGTCGCCAATTACTGCGCATCTGTTGACCTCGATCAACGTCTCGCCGCATGAGGGGGGCATATTCGTTCCGACATCGGGCAAGACGTCCCGGTGCCCTTCCCCCCAAAACGATTCTGAAAAGGAATTTGCCATGAACCTTCCCACCCACTGGAACCCGTTCCGTCAAATCAGCCGCTTCGATCCGATTTCCGACATCGAAGACCTGTTCCGCGGCTTCAGCCCGCGCCCGATGTCCCTGTCCCGTGATTATGAGCGCGCATTGGACATGCGCATGGACGTGAGCGAAGACGAAAAGGTCTATAAAGTCACAGTCGACATGCCCGGCATCAAGAAGGAAGCCATCGACGTGTCGGTGGACGGCAATCAGATCACGATCAGCGCCGAGATCAAGCGCGATCTGCTGCCCGACAACGAGAAATCGCTCTACAGCGAGCGCTTCAGCGGCAAGGCTTATCGTTCCTTCACGCTGCCGTTCGACGTCGACAGCACCAAGTCGGATGCGCACTATGACGGCGGCGTGCTCACGCTGACCCTGCCGAAGAAAGCCAGCGCCGAGTCCAAGCGCCTGCAGATCCACTAAGCGGTATCGTTTGTCTATCGTTGTCGGCTCCGTAGCGCACAGAAGAGGCGATGAAGAGCGATTGACGGAGCAGCGGGGCCCGGGTTTCCGGGCCCCGTTTTTTTTATGGCGCCAGCAGGTCCACCTGCTCGCGGTACTCAGGAATGTGCGCAGGCCAGCCCAGCTCGCGCTCGATGCGCTTGCGCAAGGCGTCGGCGGCGTCGGGTTCGCCGTGGGTCACGAAGACGCCGCGCGGCGCACGCGGCGCCGAACGCAGCCAGGCGAGAACCTCGTCGGCATCGGCGTGTGCCGATGCGGCGGCCAGTTGCACCACTTCGGCATTCACGGCGACGTCCTGGCCATAGATGCGCACCGATTTCGCGCCAGCGGCGAGCGAGGCGCCGCGCGTGCCGCCGGCCTGGTAGCCGCTCAGGACGATGGCGTTGCGCGGGTCCGGCGCAAACGCGATCAGGTGATGCAGCACGCGCCCGCCAGTGGCCATGCCGCTGGCCGAAACAATGATCATCGGCCCCTTGCGGCGGTTCAGCGCCTTTGATTCCTCGACCGTATTGACCACGTGGGTGATGCGGCGCATGGCATCCAGCGCGGCGTTGTCGAGCCGGTGCAGCTCGGGGAATTCCCGATACAGGGCAGTGACGTCGGTGGCCATCGGGCTATTGAGGTAAACGGGCACCCCTTTGGCGGTGCCCTCCATCTGCAGCTGCGCGATCACGTGCAGGAGCAGTTGCGCGCGTCCCACCGCGAATGCCGGGATCACCACCACGCCGCCGCGCGCCGTGACCCGCGTCAGCACGTCGCGCAACTCCTGCTTGATGGCGTCGGCGGGATGCTTGCGGTCGCCGTAGGTGGATTCGGTGACGATCCAGTCGGAATCCGGTGGTGCGACCGGAGTCAACATGACCGGATCATTGGGGCGCCCGATGTCGCCGCTGAAGGTGATTCGGGTGTCTGCGAACTCGAGCGTCACCGCCGCTGCGCCGAGAATGTGTCCCTGGTTGCGCAAACGCGCGCGCACTCCGGGTATCGGCGCGAAGTCGGTGTCGTAGGGTACGCTCTGCAGCGACTTGAGGCTGAGCAAGGCATCGCTTTCCCGATACAGCGGGTCGGCGGGATGGTGCTTGGAGACACCCTTGCGATTGACGTATTCGGCCTCTTCCTCCAGGAGCCGGCCCGAATCCGGGAGCAGGATGCCGCACAGTTTGCGCGTGGCTTCCGTGCACCAGACCCGGCCCCGGAATCCGGAACGGACCAGTCGCGGCAGGTAGCCGCTGTGGTCGAGGTGCGCATGGGTGAGGATCACGGCGTCGATGCTGGCCGGGTCGACGGGAAAGGGCGCCCAGTTGCGCAGGCGCAGCGGCTTGTAGCCCTGGAAGAGTCCGCAATCCACCAGCAGCCGCGCATTGCCCGCCTCGATCAGGTACCGCGACCCGGTGACCGTGGCGTTGGCGCCGAAAAAACTCAAGCGAAAGTCCTGCGGTGCCGGAATCGGGTCGTTATTCATGCCTTGCCGTCCACCTCGTTGTTGATCAATTGCAGGGCCCGAGCGCGGCGCAACGTAAGCGGTTGCAATCCGTGCTGGCTGGCCAATCGGCCGGATAGTTCGAGCACCGCCGGATCGGGCGCGATGGAAAAAGCCAGCGGATAGTCGATCGGCGTATCAATCCATGGCTGCATTTCAGCGCGCAGCTCGATTTGCGCCCGGATGAGAGTCTCCGCCGTTGCGTTCCGGGCCGCGTCATCTTCCTCATACGCCGGACGCCGCGTCGGCAGGCCAGTGTCGGCCAGGCGCGGGTCGAGCGCGTCGCTGGCATCGTTCGCCAACAAGGCGAGCTGGGGTTGCGGTTCGATCCGCGTCAGTCCCGAATAGCGCATGCCCCAGCGTAGCACGGCCTCGATAAGTGCCCTCGGGGCCCCGACGGCGCGCCAGCGTTGCGCCAATTTCTGCCGATCGCAATCGGCAGAGCCACGTTCCCTCGCCAGGTCGGTCGCGCCGAGCAACGCGCCCTCGGCCAGCGCTGACGCCAAGTCGCTGGCGCACTGCCGCGCGCCGGCGCTGTCGTAGGGCAGGCTCAGCATTTGCAGCGCGTCGGCCACGCCGATCAGGCCCAGCCGCGGCTGCGTGCCTGCCGAAACGTTGCCGCATGAAAGCAGGACGTCATCGAGCAGGCGCACTGCCAGCGCGGCAGTGGCAACGAAACTCTCGCGTTCGAAAGTGGCACGCGGTGTGCCCGGCCAGCGCACAAACGCTGCGGCATTGAGCACGGTGGCGGGGTCGCCCAAGTTAGCGACCTTGTTGCCGGTACCGGCCAGGTGCAACAGGCGGGCGTCCGGCAACAGCCGCCAGCGGCTGAAGGCATCGATGAATCGTCGTGACCATGACGGCGCCTCTGCTCCTTCGGCTCCGGCGATGGCATCGGCAACGCGCTGCCAGGTCGCGTCGACGGTCAAATCGCGCAAGCCGCCGTCGTCACGCCAGCGGAACCAGCGGTCCCAGGCTTCTACGGCGGCGGGGTTAGTGAATTGAGTGGTGGGCGACACGCGACAACTTCAGTGCTGGGGTCAAGGATTGCATGGACCAACTATGCCTCGCCTCGGCCGTCCAGGGTCTTGATCGATGTCAACTTCGCGCATCGGCGGCTGGCGTTACGGATTGTTACCAACCGTTACAGGGCCAACATCGTCGTGACACTCGCCCGGGATAGCGTGCAGGCATCCGCTCGAAGCCGGGGATCGCCGCCATGCTTGAAGCCCGCACCTGCACTGAGGATTTGGTTCATCCGTCGGACTTCGGAACCTCGCCGTGCTGCGCGCGGCAGGACTGCGTTCCCGGGTTGGAGGCCTTGCTGCAAGGCCTGCCGTTGCTGCGCCGCCGGTTGCGCGCCAAACAGTATCTGTTCCGTGCCGGGCAGCCGCGGCAATCCTTGTTCCTCGTCCACGCCGGACTGTTCAAGACCTGCGTGCTCAGCGAAGACGGTCGCGAAAAGATCACCGGCTTCCGTTTGCGCGGCGACCTGCTTGGCCTGGATGCCCTGGGCATGAGCTGCTACGCCTGCGATGCCATCGCGCTGGACGTGTGCGAAGTCTGGGAACTGCCCTATGCGCAATTGTGCGAGAGCGTGCCCGACTTCCAGCAACAGCTGGCACTGGCGCTGGCCAGCGAGATTCGTCGCGACTGGGGCTGGATGCTTGCCGTCGGCACGCTTTCCGCCGAGCAGCGCGTGATCGCGTTCCTGCTCGATTTCGCGGCGCGCCTGGAGGCGCTGGGCTTCAGCGCGCGCCGCCTGTTGCTGCGCATGACCCGGGCGGAACTCGGCAACTTCCTGGCGCTGCAGCTGGAAACCGTTACACGCGCGCTGTCGCACCTGCACGCTCAGGGATTGATCGACGTCGAGCGGCGCGAGATCCGGATCGAGAATCCAGCGGGACTGCGCGCGATGTTGTCCTGCGGCCGTTGAATCGCGATCGGTAGTCAGCCGCGCGAGTCGAGGTGGCGCCGGATGATCGCAGCCAGTTGCTCGTGCTGGTAGGGCTTGTGCAGCAGCTCGAAAACGTCGCCCTCGGGGAAGGGATTGGAGACGTTGTCATAGCCCGTGGTCAGCAGGACCGCGAGCTCAGGCCTGAGTTCGCGCGCAACCCGGGCCAACTCGTCTCCGTTCAGTCCGCCACCGAGCATAACGTCGCTGAACAGGAGCGAGATGCCAGGGTCCTCGCGCAGGAATTGCAGTGCCTCTTCGGCGCTGGCCGCCGAGCGCACGGTATAGCCTTGGGCGCGGAGGAAATTCGCCGCGATCTTGCGCACCTCCAGTTCGTCGTCCACCACCAGGAGAGTCTCGCCTTTGCCAGTTTCCGGGCGTACCGGCGCTTGCCCGGCGACGTCCGGACGCTCCTGCGTGGTCGACGGCACAACGGGCAGATACATTTCGACGCGCGTGCCGTAACCCAGTCGGCTGTCAACGCGCAGCTGTCCGCCGCTTTGCTTGGCGAAGCCGTAGACCATGCTCAGGCCAAGGCCGGTGCCGTGGCCCGCGCCCTTGGTGGTGAAGAACGGTTCCACGGCGCGCGCCAGCGTTTCCTGCGTCATGCCGCGGCCGGTGTCGCTGACCGCGAACACGACGTAGTGGCCTGCGGAAAAATCCGGCCCGGCCTCATCCGCAGCGATCCAGCGCTCGTTCACATGGATGCTGATCTCGCCGCCGCGCGGCATCGCGTCGCGCGCATTCAGGGCAAGGTTCAACAGCGCCGTCTCCAGTTGCGTGGCATCGACGTGCGCTGCGGGCAGGTTCGCCGCGCATTCGACCTGCAGCCGCACGGCTTCGCCCAATGAGCCCCGCAACATCAGCGTCAGCTCCCGCAGCAGGGCCTGGGCGTTAACCGCGCGCGGGTTCAGACGCTGGCGCCGGGCGAACGCGAGCAGCTTGGCGGTGAGTTCGGCGCCGCGCGCGACCGAGTGCAGCGCGCTGGCGATCAGCTCCCGTGCTTCAGGACGTTCGCCGTATTCCAACTCGAGCAATTGCAGGTTGCCCGACAGGATCGTCAGCAGGTTGTTGAAGTCGTGCGCAACGCCGCCGGTAAGCTGGCCGACGGCATCCAGGCGGTGCGAATGCGCCAGTTGTTCTTCGGCTCGTTGGCGCAACATCAAGGCGGCCAGCAGGTTCGCCACCGAGCGCAACAGGTGTTGCGCGTCGTGGTCGAAACGGCGTGTTTCGGACGAACGTGCAATCAGCGCGCCGAGCACGCGGTCGCGGCCGGCCAGCGGCATCACGGCGATACTGCCGCCAAGGTCGGCGGCGACCGGCCAGCCGGTTTCGGCGGGCAACTGGCGGGCCAGGTCCTGGACGATCAAAGGCACGCCGTCGACCAGGGCGCGTCGGAGCGCGCCCTCGGAGAGCGGCATGGGTGCGCCATGATCACCAAGGCCGACCGATGCGAGAACGTCGAGCGCATCGCCCCCGGGACGCAGGAAGACCACGGCGACCGCGTCGATGGACAGCGCTTCCGCCAGCACCTCGGGCAGGTCTTCGATAACCTCGCGTTCGTCCGAGGCCTCCAGCGCCAGCTGGCCGATGCGCGCGACGAGTGCATCGTGGCGCGCGCGCACGTCCACCTGGCGGGCGCGCTGCGTTTCGGAAATGTCGCGCACCGAGGCAAGGTAATACACCTGCTGGTTGCTGTTGAGCGTACTCAAGGCGATTTCCACCGGGAACTGCCGGCCGTCCAGCCGTTGTCCGACCAGGGACATGATCGAAGTACCCATCGGGCGAAGTCGCGGGTTGGCCGTGAAGTCGGCGCGGTGCGCCCGATGCCGCTCGCGCGCGCCCTCGGGCATCAGCGCTTCCAGTTCCAGTCCGATCAGGCCGCCCGGCGGATAGCCGAACAGTCGCTCGGCCTGGTGGTTGGCGCGCACGATACTACCGAGGTCGTCGACCACCACGAGCGCGTCGGGAACGGCCTCGAACAGCTGTGGGAAGTCCATGACGGCAACTCAGAGCCGGCGGACCGATGCGGCGAAAAGATAACCCGCGCCGCGGACGGCCTTGATCAACTGCGGTCGCGTCGGATCGAGCTCGATCTTGCGGCGCAGGCGCCCGACCTGCACGTCGATTGCGCGATCGAAGGGACCGGCATCGTGGCCGTGGATGCAGTTCATCAGCTGATCGCGGCTGAGCACCTGGTTCGGCCTTTCGGCCAGGACCAGCAGCAGGTCGAACTCGCCGCTGGTCAGGCTTACTTCATTGCCCTGGCGATCGAGCAGACGGCGCGCTGCCGGGTCGAGCAGCAGGCCATTGAATTCGATTCCGTGCTCGGCAGTCGTCGCCGCCGAGGCCCCCGGCTCCGGCCGCGTGCGCCGCAGCACCGAGCGCACGCGCGCCAGCAATTCACGCAGGTCGAAGGGCTTGCTGATGTAGTCGTCGGCGCCCAGCTCCAGCCCGACCACGCGTTCGACCGATTCGCCGCGGCCGCTGACGACGATTACCGGTCCGGTCCATTCGGGCCGGATGGCGCGAAGCAAGGTCAATCCATCCTCGTCAGGCAGGCCCAGGTCGAGCAGGACCAGATCGATGCGCTGTTCGCGAATCGAAGAGCGCAACTGCGCACCGCTGCCGGCGGTGCTCACACAGTAGCCATTGCCGCCGAGATAGCGGACCAGCAGGTTGCAGATTTCGACGTCGTCGTCCACGACCAGCACGTGCGGCCGGGCTTGCGCGGTGGCTTCTTGGGGGAGGGCGTCCATAGCGGCAGCCGGCTTCCATCCAGTGGATGCGAACAGAGTAGCAAACGCCGTCGCGCGCGGCGTGAATCGCTGAATTGGCAAGGACGCGCGGACGGTGCAAGCTGCCTGCATGCAACAGCTGCCCGAGGTCCTGATTGAATTCGGCGTCGCGCTCGGCATCGGCCTGATGCTTGGCGTCGAGCGCGAACGCAACAAGGGCACCGGACCCGGCCGCGCCGCCGCGGGCGTCCGGACCTTCATGCTGTTCGCGCTCGCCGGCGCGCTGGCGGACTGGATCGGCAGCGTCGGCCTGCTGGTCGCCGGCGCGTTCGTCTGCCTCCTGGTGTTTGCCAGCTATCGTCGCTCCCCGGCGGAGGACCCGGGACTCACCACCGAAATCGCGATGTTGGTGACCTTTTTCCTCGGCATCCTGGCCATGCGCGCCACGCCGCTGGCTGCCGCGCTCGGGGTACTGGTCGCGGCGGTGTTGGCAAGCAAGTCCAGGTTGCATCGTTTCGTTACCGAGGCCCTGTCGGAGCAGGAGTTGCATGACGTTCTCCTGCTGCTGGCAGCCGCGTTCGTGGTGATGCCGTTATTGCCGGATGGACCGATTGATCCGTGGGCGGCGATCAATCCGAGAAGGCTGTGGCTCCTGGTGGTGGCCGTTATGGCGGTCAGCACGTTGGGCTATGTCGCGCTGCGCGCATTTGATTCCCGTTTCGGCCTGCTGATGGCGGGGGCCGCCGGTGGGTTCGTGTCGAGTATGGCCATGATCGCGGCGATGGGCGACCGCGCAAAGGAAAGTCCGCAGCACAGCGCCGCCTTCGCCAGCGCCGCCCTTGCTTCGAATGTCGCGACCATCGTGCAACTGGCCGTCGTGATCGGGACGCTTTCGCCCGCGCTGCTCAAGCAACTCGTCTGGCCGCTGCTTGCGGCCGGCTCCATCGCCGTGCTCGCCGCGCTCGTGGTCGGCTTGCGCGCATTCTCGTCGCCAGTCAAGCAACAGGATCTGGCCGGCCAACGGCCTTTCGAGCCCCGTCACGTCCTCGGCTTTGTCGCCATCGTGGCGACGGTGATGCTGGTGGCGGCGATCATTCGCAGCCAGTTGGGCGAAACCAGTTTGCCCTGGGTGTTGGCCGCTTCTGGATTGGCGGACGCCCATGCCGCAGCCGCGTCGGCGGCACAATCGCTGGCATCGGAACAGGTGCAGGCGCATACGGCAATGCTTGGCGTACTTGCCGCGCTGGCCAGCAATTCCCTGGGCAAGTGCCTGGTGGCGCTGGTCAAGGGCGGTACGCGGTATGCCCTGATGGTCTTGCCCGGTATCGTGCTGATGGTGGCTGCGTTCGCCGTCACCATGGCTTTCATGGGCCGAGCTTAGGCTCCGGACGACAGCGCGTTCGACGGCGGGTGTTTTTTGCGCCGGCCGAGCTTGCGCGTTGATGCAGGTCAATATCCGCGACGGCACAGGCGACATAGTTCGATCCGGTGCGGCGTGATACTGCTGCCGCGAAGCTTGTCGGGGGGTGCAATCATGGGTTCGGTTCCGTTCCGCGATCGCGACGATGCGGCCCGGCAGCTGGCGGCTGCGCTGGCCCGGTTCCGCGACTCCCGGCCGGTGATCCTGGCGATACCGCGCGGCGCGGTGCCGATGGGACGGATCATCGCCGATGCCCTCGGCGGCGAACTCGATGTGGTGCTGGTGCGCAAGCTCGGCGCGCCGGGCAATCCCGAATTTGCGGTCGGCGCTGTAGACGAGCGCGGTATGGTCAGTCTCAACGAACACGCGGCCTGGGCGGGCGCAGACAATGCTTATGTCACGCGGGAAGCGGAGCGGCAACTGGCGGTGATCCGCGATCGGCGCGCCAGCTACCGGCCGGGGCAGACGGCGCTGTCCCTGAGCGGACGCACGGTCATCGTGGTCGATGACGGCCTGGCCACCGGTTCGACGATGGCCGCCGCGCTGAAGGCGGTCCGGGCGCAAGGCCCGGAGCACCTGGTTTGCGCGATTCCGGTCGCGGCGCAGGACAGCCTGTCGCTGGTATCCAAGCTTGCTGACGAGGTGGTTTGCCTGGCGACGCCCTGGCCGTTCAATGCTGTCGGCCAGCATTACCTGGATTTCACCGGCGTCACCGATGCGCAGGTCGCGGCAATACTCGCGGCCCCGGCGTCGGTTCCGGCACCCGCGGCTGGTTCGGCTTCAGCTCCGGTCGCTTCCGGTGCCTTGCCTTCGACAGGCACCCGGGTTCGCGTCCCGGCTGGCGAAGTGATCCTCGAAGGCGACCTGGTCATTCCGCCGTCGCCGCGCGGGCTGGTCATCTTTGCCCACGGCAGCGGCAGTAGCCGGCACAGCTCGCGCAACCGTTTCGTGGCGCGGGCATTGCAGCAGCGCCATTTCGCCACCTTGTTGTTCGATTTGTTGACGCCGAACGAAGACCGCAATCCTGCGACACGCTTCGACATCCCGCTACTGGCCCGCCGCTTGGATGCCACCCTGCAATGGGCGCGCGCCGAGCCGGTCGGGAAAAAACTTCCGATCGGATTGTTCGGCGCCAGCACGGGCGCGGCGGCGGCGATCGTCGTTGCCGCCTCGCGGCCCGAAGCGGTGGCAGCCGTCGTGTCGCGCGGAGGCCGGCCTGACCTGGCTGGCGCGCTGGCCTTGTCGCAAGTGCGCACGCACACCTTGCTGATCGTCGGCGGCGCCGACCGCGAAGTGCTGGATCTCAACCGCTCAGCTGGCGCGGCGATGCGCGATTGGGCCGAACTGGTGGTGGTTCCGCGCGCCACGCATCTATTCGAGGAAACCGGCGCGCTCGAGGAAGTCGCCGCGATCGCTGCCGACTGGTATGAGCGCTGGCTGCACGGGGGAGCCTCGCGCCGCCTCGGCTAGTTGGCAGCGATCAGTGGAGCGTGGCCGAAACGCTGGTGGTGAAGCGGCCGAGCTCGCTGCTGTGGGCTTCCGGCGCCAGGTGTTCGGCATCCACGGCAAGCGTCGCCTCGGCATTGCGCGCACACAGGTGCTCGAGTTCGGCAAACGCCGCCTCGGCGCCATTCCTGCCTTCGGTACAGAAGAAGGCGACCTTTGGCGCCGCGCTACCATAGCGCTTGGCGTAGCTGCGAACCGGCGCCGCCATGTGTCCGGCCCACACCGGACCGCCGAGCAACAGCACATCGTACTGGGCGGGATCGTGGGTGCTGGGGAAAATCGGCGGCTCGCGCCGCGTCACCGAATCGAACATGGCCCGTATCACGCCGACCACGCCATGACGCCTGCGCGGCTCGACGATTTCCTCGAGGTCGGCGCCGGTGGCGTTGCGGATCTCGTTGGCGATGGCGCGGGTATTTCCGCTCATCGAGTAATAGGCGACGAGTGCTCGCGTGGTCATGGCTGTGCTCCCGGTTGTCTGCAGTCAGGCGTCAGCATGGGCGCAGTCCGGGCGGATGCTCATTGATCAGCGTCAAGATCGGGGCGAGCCGGATTGCGCCGGGTGAGGCGACATTCATGTTCCTACCACGGAGTGTCCTTGATGCGCAGTGCATAGGCGAGGCGATTTACCAGCAGGTCGCCAATCAAGCTCACGATCAGGATCAATGCGATCTCGCCCCAGCTCAGGCCTGCCCAGGCGCCAACCAGAGCCAGCGCGCCGAGCACGAAGTCCAGCTGATCCAGCGGTACCCAGGGCGCGCCGGCGGCGATGCCAAGCTTGCGCTTGAGCAGGCTCTTGCCACTGTCGCCGGCCATCGCGCCGACGCCAAAAGCCAATCCCAGCCAGAACCAGTGCTGGTAGTCGACGCGGGCCAATGGCGTGGGAAAGGCGGCCTGGATCGCCGTTGCCAGCACCGCGGTCGCCACGCCGGCGGCGAAGCCGAGCACGGTCTTGTGCGTGCCGAGCAGGCGCGCGTGGATGGGCCGATTCCAGCCCGGCCAAAACCGCACGAAGGGTGGCGCCATGTTCGCCGCGTAGGCCGGCACCATGAAGTACAGCAGTTGCAGCAGATGGTAGGCGGCATCGGACATGCCGCCCTCATCGCGCAAGCGCATCTCGGGCGACGCGGCTGCCTTCGCGCACGTTATCGCCGGGATAGAGCACTACCTGCGCGCCCTCGGCCAGTCCTTCGCGCAGCTCCGCGGCATGCTCGCCGAAGCGTCCGAGTTTGAGGTGGCGCAGGCGCGCGCGGCCGTCCTCGATGGCGTACACGGACCAATGCTCGCCGTCGCGGAACAAGGCGGCGATCGGAACCTGCAAAACGGCATCGCGATGCCAAACCTGGAATCGCGCTTCCACCCGGTAACCGTCGCCGAGGCCCTGGTGGCTCGCTGGCGCAGTGTCGAAGTCGATGATCGCCTTGACGCGTTGCTCCTCCACGCCGAGTGCGGAAATCTTGGTGAATGCGCCCGGCTCGACCACGCGCACGCGCCCCTGTAGCGCTGCTTCGCCGCCCCAACGCAGCAGCTGCACCGGCGTTCCCACGGCGATGCGCACTGCATCTGCGGAAAGAATCTCGACCTCGACTTCCAGCTCGGTCGGATCGCCGATCTCGAACAATGCCTGTCCGGCCTGCACCGGGCCTTCACTCTCCACATTTCGCGATACGACGCGGCCGGCTGCCGGGGCGCGAACCAGGACGCGTCGTGAGCTCTTCGGGTCCTGGCGTGCGCCCTGCGCCTGCAGTGCCGCGCGCGCTCCGTCGCGCAACGCTCGCGCTTCCTCGACCCTGGCTTGCGCGGCTTGTTCC
>Ga0209211_10010916_pt1 | contig 11742 bp, 12 predicted proteins | sample RifGroA2_FD_183992 | JGI IMG/M metagenome (GOLD analysis project Ga0209211, IMG submission 183992) | Groundwater microbial communities from Rifle, Colorado, USA - Groundwater A2 (SPAdes) (version 2) | ecosystem: Environmental > Aquatic > Deep subsurface > Groundwater | place: Rifle, Colorado... | reverse complement strand
CTTGATTAAAGGGGAGGAACCATGAGGAGTACAAACCTCACCTAACCTCTCCTTGGTAAGGAGAGGAAGTATAAAAAAGTTGAAAGAGGAATCACTTCATTAATTGCTGTTTAAGTTTTTCAATAGTCATCGGGGCGCTGCCTTCGTAGTGGTTGTTGATGTTAAGGTAAAGGTCAACATCTTTTTGGGTTAAGGAGTGAACCATTTCCGCAACTAGGTTTATCTCATCATCTTTCGGTTCTATAATTTTATTCCAGATGTTATTTGTTTTTTCTTCCATACCGGCACGATCGGGACCATGTAATCTTATTACTGCCGTTGAGTTGATGTGATCTTTGAATTCAAAAAAAGTATTCCCAATATGGGGCATGAAATAACCTTGTAAAAAAACCATTGCGAGATTGTTCCTCTCGAGGAATTCAAAGAATGGCTTTCTCAAATAATTGGGATTACGAAGTTCTACTCCATAGGTGTAGCGTTTGTCCAACTTATGAACGAATGATCCGAATTTATTTAAGAACTCATCGAGACCGCTCATTTTCTGTTTGTTCAGATATTCAAACTGGAACATGAGAACCCCAATTTTCTTACTCATAGGTTCGAGTAATTCTAAAAACTTATTAAACAATTCAGCGCTAAGAAAATGAGGGTTGGGTTTGAGTAATTTTGTTCTATCAATATTATAAAAATGGGTGAGGGAAATACTGTTCGGAATTTTGACGGTGAATTTAAAATCATCCGGGATGGAATCAACATAGGATTTGACATCGTCCTCTTTAGGAAGCAATATTTTATTTTGGGTAATAAGAGACCAAAACCATCGATCAATTTCAACGGTGTTATAATGGTGTGAATATTCTTCGAGGTAATTTGGTTCGGCTTTATCTGAATAAATAATTCCTTTCCAGGAAGAATATTTCCAACTGCAGGTACCGATTCTTAAAGTTGCCATGATCTTTGTCTATTATTGAATTATTGAAGGGGAAAATATAAAATATTTTAGAACTTCTATGCTAAATTCTGTCTCGGTTTGTACACTAAAATCTCGGGCTAAACACCAATTTTTTGTAAATAAAAATAGATCAGTCTAAATGTAACCCCGCTATTGGATCTCACCATGTAAAAATAGTGCTTCCGAAAGAACCAAATCAGGGGAATAAGTGTTTAAAGATTAAGTCTTTCTCACGTACTTGAATGGAAAGGAAATTACCGAGATATTTCCATGTGATGAGTTTTCGAATTCATTTAAAATAAAGAACATGAGTAATGCATAAAAATAATTCAAAACAATAACTTTAATGAAAGGTTGACTAAAATGAAAATTGGGATATTGGGATCAGGCGTAGTGGCCAAAACATTGGGATCAGGATTTATAAAATATGGTCATGAAGTAATGCTCGGGACGCGTAACACACAGAAACTTGAAGAGTGGAAATCATCAGAAGGAGAGAAAGCCTTGGTCTCATCTTTTACAGAAGCAGCTAAATTTGGGGAATTAGTTGTCCTTGCAGTAAAAGGGGTGGTAGCTGAATCGGCACTTGAATCAGCCGGTGCAGAAAATCTTTCCGGAAAGACCATTATTGATGCAACAAATCCAATTGCTGAATTACCACCGATAGACGGAGTGTTACAATACTTTACTGAACAAAATGGATCATTAATGGAAACGCTACAAGCAAAGTTTCCTGAAGCTAATTTTGTTAAAGCTTTTAATTCAGTAGGCTCTGCCTTGATGGTGAACCCGGAATTTGGAGGTATTAAACCGACAATGTGCATAGCCGGAAATAACGAAAAGGCAAAGGTAGAGGTTGCTAAGATATTGGACGCATTTGGCTGGGAAACGGAAGACATGGGAACCGCCGTTGCTGCACGTGCGATCGAACCGCTTTGTATACTATGGTGTATTCCGGGATTCAGATCGAATAGCTGGTCGCATGCATTTAAACTTTTGAAAAAGTAATTGGTCAATGGAAATGCTGTCTTTGTTTGATATAGTATCAGTTGAAATGTAGCAAGTGGAAAGTTTCCGCCAAAGGCGGATCAGCCTTCGGCTGAGAAAGTGGAAAGGGAGGGCAGTAGGCAATGGGCAGAAATAACAAATGACAAAAAAAGAAAAAAAAGTGAAGATTTCTTGACCAGTTCGACTTCGATTACCTCATGTCTGCTCAGGCTGGGAATTTGAGACGATGAGACTTTGAGACAGTGAGACTTTGGGAGGAGAAGGGAAGGTATAGAGCAAGAGAATAATTTTAATTCTAGTGCATGATATAGTCGGATTAGGAATTTGAATTTTTGCGATTATTATATGGTTGCTTGTTCGGAGAATTTCCAAGGGTGGATCTGATTATTGATTTCATCAGTTCTGTGCTGGAGATGACGTTGGGGGAGAGGGGGACTTGTTTGTCCTGGTATTCTTGAAGTTTTCTTTCGATGTAGTTTTCGATATCACCGAGATAGATCTTGTCGCGGTTGAGTCCGTTGTTCCTATCTGAGAAAAGACGGAGTTCGTTATTGCGAATGAGGGAATCGATCTTCTCATAGGCACAATCGAGCATGAAAGCAGTTTAAGTAAATCAATCAATTACCAAACGTCTGCCTTCATCAGGTTCATAGAAAGCATTGTGAGTCTCCAAGTAGGAGTGGAGCTCGTCATAATTATCGTAGTGTAATAACTGACTAAACGCATGTGCTTTTGTTAACATCTCGATATAGGGAGAAGCGTCTTTTTGATTTGTCAATCTTTTTAAGGTCAGTAAATAATCCTCACGATAAACTGTCGGGATGATTATCTTACATTGGCTGTGAAATACTAATTCCGCATTCATCATAACTCTTGCAATCCTCCCATTCCCATCTTCAAAAGGATGCACTTCACTAACTAAAAACATGATATAAGCTGCACGGGCAAAGGGATTTGTTAGTGCTTTATAATATTCAAAACCGCGAGTTAATGTCCCTCGAACGAGTTTATAATCGACAAAAAAAGTATTCCCGGCTCTATTATTTCTCTCTTTAAATTGACCGGGATTTTTAGCAGTACGTGCAGAGAGTAACATTTTATGACGTGACTGAAGAAGATAAAGAAATTCACTTTCATCAGAGGGGATAACTTTCATTTCGTTTCTGTCTGAGATGATTTGGTATGTCCCTAACACATCGTGAGAATCACCACTTCGTGCAGACAAAGGAATCCCCGTATCAATTATCCTCTTTGCCTCTGAAACTTCAAAGACCGTCCCTTCTATGTAATTTGAAAAGTAAGCTTCAAAGAAAGCAAAATTCCTAAATGAATTCGGGGATAAATTATTTTCCGGGCGATCCTTAAATTCATTATTGTGCAGGTACGAGAACAAAACCTCAAAAAGTTCAATTCTATTTCTATCATAGGGTAAACCGGAAGCACGAGAAAGAGCTAATCCGGATTTCAAGATTTTAGATGGTTTTGTAGAAAGCAAAGCACCAATAATTTTATTGAGTAAATCAAATTCTTTTTGCATCCCCAAAATCAATGACAATTCTTTTGCTTTATCACGAATATGATTTAGTCCCTCTTCACCGTTGATCCTTAAAATATCATCCAACTTTTCTTCAATTTGAGGGATACTTAATGATTTAGAATCTGAGCCAGTTTTTTTAGTGATCTGAAGATTTTCGAGAAAAGCTCTTTCTTTAGACGAGACAAAAAGCTCTCCAAATAACTTATTATCACCTTCAACCGGACCTTTTCCCTCAAGAAAATTGATAGTAACACCGGGCAGTTTTATTTTTTTCGTATAAGAAAAAGAGACAAAAATATTATTTGTAGCTGTTGGTTTGAATTCAAAGGCAGAGCGATGACTTAAAACAGCAGATGGGTATAAATTCCCTAAAACCTCTAGGATATTTCTTTTAATAATTTCAGAAGGATCCTCTTCAAAATTCGTAGAATAGATTCTGGGAGCTATCTTCCGAATTAGTTTCTCCTTCAGCATTTTAGAAATTTTGTATGCTTCTTGAGGATTCGACGATGCAAATAGTAATTCGCTCATTTAGATTTCTTTCCAGGATAATTAAAAATTACCACCAAAATTATAAATATTTTCCATAATAAGCGAAATAATTATAAAAATATTCCAGAATAATCAGAAAATGAGTTCAGATTTAAGAATATTTTCCACAAAGGATGAATTCGAGGAGAAACAGAAAAAATGTCGGGAGATACAAATTGAAAGTGTTAAATTCTACTCATATTTTATCGATCATCAATTCTTTAATTATCGCCCAAGCGATCAAACCATTGTAAATAATTTCGGGGCGAAGTAAACCTTCAACATCACCGTGGAATTCTTTATCGGCGACTTTTATTTCCATATTCGAAATATATTCCAAACATGAGACAGAATGATTTTCGTGTTCCATATAAAAATGGAAAGACTCAATTATTTTATTAACATCGAGTCGGGAGTTAGCAGCAGGCAGTCTTCAGTAGGCAGAAGTGGGTTTATTTATTTTTTAAAGAGGTTGAGGTATTCTTCAAAAACAAAAAGTCTGTTGCGTTTAAGTCCGGTGATCTCTTTGAGAATACCGAGATTGACAAAATCTTTAATAAGAAGATTGGCGGTCTGTTTACTTACTCCAAGTTGATCAACAAGAGAGGGAAGAGAAACGATCGGGGAGGTAAAGAGGAAATCAATAAATGTTTTAGCTAAAGGAAGTTTTTTGCCAAGAGTAATAATTTTTTTATCCTCTATATCACGCTTCAATTTCACAATTGCTTGAAAAGTATTTATTCCGGTTGCAGCAGTCTGGATTACCGCATTAAGGAAAAACTTGATCCATTGAGTTAAATTATCAGCAACCCTAACATTATTGAGGTTGTCATAATAGAGCTGCCGGTTCTTTTCAAAAAAATCGGATAAATAGAGGGTCGGTTTAGCTAATAAATCGTTAGCGACCAAATAAAGGGTAATGAGTAAACGACCTACGCGCCCGTTGCCATCAAGAAAGGGGTGGATAGTTTCAAACTGATAGTGAGCAATAGCAATTTTAATTAAGTGAGGAATATTCATCTGTTGATCGTTGAGGAAAATTTCCAAATCGCTGAGCAGTGAGGGGACATCATTATGATGAGGCGGGATGAAAACTGCATCTTTAAGAGTAGCACCGCCAATCCAATTTTGACTAGAACGGAATTCACCGGGAAGTTTATTTTTGCCTCGAGTATTCTCCAGAAGAATCTTATGAGCTTGTCTAATTAAACGGGAAGAGACAGGTAATTTAGCAAGTTTAGCAACGGCAGAGTTCATCGCTGCTATATAATTTTGGACTTCATTCCAGTCATTTTTCTTTTCAGGAGTAATATCTTTTTCATTCAAAAGGACATCATCAATTTGAGTCTGTATTCCTTCAATACGGCTGGAAGTAGTAGCCTCCTTTATAACGTGCATCCTGATGAAAAGGTCAACGTCGGGGACGATCAATGAGAAGGCATTTAGTTCACCTAATTTGAGATTAGCTTCTTCGAGTAGTTTGTTAATAACAGGATCACTGACAATCCATTCCTTGTTAATTTTTTCAGGGAGGAAACTCTTATATTGAAATTGCGGGATAAAAGTACCGGCTTTGAAATATTTAATATCCATTGTGATAGCTAAGTAATAGTTGAAAGTAAAAAGTTACAAGTGAAAAGTAACACATTAAAAGAATATTGAATTCCAAGTGCAAGTTAGACTAAAGAAATGAGATAGTCAAGGGAAACGGATTAAACAAGACTAAGGGAAATCATAGTCAAGGGAACTGAGAGGGTTAGGAATCGCGCCTGAGGCGGGCGGGCCATGCCTGAAGCGGACAGGCTTGACCTAAAAAAACCTTAATGCCGGTAGGCGGGCAAAAATTTAACTGTTACTACCATAGTTATAGAGTTTTTTGTTGTGGAACAAATTCCCCATACACAGCAAAGGTGAAGAAATATATTTGTCCAGTTTATTATTAGCTAAACCGGGCATTTTATGATCCATAAGTCAAGTTTCTTGCGCAAGAAACTTGACTTCTATTTTAAAAAGAGTATCATTTGCCCCAATGAAAATAAGCGAATATATAGCAGAACAGATCAAACGCATTCCAAAGGATACCACCTTTGGATATGAACAATTGAAAATTGATAAGGCGCGATATGTAACCGCAGCCAAAGCATTGGAACGACTACAGAAAAAAGGGTTGATAAAGAAAATATCAAAAGGCATTTTCTACAAACCCAAAATGACCGTATTTGGAGAATTAAAACCGGGAGATCAGGAAATATTGCGTCCCTATTTGTTTAAAGACGGAAAGCGGATTGCCTACATTACCGGAGCAGCTTTGTATAATCAATTAGGGCTTACTACTCAAATGGCTTTTCGTATAAAAGCCACACCGGTAAAAAGCTATGCCGATGTAACTGATAGTAATTATGAACTCCTTGGTTTTTTAGATGCCTTGAAAGATATTAAAATTATTCCAGACTGTAATCCTAATACAGCGGTTAGTATTCTCGAAGGGAAAATAAAAAAAATGGAAGGAAAAGAGATAAAGGAAATAATTCAATATGCTCTATTGTACCCGCCACGGGTAAGGGCTTTACTTGGAGCGATACTTGAACAGTTGAATAGAAAAATAGAAATAAGGAAATTGAAAGATAGTTTAAATCCATTAAGTCAATTTAAATTGGGAGTGAAAGAAAAAATCTTATCAACCGCTGCTGCCTGGAATATGAAATGATCTTGCACAAAAACATATCACTGTTCAAGGAGGCAGTAACCATTACAGCACAGCAATTGAGTTTACCGGTTGTTTATATTGAAAAAGATTATTGGGTAACCTTTGCATTATACACCATTTTTCACCATTCAATCGGCAAAGAAACTATCTTTAAAGGAGGAACAGCCCTTTCAAAATGCTTCGGATTAGTAAATCGTTTTTCGGAAGATGTTGATTTGGTAGTATTAAGAAGAGAGGGCGAATCCAATAATTAGCTGACTAATAAGATAAAAGAAATAAGCGCAGTTGTTTCTGCCGAATTACCCGAAGTTGAAATAGCAGATGTGACACAGAAAATGGGAATGAACCGGAAGACGGCACACTCCTACAGCAAAGAATTTAGAGGCAATTACGGGCAAGTGAGAGATGTAATTATTGTTGAGGCAACATGGCTTGGTTATTACGAACCATATACCACTAAAAAAGTAAGTTCATTTGTCGGCGATATGATGATGAAAAACGGACAAACAGAAATAGCAGAAGTAAACGGTATGCTGCCATTTGATGTATTGGCTCTTGAACCTGTAAGAACGCTTTGTGAAAAAATTATGAGTTTGGTAAGATTTTCTTATGCCGAAGACCCAATTGAAGGTTTAAAGAAAAAAATAAGGCACACTTACGACCTTCATCAATTATTGCAGAACAAAGAACTCTCGGCTTTTTTTGATTCAGCGTTGTTTGAAAAAATGTTGCTGAAAGTGGCAAATGATGATGTGGCAAGTTTTAAGAACAGCAACCAGTGGTTGATCCATCATCCGAACAAAGCAATCATTTTCAGAGAGTTGGAATCCTTGTGGAAGCAATTGGAGCCAACATATAACGGCGCTTTTAGAGATTTAGTATTTGGAAATTTTCCGGGAGAAAGAGATGTTTTTAAAACATTGAACAGAATAAAAAATCGCCTATTAAAAATTGAATGGACAATAAAAATTTAGAAAAGCATATGAAATTCAAAAAAGAACCATTAGAAAACGCAGCAATGGAGTTGTTCACAGTGGAACAAGTCTCTGGACATCGTAATCTCAAAATAGGAGAAGAATAAGATGGAAGTCAAAATAGAAGATAACAAGCTCATCATTACAATTGAACTTCAGAAACCAACACCGAGCGCATCCGGCAAAACATTAGTTGTTGCGACCACGCACGGAAATACTCAAACTCAGTGCATCGTAGATGGTAAACCTTTGGTGATCGGTCTGAACGCTTACATAAAAAAATAACCGACTTCAATAATTAGGAATTTTGTCAGCGCGAACGCAGTGAGAAATGGGAGTGAAGGCAAACCCCACCCAGCCTCCCCTTTGTTAAAGGGGAGGAGTTGAAAAACAAGTTTAGGAATTGCCAAGAAAGGATTTGATCACGGCTCTTGCGATGGCGGTGTTGTCAGTGGTTTTTGTGACTAGTGGTTTTTGTTTGACTTCGTATTCTTTGAGTTTTCTTTCGATGTAATTTTCGATATCGCCTAGATAGATCTTGTCGCGGTTGAGTCCGTTGGTTCAAAAATTAGCTTGTAACTGCTGATTTCCCTACTATAATTCTGTCCAATGCTTATGAAATACAAGAAATAATGGACAAGCTGCTTGGATAAATTAAGAAATTACTTATATTTGTCCAATAAACATCAATACTCATGAGCAATGGACACACAAAAGGTTTTTATGGGACCAAGAGAAAGAGAAGTAATAAAAAGAGCAATAAAGAATCTTGAGGAAGAAACCCACACCAGAGTTACGGCGGAAATATTTGAAAAAGAAGTTGATGTCTTCATAAAGATTGATGAACATAATTTAGTATTTAATGCAGAAGTCAGACTCTTTTTAAATAAAGCAAGGTTAGGATTAGTCCTCAATCAAAAGAGAACCCATAGAGGAATACCTTTATTAATTACGGAGCATGTGAATCCGGAATTGATGATCCATTTGGTAAATAATGGAGTAAATTTCATAGATGCTGCAGGGAATGCATATATCAATGAACCACCTTTATTTATAAAGATTAAAGGTAATAAGCGAGAGGAAAATAAAAAGACAAAAAATATAGAAAGACCTTTTTATACCGCAGCCTTACAAACAATATTTACTATTTTATGCAATCCGGGAATAGAAACAAAACCCGTGCGCGAAATAGCAGAGTTAGCGGGAGTTGCTCATGGCACTGCCCACATCACGCTAAAAGAATTGGAACGACAGGGCTACTTACTAAATAATCAGACCAGATTAATTAACAAAAAAGATTTATTAGAAAGATGGGTAGTCCTCTACCCGGAAAAACTAAAACCAAAATATATTATAGGAAAATACAAAGCAGAAAACGAACAAATTAATAATATAGATTTATTAAATTTTGATGGGCTCTGGGGAGGAGAAGCGGCAGCGGCCAAATTAACAAATTATCTGCAGCCATTTATCTACACCATATATATAGGTGACCGGCAGGGTGAATTTATTTTGAAAAACCGGTTAAGAAAACATCCGCAAGGGAATCTTGAATTGATAAAAAAATTCTGGAAGTTTCAGAACAATGAACACATGGGAATAACCCCGCCTATTTTAGTTTATGCTGATCTTTTAGCGACCGGTGACCCACGTAATATAGAAACAGCACAAATAATTTACGAGAAAGACATTGCTAGATATATCGAAAAAGATTGACGGAATAAATCTTGAAATACTGAAAACGGTTAAGGAAATAGCTGACAAGCTAAATATCGAATTTTATCTTGTCGGAGCTACAGTTAGGGATATGATCCTTAATTATGTTTATGGCATACTCATTTATAGAAAGACAAACGATATTGATTTTGCGATCAGGTTAAAGAATTGGGATCAATACAATATTTTAGCAGAAGAGATAGGAAAAAGAGGATTCATAAAAGATCCCAAGATAATGCACCGCTTCAGATATTTGGGAATGCTTACCGATTTTATTCCATTTGGTGATCTTTCAAACAAGAGAGGAACCATCACCTGGCCTGATAAAGATCAAAAGGAGCTGAACATTATTGGTTTTGAAGATGCTTATAAAAATACAGAAGAACTTTTAATTCAGGCTGACCCAGAGATAAAAATTAAAACGGCTTCCGTTGAGAGCCTAGTTATGCTAAAAATATTTTCATGGAATGAGAGAACTTTGGATCTGCGTATAAAAGATGCAAAAGACCTATACATAATAATTACAACTTATTTACAAGCTGGAAATGAAGAAAAATTATTTAATGAACATGCTGATATAGTAGATGATAACTTTGATTACGAATTAGGCGGAGCCAGATTGTTGGGGAGGGATATATCGAAGATAGCCAGTGCACATTCCTTAAATTCATTACTAGAAATATTACAAAGCGAAGAATTAAATGATCTGGTAAAAGAAATGACACAGTATGAAAGTATAACGCATAAGGGTGACGAAGGAATAAAATGGTGTGTAAAATTATTAGAAAGTTTACTGCTGGGACTAACTGATTAAAATGCAAAAAATAGAAATCTGATCTAGCAACTTCGTTAATTAGGAATTAGGGAGGAAAGATTTTATAACTGCCTTTGCAATTTCAGTGTTTGATTTAAGTTCTTTTGTGAGGGGGACTTGTTTGGCTTCGTACTCTTTAAGTTTTCTTTCGATGTAGTTTTCAATATCACCAAGGTAGATTTTATCGCGATTGAGTCCGTTGTTCCGATCGGAGAAGAGACGGAGTTCGTTATTGCGGATGAGGGAATCGATCTTCTCATAAGCGCAATCGAGCATAAAAGCAGCCTGGTTCTTGCTAATTAGGAGCTTGGGGACTTTTCTCATTTAACAACTCATCTTTTATAACAATATTTCTTCTTTTTATTTCTTTTTCTAAATGTATCTGCACCGATTGATTGACAAATACATTTAGCTGTTCGCCTGTAATAGCGGCAAAGATTTTGAGCTTGTGTGTGCAAATATGGTCATAAAGTGACCATATTTGCAAGAGGCTGCTTAAAAAAATCAGAAGGGGGAAAACAAAAGAGAAATGTCTTCTGGCTCTGACTTAGATGATTGGACTGCGAAGATAAGTGAGGATATTACTCAATTACGTCTTTAACGGTACAATATAGCGGGTAACACATGCATGAGAAAGCGGAGCACCAATTGACACACCTAACTCATACAAAAATAAAGGAGCATTCCAGTAAAAGTTGAATATGAAGTGTTTAATGAAATCACAGATTTTACGTACTTAATTATGGTGAAGGCAAAATACTATATCGGAAAGTTGTTGAGGGGATAAAAGCGAAAATTACTCCTAAAAAAATATCAAATTTATGTATTAGACATAGAGAAGTAATGAACAAAAAGCTGCTAACTTATTTATAAATAATAAATAAAATAAACTTGTCTCTTTAGCATGTGATAATGTGATTTGTCCTTAAAATCGCATAAAAAAAGGAAGGAGCATGGCAAAATAGTTCTTTTTCCTTTTCGCATTTTGGCACAAAAAGAGAGGAGCACGTTAAAAAACGATGTGAGTTCCTTCCGCTTTCGGATAAAAAAGCTTGAGGAGCATTCTCGAAAGGTTCGAGAACCATATTCTCGGATCATGTTATTGTGCCCTCTAAGGAGCCGCGAGAATAAAAAGAATTGATTATCTAAGTGATAATACTATCTATATCAACCGGAATCTAACGAGAAAATGAGTGAGTAAGTGTGAGTATTATTAAATTTTGTTGATATGAAATACTTATTATAAAGATACCTATTGCCTTACTTAACTGGAAAAATATAAAACCTTGTTCCTTGACTAAGCTTTGAGTTTGGCGAAGTTTTTAGTAAGGAGGAACGAGTGTTTGAAAACTATGACAAACTCATTTGTATTTTGCCGCTAAGGAAGGGGGCAAAAATAGGTAGTTTGCATAATGTCGCTTTATTTTGTGGACACTTCAACTACCCCTATTAAGTCCGCAAAATAATACCGCATTATGTAAAGGTGGGAAATAAAAATTTCTT
>Ga0209211_10010914_pt1 | contig 11745 bp, 11 predicted proteins | sample RifGroA2_FD_183992 | JGI IMG/M metagenome (GOLD analysis project Ga0209211, IMG submission 183992) | Groundwater microbial communities from Rifle, Colorado, USA - Groundwater A2 (SPAdes) (version 2) | ecosystem: Environmental > Aquatic > Deep subsurface > Groundwater | place: Rifle, Colorado... | reverse complement strand
GGCCAGCGACATCTTCGGCAAGATGGAATCGCTGGCGCCGGCGATGGGACGCTGGCGCGAGGTGTCGGCGCAGATGAACCGCGATCTGGCCTGGTTCCGCATCGACGGCCAGACCGGCGCTGCGGTACCGTTCTCGGCCAACAAGCCGCGCTTCACGTCGCGCAAGAGCGACGCGGCCTGAACCGGCATAACAAGCAAACAAAAACGGCGCTCATTGCATGAGCGCCGTTTTGCATCGCGGGCCGGCCTTGCGGCCAACCCTGTCGGGTGACTTACAGCACGGCCAGTGCCGCGTCGTAGTCCGGCTCGCTGCCGATCTCGGCCACCAGCTCGCTGTGCAGCACGGTGTCGTTCTCGTCCAGTACCACCACCGCGCGCGCGGTGAGGCCGGCCAGCGGGCCGGAGGCCAGCTTCACGCCATAGGCTTCGGCAAATTCAGAGTGGCGGAAGGTGGACAGGTTGCTCACGCCGTCGATGCCTTCGGCGCCGCAGAAGCGCTTCTGCGCGAACGGCAGGTCGGCGGAGATGCACAGCACCGCCACGCCGTCACGGCTGGCGGCCTTCTCGTTGAACTTGCGCACCGAGGTGGCGCAGGTCGGGGTGTCGATGGAAGGGAAGATGTTGAGGATCTTCTTCTTGCCGGCGAAGGCGGCCAGGCCGACATCGGCCAGATCGCCATTGGTCAGGCTGAACGCCGGAGCCTTGTCGCCTTTGACCGGCAGGGCGCCGGCCACGTCTACAGCATTGCCACGCAGGGTAACGGTTGCCATCGGGTACTTCCTTTTCAAAAGAAGGGTGGGTGATCAGCTGAGTGTGGGGCATGTGCCGCAGAATTCAACCCTGCTGCCAACAAGGTTGGCCGCAACGGCCAGCAGCCGTCAGTACGGCAAACCGGCTCTACTCGTGTTCCGGCAGCGACAGCCCCAGTTCGTCCAGGACCTCGCGCGCGGCGCGGAATGCCTCCACCGCCGCCGGCGCGCCGGCGTACACCGCGCTGTGCAGCAGGGTTTCGCGGATTTCCACCAGGCTGGCGCCGTTGTTGATGGCGCCGCGGATGTGGCCTTTCAGCTCCTGGCTGCGCCCCAGTGCCGCCAGCATGGCGCAGGTCAAGAGGCTGCGCGTTTTCAGTTCCAGCCCGTCGCGCTGCCAGGTGCTGCCCCAGGCGTGCTCGTTGAGCCAGTCCTGCAGCGGGCGGTTGAAGCCGTCGAGACCGCTCATCGCGCGGCTGGCGAAAGCCTCACCCATCACCTGCGTGCGCCGTGCCAGCCCGGCCTGTTTGTCCTGTTCGCTCATGGTGCTCTCCTTCGCTTGCGGTGTTCAGCTGTGGCTGCGTGTCGCCAGCGTAACGCCGGCCAGGATCAGCGCGATGCCGGCCAGGTGGTACAGCTGCAGCGCTTCGCCGAGGAACAGCATCGACAGCAAGGCTCCAAAGCCGGGCATCAGGTGGATGAACATGCCGGCCCGCGCCGCGCCGACGCGCGCCACACCCAGATTATAGAAATAGTAGGCCGCCACCGACGGCAGGGTGCCGACGTAGGCAAAGGTGGCCAGCGTGGCGGCGTTCAGCGGCGTGTGGCGGCCGCCGGCCAGCTCCCAGGCAAACAGCGGCGCGATGCCGGCAAGGCCGATCGCCACCTGCAGCGTCAAGAGGCCGATGCGATCCAGCGCCGGCGGCATGCCGCGCAGCAGCAGCGTGTACAGCGCCCACGCCACCATCGCCAGGAACACCACCGCGTCGCCGCGGTTGATGTCGAGTGCGGCCAAGCGGTGCCAGTCGCCGTGCGCCACTACCAGCAGCACGCCGGCAAAGGAGATCGCCACCGCCAGCGCCTGCCGGCGGGCGATGGTCACGCCGAAGAACAGTGAGCCGAACAGCACGATCAGGATCGGAATGAAGGAATTGAGCAGCACCGCGTTGGTGGCGGTGGTGTACTGCAGCCCCCAGTAGGCCAGCGAATTGAAGCCGGTGACGCCGAGCAACGCCAGTGCCAGCAGCCGGCGCCAGTACGGCAGCCACAGCGCGCGCTGGCGCCACGCCGGCGCGGCGCCGAACGGCAGCAGCAACAACAGCGCGATGCTCCAGCGCGCAAAGGATAAGGTCATCGGCGCCACGCTGGCGTGCATCGCGCGCGCCAGCACGAAGTTGCCGGACCAGAACAGCGCGGTCAGCGTCAGCAGCAGATAGGCCAGCCGCGGCGAGGGGAATGGTTTCGTCATGGCCCGCTACCTTGCCACGTTGGCTACCAGCCTGACAAGCCGCGCCACGGCAACAGACTGTTCATGAAAAAAAGCCGGGGCGTTGCCCCGGCCAGTCCCCTTCCCCAGGAGTACTTCTGCAATCGTCAGGCGCGCTGCACCTGCAGCTGGCGCACGGCAAAGCGTTGCGGTGTCAGCGAACCCAGCAGCATACCCAGCGCGCTGAGCAGCAGGCCGGCCAGCTGCGGCGGCCAGAACGCGGCGTCGCTATAGCTCAGCTCCAGCGGGATCCAGCTGCCGACGCCGAGCAGGATCGCCAGCAGCGCGCCCTGCGTGGTGGCCCGCTTCCAGAACAGGCCGGCGGCCAGCGGCACCACCGCCGACACCAGCGTCACCTTGTAGGCATTGCCCACCATCTCGTAGATGGAGGCATCGGAATACAGCGCGAACAGCGTGGTGCCGAACGCGCACACCAGGATGGCGGCACGGGTGGCGAGCAGGAATTCTCGGTCGCTCATCTTCGGGCGGAACTGCTTGAAGATGTTCTCGACGAAGATCACCGACGGTGCCAGCAGGGTGCCGGACGCGGTGGACATGATCGCCGACAGCAGCGCGCCGAAGAACATCACCTGCGCGAACAGCGGCGTTTCCTCCAGGATCATGCGCGGCAGAATCATCTGCGCATCCTCGGCCAGCCAGTGCTGCACCAGCTCCGGCTTGATCATCGACGCGGCGTAGATCAGGAAGATCGGCAGCATGCAGAACACCAGGTAGAACACGCCGCCGACCAGGGTGGCGCGCACCGCGATCTTCTCGCTCTTGGCCGACATCACACGCTGGAACACGTCCTGCTGCGGGATGGAGCCCAGCATCATGGTCACCGCCGCGCCGATGAAGGCGACGATGTCGCGCGGCTCGGTGCTGGTGATGAAGGTGAACTTGCCGTCGCTGGCCGCCTTGGCGATCACCTTGTCGGCGCCGCCGGCCATGCCGCTGAACAGCACCACCAAGTAGATCAGGCCGCCGGCGATGATGGTCATCTGGAAGAAGTCGGTCAGCGCCACCGACCACATGCCGCCGAACAGGGTGTACACCAGCACGATGGCGGAGCCGATCAGCATGCCCTGCGTGGTGCTGATGCTGCCGTCGGACAGCACGTTGAACACCACCCCCAGCGCGGTCAGCTGCGCCGCGATCCAGCCCAAATAGGACAGCATGATGGCGATACTGGTGATCACCTCCACCGTCGAGCCGTAGCGCTGGCGGAAGAAATCGCCCATGGTCAGCAGGTTGAGGCGGTACAGCGGACGGGCGAAGAAGATGCCGACCAGCATCAGGCAGCCGAAGGAGCCGAACGGGTCCTCGATGATGCCGGCAAAGCCTTCCTCGATGAAGGTGGACGGAATGCCCAGCACCGCCTCGGAACCGAACCAGGTGGCAAACACCATCGCCGCCACGATGTGGAACGGCATGCTGCGGCCGCCGGCGGCGAAATCCTTCGCGTTGTGCACGCGGGTTGAGGCATAGAGGCCGATACCGACAGTAACGGCCAGATACAGAACGACGAACCAGACGAGCATTACTTCCGTCTCCTTAATCCTTGGTAGTGTTGTCAGAATGATGATCCCGCCCTGCGCAGCGCGTGCGGCACCGGCCCGGACCTCACCTTTGTTGTGCTGGCATTATAGCCAGCACACCCCGTAAATGAGCAATTTTTTAAACACTTCGCCACGACAAAAAACAAAACCCCGACACCATCTCGGTATCGGGGTTTTGTGTCTCGCCGGCGGTACCTGCCAGAAAAATCCAGTTACTTCATTGAGTTATAGCTAGATAGTGCCACACAAAAGCAGGCATGGCGCCAGCACCATACACGGCACTGGCTGTGGCCTATTGTGCCTCAATCATGCGTTTTACTGTCGTCAATTATGTTAAACAATGACAAGGTCAAATTGCGAGCCTGCTTAATGTCGCCTGCGTCGCCGCCACGCTGAAACGCTGCGTCCGGCCATCGAGCAGCACCTCGCCGCAGGCCAGCTGCGGATCGTGGGTGAAGAACAGGCGACCGCCGGCTGCGGCCAACCTTTGCAGCAGCGCACGCTTCTCGTCGATCAGCAGCTCCGGGAAACGGTCGTAGCCCATGGTGATCGGCACGTGCACCCACGCCGCGCCGGGAATCAGGTCGGCGGCAAACAGCAGCGGCCCGCCCGGCATCGGGATTTCCGCCAGCAGCATGCCGGGGGTGTGGCCGTTGGAGACATGGAAGCGCCAGTCCGGCGGCAGGCAGGCCGGCGTCGCGTCATCGACCAGCACCAGCCGGCCGCTGGCCTCCAACAGTGCGATCAGCTCCGGCACGAACGAGGCCTTGTCGCGCGGATGCGGATTCAGCGCCCGCTGCCACGCCTCGCGCCCGACCACGAACTGCGCGTTGGGGAACAGCAGCCGCGCCGGGCCGCCGTCCCACGCCGCCAGCAGGCCGCCGGCGTGGTCGAAGTGCAGGTGCGACAGCACCACCACGTCGATGTCGGCATCGCTTAACCCCTGCGCCGCCAGCGCGTCCAGCAGCACGTGCTCCGCCTCCACCACGCCGTAGCGCTCGCGCAGCTTCGGTGCGAAAAAGGCGCCGATACCGGTTTCCAGCAGGATGCGGCGGCCATCGCCCTCCTCCACCAGCAGGCAGCGGCAGGCCAGCGGCACGCGGTTGGCCGCATCCGGCGCCAGCCAGCCGGCCCACACCGCGCGCGGCGCGTTGCCGAACATCGCGCCGCCGTCGAGTTGTTGTGAATTGCCGAGCAGGGAAGTCAGTGTACGCATCGCGGCAGGCTCCTGAAGTGTAGGGTCGGTGGCAAAAACGCATTATCGAGCAAGTGCTTGGTTTTGTCATGCCGCCGGCCATTAGCCGGCGACGCAAGCGATGGCATAGAATCGCCTGTCTACTTTCCGCCACGCCATCGCCACCATGCGCAAAATCGTGATCGCCCCGGACTCATTCAAGGAAAGCCTATCGGCGCGCGAAGTCGCCACCATCATCGCCCGCGGCCTGGCGCCACGGCTGCCGCACACCGAGCTGCTGCGGCTGCCGGTCGCCGACGGCGGCGAAGGCACGCTGGACGCGCTGCTCGACGCCACCGGCGGCCAGCGCATCCGCCAGCGCGTCACCGGCCCGCAGGGTACGCCCTTGTTCGCCAACTGGGGCCTGCTCGGCGACGGCCGCGGCGCCATCATCGAGATGGCCAGCGCCAGCGGCCTGGAACACGTGCCGCGCGACGAGCGCAACCCGCTCACCAGCACCAGCTACGGCACCGGCGAGCTGATCCGCAGCGCGCTGGATCACGGTGCGCGCCACATCATCCTGGCGCTGGGCGGCTCCGCCACCAACGACGGCGGCGCCGGCATGCTCGCCGCGCTCGGCGTGCGCTGGCTGGATGACTGCGGCCAACCTTTAGCGCCCGGCGGCGCCGCGCTGGCACAGCTGGCCCACATCGACAGCAGCGCGCTGGACCCGCGGCTGGCCGAGTGCCGCTTCGACATCGCCTGCGACGTCGACAATCCGCTGTGCGGCCCGCACGGCGCCTCCGCCATCTTCGGCCCGCAAAAAGGCGCCGATGCCGCGATGGTGGTGCAGCTGGAGCAGGCACTGGCGCACTACGGCCGGCTGCTGGAACGACACACTGGCCAGGTCATCGCCACGGTGCCCGGCGCCGGTGCCGCCGGCGGCATGGGCGCGGCGGCGCTGGCGTTCTTCCCCTGCCAGCTGCGCCGCGGCATCGACATCGTGCTCGACTGCGTCGGGCTGGACGCGGCGCTGGCCGGCGCCGACCTGGTCATCACCGGCGAAGGCCGCCTCGACGGCCAGACGATCTTCGGCAAGACCCCGATCGGCGTCGCGCGCCGCGCCAAGCAGCACGGCCTGCCGGTGATCGCCATCGGCGGCAGCCTCGGCGACGGCGTCGAGGCGGTGCACCAGCACGGCATCGACGCGGTGTTCGCCTGCGTCGACCGCATCACCACACTGGAGCAGGCGCTGGATGACGCCGCGGCCAACCTTGAGCGCTGCGCGCGCAATATCGGCGCGCTGTTGGCTCTTGGCAGCAAGTCATGAACACACACCATAGCGGCGGCAAGAGTCGTTCTGGCACTACGGGTAGCTGGCGGGCTCCACGCAGTTACCTGCTTCTATTTTCTCTTCGGCGAAAAGCACGCTTCCAAAAGATTTTATACAAAACTTGTTTTGTGCTACCTTTCAGTAACTCGCCTGGAGCGGCTGAGTAAATACCGCAATCAAAGAGGGCGCGACAGTTATGTCACGCCCTCTTTTTCGTCTATTGCCCGGAAAATATCGGCACCATGCACAACCTGCAGCGCACACGCAAAAGCCTTGTCCGGCTGGTTCACTGGCGCATCTGGCAAGGCCGCTTACTGGTCTGGCTGGCGGCAGCCCTTGCCGCACTGATGATCGTGATGTTCGCCCATATGGTCGATCTCGCCATCGACGGCTTCAACCACCTGCGCCAGTTGGCACCATGGTCGCCGCTGCTGCTGACCAGTGGCGGCGGCATGCTGATCGCCTGGCTGACGCAGCGTTACTTCAAGGGTGCACAAGGTAGCGGCATCCCGCAGGTCATCGCCGCGCTGCAAATGCCGGATGATGCGCCGGGCAAGCGCTTCCTGGTGTCGTGGCGCATCGCCGCTGGCAAGATCGTGCTGGGTACGGCGGCGCTGGGTTGCGGTTTTTCCAGTGGTCGCGAAGGACCATCGGTCCAGATCGGTGCCAGCCTGATGTATGCGGTGCGCCATGTGTTGCCACGCCGCTTTCCGGTGCAACCACACCACCTGATCCTGGCCGGCGGTGCCGCCGGCATCGCCGCAGCCTTCAATACCCCGCTGGCGGGTATCGTGTTTGCCATCGAAGAGCTGGAGCGCAAGTTCGAAGAGCGCACCAACGGCGTGCTGCTGACCGCCATCATTCTGGCCGGTGTGATCTCGATCTCGCTGCAGGGCAACTATACCTATTTCGGTCGCCTCGCCGTGACGGCGATTGACAGCCGCCTGGCCTTGCCCATCCTGCTGAGTGGCCTGATCGCCGGCATCTGCGGCGGCGTGTTTTCCCGCCTGATGGTATTGGGTGCCAAACCATGGCCAGGCAAGCTGGGCTGGCTGAAAAGCCGACGACCGGTGCTGTTTGCCGGGCTGTGCGGTTTGCTGGTCGCCGTGCTGGGCCTGCTCTCTGCCGGTGCGACCCACGGCAGTGGCTACCTGCCGACACAGCAAGCGCTCAGCGGCAGTGCCCCACTGCCCTTTCTGTATGCCTTTGAAAAAATGGCCGCCACCCTGCTCTCCTACTTTGCCGGCATTCCGGGCGGCATCTTTGCTCCCAGCCTGGCGGTAGGGGCCGGCCTCGGACAGGATCTGGCCAGCCTGAATCTGGTCGACATCAATGCCGCCGCCTGGATCGCGCTGTGCATGGCCGCCTTTCTGGCCGCCGTCACCCAGGCACCGATCACCTCGTTCGTGATCGTAATGGAAATGATCGACGGCCACGCCATGGTCATCAGCCTGATCGCCGCCGCCTTCCTCGCCAGCCTGGTCTCGCGCACCATCAGCCCGCCGCTGTACCACACCCTGGCGCAAGGATTTATTACCCGCGACCAGACAACGGCAACAAGCCCGGCCAGACACTAGGGCCTGTTAACGCTTATTTTATCGCGGCGGCCGGCTTTGCCCGGATGCAGCGCGCGAAAAACGGCCCGCCGCAGGGTTATTCCCTGCCAGGGACGTTTGACAAAGCGATGCGCCGGGCAAAACCGGCCCCAAAGGGCAGACCAGATAAGCCGTCAACTGCGGCGTTGTCGGGTTTGCACTTGGAATCACCAAGCGCGGCACCCTCCGCCTTGCATTTGAAGCCTTCTCTGGTCTGCGCCACGATTAAATAAGTGTTAACAGGCCCTAAGTCGTCATGACGCAGACCGTGCAGCGGATAGCCATCATTGGCCGTACCCGATAACAAAACAGCCCGCCAATGGCGGGCTGTTTCGCGTGCTGCAGGCCGGTCAAGCTTACTTGATCAGCTTTTCCACCTTGTCGGCACGGTCGCCAGGAGCCGGGTGGCTGGCCAGCACGCTGCCTTCGTTGCCGAACAGCGCGGCCAGCTTGCGCAGTGCCGCCGGCGCACCTTGCAGGTTGTAGTTGTGGCGCTTCAGGAATTCCACCGCGTAGGCATCGGCGTCGCTTTCCTGCGATTGCGAGAACTGCGCGTGCACGATCTGCTCGGCGAAGTCGCCCAGTTCCGATTCCGACAGCGAGGCGGCAATGTTGTTGCCGCTACCGGCCGCCGCCTTGCGTGCCGCGGACGCGGCATAGGCCACCTGGATCGCCTTCTTGGTGTGGCCCAGCTTCACGTGGCCGATTTCATGACCGATCACGTAGCGCACTTCGTCGTCGGTCATCTTGTCCAGCAGGCCGCTGTACACGCGCACGGTGCCGTCGGCCATCGCGAAGGCGTTCACTTCCTTGCTCTGGTACACCTTGAAGTTCAGCTGCAGGCCGTCTTCATTGCTGGCCTCGGCGGCCATCGCCTTCACCTCGCCATCGCTGAGGGTGGCGGACTTCACCAGATCGGTACCGGCGCTGAGCACGGAGTTGAGGTTGAACGCCTGCGCCGGAGCGGCCAGACACGCCGCGAGGGCGGCAACGAAAGCGAGCTGTTTCATGTGCGGAATCATCGTGGGTAGCAAAGCGCGGCATTCTATTGGAATAAACAACTCATGTCCATGGCATTATGCAGCCAGGATCACCACCGCCCAGCAGCACCGGGCGCAGCGTAAAACAGGGTTGGCCGCAAACCGTCCCCCGGCTTGCGGCCAACCCTTGCCCTCTCCTGCGCAGCGGCGCATGCCGCCGCCGGTACTTACTGCGGCACGCCGTCCTGGCCGTAGCGCGGTGAGCGCGGGCCATACAGCACGCCGTTGGGGTGCGCGCTCAGCAGGCGCTGGCTGGCGATGCCGGCGTAAACGTGACCCTTCTCGGTCAGCGAGTTGGCGATCTGGTTGATCACCGCCGACACCAGCATGCCGACCAGGCCGCCACTGTTGTTTTGCTGCTCGGCACTGGACGCGCTGGCGCGGCCATCCCACAGCAACTGCCCCGTTTTCAGGTCCACCAGCTTGGCCTCGGCCACCACCGTGACGTCGCTGCTGAGCACGGTATAGGTCACGCCGTAACGCTTGACGTCGACATACAGCGCGGCATCGGCGCCGAAGATCTCGTGCAGCTTGGCCGGCGGCACCGCCTGCATGTCGCCGGGAGCCGTCAGGCCATTCTGGCGGAAGGTTTCATCCACTACCGCCACCGGAAACACGTAGTAACCGGCTTCGGCCAGCGGCGTACTCATCTGCGCCAGCATGCTGTAGGTGGCCTTCACGTCCGGCGAGCTGTTGAGCGGCGGCAGGATCAGCACCGACTTGGGGCGGCTTTGCTTGTAGGCGGTGTAGTCATAAGGCTTCTGGGTAGCGCAGCCGCTGGCCAGTAGCACCACGCCCACCGCGGAAAGCAGGCCTTTCATCCATGAAAAACGCATTGCGATCCCTTACTTTTTGAATTTGCGCAGCAGGAAGTCCATAAAGGACGACGATTCCGGGAACAGCGCTTTTTCGGTCTCGAACTGCTGTTTCACCTGGTCCTCCTTCCCCGCCTTGCTATACAGCAGGCCAAGATGGGCGTGGTAGCCAGGCGGCAACGCCTCCCCCTTGGCTCGTGCCTTCTGGATATTCTCTTCCAGCGCGGCAATCTGCTCCTGCTCGCCGGCGCCATCGCCCTTGAAGTATTCGTAAACCTGCGGCTGGTAAGGCCCCCAGTGGTACAGCGGCTTGGGCTGGTTGGCACATCCGCTCATGACCGCCGCCAGCAGCAAACCGGCGCCGATGCTCATGCCTCGCGATAACATCATCATTGTGTTTACCTGACAGGGTTAGGGTGCCGGTTGCCATGCACCGGAGTGGATGCCGGCGACCAGATTGTTCACCGCTTCCCGCACCGCCAGATCCAGCACCTTGCCGTTCAGGGTGGAGTCGTAGCTGGCGGTACCGCCAAAACCGATGATCTCGCGATTGGACAGGCTGTACTCACCGGCCCCCTGTGCCGAGTACACCACTTCGGAAGTCTGCACCCTGACGATGTTCAGGTTGACCTTGGCGTAGGCGATCTGCTGCTTGCCGCGCCCGAGGATGCCGAACAGCTGGTGGTCGCCCACTTCCTTGCGCCCGAACTCGGTGACATCGCCGGTGACCACGAAATCGGCACCCTTGATGGCCTGCGCCTGTTTCTTGAAGCCCGCTTCCTGGCCGATCTCGGTCATATTGTCGCGATCCAGCACATTGAAACGGCCGGTCTGCTGCAAATGGGTAATCAGGATGGTCTTGGCCTGGCCGCCCAGACGGTCAACACCGTCGGAGAAAATGCCACGCATATAACTGGAGCGGTTATCGAACTTGCCGACCGAAATCAGGCTGCGCTGCCCCTGGTAAGTCGTGCCGGCGGTGGCGACCTTGGCCACCTCCAGACTGCGCGAACTCTCGGTGGCACAACCCGTTGTCGCCGCCAGCAGCGCCAGCAGGGAAAGGGAAAGTAACGGTTTCTTCATCGGATGCTCCGGCCTCAACATGATCGCCTCGTCACCGCCGGCGCACGGCCCATGGTGACTGCACCACGCGATGATGAGTATTCAATTAAATTTATAAATATAGCCATATATCATCACACGATCCAATGACCTTCTCCAAGCAAAAAATGACGATAGGGCAGTTTGCCCGATCTGGCCCGCGGTCATTATCGGCCACCTTGGCCGCAAAAAACCCCGGTCACCGGTACCGGGGTGCTCAGCATCAGGTTTCCGCCTCCAGCCTTCTCCGTGTCTGCAGGATCGCCGGCGCCCACTGCTCGCCGGGGCGTTTCTTGCGCGTGGCCAGCGTCAGGCCGGACGGCGCGAAGATGTTGATGTTGTGGGTATTGGGCGTGGTGATCAGGTACTGCGCCTCGGTGGCCTTGAGGAAGCCGGCGACGCGGTCGATGTTGAAGATGTCCAGATGCGCGAACGGCTCGTCGATGAACACGAAGCCGGACGGGTTGGCCTCATCCATCATCAGCCCGATCAGCAGGATCAGCGATTTCATCACCTGCTGGCCGCCGGATGCCTCGCCATCGTTCATGCCCATCATGCCCTTCTGGTCGAAGTTGAATTTCAGCGTGAGGCCGGCCTGCGCCAGCGCGGTGTCGTCGTTGGACAGTAGCGGCAGCTCGACCTCGACGCCGATGCCGGCCAGCTCGCCCAGGCGCTTGATGTTGCTGCCGTAGGCGCGCACCGTGGCGCGCAGCTTGCCAAGGTAAGCCTCGCGCGCGTCGGTAGTCAGGCCGGCGGCGCGTTCCACCTCGGCCTGGCGGCGCTGGCATTCGCGCGCCAGCGCGCTCAGGTCTTCCTGCAGCTTGTCCTTCAGCTGCAATACCGCGTCGTCGCACTCCCAGTCGCCGGCGGCCAGTTTTTCTTCCAGATAGTGG
>Ga0209211_10010912_pt1 | contig 11748 bp, 12 predicted proteins | sample RifGroA2_FD_183992 | JGI IMG/M metagenome (GOLD analysis project Ga0209211, IMG submission 183992) | Groundwater microbial communities from Rifle, Colorado, USA - Groundwater A2 (SPAdes) (version 2) | ecosystem: Environmental > Aquatic > Deep subsurface > Groundwater | place: Rifle, Colorado... | reverse complement strand
TAAAGAGATTGATGACATTTCCATTTCCATTGACGGCATTGACCCATTTTGAGAATTTTGGAGCTGTTAATGGCCACTCTGGCCAGCTTCTCTCTGAAAAGCGGAATGCGACATCATCGCTTAATCTGTAATTTTTCACCATAAGCTTCATGTTTTTCGTTCCTTTTGGATTATAAATGAAATTTGGGCTCCTCCAGCCGAGGATATGGTCTGCGCCTTCTGCAAGCACCCCTTTATAACCCATCTTTTCAACAAAATTTGCCATTTCATTGTTGTAAATCAATTCTGTATTCCGGAACACTTTTGGCTTCTGGCCAAACAAATCCCTTATTTTCTTGTTGTGAAGCATGACTTGCTCTTTGAACTCCTCTTTTGAATAAAGATAGGAAAGAGAATGATGATAGGTCTCATCAAGCATCTCCACACATCCTGTATCAGCAAGCTTCTGAAAACTCTCAAGAGCTTTAGGCTCATATCTCTCAAGCTGCTCCAGGACTATTCCTGACAAACTATAAGCAGCCTTGAATTTGCCGTTTGATTTGCTGATGAGCTCCAAAATGGTATTGTTTGCCGGAATGTAGCACTTCTTTGCAACTTTTCTGATAATTGCCTCATTTTTTGCATTGTCAAAATAATTATTGTGGTGCCCAATCTCAAAGACAGAGTAATGCCTTAGCCTGAATGGCTGGTGCACCTGAAAATAAAAACACACGCTTACCATTTTATCTCCTTAATACCTCATTATAAATATCGATGCACTTCTGCGCAGGAATGTCCCAGTTGAATTTTCTGACTTCGCTGTCTGCGTTTTCTTCAAGGGATTCCCTTAACTGGGAATACCTCAAGACGGATATTATTTTGTTGCTTATTTCATTTACATCCCAGAAATCAACTTTAAGGCAATGGCTTATTACCTCTGAAACTCCACTTTGCTTTGAAACAATTACAGGAGTGCCGTTCTTCATTGATTCTAATGCGCTAATTCCAAATGGATCGGACACAGAGGGCATGACATAAACATCAGCCATCTTGAAGGCTTTCTCAACCTCAACCTGGTTAAGGAATCCTGCAAACAGGACCTTGCTCGAGATGCCCATTTCAGCTGCCTTTTCTATTGCAAACCTTTCCATGTCTCCTGTCCCTGCAATGATAAATTTCACATTTTTCTCATGCTCAAGGACTTTTTTGGCTGCATAAATGAAATAATCCGGCCCTTTCTGCAAGGTCATTCTTCCAAGAAACAGCACTATTTTGTCATTATCTTTGATTCTTGAATGGTAATTTTTTGCAAATTCCTGGAAATCCACGGCATTATGGACAACGCTCACTTTCTCTGAAGGAATTCCATAGTGGTGCACAATCTTGTCTTTTAGCTGCTGGCTTACAGCAATAACTTTGTCTGCTGCATGCATTCCGCTCCTTTCAATATCATAAACATACTGGTGGACTCCATTGTTTCCAGACCTGTCAAATTCAGTTGAATGGACATGGACAACAAGCGGCTTGTTTTTCATGTTTTTTGCCTTGATCCCTGCGCCATAGGTCATCCAGTCATGGCAATGAATCACATCAAATTCCTCTTCCATCGCAATTCTTTCAGCTTCTAAATTGTACCTGCTGACTTCATCGAATAAAGTTGCGCCATAGATTGTAGCCTTGTATTTGTTCCTGGAAACTGAAGAAGAATATTGTTGTGATGTCATATACGGCTTTAATGAAGAGGCAATCCTCTTGATTTTTATTCCTGTTGCAGGAATAAGCTTAAGGAATTCATGGTCAGAAGTATCTGCAGAATAAGGCAAAACAAATGTTATGGATGTTCCTTTTTTGCTCATGCTTTTGGTCAAGCCATAGCATGCTGTTCCTAAGCCGCCACTGCTCAACGGCGGAAACTCCCATCCAAACATGAGTACTTTCATTTTATTCATTCTCTCTAAAATTGATTATCTTATTGTCCTGAATCCTAATCAGGCTTCCATTCTGGCGCAGATAATCTTTTCCAAATGCTGTCAGCTCATAAACACGAACATAAGAAGAACTAAAAACTTCTTTAACAAGAGACTTTCCCGTCAAATGCGTCAAGTGGCTTTCAACTGTTTTCCAGTTTATTGATGTATTTATTGAAATCTGGTTGATGGTCTTCTGCCCGGAAGCAAGTGATAACAAAATCAGATCTCTTATTTCAGTAAAAGTCCTCTTAGAATATATATCCACCTTCTTTTCCACCTTTTTAACCTTATGTTATGCCTATCGTAGTATAAACCTTTAAGCTGTTTAGTAGGAGCTTCTTTATATAGTTTTGTTTTTTTGATTTTTAGAATTAATGACTGCGCAGTTGTATCAAACATTTATAAATAAAATGACTTCTTAAATTGCCAATGGAGAAGAAAGCTGACATCTTGTTTGAGGTATCGTGGGAGGTCTGCAATAAAGTTGGGGGGATTTACACAGTAATAAGGTCAAAGGCTTCAAGAATTGTTGAAAAATATAAGTCAGGATATATTGCAGTTGGCCCTTATTTCCCAAACCAGATTGTAGGCCAGTTCCAGGAAGAGCTGCCAGACAAACATGTAAAGGAAACTTTTGAAGAGCTGAAACATGAAGGAATAATATGCCATTATGGAAAATGGATGATTGAGGGAAACCCCAATGTTATCTTGGTTGATTTTGTCAGCTACAAAAGCAAAATCAATGATATCAAAAAGGAACTTTGGGATGAATATAAAATTGATTCCCTAAGGGCAGGATATGATTACGATGAACCTATTACATGGGCGTTTGCTGCAGGAATACTTCTCCAGAAGCTCTCTTCAAAGCTTTTAGGGCAAAAAATTGTTGCCCAATTCCATGAATGGCTTGCTGGCGCAGGGCTTCTTTACCTTAAAAAGAGCAATGCCAAGATTGCAACTGTTTTCACGACGCATGCTACAATACTTGGAAGGACACTTGCAAGCTCTGGGGTTGACCTTTACAATGTCTGGGATAAGATACATCCAGAGCAGGAAGCTTACAAGTATGGTGTTGAGGCAAAATACCTTATTGAGAAAAATTCTGCTGCTTATGCCGATATGTTCACAACAGTAAGCGAGATAACTGGAATGGAAGCACAATACCTGCTGAAGAAAAAGCCGGACATGATTCTTCCGAATGGGCTGGACATCAGCAAGTTTCCAACTTTTGAGGAAATTGCGATAAAGCACAAGCTTCAAAGAGACAAAATAAGGGAATTCATGCTCTACTATTTTTTCCCTTATTACACATTTGACCCAAAAGAAACCTTGATTTATTTTACTGCCGGAAGGTATGAGTTCCACGACAAGGGCATTGACATCTACATAAAATCCCTTGGGGAATTGAATGAAAGATTAAAAAAGACAAACTCGCAGAAGACCATAATTGCCTTTATATTGGTTCCTGCAAATTACAGGAATGTAAAAGTTGAGATCATTGAGAACAAAACAAATTATCAGGACATCAAGGATGCTCTTGAGGAAGTAAAGGAAGACGTCATAAAAAATATCATCTACTCTTTTGTTTCCAGCAGGAAGAGCCAAATGGAGTCATTGTTTGAGCAGGAGCTTATTGATGAAATGAAAAGGAAAGTTGCAAGGTTTGTGAAAAGAGGAGCTCCTCCATTGTCAACTCATGACCTTTACGATGAGAATGACATAATAATGAGAACCTTAAGAGAATGTGGCCTTCTTAATAGGGAAGAAGACAGGGTGAAAATTATCAACTATCCCATCTACATGAGCGGCGCTGACGGTTTGCTTAACCTTACACATTATGAGGCAATGCAAGGTTCCCATCTTGGAGTGTTTCCCAGCTATTATGAGCCATGGGGATACACTCCTCTTGAGGCAGGAGCCCTTGGAGTAGTTTCTGTTACGACTGATCTTGCAGGATTTGGAAGGTACATATGCAAGGAGTGCACACAAGGAGACGACGCCGGAATATATGTGCTCAAAAGGCTGAACAAGAAAGATGACGAAGTTATTAAACAGCTCTCTGACGTTATGTTCGATTTTGCCAATTTATCACGCGAAGTCAGGGTCCTGAATAAAATGCAGGCGCGAAAAGTCGCTTCGCAGGCAGACTGGAAGCTTTTTGTCAACTATTATTTTGAGTGCCATAACCGGGCTGTTGACAAGGTGTATTAGATGAAACTGACACACATACTTGGCGCTACTAAGATTTCCAGGCAAACAAAGGAAAACACCGGATTTTTGCTCGCAAACAAGAAAGGAAGCTTCTGCAATTTTTACGAAAAGCCAAATTCAAGGCACAACGGCATTTTTTTCAAGGGTGATGATGATTCAAGGGTTTTCCGCACAGTTGAGTCAATTCAACTGCTGGACAAAGCAGCTGATGAGGTCATTAACAATTTTTTTTTTGTTGAAAAGCTCCACGGAAAAATCAAGGAATCATTTTTGATGCCGTCTTCTCTTAATTCCTTTGCCTACGAGCTTAACAAAGAAAGCGAAATTGACATTGTTTTTGACTGCAAGGAAATATTTGACAACAGGAATTGGGGAAGATATTATGACATAGTCCGGGAGAAAAACATCGCGCTTGTGAAGTTCACAAAAAGAACTGACAAAAGAGAGGACTCCTCCAATGGATATGAGGAATACAGCTTTTACATTGCAATAAGAAGCGATTCAGATTTCCTCAGGAGAAATGACGAATGGATTGAAAGAAGCTATGATTATGACCTGCAAAGAAATTCCCCGCCTTTCAGCAGGCATGTATACAATGCATTGAGGATGCGCGGAAAGAAATTTGTGCTCACATTTTCAAAAAACAGCAGTGAAGCAAGAAAGGAATGCAACAAGGTATTCCTTGACCTTGAAAAAATAAAAAAGAACGAGAAAAAGAACTTCGATGCATTCATGAAAAATGCCTCTTTGCAGACCGTATTGAAAAGCAAAAAAGTGTCAAATGAAATAAAGATTGCATTTGCAAACGCTGCATATTCTATTGAGAAATTAAAATCAGGAAACTTATTTTTGGCAGGGTTGCCATGGTTTTTGCAGCCCTGGTCAAGGGACACCTTGATTTCATCAAAAGCCATCTCGATGACAGACCCTTCCATTTCCAAAAACATTATCACGAATTTGCTCAACCAAATAGATGATTCCGGAAGATTAAAGAATTTTGACAGCTCAGATTCAAAAAGTGCGGACTCTCATGGATGGCTTTTCTTGAGGAGCCAGTTATTGTTGCAATATTCAAGCCCTAAAGAAAAGCACGAGGTGGCTTTTGAAATAGAAAGCGCGATTGAAAAATGCCTGAAGGGGATTATCCATAATTTTACAAAAGACGATTTTGAATTCAATAACGCAAACGAAACATGGATGGATACTAGCTATGGAAACGACGACCGGGCAGGCTTAAGGATTGAAATCCAGGCTTTGAGATTGAATATTTACAAGTTGATGCACGAACTTTCGCAAAATCCAAAATACAAGATAATGGAAAATGTGCTGAAATCAAAAGTTATCCAGAATTTCTGGAATGGTTCAATATTGGCAGATGGAATTGGTGATTTCGCGATAAGGCCTAACATATTTATTGCAGCATATGCTTATCCTGAACTATTGGAAAATGAGGAATGGAAAGCGTGCTTTGAGAATTCTCTTGCATCTCTGTGGCTGAACTGGGGAGGGCTGTCAACAATTGACAAGAAAAATCCACTGTACACAGATTCATATTCAGGAGAAGACAATAAAAGCTACCACAGGGGAGATTCCTGGTTTTGGCTCAATAATCTTGCTGCAACAGTGCTGCAAAGAACTGACAAGAAGAAATTTGAAGGATTTGTCAGGAAGATAGCTTCAGCGAGCACAGAAGAGATTTTATGGAAGAACTGCATAGGATGCCATGCAGAATTGAGCTCTGCAAAAGAACTGTCTTCCCATGGCTGCTTCAACCAGCTTTGGAGCAATGCGATGTTTGTGGAGATGGTTGAAGAGGTTTTTAATTAGAGGCACGTTTTAAATCTGGTTTGTATTTCATTATTAATCTGTCTATCGGGCCTTGATGGGTAAAATATGTGCCTGTTTGCTGCATTTTTTCATATCCCAGGGGGTGCTTCGGAGTCTCTACCCAATTATCTATTCCCAATGCAGTTGTTGCAATACCAACAAAAGCGTATGTGCCATCATTTAATAGTACAAAAACCGGAGAGCCACTGTCACCCTTGTAAGCCATCAAAGAACTGAAATTTTCGTTCTTTGGATCAACTTTCCTATCAGTTGAAGCCACTTTTATGGTTGAAGGATTATTAAACAAAATTCTTCCTTGATTTTCAAATAACAGAGAATTTTCCGGGAGTACAAATTTTCCAAGATAAAGTTTCTTTCGATTATCATAAAAATTTATTCCCTGCAAATCCTTTTCGTATTTTTTCCTAAGAGATCTTCCAGAAAGCCTTTTGAATAATAAAACTTGGTCATTGATTTCTAGGTCCCTTGAATAAAGTGTGACCAATGCCTTCCCTTGCTTTGATTGTATATCAGATTGCAGCAGCGCAATGTCAGTTATAGGATCGTAATCCAAAACATGAAAGCCTGCACCTCCAATAAAAGACCTGCGGGCCTGAGGTTTCAATTGCATTTTCTGCTGATTTTCTTTCACCACATGATAAGCAGTCCAAAAATAACCATCCCCAATATGTATTGCCCTTCCCAGAGTCCCTTCCTGGTCATTTATGTCGTACAATACGGATTCAACAACCGATTTATCAATACCTGATGAATCATAACTCAAAAAATCTGAGAATAGCCTAGATTCAAGGGATCCATCTTTGCCTTGTGTATTTTTACCTATTCCTCTTAAAATTATTGGGGTAGAAAGTGCACCCAATCCTACTAGCGCAGTGTTAATCAAAAAATTTCTTCTTGCAGTTGGGGTACATTTTGCCATGTTACAAAAATACATCAGTTAAAGCTGTGATTTTCATCCCCTCAAACTAGCAACATACAGCGCCTGCGACCATGCCAAAGGACAGTTCTCATTATGGCCTGAGCCGTCTGCAAAATAAAGCTCAGGAAGCTCATGGTTTTCATTCATGGCAGAAATCGTTTTCCTGATATAATGATTGTATTTTTTCCTATTTTTTAGTTTCCTATAAATAATTGCAAGCCATGGTAATCCCATTGTCCATTGTGCTTCCCCATTTTTATTGTAGTACTGGTCATTGATGTACCTTATTACTCCTTTGTCCTTTACAAGCTTGCTTTCAATGTTTTTTAGGATATGGTTTCTCTGTTTCTTTGTGACGATATTATAAGGATAAATCAAGGATAACAATGCAAGGTCAACTTCTTTTGTTGCAGATTCATTCGGAAGTAATTTATCAAGGGATTTTTTGCCCTTTGCAATCAGTGATTTCTTGACATGGGCAATTTTGCTGATTTTTTGCAGTCCTGCAACGCATGCTCCGACAGAAGATGCATGAATCTCCTCATTTTCTTCCCACATTCCATTATCCTTGTCGTGCCAGTATTCAACACTTTCAAGGTAATTTACAAGCTTCTGCAGAATCCTCTTATCATTCTGATTTCTTAAAATCTTTATTCCTTTCTCTTCTAAGTCTCCAATCTTAAACAATAAAGCGCCTATTGCATCATTTTGCTTGTTGCCCCATTGCTCCCAGATTTCATTCATTGTAATTGGATCATAACGTGCGTGAATATACTGGAAGTGGTGCTTCGGTTTTTCCTTGATTGCCTGGTTAATTTTGGTTTCATGCTTCAACAGGACATCCAAAAGTGCCCAGAAAGTTCTTTTCAATGCTGTTCTCTTTTCAGCTGCTTCTAGCCCAATGGCCGTATAAACATTATCTCTAATCCAGGCTAAATTATATCCTGTCTTGACATTTGTAGCTGAAGCTGCAAATAAGCCTGACGGATACTGCAAGTCCTCAATTATCTTGATTGATTTCTTTAGCATTTTAAGTACAACATTGCTGTTGCTTCACCCCATAAACCCATTATTTTCGCCCTTTATAAATGTTTCGTTACTAGGCAGTAGTAAGTATGAAAATAACTCATTAATGCGCAGGTTTTGCTGCAGTATAGGGATTCATCCCATACCTATTTGGCCTAAAATAGCTCACAAATTTCTTGTATCCTTCTCCAATTTTCTTCGCAGCTGGACCTAGGGCCATACGATAGGCAACTTCAAGCCCTGCAAAGATAGGTATAAGGTAAGGTGTCATTGTCGGGACTCCAACTGAGAGTGCAAAAGTAGCTGCATCTATCAATCCGATGTATTTGAGCGACTTTTTGGTTCCTTCCCAGTAATTGTCCTTGAAATATTGGCCCATTCCCTTAAAAGTCCTTTTCTTGACTAGATGGTCCAAACCATAATAAACAGCATTCAAGAGCGGAATTGCCGGCAAAGTTAATGCTCCAACTGTTAAAGCTTGGCCTAGGCTGTCGGTTATTCCTAAAGCTTCAGGCGCATGCTCAATAGCCTTCACTGTTGCATATAAAGCCGGTGTATAGCCAAGCCCTATAATTGACTCTTCTGCCATGTTTTTCATGGTAGTTCCTTTTTTTGTGATTGTGTCTTCCAGGCCTCTTCCAAGAGGGAAAGCAAGAGTAGGAAATGCCCCATCAAGAAGGCCAAAAGCCTTGTAGGCAGCATAAGTTGCGCCTGCCATTACACTTCCATACCCTAATTTGGCCAGAAATCCCTCTTTTCTCCCATTTACCCTATTTTCAAGAGAATTAGCTGCCATTTTCAGCCTCAAGCAGCTTTTTGACTGCGAATTCGATGAAATGGCTTCTATTTCGGAATTTGCCTCGAGCTACAGCTGGAAATATCTTCAGAATAACTTCTTCGTCCAGAGTAATGCTGAGCTTGTGCTTCATTTTGAATTGTTATCACCAAGAAGTAGTATTTCATACTACTAGTATATAAAGCTTTCGATTTGTTACTACTGGAGGATGATTAAATTAGGAAGGTTTAAAACTCCACTAAGAATCAGGATATTAGATGGGAATCGAAAAATATGTAGGCACTGTAAAACAGACGAGAGATGGAATCTCGATTTTTGTGTCAGGAACTCTGCTAAAACAGACTTTTGGCGAGGCTCAATTTTCAAAATATCTTTATGTTGTGAAACTTAAAACTGATGATTATAAAGTCATGGAGCAATTACTAGAAGCAATTCAAGCATTGGAAAGAAAAGACAGAGATCCTGGCTACAATCTTTGGGAAACTGCCAAAATGATGCAAGAGAAATTTGGATATGTAAGAATAAATGGCCCGGAAGGGTATGATGGCATTTTCCTAAGAACTCCGCATAATAGATTGGATAAATTCAAGGACCTCCAAGGTGTAACTGAGACTTTGGAAGTTAAAGCCAAATAAATTCACTTTAATTTATAATACAATCTCTTATTGTTCTTCCCCCTATTTTCAAACTGCAGGAACTCAATTTCACCGATTTCAGAAGTATTGTTCACTTGAGTCCCTCCATCAGCCTGTATGTCAACCCCGGGTATTTCAACAATTCTTAGCTCGTGGATATTCGGAGGCATTACCCCTGCCAATTTGACCATGCCATCTATTTTAAGGGCTTCTTCCCTCTTCATTGTGTATATTTTGACTCCAATTTCCTTCCTGATAATCTCATTTGACAAGCTGATGTATTCCTGCATTTTTTCCCTTGTCAATGTTTCGCTTGAGAAGTCAATCCTTGTCTTTTCTTCTCCGATTTGGTTTCCCGTGCAAAGGGCTTTTTCTTTTAGGTAAAAAACAGCGTCAATTATATGTGCAGCAGTGTGCATCCTCATCAGCTTGTACCTTCTGTCCCAGTTGATTTTTCCAAGAACTTTGTCCCCAATTTTTAATCCGGGCTTTGAGACTTCGTGGCTGATTTTTCCTTCAAATTTTCCTGCAAATACAACAGGATACTCTTCATTATTGCAGATTAAGGTCCCAGTGTCAGCTGGCTGTCCCCCTCCATTGGGATAGAATGCTGTTTTGTCAAGGACAACATATTTATCATCTTTTACGCTAACGACTTCTGCCTCAAATTCTTTCAGATAAGAATCGTTCATGTAAAGCGCTTCTTTCATTTTGAAATGGATAATCTGGTTTTATATAAAGATTAAGGTCCTGTAAACACAAATTAATATTTTTTTAAAGCCACAAAAAGGATGAGACAAAAACAGCTTTGCCTCATAAGTCCTTAATTTAGCCGACTATTGGGGCAGACTGCCGACTTATGGGGCAGAAATTAGGGTTTATCCCCAATTCGTGCATTTCTTGTATAACAACACAGATATTATGGCATATCACTTTACAAAGCACTTCATTAACCTGTGCTGTCCATGTCTTGCTTCTTACGCTGTCCCCAAACTTGCTTTTTATCATGTGGACAGAAGTTTCAGCGTTGCTTCTGGAATGATAATGCTCTAAAAACTGCTCGTTGTTAAGCTGGAAGTAATAAAACATCTTCTTCCATATCATTCCATTTCCAGATGGCTTATTGTTGCTCTTAAAAGGAATAAAGGGCGTTGCCCCTTTACTTTCTATCAGTTCAAGATTGTCTTGACCTAAATAAGCTTTGTCTGCCGATATTTCTTCCATCTTGAAATTCTCGGCGGTTTCATTAACCAATGCTTTTAGTTCTGGGCTGTCGTTGTCAAACTCGGAAGTTATTGAAACGCTTGTTATTGTGTTGGTCTTAACGCCCGTCATAAAGTGGCATTTAACCCATCTTCTACTGCTTATCTCTTTTCCATGCTTGAAAGAATACCACCTTTGAAAGTTTGAAGTCCCAAATCCTGTGCTGTCTATGGCAAACTTTGTTTCAACACTTCTTAATGGCAGACTTGTTATAGCTACAATGTTAGCCAATAATGGAGTTACTTCTTTTTTCTGGAAATACCTAAACATTGAGTTGTAAGGTATTTTCTGCTCTGCAAAACCATTTTCCTTTGCTATTTTCAAATCTGTTGAGAACCTTCTGCCAGAAAATGTGGAATACACTTTGAAAACCATTGAGTAGATTGTATCGCCAATATTGTTGGAAGGTCTGCCAAATTCATAGGTTTTATTATTTATTCTGCTTGTCAAATCAGCCAAAAGCTTCATAAAAATTTCTTTCTCTTTTTGCTGTGCAATATTATAGTTTTTCCAATCTTGGGAATATGTTTTCCTTACTGTCTGGGTTATTGTAATGTTGCCTTCATTGTCTATTTGCTTGGTTACTATAAACTCAACAGCCCAAATATGTTTGCACTTGCAGTTTCTTAACTCATGGTCGGGGCAGTTACATTCAGCCCCAAAGCCATTACTAATTACAATGTAATGACCGCCACCGCTTTGAGAAGGAACTTTCCATTGCCCCTTTTCGTTCTTAACTATCCTGCTAGTTTTTGCTATCTCCATTCCTCTTTGCTTCCTTACTTCCATTTGTTGCTGTTCCATTTTTCTTCACCTTTGTTAGTTATTAATAATTGTTAATAGTTGTTAATACATACTTATATATAAATGTTTCTATTAATAATAGCTAATAACCATTAATAAAACAAAAGGTTTATATAGTAGTTAATTAATAATCATTAATTGGTGTTAATGAATGGCTAAAAAATTAATTCTTGACGTGGATGAAAACACTTGGAAGGAAGTTTTGAAATACAAGATTGATAAGGATTTGAAGAATAATAATGATGCAGTTGTTGAATTGATTAAAAAAGGGCTAAAGAAATAGGAAGTATTAAATAT
>Ga0209211_10010909_pt1 | contig 11750 bp, 9 predicted proteins | sample RifGroA2_FD_183992 | JGI IMG/M metagenome (GOLD analysis project Ga0209211, IMG submission 183992) | Groundwater microbial communities from Rifle, Colorado, USA - Groundwater A2 (SPAdes) (version 2) | ecosystem: Environmental > Aquatic > Deep subsurface > Groundwater | place: Rifle, Colorado... | reverse complement strand
GACGATCCTTGAGGAACTTGTTGAGCATTTCACGCGCGCGGAAGATATGGGCCTTCACCGTGCCTAACGGAAGTTTGAGGATTGTGGCGATTTCTTGATACTCTTTCTCTTCAACATGCCGTAAGTGTATGACATGCCGATACTTCGCGGGAAGGGAGTTGATTGCATCTTCGAGCATTTTCTTACGCTGCCGGTCGATAAGGTCCTGATCGGGTTCATACGTGGAATCGGGGAGCTCGTACGTGTAATCGCTTTCCTTCGACTCGATCGGTTTATCGATCGAAAAGGTTAGGAGTTTTTTCCGCCTGATATAGTCGATACAGTTGTTCGTGGCGATTTTGTAGAGCCATGTAGAGAATGCGAATTCGTCATTAAAGCTGGAGAGAGACATAAAAGCTTTGATAAAAGCTTCCTGAGTCAGGTCTTCCACCTCATCCTTGTCGCGTATCATCCGATAGATCAGGTTATAGATTGACTCGTGGTACTTTTGCCGAAGCTTGCGGTAAGCACGCTGGTCGCCGGCAAGCGCTCGCCGGATGAGGACAGCATCTTCTCCTCGAGATTCGATTCGTCGTTGTTCCGCACGGTCTGCGCGGCTGGTGGGAGGCGTTATTACGATATGTTCCTTTTTCTTCTTCGTCATGGGGGAAGCGCCCCGGGAGTCGGAGGGCCTCGCGGTCCGCAAACTCTCACGGTGCCGGTCGCGTCGAGATGAAATCCGACGCAAAGTACTTAAAAAAACTGAGAGCCGCAACGGACGCGGCGCTCATTGCATTCGTGAGCGAATTTGATTATTTTTTTCAACAATGAACTCCAACCATCCGTCTGCGCTGTTCATCACATTCGAAGGGCTCGATTTCTCCGGCAAATCGACGCAAGTTGCCCTCTTCACCGAACGCCTTTCCCGGGCCGGAAGCCAGCACCTTGACATCAGGGATCCGGGTGGAACGGCGATCGGCGAGCGAATACGATCGATCCTGCTCGATCGGGCCGTGCTGAACATGTCCGAGGTGACCGAGCTCTTCCTTTTTTCTGCGAGCAGAGCCCAGCTCGTGAACGAGATCATCAAGCCGAATCTGGACCGCGGAACGATTGTCGTGTGTGACCGGTTCTATGATTCTACGACCGCCTACCAGGGATTGGGGCGCGGGCTGCCGCTGGACGCGATTGCCACGATTAACCGTTCAGCTGCAGGCGGATTGGTGCCTGATGTGACGTTTTTCATCGACATTCCGGTGAGCGAAGTTGAACGGCGGATGATACAACATAAAACCGGGGCCGACAGGATGGAAATGAGCGGCCGGGCCTTCTACGAGCGGGTCCGTCAGGGTTATCTGCAGCTCGCATCGGAAGCGCCACGTTTTGAAGTGCTCGACGGATTGATGGGAATACAGGATATACACGAGAGAGTCTGGAAACGATTTGAAAGTGTGATGTCGCTACAACAATCACGATCGTGACGGTGGAACCGAACGAAGAGAGGTGGGTAGCAACAATGAAACAGCGCTGGATGGGGATTTTCAAGAGGGAACTTACGCTCACCAGCAGGACGCTCTTTCTGCTGGTTGTGTTGATCTCTGTGAGCGGCTTTTTTGTCGGCTTCCTGGGGACCGGCAATGATGAGCTCCTGCTGAACGTAAACAAGTGGATTGGGGTCTTCGGGAAGGTCTATAAAGACGTGGCGATCAACTATGTTGATGAAGTTGATCCCGAGAAGTTCATGCATGCCGGCATCGACGGGATGCTGAAGACGCTGGATCCCTACACGGTCTATCTCGGGGAAAAAGAGACAGACGAGATGGAGCTGGTCACGACCGGGAAATATGCAGGCGTGGGGATCACGATCGGATTGCGGGATGGAAGCATTACCGTGATCAATCCGATGGAGGGATACTCGGCTGCGAGGCAGGGGATTCAGAGCGGAGATAGAATCCTCGAAATTGATGGAAAGAGTCTCAAAGGATCCGCTCCCGAAGATGTTCGCTTGCTGGTGCGAGGAACTCCGGGCTCAACACTCAAGATGAAGATTGAACGTGAGGGAGAGCCCAATCCGCTGGAATTTGTTCTTGTCCGTGAAGAGATCCCCGTACGGAATGTCACATTTGCGGGATTCGCCGGCGCAGGCGTCGGGTATATCCGGCTGGAGCGATTCTCGCGGACGGCGGGCGAGGATGTGCGGTCGTCTATCAAGGAGTTGCGCGAGAAGGGAACGATCAAGGCAATTATTCTCGATCTGAGGGATAATCCCGGGGGACTACTGGATATTGCAGTTGACGTGGCATCGAAGTTTCTCCCGGAAAGCACGCTGATTGTCTCCACCAGAGGACGGAGAAACGACTCCGAGCGGAAGTACTATTCCACGGAAACACCGATGCTAGCGGATGTTCCGATGGCAGTGCTGGTGGATCGTGGCAGCGCCAGTGCGAGTGAAATCGTTGCCGGCGCCATTCAGGACCTTGATCGCGGGGTCCTGGTCGGGACACGCTCTTTCGGAAAAGGACTCGTTCAGACGATCACGCGCATTACCGAGAACAGCTCCCTGAAAATTACTTCCGGTCGATACTACACGCCGAGCGGCCGAAGTATTCAGGAAATTGATTATTTCCATCGCACGAAAGATGGTGTGGTGACGATCAAACCGGACAGTCTTCGGAAAGAATTCCACACTTCTCATGATCGCCTCGTGCGTGACGGGGGAGGTATCGTGCCTGATTCCACCGTGCCCGATGAACCTTCAGGAAAACTCCTGGACGAGCTTCTGCGGAAAGCGATGTTCTTCAAGTATGCAAATCGGATTGCCGCCGAGAAGAAAACACTCCCGGGCGATTTCGAGATCACGGACGAGATGATGAAGGATTTCGAAGCGTTTCTGAGGCAACATGATTTCCGATACGAGGAAGATGCAGAGGCGAAGGTGAAGGAGCTGCGCGACGCGGCACAGAAAGCACGCTACGGTCCGTCCTTCTCTGAAGGCATTGACCGGCTCGCGAAAGCGGTAGAGGCGGAGAAAGCCCGTGCGTTTGAGCGGTACAACGTGGAGATTCGCACAGCGCTGAGGCAGGAGATCATCAATCGGATGAAGGGAGAGAAGGCGGCAATTGAAGCTTCGCTGAAGGATGACGCTCAATTGCAGGTCGCGGTCGACCTGGTCAAGAACAAGGCGGCATATCAGAAACTTCTCAAACCGGCGAAGCGGTAGAACCAGCGCGTTTCGGAGAACAAAAAAAGGCATCCTCACGAGAAGTGCAGGATGCCTTTTGCTTTCTCTGCTTCACGTTCAGGGGCGCACGGGTTCCAGTTTTTGCTGAACGCGCCGGGCAATGTCCTGAAGGTCTGATGTCCTGTTTACAAAATCGAGATCGTCACTCTCGATGATCAGCAAAGGTCCGCGGCGATAGTTCGAGATCCAGCTTTCGTAGTGCTGATTGAGTTGTTCGAGATACTCCCTCTGGATGCCCTGCTCGAACGAGCGCCCACGCCTCGAAATCTGCTGTACGAGGTGGTCGACCGAAGAACGGAGATAGATCATCAGGTCCGGCGATTTGAGATAGTCTGTCATCACCTCGAAGAGAGAGGCGTAGTTGGTATAGTCGCGATCGTCCATTTTTCCGATATCGTGGAGATTGCGGGCAAAGATCTCCGCGTCCTCGTAGATAGAGCGGTCCTGAATAACCGGCTCTCCCGACTCGGTCATCCGTTTGTGATGCTTGAAGCGATTGGCCAGAAAGTAGATTTGAAGGTGGAATGACCAGCGTTCCATGTTGGCGTAGAAATCGGGGAGGTACGGGTTGTCATCGACCGATTCAAAATACGGTTTCCACTGGAAGCGTTCGGCAAGGAGCCTGGTGAGGGAAGACTTCCCGGCGCCTATGTTGCCGGCGACGGCGACAAACAGGGTTTTCTTGGAATCTGCCATAGACGGTGCTGTATCTGATTGTGATTCAGGAAAAAAGGAGAACCGACCGGTTGAATGTATTCACATCGTCCAAGAAAAGCAAGGAACGATTGGGATGATTACTTCGACGGATGGATAGCCTGAAAGATGAGCTTGAGACCCTCGATGACGCGCGGGCCGGGGCGGCTGATAATGCTGGCGTCAACAAGGGCGACGCGCTTCTGCCGGATGGCTTTCAAACCTTTCCATTCCGGGTATGCCATAAGAAGATCATCCGTGGACCGGACGATGTCATTTGTGGCGATGATGACATCAGGTTGACGTCGCAGAATATCTTCGCGGCTCAACACCGGGTATGCCATGGCGGCGTCGCCTGCGATGTTGTCGGCATTTGCAAGCGTGATGAGCTCATTCAAGAATGTTCCCGGTCCGATAGCAACGAGAGGACTGAGCGAGAGAAGCATCAAAACGGATTTCCTGGGTGCTTCCCGGGCTGTTCGGAGAATGTCCTCCTTCTGGACCCGCAGAGCCTTCACGATCGAATCCGCCTCCGTTTTCCTTCCCGTCAATGCGCCGATGTTTGAGATTGAGGTAAGAACGCTATCGACCGTTCGCGGGTACGTCACGAACACCGCCACCCCGGCTGATCTGAGCTTGTCGTAATCTGATTTCATGTTGCCGGAGCCGGACATGAGGACGAGGTCCGGACGGAGGTCAAGAACCCGTTCGAGGTTTGGATTCAGCATCCCGCCGATGCGCGGTTTGTTTCTGGCGGCTGCCGGGTAGTCGCAGTAGTCCGTCACGCCGGCCACGGCGGAGTCAAGCCCGAGGGCGAAAAGAATTTCGGTGATGTTTGGAGCCAGGGAGACGATCCGTTGCGGGGCGGTTTGAATCCTCACAACATGTCCCAGATCGTCCGTAGCGGTACGAGCAGGCGGAGCGGGAGGTTTGTCGGCCTGGCGGCAGGAGAGTGCCCCGAGCAGCAGGCACAAGACGATGCCGGGCATACGTGCGGCAATGAAGCCGGAAATGAAAAGAGCGAATCGTGTGATTCGCTCTCTGATGATTTCGATCATCGCGATGACATTATTTGAATGACGCCAGCGCCTCGTCGACTGCATCGAAGTGTTCGAAGACAGTGACGAGCTTCGTGACAACAAGCAGCTGTTCTATTTTCTCAGACGCGCGTGCGAGCTTGAGGTTGCCACCGGCGTTCCGGACGGTCGTCAGGGCGCCTATGAGCATTCCGAGGCCCGAACTGTTCATAAATTTCACCTCACCAAGGTCCACGACAACTTTGTTCTTGCCTGCATCGATCAACTTATGCAGTTCTTCGTTCAACGAAGAAGCGTCGGGTCCACCCATCACATTGCCCTTCAACTCGATAAGAATGATTCCTTTGAGTTCCTTGATTTTCAGTTTCATTCGAGAGTCCTTCCGTTGTTAACCAGGGCGAAAAGTCGTTTTTCGAACGTCAGAGTTTTCTCAATTCAAGCCGTCTTCTGCTTTCGTATGCTCCAGTCCATAACGATGGCGCTGGCGATATAGATCGTCGAGTAGCTTCCCGTAATTGTGCCTATCGTCATCGCGAAGGCAAATCCCCGTGTCACTTCACCGCCTCCAAGCAGAAGGACGAGAAGCACAATGAAAATAGTGCCGTTCGTGATAATCGTCCGGCCGAGCATGTCGTTCTGGCTCCTGTTGATCACCTCGCCGATCGACATGGTGCGGTGGACCTTCAGATTCTCGCGGATGCGGTCGAAAACGACCACCGTGTCGTTTACTGAGACACCCACAAGGGTGAGGAGGGCGGCGACGACTTCCAGAGAGATTTCGAGGTTCAATCCGGGAATGACCCCGTTCAGCAAAGACATGAAGCTAAGCGTGGTGAGCACGTCGTGAAACACAGCGACAACAGCCCCCGCGCCATAGATGAACTTGAAGCGGATGGCAATGTACCCCAGGATGGCGATCAACGATGCAATGGCGGCATACAATGCATCCCGGCGGAGTTCTGCGCCGATTTTAGGTCCAACCTTGTCCTCTTTGAGCACGGTGAACTTCGCATCCGGGAGCGCGGTCTGAACGGCATTCTTGATCGCACTTCCGACGGAGGTCCCGCTACCCGATTCTGCAGTGCGGATCAGGATGCTCTCGTCGCTCCCGAAGGTTTTGATCTGGCTTTGGCCCAGACCAACGGTACTCAGGGCCGTGCGTAACTGTCCGATTTCAACCGGGTGCTCGAACTTGAGAACGAGTTCTGTCCCACCGCGGAAATCGATTCCGAAATCGATACCTTTCACGATCATGGACACGATGCCGGCAGTAATGAGCAGCGAGGAACCCAAATACGCCCAGCGGCGCGGCTTGAGAAAATCAATATTTGTCTTCTTAAAGAAACGCATTCATTGCCTCAAAAAATTGGTTAACCGAAATTTGGCGTGATGTTGCGATCGGTCATCAGGTTGAATACCACCCGGGTAACAATGATGGCGCTAAACATCGTCGCCACGATTCCGATCATAAGGGTCAAAGCGAATCCCTGTACGGGGCCCGATCCGAATTGGTACAAAATGATTCCAGTGAGAAACGTTGTGACGTTGGAGTCGAAAATTGCGCTGAAGGCTTTGGAGTATCCCAGGTCAATTGCCGCGCGGATAGTCTTGCCACCCTCCAGTTCCTCGCGGATACGCTCGTTGATGAGCACATTCGCGTCGACGGCCATTCCGATTGTCAGAATCATGCCTGCGATGCCCGGAAGCGTCAGCGTCGCCTGAAATCCGGCGAGCACAGCGACGATAAAGAGCAAGTTAAACACCAGCGCAATGTCGGCAACGAATCCGCCTGTCTTATAATAGAGTATCATGAAGAAGACGGTAACCATGAGCGCGAGAGACAAGGTCCAGAGGCCAGCTCTAATGGAGTCCTCACCCAGCGACGGTCCGACGGAGCGTTGCTCGATGATGGAGACAGGCGCGGGAAGGGCGCCGGCCCGGAGCACAATCTCGAGGAGCCGTGCTTCGTTGGGACTTTCCATACCGGTAATCTGCGAACGTCCGCCGATGATCTTGTTGATCACCGTTGGGGCAGAGAAGACCGCGTTATCGAGAGCGATGGCGATTCTCTTGTTGACGTTCGCTCCTGTGATGCGAGCCCACTCACGGGCTCCTTCGGCGTTCATCTCCATGTTGACGATCGGACGGTTGTCCTCCGGATCGACATTGGCGCGCGCATCCACAACCACGCCGCCTGTCAGTTCCGGAACGCGTTTGACAGCATAAAGGTGATAGAACTTCTGCCCGTCGGGCGACTGATCTGTTTTTGCCGACCAGAGAAACTCAAAATCGATCGGCAGGATGCGCTGGACGTCCGGCCTCGCCAGGAGCCTCATGACACGATCGCGGTTATTCTCGAGGACATATCCCTCACCGGTGTTCCGTTGATCGGGGCTGACGTAGCTGAAGAAGGGGTGCTCCCGAACGAATTGCGCTTCTTTCGAAGTATCGCTTGCCGCTGGTTTGTTGCCGGCGAGCAGATCTTCGAGGGCATCTTTTGGTTTTTCCTCTTTTTTGGCCGTTTTTGATGCGACGGAGGTGTCTGTAGGGACCTTGCCGGCGAGGAAATCGTCAATGGACTGCATGACGCGGTATGCTATAGCCGGGTCGCGTAACAAGCGAAACTCGAGTTTGGCTGTTCCCTGAAGCAGGGACTCGACTTCACGCTCATCTTTGACACCTGGCAGCTCAACGATGATTCTTCGTGATCCCTGTTTCTGGATATTCGGCTCGGAAACGCGGTATTGGTCAACACGGTTGCGAACAATTTCGATGGCCCGATCGATGGCCTTTTCTGTTTCGCCGTTGAGGTACGTCAGGACCGCATTGTCAGCATCCCGGATATTGCCGAAATAGCGGCTCAAACGAATACCCCGCTCCTGAAATTTTCTTCCGAAGATCGGAATAACCGATTCGTCATTACTGCCGGACTGTTCGCGAACCTCTTTGAGGATGGCAGCAAAATTATCATCCTTGTTCTTCGCGATGTCATTGACAAGCTGAAGCACATCAACTTCGAGCACGACACGCATGCCACCCTGGAGGTCAAGGCCGAGCTTGAGGCGTTTCAGCTTTGCGTTGAGGATGTCTTCCTGATTCTGCTCCAGATAGGTAATGCTGTCTTGACCTGAAAGGGAGGAAAGCTTCTTGCGGTATTGATAATCCTGGTACGTCGGGTAGAGGAATATCAATGACACAACGACAGCCGCAAGTATCAAAAAGATCTTTGATAATTGGTTTTTCACAAAACGTTCTCCGGACAATAACGACTGACAATACTCTCAGGCAGCGAGCGGGTAGAAAAGGAACTCACGTCGATGCAAACTGGAGGAAAAATGTTTGAGAAGCGAATCAAAATATAAACCAATGTGCCTGCAAAGTCAATAAGAAAATCGTTGCTTTTCAACCGTTTCACGGCTATATTGAACATCCCTGTCTAAACTCTTCCGCATTTTTTTAGGAGATGTACTTGTTATGCCGTTGATGACGCAAATCCGGAACAATCTAACCAAGGCGTTCGCGGTCTTCGCCGTTTTCTTTATCGTCTACATCGTCCTCGACTGGGGAATGGACATTACCGACCGCAAGGGTAGGTCCGGCAAGGACTATATCGGCAAAGTCGACGGCACGAAAATCAGCTACGGTGAATTCAGCGCTCTGCTCAAACAACAGACTGATGCGTACCGCAAGCAGTCGGGCGCAGAAGCCGACGAAGAGACCGACCGGCAACTTCGCACGCAGGTGTGGAACATGCTCGTGCAACAGATTTTGGTGGACCATGAGTTGGGCCGCCTCGGCATCGTCGTTACCGATGAAGAAGTGCGGGACATTCTCCTCGGGAACACTCCGCCCGAGATGGTGGCAGGCCAGTTCAGAGATTCGATCGGCCAATTCAACCGTGCCGCCTACGAGCAGGCGATCATGAATCCGCAGAACCGTGATGCGGTTATTCAGGTCGAAGATCAGGTTCGCCGCCAGCGCAGAATCGAAAAATTACAGAGCTTATTGTTTGCTGCCACCCGCGTGGGTGACGGCGAAGTCCGTCAGCGTTTCGAGGACAAATCGGTCACGATGGACGCAGAATATGTGTTGTTCGATCCGAACGTGCTGGTGCCGGACTCCGCCGTCCAGATCAGCGATGAGGATATGCGCAAATATTACAATGCGAACCAGGAAGAATTCAAGGTCCGCGCCGCCCGAAAACTCAAATATGTGTTCTATAGTCTCGCTCCGTCGGCAGATGACACGGCAACTGTTCTGAGTGAGATGAGCCACGTTCTTGATCAGTCGAAGGCCGGCTCCGATTTCGTCGAGCTTGCGAAAACGTATTCCGAATCACCCGTGAACGATTCCTCCTTCGTGAAGCATGGCGAATTGAGCCGCCAGCTCGAAAGCGCTGTGTTCGGTGCACGGAAGGGAGACATTGTGGGCCCGGTGGCTGACTTTGCCGGTTATCACCTCGTCAAGATTCTCGACGAGCGCAAGGGGTCATCCGAGTTTGTCAAAGCAAGCCACATCCTGGTCAATGCGCCTGCAGGTCCGGACACCGCAGCAGCCCTTCAGAGGGCGAAGGATCTTCTCCGGCGCGCGCGGGGCGGTGAGAATTTCGGGGCTTTGGCCAGGGATAACAGTGAAGATTATGGTTCGAGAGTTCAGGATGGCGATCTGGGCTGGAATGCCCGCGGCGGCTGGGTCAAGCCGTTTGAGCAGGCAGCCTTCGGTGCAAGAATCGGTGATATTGTCGGCCCTGTGCGCACGCAATTCGGCTGGCACATCATCAAGGTGACGGGCCGCGACAGCCGTGAGCTGAAGGTTGCCAACATGACAATGAAAGTAAAAGCAAGCGCCCGGAGTGTCGAAGCCTCCAGTTCTCGCGCCCAGGACTTCGTCTATCTCGCGAAAGAAGACGGATTCGAGAAGGCTGCCGAAACGAGCTCCTCCCAGATCCGGGAGACCGCCGAGTTTGTCGAAGGCTCTGTGATTCCGGGACTAGGAATGAACGAGGAGGTCATGGCGTTTGCCTTCGGCAAAAATCTGGATGCCATGAGTGAGCCCATGAGTGTGACAGGTGGTGTAGCGGTGTTCAAGATCTCGGGTGTGCGCGCCGAAGGTGTTCGTCCTTTCGACGAAGTGAAGCCGATGCTGAGGGTCTATGTGCTCCGCGAAAAGAAACTTGAAGCCATCAAAACACAGGTTGACTCGTTCGCCAAGGGGCTCGGTCCCAACGCCGATCTTCAGTCAGCGGCGAAGGGTGTCCCTCAGGTGTCGGCGGCAAGAACCGGCGCATTCAAAGCTCAGGATGCCCCAACCGGCATCGGTCGTGATTATGCATTCGTCGGCCACGTTGCAACGCTGAAGCCGGGCGAAATCTCGAAGCCATTCCAGGGAACGCGCGGATATTTCGTTGCGAAACTTCTCGCGAAGAGCGCTTTTGACTCGACGCAATATGCAGTCGAGAAGAACACATTGCGCGACCAGATCCTGGGCGAAAAACGCAACCGTCTCTTCTCTGATTGGCTCGCTGCTCTGCGCGAGAAGGCAACGATAGAAGACCTGCGGAGCGAGTACTACCGCTAGCAGGCAAATCTCAAAAGCGGGATTGCCACTCCCGCGACGATTGTATTATCAATTGAGCGGGCAAGACACGAAGGAAGGAAATTTCGGAAGAATTTTCTGGAGTACACTCGGGCCTTTGTGACTTTCCCGCCCGCCTGACCGGCGGTCGGGCGGGGTGGTTTTAGGAAACAAGTTTTCTCCAGTCTGCCGACTGATCGTGAGGAACCTGATGAGGCGTTCGATTCTGTCGGTTCTTGCTGTTGTGGTGCTCCTCGGCAGGCTTTCGTCACAGACCCAGGAGCCGACGCTTTCCTTTGCCCTCCGTGGCAACTACACGAGCACCTCCAAAGTCTTCAACAATCCAGATTCCCCCTCCGGCGATCTCCGCGGACAATTCAATTCAGTTGACAACATCTATGGGATCGGCGCTGAAGTTCGCTGGACAGTCCCGGGGCATTCCTTTGCGGTCTCGCTCGCCGCTGAGTATCTTTCGAAGATCAGTGCTCAAGAACAGCTTGTGGGTTTTACGACGCCACCGAAACGTTTGCCGGTCGACGAAGGATTCCGTCTTGTCCCCGTTGAACTGGGCGCGCAGGTTTTCATTCCCCTCGGATCGGACCATGTGCGGCTGACGATGGGCGGCGGTCTGGGCGCGTATATCGGGTCCAGGGTTCTGAAGATCGCGGGAGTCGAGGCGGCCGAGAGAAACGCTCCTGTGTACTACGGGATTCATGTGGAGACCAGCTTCGACTATCGGATTCGTCCCGGTTTTTTTGTGCGCGCGGAGATGCGCTTCCGGGATCCGGAATTTACCAGCGAAAGCGAATTCACACAGCCTGCGACGCAGTCCGGTGGAGTCCTTGTGCTTCTTCCCCGTGCCCCGTTCAGGGCGCGCATTAACGTGAACGGATTGAATTTTGGCCTTGGCGTCGGTATTGAAATGTTCTGAGCGGGCTGTTCCCCACCGGATTTGTTCCTGTCGATTTTCCAAGCTCCTATGAAAGAAAAGGGCCATCCCAAAAAAGGTCTCATCTATCTCGCCGGCTTCATGGGGAGCGGGAAGAGTACCATCGGTCCGATCCTGGCGAACACGCTTGGTTTCGAATTTGTGGATCTCGACAAGTTCGTAGAACAAAAAGCCGGCAAGAAGATAAAAGAGATTTTTGCCACGGACGGTGAGCAAGCGTTCCGGACCATCGAACGGGCGTCTCTCGTCGAGGTCTCCGGACGCACTGAATGCGTCG
>Ga0209211_10010908_pt1 | contig 11751 bp, 5 predicted proteins | sample RifGroA2_FD_183992 | JGI IMG/M metagenome (GOLD analysis project Ga0209211, IMG submission 183992) | Groundwater microbial communities from Rifle, Colorado, USA - Groundwater A2 (SPAdes) (version 2) | ecosystem: Environmental > Aquatic > Deep subsurface > Groundwater | place: Rifle, Colorado... | reverse complement strand
CCATGGCATTTACAGTTATCCTGCTTGCCGGCGGCGCAGCCCTCCTTCTTGGCAACCCTTTGAATGTACAGCCGCTTGCGGGGGTGACGATGTTTTTGCCTCTGCTGTTCATTTTGTTCGCGATGGTAAAATTTGTCTGGGTGTTTCGGATCAGGACCGGAAGGAGCGTGATCGAGGTGGTGGATGCCCTCGTCGTCATGCTTGGTCTCACATGGGTCGTGGCGTTGGCGTGCGTACAGGGTCTCACGAAAGAACGAGGGGTCTTTCTGAGAACTCCGAAACAGAGGCATGAACGTCGCACGATGAGAGATGTCGGACGGCTCGTTCGCGGTGAATTCCTCGTAGGGTCACTCTCTTTTCTTTCAGCCATCGCGCTCGTTCAAGATCCGCGATTCGATTTTTTGTCCACCCACGGATTTGTTGCCTTCCTGCTCCTGTGGCAATCGTTTGTGTTTTTCTCTGCAGTACGAACTGGTGTATGGAGTCTTCTTGAAAATCGGGGCTTGATGACGCATGCGAAACGCAAACGCCGGGAATACAGAAGCGAACGCAAGCCGGCATTGGCAATGGGCCTGAGTTCTCTGCTTCTGATCGTTTTGTTGTACGCTGTTCTCCGAAGCGGGACTCTTCAGGAAAAGATCCTTCGGTCAGCCCCGATGCGCATGATCTTGAACGTGGCATCCTTTGTCCAGCAACCTGGGAATGCGGCTGTGGATGAAGCGCTTGCGCAGGAGGCGGATGCGGCGGTCCGATCGGATCTTGAAACAGCCCTCTCCTTATGGCATCCGGACGGAATCATTATCGACGCGAATTTCACTTCCGAGAATCGCATGGATGATGTGGTCTGGCGGGGGATTGATGAAATCAGAGAACGCTACACCAGAGAATTTGAGGAGCGCAGATATTACGCCCTTCGGCATGATAACCTGAGGACAGAAGTGAAGGGTGACACCGCAGTTGTCTATGATGATCTGATCGCGACGGTGAGGAATGACATGAGATTGGAATCTGTCCGGCTTGTCAACACCGATCGCTGGGTCCTCCATCGGAGCGGGAATGGAAAATGGGTCATCGTGGAGCTTGAGCTGAACCGGGCTTCGCTTGAAGAACCCCCCTCTCGCGTTCATCCGCGCGTGATCGTTGCGAGAATACCATGATCAGCAGCATGCGGGTCATTGTTCTCGTTGCCTCCCTCACGTTCACAGTGCTGCCGACGCGTTCCCAGGAGCTTATTTTGGGATGGGAGGGAGATCCTCGGCGGGGATACGGCTTTGTCAGCCCCGTGGGCGCTCTCCGGGATTCCGATACCACCCACATGCTTCTGATTTTCCGCGGATCTCTCAACTATTTGTATTACAGTGTACCTGAAGATGGGGGGACGACGAGGGTTGTTTCTCCTGCCTTTTCCGCTGGTGCGGGATGGCGATTCGTATGGCCCGGGTTCAGTATGACCCTTTCGTCTGACTTCGAGGTTCGACGGACGGAGCGAACTTCTTCCGGTGGCGAACCCGTCCTGGTCATCGAGAGGGGGTTTCTGATTCAGGGCAACGTCTTCTGCAATGTTGCAGCATTCACGAACGTTCATCTTCTCGCAAGCTATGGAGCTGCCAACCAGTATCTCTGGACTCGCTTCGGCATGAAACAACAGGTGACGAACACTTCTTTTGTCGATCCCCTCGCATTGGCCCTTGGAATTGAGCTAACGGCGCAAGGAAACAGGGACGTTCATTCGTATTCGGCGGGCGGGTTCATGGAGTTCATGTTCCTCGACATCGGGGCTTCCCTCCAGGTCCGTTCCGGCTATTCACTCCTTCAGAATCAGGGACGCATCTTCGACAGGGCACTCTTTGTTGGCGCGGGTGTCTACGTCGGTCTTTGATCGCATCCTGAATTAGTCCCCGCCGGTCTGAGCCTGTTTTCCTCCAGTACCATCCGAAGGTCAACGGATTTTGGAAGGTCCGATGTCCATTATCTGTTTTCCCCTGAGCCGGCTCACCATTCTGTTCGATTATCCGTACATTCCCTCACATGAATGCGAAGAAGTCAAATAGGCTGATCGGAGAAAAGAGCCCGTATCTCCTCCAGCACGCCCATAACCCTGTCGACTGGTATCCCTGGGATAACGAGGCTTTTGAAAAGGCGCAACGGGAAGACAAACCGATCTTTCTTTCCATCGGATACTCCACCTGCTACTGGTGTCACGTGATGGAGCGGGAGGTTTTCGAAAATGATTCCATCGCCGAATTGATGAATGAACATGTGGTCAGCATTAAGGTCGACCGCGAGGAGCGGCCCGACATCGACCGGATTTACATGGCGGCTTTGCAGGCAATGACCGGAAGCGGCGGTTGGCCGATGTCGATGTTTCTGACACCTGATCGCAAACCCTTCTTTGGTGGAACGTACATTCCGCCCAAGGCGAAATATGGACGGGCCGGATTCGAAGACGTCCTTACGAGGATTCATGAGGTTTGGACAACCCGCCGGAGCGAAATTCTTGAGTCGGGCGAACAGATTGCGGAACACCTGAGATTATTCCTGGCTCCTCCGGCGAGTCCGACCTCTGCCGGAAAGCAGGCGCTGGATCTGGGCTTTCAGTCGTTTCTGCGAAGCTTCGATCGTGTGAACGGCGGATTCGGGGGTGCGCCAAAGTTTCCCACCCCCGTTTCATTCAATTTCCTTCTCCGATATTTTCATCGGACGGGCGAAAGAAAAGCACTTGAGATAACGCTTGCTACGCTAGAAAACATGTTCAATGGGGGGATGTACGATCATCTTGGGGGCGGATTTCATCGTTATTCAACCGATGCCCGGTGGCATGTTCCGCACTTTGAAAAAATGCTTTATGACCAGGCACAAATTGCCGTCGCATATCTCGAGGCGTACCAAATTACTCAGGAAACATTCCACGCCGATGTCGTTCGAAATATTCTCAAGTACGTTGAAAGAGAGATGAAGGACCCGGAAGGAGGATTCTATTCTGCCGAGGACGCGGAGAGTGCTCTCGACCCGAAAGACCCTTCCCGCAAAAAGGAAGGAGCTTCTTATACCTGGACGAACGTGGAAATCGATTCTCTGCTGACGTCACATGAAAGTGAACTCTTTGGCTATGTTTTTGATGTGCAACCTGAGGGGAATGTGCTGGAAGACCCCCATGATGAATTTCGGGGATTGAACGTGCTTCACAGGATTCATACGGCGGAGGAAGCAGCGGCCCATTTCAAAATCATGTCTGACGACGCAATAAAGACGATCAATCGGGCACGGGAGAAGCTCCTCTTGGCCCGGGAAGATCGGCCGTATCCGCATCGCGACGACAAGATCCTCCTCTCATGGAACGGACTGATGATTTCGACATTTGCGAGAGCCTCCCAGATCCTTGATGAGCCGGAGTATCTGAGGATTGCCAAACGGGCATCAGAGTTCATCATTGAGCGGATGATTGATACGAAGAGAGGAATTCTTTTGAGGAGGTACAGGGACGGCGAAGCGCGGTTTGACGGTCACCTCGAGGATTACTCCTTCTTTATTCAAGCCCTGATTGATCTCTACGAGGCATCGTTTGAGATACGATGGCTGAAGGAAGCGATGCAGCTGACGAAGAAGATGAATTCGGTCTTCTACGATTCAAACGACGGCGGTTTTTTTGATACCGCAGGCCTTGATGCCACGCTTATTGCGAGAACGAAGGAATCGACCGATGGTGCCGAGCCGTCGGGTAATTCTATCGCAATTCTGAATTTGCTGCGGCTCTCGCAAATGACTGATGACAAGGAATACGCGCAAATGGCCGGGAAATCCCTCCGGTATTTTGGCGAACGAATCCTCGCTATTCCCGCCGCATGCGCGCAGTTTCTTGTTGCGCTGGATTTCAGTCTGGTCAAGCCCAAACAGATCATCATCGCCGGGCCTGCCAATCGGGCTGATACGAGAGCAATGCTTCGCGAGGTGCAATCTCATTTTCTTCCTGCCAAGATTCTCCTCCTCGCCGATGGGAATGCAGGACAGGAACTGCTGTCATCTTCTGTTCCATTCCTCAAATCCATCACAATGATTGACGGCAAGGCAACGGCATATGTGTGCGAAAACTATGCCTGCCGGCTGCCAACCAGCAATGTCCGCGAATTAGGACAACAGCTATCCGGGCCAAGAGACTAGATTTATCCATTTGTGCCTTTGATAAGACAAGAATTACACGAAGTGACACGAAGGGCACGAAGATTCACTTGTTTTCGCTTCACGAGCTTCGTGTCTTCTTCGTGCCTGCACGCCGAAGTGCGGGCCCAATGTAGTTTCGGCACGCAGGCGTGCGCTTCGTGTAATACTCTTTTACTCTTTGCATCCCGCCAACATCCTTTGAAACAACCAATTACCGCAACTTCTTTTGGGGTTTCCCGTATCGTCAAGACGACACCGACTACCAGCAGGAGGAAGCATGCGTGCCCGCCGATTTTCATTATTCACCCTCTCGTTTCTCATTCTCTCCATCATACTCACGGTCCCGGGCGCAGTTCCAAGCGAATCAATGTGGACCGAATCCACGCACCCCGAACTTCGTACTCCGCCTGGAATGAAAGACATTATTTCACTCTGGGATTTCAGGGATCAGGAGGTTAAAGGATCGGGATTCGCCCTGCCAAAAGATGCGAAAGTGCATATTTCGGCAATCGGCGGCGGGGACAGGATATTCTGGCGGGACATGTTCGACAATGAGGATGAATCACGGATGTTTGCGTCGGGATGGATCATCAATGCCGACACGCGTGAGCTCATTTGGGAAATGACACTGGACAACACTACAGGTCGTTCCTCCCACCGCTCTTTCGACGATGAAGTTTCCCTCGATAAGGGTTCCTACGAAGTCTACTATTCAGCCTACGGTTACTATCATAGCTCCACGTTCTCAACCTCGTCGATCAACATTGATCGGCGTCGCGATCAACGCTCCAATCGATGGTCCGGATCGTTCTTCGGGATTTTTAACGACAACGAAGACCTGTACGACGATTTCATGGAGTTTGCGAAGGACTATGGAATCACGATTTCGATAGACGAGGCTGACGCCGGTTCTGTGAGTGAATTGAGTGTCCCGAAGAGAGACAACCGCGCCGTGTTTTCGATGGTTGGCGTCGGAGACGGCGAAGTGATCAAGAAACAGCTGAAGCTTTCAAAAGCACTGACTCTGCATCTCTATGCTCTCGGAGAGGGCCAAAATCGGGACAACCTGTACGACCACGGCTGGATCATCAACAGTGCCACGCGTGAGCGCGTGTGGGATATGGAGAACAAGAACACCCGTTATGCAGGCGGTGCCACAAAGAACATTCGGTGGAATGGGAATCTCGAACTGGCAGCGGGATCTTATGAGCTATACTATGTCACCGATGATTCTCATTCGTCGGAGGATTGGAACTCCAAACCGCCGTACGACCCGCTGATGTACGGAGTCACCATCGCAGCTTTGAGTGAGCGCGACAAGGATGCTGTGAGTGTCGGTGAAATTCCAGACATGGACAAGGACGTGATTGTGAGCCTGACAAAAGTTGGAGACGACGACTTTGCGAGTGCCGGATTCACATTGAAGAAAGAGACGAAAGTGCGGATGTATGCGCTAGGTGAAATGAGTGGTGATGAAGAGATGGCAGACCGCGGCTGGATTGTGAATGCAAGAACGCGCGAGCGCGTTTGGGAGATGGAGGGGAGAAAAACGAGCCATGCAGGCGGAGCGTCAAAGAATCGCATGGTTGACGAGGTGATTACCCTCCCAAAGGGAGACTACCTTGCCTACTACGAGACAGATGGCTCTCATTCGTACCATGACTGGAATTCCGATCCGCCTCTGGATGAATCGCATTATGGCTTGAGCGTTTATGGATGGAGCGAGGGATTCGATTCGAAGTCGGTGACAGAATTTAAAGAGGGGGAAGATGAGAATGTCATCGCGCAGCTTATTCGCGTGAAGGATGACCGGCATGTGACGAAACAGTTCACGATTGAGCAGACGACCACGGTGCGGATCTACGCAATTGGAGAAGGTGTGGATCGTGAAATGGCCGATTACGGATGGATTGAGGATGCGAAGACCGGGAGAACCGTCTGGGAAATGACCTACCGCATGACAGATCGGGCCGGAGGAGCATCGAAGAATCGGCAAGTGACCGCCACGATTACCCTTGAGAAGGGGGAATACGAACTGCACTACCGGACCGATGATTCACATGCCTACAACGATTGGAATGATGATCCCCCGGGAGATCGTGCACACTGGGGGATTACGGTGACCAAAGAATAACCGTTCGCTATCCTTCGGCGAACAACTGATGCGTCGGGGCAGGGACAAGCGATAACAGCTCCGGCGCATCTTTGTTTTTTCTCCCTGCGGTTATTATCTTCTTGGATTGATGTCGGCCTCATTGAAAAGACAATACACAGAGGACACAGATCCCCAAGGGATCCCTTCGGGAGAAGACACGGAGGGACGCAGAGAAAGAATGCTCTTCTCCGCAGAACTCTCTTTTCAACCATCACATCTCCCTGTGAAGTAACCCGAGGAGCAGAACAGGATGCCACGAATTCTTTTCGTTGCACTGTATTTTCTGACTTCAGTAATCCCGACACCCTTACAGGCGCAAATCAGGGCGCAAGAGATTGTCGTGAAAAAGAGTGAATTCCGGCTCAATGTCATGGCAGGGGATTCCGTGACAAAGAGTTTCCAGGTTGCTCTTGGAAGAAACGCCGGAGATAAACAAAAGCGCGGTGATAACAGAACGCCTGAGGGGAAATTCAAAATCGCACAGATTCAGCATTCCGAGTCATGGACACACGATTTCGGAGACGGCAAGGGGGTGATTGAGGGAGCGTACGGGCCGTGGTTCCTACGCTTTGGGTCGGGCGAAACTCCCATGAAGTGGAAAGGAATCGGGATTCACGGCACGCATGACCCTGCCTCGATTGGGACATTGGCGAGCGAGGGATGTATTAGATTAAAGAATGAAGATCTGGAAGTACTTAGAAAGCTTGTGGATGTGGGGACGAAAGTAACCGTCCTTCCGTGATTGAAATCCCTGCGCCCGCCTTTGAGGTTCAACTCAAGCCGGAATACCATTCCGGCCAACGGCTTCAACTTCTGGGGGCTTTGTAGGTCGGAATAATATTCCGACTGGGAGAGGACCTCAAGCCGGAATACCATTCCGGCCAACGGCTTCAACTCCTGCGGGCATTGCAGGCGAGATTAGCCGGTCAATCTACCGCAATACTCACCGATGTACTTCTCACCAATCTTCCTCGCCGAATTCCCTCTAATTGAAACTGGTGTTCCCCCTTCTGCAATTGCCACCAGGAACCGTCGGCGTCGTAGGAGATTTTCTTTCCGCTGTTAACTCTTACATGAACATCTGAAATGTCCGGAGGTATATGGCCGAGGATCCTGATGGCCTGATACTCCTTCCGAAGAATGGGATCAATCTTGAACAATTGTCCGTTTTGGGGGGCCAGCAAGGCAAAATCGGAATGCTTGACCTCTAATTTTGTAACCGGGATTGCGTCCGGAGGAGGCGTTGCCATGTGATGTTCCTCGGTCCATTCCCGATATTCCTGGGGAAAGACCTCAAAGACCCTCTCGATAAACCGTTCATTCTCGTCCGCAAAGCGATAGAGTTTATGGATCTCGCAACGCTCGGAGGGAATGCGGCCTTCGATAAACCACTCCCGGATCGTTTTGTGACAGAGGGAGGTCGGGAGCTTTCCCGACGTGGCACACACAGGCAGCTCGCGGAGGCCTCCGGGAATGCCAAAAGGAGAGGGGAGATCACGGTCTCCTTTGACGTGGAGGGTCATCATGATATCCGAGAAGATCTGGCCCGCACCGGTTATTCCCGATACTCCCTTCATCGGCTCCCCGTCAAAATTGCCCGCCCAGACACCGACGGTGTAGTCTGTCGTGTATCCGATAGTCCAATTGTCCCGGTAGTCCTTCGTTGTCCCTGTTTTTACTGCACATTCGAAGGGAAATTGAAAAGCATGGCCAAACGCCGGCCGGCGTGCATCGGGGTCCTTGAGGATATCAGTGACGATGTAGGCAACCCGATCGGAGAAGAGACGATGTGCCGGTTCAGCGGATGATGCGGCGAAAATGCCGCCGCCAGTTTCAAGGGACTCGATGTACGTCGCGTCCTGCCAAAGACCCTCGTTTGCAAATGAAGCATACGCGCGGGTAAGTTGAAGGAGCGTCACTTCACCGTTTCCCAAAGTCAGACCGTAACCGTAGAAGCTGGAAGGCTGGTCGAGGGTGGCCAGTCCTCCCCGCAGCATTCGCTGGAGCAAATTTTCTCTTCCGACCTGCCGAAGAACTCGCACGGCAGGGACGTTGTAGGAACAGGCAAGCGCTGTTCGTATGCGAACCGGCCCATGGTAGCGGCGGTCATAATTTTCCGGGATGTAGTCTCCCTCTTCATCCGGGATTTTCGTCGGGAGGTCGGGAATCAGATCGGCGGGTGTGAACGGGCCTTCGAAAGCGAGCCCATACGTGAACGGCTTCACGGAAGAACCCGGCTGACGCCGCGCGAGGGCGCCGTTGACCTGGCCCTGAATAAGATTGTCGAAATAGTTTGCAGAGCCCACCAACGCCAATACCTTCATCGTCTTGTTATCGAGAACCACCGCTGCGGCGTTTGTGACGTTTCTCGGCTTTAACTGGTTCACATGGCCTTTCACGAGCCATTGAACGGACTGCTGAAGGGGGTAATCGATGGTCGTGTGGATAACCGCAGTTCCGGGAAATCGCGCGGCTTCGACCGCGGCCATTTCAACGAGATGGGGTGCACGAAAATTCACTTCGGGTGAGACCAGGACGATCTGCTGCTGTGCCGCCCTGGAATACTCGTCGGCTGAAACCCGGCCTTGTTCCAGCATGATTCGCAGAATGAGCTGCTGCCGCTCTCTGGCAGGCTCAAGATTGGAATATGGATTCAAAAATGAGGGAGCATTGGGGAGTCCTGCGAGAAACGCCGCTTCGGCAAGTGAAAGGTCGCGTGCAGGTTTGTCAAAGTAAAAGCGGGATGCTGCTTCGGCTCCAATCAGCTGATTGCCGTAAGGAACGCGATTGAGATACTGATCGAGGACTTCATCTTTCGTCATCATCCTCTCCAGACGCAGTGCGTACCACGCTTCGACCATCTTCATCAAGAATGTTCGAGGATGGTGATAAACGTTTCTGATGACCTGTTGCGTGATCGTCGAACCGCCCGATTTCGCTTTACCGGCACGAATATTCTCTTTGAGTGCACGAAGAACAGCCAGCGGATCGACACCGGGATGGTAGCGGAAGCGTCTGTCCTCAACCGCTATCGTTGCGCTCACAAGAGCGGGCGAAAAGTCCGCCAGGGCTTTCCACTGCCCTCGACCCTGCATATCGTTCAGGTATTCACGCAGCACAATGCCATTGCGATCAACCACCCTGAGCGAATGGACGCTCTCTTTCCGGAAGTCTCTCTCGGGGAGGGGAATGAAGAGGGAACCGATGCCGAGAAGGGGTAACAGCAATGCAATCCAACGATATTGTTTCCAGCGCTTTTTCATTTGTGTCCGATCTCATCCCCCTATTGCCCTTAATTCGAAGGTTACCTTCAACTCTGTTCAAACTTTGAAGAAGGTCACCTTCTGCCAAAAGAGGGGGAAGGGGGATTGAGTCAGCGTATCGTCACACTTGTTGACGATGTCTGCCCGAAAACCTCCGGCTCGTACATCCCTTCAATCCTGGTCGAAGGCATAGCAAAAGTGCCGTAGCTCGTTGCCCGCACCAGATAGCTCACTGTGTACACGTTTGCAGTAAGGTAGTCTGCAAAGAACATGGCCCTGTCATTGTACATCTCTCGGTGGCGGAACGGATTGTACGACCACCATTCGTCTGGAGACTCTTCCTCTTCTCGAAGATTCGTGCCGGAAGTCAAAAACGAAGTATTGATGATCTCAAATCCGGCAGGTATCGGATCGTCGACGACGACGAAGTTCCGCTCCTGATTGGTAGAGATCGTCAGTGTGACTCTGGCAACTGTCCCGGCGGCAAACGCCTTTGCTCCTTCAACGGGGTTATCCACAGCCTCAATCTTCTTAGTCACGGAGAATCCTTCCTCCTTCGCGCGGCTCTCCCCTTTAGGATAATAGTTCATTCTGATCGTGTAATAGAGTCTTCCCGCACCGCTCTTGAGGATGTCGATAGGGTAATCAGCTCCAAGCACCAATTCCGAGAGGGAAATCGACTTCTCTCTTGTGGCAAACGATCTTCCCCGGAACAGCTCTGTCATGAACGTGCCTCCCGCAATCTTCACCTCGCCGCGGAAATTTGGCTCGTCCTTCTCATAGAATCGGACGTACGTTGCCAGAGCGTCGACGACGTAGAGGTTCTCCTGGGTCGTCCGCCATCGTCCTACCTTCTGTTGATCGATGAGCCAGCGCACCATGCGGGGAATGAGATTGTTTTCCGGCTGGGTTTCAACCATTGCCTGAAGGATCAATGCCGTGGTGCGGGCATTGGAATTCCAGCACCAGGAATTACCGAAGTCATCGCGTTCTTCATAATGGGCCGAGGTTTGGGAAACCTTCGCCATGTTCGAAAGCTGACGGGTGAGCTCATCGACCAGTCCCTGATATCCGCCCGTTGCATGGAGCGCCTTGAGGAGGTAAGCCTTTGCGAAGAGGGGTATGCTGTCTTTGCGGGTATAGAGCCGCTGCATGTAGCCATGATCCGGCCTTCCCGCAATTGCCAGAGTGTACAGGCTCAGAGCATCCGTGCAATCCCAATAATAGGGGCTCGCCCAGGGCCAGCGCACCTCGCGGGCCAACGCCTTTCGGAGATACTTGAATCCGTTCTCCAATGTCTGGTCGCCGACCGAATATCCCGTCTGTTTCGCCTTGACGAGTGTGAACATGGTGTACGCCGAGAGGTAAGGCCATGTATCACTCGTGTTCTTCCAGTATGCAAATCCTCCATCGTCTCTTTGAAAGAGCGGAATTTCACCGACCATCTCCGTGACAACGGCTTTGTAGTCTTTATCCTCGAGAACCTTGAAATCGAAGGCTTTCACAAGATCTTCTGCCAGAATCATCGGGAGCAGGCGGGAAAGCCGTTGTTCGAGACACCCGTACGGATAATCAAACAGGTACGATATTCCCTCGGACAATCCTACCATGCCGGTGGATGCAAGCGTAACCTGCATTTCGCCCAGATCGTGATAGATGTCCTGGGGAATTACCACCTTCTCGAGTGTTTTCTGATCGGTGATCGACTGATAGAGAGCCACGCTTTCGCGTAGGCGCGGAACCTGGATCGGGATGTTCCACAGAAGTCCGTCACGATCGGTATTCGTTTGAGCCTTGAAAAGAAACTGTGCCGTTCCGACATTTTCGGCAAGGAACTTGTTTCTGATCTCCTTGGCCTCTCCCGGTTTCAGCGTGTACTGGACGGTGTCGTTTCCCGTAAAGCTGATGCCTGTGACGGAGGTTATAAGCTGGACAACTTTTGATTCTTCCGTATAATTGAGGACCACAACGCTTCCCTCAAATGCGTCGCCTACGCGTGCAAAACGGGGGAGGGACGGCCGAAGAAGCAACGGTTTATTGACCCGAAAGCTCTCTTCGGCGTATCCGAAATCCGACTCGGTCGTGTTCCCGACCGCCATGAGCTGGAACGAGGTCAGGTTATCCGGAAGGCCGAAACGGACGGTTGCCACACCGCCGGCGTTCGTAACGATCGAA
>Ga0209211_10010905_pt1 | contig 11754 bp, 18 predicted proteins | sample RifGroA2_FD_183992 | JGI IMG/M metagenome (GOLD analysis project Ga0209211, IMG submission 183992) | Groundwater microbial communities from Rifle, Colorado, USA - Groundwater A2 (SPAdes) (version 2) | ecosystem: Environmental > Aquatic > Deep subsurface > Groundwater | place: Rifle, Colorado... | reverse complement strand
TTGGCACCAGGAACCTCGGGGCAAATGGCCCAGTAACCGCCTTTTGGAGCGGCTTCAATAATTGCTGTAAATTCTGCTTTCATCACATCTCCTTTTCTTATATTAATGCGGAGTTCAAGACCGATACACCCCTACGGGTCATGGCTCAGCCCCGCATTCTCCCTGAGCGAAGCGAAGGGAGAATGTTCCTTTTTATGTTTATTCAATATTATGATGGATTATAGAAATTAGGGGGGAGATAGTCAAGAAGAAAGAATCGCAAACTCCGAAGACATTTACTTTGTTTTTTAAATTTTGATATGTTATATTCAAACTAAATTATTTATCTTTATGGGCAAGGTTATTTGTATAGCTAATCAAAAAGGGGGGGTAGGAAAAACCACTACTGCAATAAACCTATCTGTCTGTCTCGCTGTTGCTGAAAAAAAGGTTCTTCTTATAGATATAGACCCGCAGGGAAATGCTACAACAGGGTTAGGCATTAAGAATGATAATAGCTCAAACATATACAATGCATTAATCGGGGATAAACATATTGCAGAGGTAATAACAGCCAGCGGCATTGATAAACTGGATATACTTCCATCAAATATTGACCTCATAGGCGCAGAGATAGAATTGGTAAGTTTTGACCACAGGGAATCAAGGCTGAAAGAAGTCATAAAGGAGATAAAGGAAAATTATGAATTTATAATAATTGACTGTCCCCCCTCTCTCGGATTACTTACATTAAATTCATTAACTGCGGCAGGCTCGGTTCTGATACCACTTCAGTGCGAGTATTATGCACTTGAGGGCTTAAGTCATCTTTTAAATACAATAAAGCTTGTTAAAAGTTCATTGAATCCTGAATTATCTATAGAGGGAATCCTCTTTACCATGTTTGACGGCAGGACAGCAATTTCTTATCAGGTAATGAATGAGGTAAAAGGGCATTTTAATGGAAATGTTTTAAATACTGTAATTCCAAGGAATGTCAGATTAAGCGAGGCGCCAAGCCATGGCAAGCCTATTATCTTTTACGATTGCAAGTCAAAAGGGTCAGATGCCTATATTGATCTGGCAAAGGAGATAATTTTAAATGCAAAGAAGGGCATTGGGTAAGGGGCTAAAGGCACTTATTCCGGTTACAGATGAAAAGGTCGGCAGTGCTTTTGAAATAGCGGTTGAAGATGTTCGTCCCAACAGGTATCAGCCAAGAAAGATTTTTGATGATGTAAAACTCACCGAATTAGTTAATTCCATTAGAGAAAAAGGTGTTGTCCAACCCATAATTGTCCACAAATCAGACAGCGGTTATGAATTGATTGCCGGGGAGAGACGATGGAGGGCGGCACAAAAGGCAGGACTAAACAAAATCCCTGCAATTATAAAAGAGGTCAGCAGTGAAGAATCACTGGAACTTGCCCTTATTGAAAATATACAGAGGGAAAATTTAAATCCGATTGAAGAGGCGAGGGCATATCACAGACTATCGGATGAATTCTACCAAACTCAGGATGATATAGCAAAAAAGGTAGGAAAGGACAGGTCATCTGTTGCAAATTTTCTTAGACTCTTAAAGCTCCCGAAGGAGATTCAGGATAGCATTTCAAATGAAGAACTGACAATGGGTCATGCAAGGGCTCTCCTCTCTTTAGATTCTGCCAAGGAACAAATCTCCCTTAAAGACAGGATTGTAAAGAGAAAGATGTCTGTCAGGGATGTGGAATCTTATGTAAATAAAAGCAGGGAAACAAAAAAAGAGAGCAGTAAAAAAAGGGTAGATATATTTAAAGACAGGCTTGAGGGGGAATTGCAAAGGTTCTTTGGGACCGAGGTCAGAATTCTTAAGGGGAGAAATAAAGGAAAGGTTGAAATTACTTTTTATACTGATGAAGATTTGGAAAGGATAATAGATTTGATAAAGGGAGAGTGATTTTTATGAACAAGCCACAATTAAAGGAAGAGGTAAAGGCGTTTTTAGGAGAGGGGACGGAATTTAACGGGTTGCTCAGTTTTGAAGGGACTGTGAGGATTGATGGGAAATTTGAAGGAGAGGTTGTAAGTAAAGATACCCTGATATTGGGTGAGAGTGCGGTAATGAATGCTGAGGTATCAGTCGGCATAATTATCGTGAGAGGGAAGATTGCAGGAAATATAGTGGCAAGTAAAAAGATAGAAATCCGTTCAGAGGGGGAGGTTATAGGGAATATTAAAACACCCCTCCTCTTTATTGAAGAAGGGGCGATATTAGACGGCAAGTGTGAGATGATTAAAAAGGATAAGAAGGTAACCGTCCTTCCAACAAAGGATAACAGCGGTTCTGAGCCGAAAATGACATCTGCCGTAGCATCTTAAACTATTCAAACTGTTTAGTCAGTTTAACCGGCTTGAATGGTTATTACTTATGACAAAGGTTTTAATTCCCTTGCCCTTTCAAAACCGAGCTGGAGTGCCTTCTTGTTTAAATCCAGAAATGCAGGCGGCACCCTCGCCAGAACAGCCTTTTCAATTGCCTCATGGGACACAATCTTTGTCAATTCCACAATCATGCCGAGTGAGATGATGTTTGCAACTATTATCTTTCCAAGCTCATCTCTTGCAACTGTTGATATCGGATAGCTATAAACCTTATAATTCCCTTTCGGGGCATTTTTTACCTCTGTTGAATCAATGAGAAGGACACCATCTTTCTTGATATCCTTATTATATTTATTGCATGCCTCCTGTGTCATGGCAAGCATGGCATCAATACTCGTTGCCTTTGGATAATCTATCTCCTCATCACTTATTATAACCTCACTCCTTGATGCACCTCCTCTTGATTCAGGACCATAGGACTGGCTCTGGGATGCATTCTTACCATCATAGATAGAGGCTGCCTCTGCTATAATAATACCTGCCAAAATCATCCCCTGGCCGCCTGAGCCGCTAAATCTCATCTCATATCTGTAACCCATACATCCTCCATTAAATAAGATAATAGTAATAAGCAGCATGTGGTAAAAAATCCTGCCTACTGTCTACTGCCTACTGCTTACTATTTTTCCCCCTGCCTTCTCTATAAGTTTTGCATACCCTTCTGTATATTCGGGTCTCTCCTTCTTGTGCAACACACCCCTTAATAGTTTCCCCTCAAGTTTTTCAGGGGGGAGGCTGTCCGCCTGTTTAACAGATACAGTCCCCTCTTTTTCTATCTTTTCCATCATATCTGCCGGAGACTTGAATTTATTAAACCTTCCGTAGTATGTCGGGCATGAGTCAATTATGTCTATAACGGCAGTCCCCTTATGCATAATTGCCTCGTGAAGAATCTTCTCAAGCTCGCCGTAATGGTATGCAGTCCCCCTTGCAACAAATGTAGCACCTGCAGCCTCAGCCATCTTGCACACATCAAAAGGAGGGTCAATATTCCCATAACGGCTCGTTGTTGCTATCATCCCCGGTAAAGTGGTCGGCGAGAACTGTCCGCTTGTCATACCGTATATAAAGTTATTATAAACCATGATGACTATATCAAGATTTCGCCTGCAGGTATGAATGAAGTGGTTCCCCCCGATTGCAAGTGCATCTCCGTCCCCTGTTGTAACAATAACTTTTAGGTTAGGCTTTGCCATCTTAAGCCCTGTTGCAAAGGCAAGCGCCCTTCCATGCAATGTGTAGTGTATTGAAATTTACATAGCCGGGAGTCCTGCTTGAACACCCTATGCCTGACACAAGGGCAAAGTCGTCATTTGGACGACCTGTTTCAGCAATCGCCCTTAACATGCATTTTAAGACTATGCCGTGTCCGCATCCGGGGCACCAGATATGGGGGAGTTTCCCTTTTCTTATATAATTTGAATAATCAAAAGGCACCGGTTTTTCTTTCTTTTTCTTTTTAGTTGCTGTTACTGTTTCCATTTTATTACCTCCAGTTATGCAAACTTTTCAATCTCTTCTATAATCTGATTGGGATGTATTGCCTCTGTATCCACCTTGAAGATTCCCTTTACTTCACACTGCCCCCGTGATGCCCTCTCAACCTCATAATAGACCTGCCCCAGATTCATCTCAGGGACAAGGATTGCCTTAACCTGTTTTGCTAACTTATTGACTGCCTTATCGGGAAATGGCCATATAGTCTTTGGCCTCAGAAGCCCTGCCTTTACCCCTTTTTTCCTCATCTCTTTTACTGCAAATTTAGCAGACTTTGAGGATACACCATAGGCAACCACACCTATCTCTGCATCATCAGTGTAGAACTCTTCATTTACGCATATCTTATCTACATTTTTATTTATCTTATTTACAATCCTCTCGTTAGCCTCACCGATGAGCTTTGTATTATTTGTAGGGAAGCCGTCCTCTGCGTGGTATAAGCCTGTTACATGAAATTTATAACCCTCTCCGTATGCGGCAAGCGGCGCAATACTGCCATTACTCTGTGCATAGGGTTTATACTCCTCAGGCTTGCATGTCGGCTTCTTCCTCTCTATAACCTCTACCTCGCCCGGCTCAGGGAGTGTAATTGCCTCTCTCATGTGTCCTATGATTTCATCATATAGGACAATAACCGGCGTCCTGTATATTTCAGCGAGATTAAATGCCCTTACTGTCTCGTAGAAAATTTCCTGAACTGTTGCAGGTGTTAAGACCACCGACGGATGGTCGCCATGTGTCCCCCACTTTGCCTGCATAACATCAGACTGGCTCGGTCCTGTCGGAAAACCGGTAGAGGGACCGCTCCTCATTACATTAATAATCACGCATGGGATCTCTGCTATACAGGCAAAACCGAGCCCCTCCTGCATCAGGGAAAAACCAGGACCGCTTGTAGCGGTCAGTGACTTTGCCCCGCCAAGCGAGGCACCGATGATAGCACAGATTGAGGCAATCTCATCCTCCATCTGCATAAAGACCCCGCCTATTTTTGGAAGCCTTACGGAAAGAATCTCCGCAACCTCTGTTGAAGGAGTTATAGGATAACCGGCATAGAACCTGCTGCCTGCGTATAAGGCACCTTCACTGCATGCCTCATTACCCTGCATAAATTTTTTCTTTTTATCAGACATAATTACCTCCATTTTTTAGCCACAGACTTACACAGACTTTTTTATGTATATGAAATTATAAAATTAACCACTGATAGAATAAAGATTAAAGTTTTTATCTGCGTTAATCTGTGTCCATCTGTGGTTTTATTAAGTTTTTTGTCCTTTTCTTCTTTTAATCAGTGAGAGTCCGTGGCTAATTCAAAATACCTGTATTGCAAAATCAGGACATCTCAAATCACACAACTGACAGCGGGTGCAAGCCTCAAGATTTTTTACTGTCATCATATTCCCTTTAAGCTCAAGAACCTCAGTGGGGCAAAAGACTGCACATATATCACATCCTTTACAAAGCTCTTCATATATTAAAATTCTTGGTAAATCCTTTTCTGTCTCTGTAGTAGTCAATTCAATATCCCTCCTCTCGCTACTTTTTCTTTTTTAAAACCTCTGCAACTGTTTTACCGATATCAGCAGGGCTATTGCAGACCTTAATGCCTGCCTTTTTCATCGCCTCCATCTTCTCATCGGCAGTTCCCTTTCCTCCAGATATTATAGCACCTGCATGCCCCATCCTCTTTCCCTTCGGGGCTGTAACTCCTGCAATATAGCCTATTACTGGCTTTTTCATTTTCTTTTTAACAAAATCGGCGGCCTCCTCTTCTGCAGTCCCGCCTATTTCACCTATCATCACGACAGCCTCAGTTTTTTTATCTTTTGCAAACATCTCAAGGACATCAACAAAGTTTGTCCCATTTACAGGGTCTCCGCCTATACCGACACAGGTGGACTGCCCAAGACCGAGTCTTGTCAACTGGTCAACTGCCTCATAGGTCAGTGTCCCGCTTCTTGATACAACACCGATTTTACCTGCCTTATGAATATGCCCTGGCATTATTCCGATTTTACATTCTTCAGGTGTTATCACACCAGGACAATTTGGCCCAATTAGTCTTGATTTCTTGCCAGCCATAAACCTTTTAACCCTGACCATGTCCAGAACAGGTATCCCCTCTGTTATACAGATTACCAGTTCTATGCCTGCATCTACTGCTTCCATTATCGCATCTCCAGCAAATGCGGCAGGGACATATATTACAGATGCATTTGCACCTGCCTTTTTAACCGCCTCATCCACTGTATCAAATACAGGGATACCATCAACATTTGTCCCACCCTTGCCCGGGGTGACACCGCCAACCATCTTTGTGCCGTATGCAACCATCTGCTTTGTATGAAATGTCCCCTGCTCCCCCGTAATCCCCTGACATATTACTTTTGTATTTTTATTAACGAGAATGCTCATTAAACCTCCGTTACATTTTTAGTTAAATCCCTCGTATTTTTAAACTATAGTTCCTTCAGTATCAAATTTAACCGCGGGGACAGAAATTTTTGGGGATTTGGCAATACGATCTGAATTTTCTATCAATTTTAAAATCAATCGCCCAATATCGGCTTTGACGATTTTCTCTCCACAGCGAGAACATACACCGGCAGGAACATCCTCCACAATAATAAGTTTACCCCGTAACCAGAAATCTTGTTTGATAAGTCTCTCCTGCATTCGAGCACCGCAAATCTCACATTCACCATAATCATATTTTGTCTTTTCCCTCATAGCTGTCCTCGGCTTCGCGTGGGCGGGAGCTACTATCTCCTTACTTGTCCTCCACTACAAACGATGCTACGTCGTACACACTTTCATTTTGCTTGTCAGTTCCGCTCATGCAAAGGCGATGTTATGTGCAGCTGATTTATTTCAGTTACTGTGTCATATGATATGATTGAAGCACTAAATCAATAATATCATCCAAAGAGTATTTCTTTTTGGATAATTCTGATGGGGCAAGATAAACAGTTCTTGTCATATTGCCCCACCCATGCCTTTTAGGTACTCTCTCAGTCAATTTTTTGGGGTCGTCAATTTTGTCGTCAATTGTCCTCAATGAAATTTTGAGTTTGTCCTTCTTTTTTTGAATAGCTAATGCAATAAAATTAACTGATGTTTTGTATAATATATGGTCTGCTGTTGTATATTGTTCGATTTCGGAGCTTATGTCTAAAACTCTGCCATTGAATTGCTCAAAAACCTTAATCAATTCTTTTGATGACCCATTTAAATGGTCTTCAACTGTTTTGGGCTTTCGTGGTTTATTTTTAATTTTTTCTATTGTGTAATTTTTATTTCCCGTACTATTAATTAATTGTTCTGGCTCTTCTTCTCTGATGATTGTAAGTGTATCATTGTCGTAATATCTATACTTCCATAATTCAGCGCCAAGTGATAATGCTAAACATTTATCGTCAATGCTATATTCTTGAGCGAAACAAATAATTCTGGGATTTTCAAAATCAATTTGTCCGTTGATGTTTTTTAAATTATTTTTTGCTAAGAGTTCAAACGAATCAGGATTTTGCTTAACCCAAGTGATATATCTATTTGCTTGAACTAACTGGCCTTTTTCCTTTGTCTTTTTATATTCAATAACTACAGGCCTATTACTTTCGTCAAGTCCTAATGTTTCAATTCGTCCGTGTTTATCAGTAATGTGTTCGTCTTTGATATATCTAATGCCAAAAAGTTCTTCTAAGTTTTCGTCAATAAGACAGTGGAGTTCCGATTCGTCTTTGAACTCTCTTTGGTTGATTTTTGTTGCCTTTCTTTTTTTTATTTCAAATAATGGCATTAGTTTCTCTTTCCAATTGTACACAACTCATTCATAACTGAACAAGTTCGTTTATACTCCAAAAGTGGTAGGATAGACGAAATATTTCGTCTATACCAACTTTATTACAACAATTTTATGCTCCTGCAAGCTCATATTTTACAGGCAACAGCTTCTCTAATAGCACATGTTTTGAAGCATCAAGAATCTCTATACCAACAATTCTATCTCCCTCACCAATATCAAGCACAATATCTTCGGTAACTCGTCTGTTTATGACATTCTGCTTCCTATCGTCCAATCTGATATAAAGAAGGTCTGTTTTGTCATTGTAAACAATGTTCATTTATTCCTCCCATCTTCCATAAAATACATAGACCGTAATAGTTATGATTTTATCTCTTTCAATAGTATAAAACACTTCAACCCTTTTCTGCTCATAATATTTATTAAGGCGTTTTTGTTTGAAGTCATATACTTTGGCTTTACCTATATGTCCATACTTGGCAGGAATAGAAGAACCTGTCTGAATTACATCTCTAATTTCCTGTTCATTTGTCCCTCGTTCTTCTGCACGTTCCAATGTATGAGGATCTATCTGAATATCCATTTAAAACAGTCATCCCTTATTGCCTGTAAATTCTCCTCCTTTTCTTTAATCTGAATTATTTTACCGCATTTACTACCTTCTCTCCAGCCTCATCCATCTTTTCAGCAGTAATAATATTTAAGCCTGATTCGGATAAAATCTTTCTTCCTAACTCAACATTTGTCCCCTGAAGCCGGACAACAAGAGGGACTTTAATGCCAACTTCTTTAACTGCCGCAATAACACCCTCTGCAATAATATCGCATCTCATAATGCCACCGAATATATTAATAAGGACTGCCTTAACCTTTGCATCGGACATTAAAATTTTAAAGGCTGCAGTTACCTGCTCTTTATTTGCACCGCCGCCGACATCAAGGAAGTTTGCAGGCATGCCGCCGTATAGTTTTATAATATCCATTGTTGCCATGGCGAGCCCTGCACCATTCACCATACAGCCAATATTACCATCAAGGGCGACATAATTCAAACTATGCCTTGATGCCTCTATCTCCTTTGGGTCCTCTTCATCCAAATCTCTCATATCATGGACTTCCTTATGTCTGAAAAGTCCATTGTCATCAAAACCCATCTTTGCATCAAGCGCAAGGATATTCCCGTCTTTTGTAATAACCAGAGGGTTTATCTCTGCCATTGAAGCATCAGTTTCTATGAATGCTTTATAAAGCCCATCCATGAATTTCACAGTCTTATTAACAAGTGATTTATCAATCCCGAGGCCAAATGCGAGCTTTCTTGCCTGAAAAGGGATTAAGCCGACTGCAGGGTCAACATATTCTTTTAAAATCTTCTCAGGGCTTTTTGCTGCGACCTCTTCTATCTCAACACCACCATCTGAAGATGCCATTACCACAACACGCTGTGCCGCTCTGTCCACCACCATTCCAAGATAAAGCTCTCTTCCAATATTACATCCTTCCTCTATTAAGACCTTTTTTACCTCTTTTCCTTCTGGTCCAGTCTGGTGAGTTATGAGTTTTTTGCCAAGCATTCCTTCCGCATACTGCCTCGCTTCTGAATGGCTCTTTGCAAGCTTGACTCCGCCTGCCTTACCCCTTCCTCCTGCGTGTATCTGTGCCTTGACAACACAGACACTATTGTTTTTCAAAATACCCTTTGCAGTCTCCTCTGCCTCATCAGGTGTAAATGCAACCCTCCCCTTTGGCACAGAAACACCATATTTTGAAAGCAGTTCTTTAGCCTGATATTCGTGTATATTCATTAATCCTCCCCCTCAGTTTTTTCAATATGCAGTCTTATAAAAAGCGTCTAAAAAGAATAGCATAAACTTAAAATATTTCAATAAAAAAGGTAATTAAAAAGATGGGCGTGGAGGGATTGAAAATTATCCCTTTAGATAAGGGTCTATCACGATATCTTCAATATCCACTCTGAGGGGTAATGAGGCGAGATATACAACCAAATCTGCAATATCATCTACACTGTTTATATTAAGGGGATTTTCCTTTGACCAGTCAATAGTGTTATTGGAATCTACCATGTATGGGTAAATAATATGGACTTTTATATTATAAGGTTTAAGCTCCTTTGATAGAGCCTTTGAAAACCCAACAACACCAAACTTTGATGCCGAATAAACAGCCTTCCCTCTTAGCCCAATCCTGCCGCCAACAGATGAAAAATTTATAATTGTCCCGTTCTTTCTCTCCATCATCCCTTTCATCGCTGCTTTTGTGCAGAGGAACATGCCTTTTAGATTTGCACCCATGACTTTTTCCCACTCTTCTACAGTAGTATCCAAAATAGGCTTTTCCAAAAATTGCCCTGCATTGTTTATCAGAATATCTATCTTGCCAAATTTATTAAGGGCTTTTTCTACCATGTTATTGACCTGTTTCTCATCTGAAATATCAGTTTTTATGGGCAACGCTGTTCCACCTGATTCATTTATAATTTTGGCTATATTTTCTAATTCTGATTGATTCCTTGATACGAGGACTACGGATGAGCCTGCCTTTGCCATAGCAATGGCAATCCCCCGTCCTATCCCTCTCCCCGCACCGGTAATTAAAGAAACTTTATCTGTGAGTTTATTCATATTGCCTATCTTTCAATCTCCTGCCTTCTGGATGGAATAATATCGCCTTCATTTCAGTTTCAATCGTGCTTCCCTTAAGGCATCTTTTGCAGGCTTACAATTTAACCTTGCCGTTTTTAATTTCCCTGCTGCGTCTCCTCGCCTCTTTTATCCAGAGAGATTCAACATCTTTATCCTGCTTCTCATCAAGGCTTTCAATAAGTTTTTCGGCAAGCAATGCACGGGACTTAGCAGGTAAACCTAATAACTCAAGTGCTATCTTTTCAACCGTTGCAGACATCTAATTCACCTCCCCTATGATTTATTATGTTTTAATTTTTAATTTATTTTATCTTTCTTAATAAGCCTCAATTGCCTTTGTTATTATTTTAGCACTTTTTCTATCTCCCTTGCATATCTTTTTAATCTGTTTATCAGCTTTTTCAGAGCATCTGATTTCCATTATTATTCCAATCTCCTGCCTTTTGAATGTGCCTGTGTTTTTTATCCCTTGCAAGACAGAAGAAAATGGCATCCCCTTCATTCATTCAAATTCAATCTTGACTTATCATCTGTCCTTTAGTATCCTTCTTTTCAAGAGGTGATTTAAATGCTAAACACTAACGAGTCTATCAAAACAAAATACCTGATTGATGAGAAGGGTCACAAAACAGCAGTGGTCATCAACCTTAAAGACTATAAAAGTCTTCTGGAATTTATTGAAGACCTTGAAGATGCTAATGACCTCCTGAAGGCTGAAAAAGAAGCTACAAAATTTACCCCTTATGAAAAATTTCGTCAGAGGTGGCTTAAGCCTTGAATTACAAAATCATCATAGAGCGAAAGACTGAAAAAGAGGCTTTAAAAATCCCCCCTCCATTCAGGACAAATATTGATAAAGCCATCCTTAACCTATCACAAAATCCAAGACCGCACGGATTGTAAAAAATTAACAGATAAAGAAGGCTATCATATCAGAGTCGCTGATTACCGTATTCTCTACACTATAGATGATAGGTCAAAGATGGTTGTGGTCTATAGAATCAAGATTAGAGGAAAAGATACTTATAAATAGCCTGTCACCTTTCTATCACCTAAACTTAAAAACTCCAGCTTATTGAGATTATTGATGGTTCAGGTTGCAAGGAAAGAATCAGCAAGAAGAAGTTGCAAAAATTCTTAATTCAGTAGATAATCTAAAAATAAGACAATCCTTATGCTCGTATATTCTGCTGGATTGAGGGGTTAAGGCATATCTCCGTATAATTGATTAATAAAGGATAAAAATAATATGATTCGGTCAAATTTAAAAAAATTAGTAAACGAAATATATAATAGAAAAGTCCATCCAAATAAGGCGATAGAGATGCTCAAACACCTGCCTTATGAGGATATAGGCTTTGCCCATGTGGACCACCATAG
>Ga0209211_10010904_pt1 | contig 11755 bp, 12 predicted proteins | sample RifGroA2_FD_183992 | JGI IMG/M metagenome (GOLD analysis project Ga0209211, IMG submission 183992) | Groundwater microbial communities from Rifle, Colorado, USA - Groundwater A2 (SPAdes) (version 2) | ecosystem: Environmental > Aquatic > Deep subsurface > Groundwater | place: Rifle, Colorado... | reverse complement strand
AATTGGGATTAAAGATAATCGGTTGTCTCAAAAATCGTTTATTAAATATTTTTTTCAGGAGGCGGAAAGAGAAGCGTTGCGGCGAGGGACTTTTGAAGATCATTATGATTGGCTAGTGGAACAAGCCAATAAATGGAATCGACAACTTAAATTAAACTTTCTGTAATTTTGGGCCGGAAGAGGAATCTTCAATTTTGTAGCCGGATGCAAGAATTTTATCCCGGAGCTCATCCGAAAGTTTCCAGTCCTGATTTTTGCGGGCGGTCTCGCGGGTTTCAGCTAATTTTTTTACGTCATCCGGCAATTCTAAAAAGGTTACACCTTTTAAGGTGTAACCTTTTTGGGGATTAAGCAGGTCCAATCCTAAAATTTGGTCAAAATTAGAGATAAGATCGCGCTTATCAGGAGAGGGGATATTGGACTTGGCCACTTCCCAGGCAATCGCCAGCGCCTCCGGCATTTGAAGATCGTTTTCTATGGCCTCCCGGAAACGGTTGGAATAATTCTGAATTTTGGCCAGCTTTTCCGGAGATAAAACGTTACGGTTCTCTTGTAAAGTATCTGATACTTTACAGCATAATTTGCGGAGATTATTCAGGCCTTCTTTGGCTGCGGTCAGACTCTCCCAAGTGAAATTCAAAAAGCTGCGGTAATTTGTCGTCAAATATAAATAGCGGAGCGCCAGCGGCTCAAATCCTTTTTCCGAAATGTCGTCTAAATTGTAAAAGTTATTTTTGCTCTTACTCATTTTTTCGCCGTCTACAGTCAAAAATTGCCCATGCACCCAATATTTAACAAATGGGACCTTTCCGCTGGCGGCTTCTGATTGGGCGATTTCATTATTATGATGAATAAATTTTAAATCATCTCCGCCCACGTGCAGATCAAATTGTTCCCCCAGATATTTCATACTCATTGCCGAACATTCAATATGCCAGCCGGGGAAACCGGTTCCCCAAGGAGAAGGCCATTCCATGTCGCGTTTGGCGTCCGTCGGGGAAAATTTCCATAAGGCGAAATCAGTCGGATTTCTTTTTTCCGGATTAACTTCCACTCTGGCCCCTTCCAAAATTTTGTCTTTATCCTGATTGCTTAATTTGCCGTAGTCCGGAAATTTCGCAGTATCAAAATAAATTCCGTCATTGGTTTTATATGTGAATCTTTTCTTTTCCAAAATTTCGATCAGCCCGATTTGTTCTTTTATATAATCCGTTGGTTTGCATCTTTGATCCGGGGGCAAAACATTTAATTTTTTCTCGTGATCAAAATAAATCTCAGTATATTTTTGAGCGACGTCCCAAGCGGTTTTGCCTTCGCGTCTGGCGCCTTTTTCTAATTTATCTTCGCCTTCGTTTCCGTCGCCGACCAAATGACCGACGTCGGTAATATTAGATACTGCCGTAACTTCAAAGCCTAAATATTTCAAAGTCCGCCTTAAAACATCCGCCAAAATATACGTCCGCCAATTTCCGATATGAGCATAGTCGTAAACCGTCGGTCCGCAGGTATACATCCCGACTTTTGGTGGATTTAACGGGACGAACTCTTGTACTTTTCGCGTCAACGTATTGTAAAGTTTCATATCTGCTTGCCCAATTTTATCATTAATGATAGTATGGTTTTTATGCCTCAACCGGTATTGGGAAATCAGGTTTTACAGGATACTTTTGAAAAATTAGGTGATCAGGTCCAAGATACAGTTCAGGGATTAAAAGATTTAGTGACAGGTGATAATGATAAGGTAGGTGAAGACAATGGTATCGAACAATTGCCCGGACAAAATGATCCAAAATCCGGCGGAACAGGATCAAACTCTGTGGGACAAGCTGCCGATCCTCAAAGGTTGGCTCAAAGACAGGCTGAAGAACAGGAAGCGGTTAAATTTCACCGGGAACAAGTCCAAAAATGGGATGACGATTATAAACGGATGAAAGAGGAAGACGATGTCGAAAGCCGCAAAAAAGAGGAAGAAGAAAAAAAGAAAGAAGAGCAAAGAATTTTCCAATTGCAGGAACAGGATGCCAGGGCGGCAGTTCTAAATCCGGCTAAACCGGTGGCTGCCAAGGGACCGGGGAGCGCGTTTTCCGCCAGATCAACAAAATCGCAGACGGAGTTTTCAAAAGCGCCGACGAATTAAATTGTTATATTGTTACATTGTTAAATTGTTAATATGAACATCTGGGAAAATTTTGAACGAATCGGTTTATTTATCACCCTAGCGGGATTTACAGCATTGGGTTATTTGTCCTATCAGACAGTTAATAATAACCGCCAAATAATCAATAGGATTGATTCGGTCGAGACTTCTCTAAATTCTTTCCGGCAGTCCGTTAGCAATTCAACAATTCAGCAATTTAGCAATTCTTGCGATGCTGTCTGTATTCGTAAACTGGTTAATGAAGCAATTGCGTCGGTAAGCGGCATTACTAAACCTCAGAAAGAGCAAGTTGTCGAGCGGGTGGTGGAAAAAGTCCAAACCGTGTCTGGCAGTTCCCCTAAAACTCAATATATATCTTTGGGAGGTGGTGATACGACTTCATTGGAATGGGTAACGTTGCCCGGTGCTGAAGTGACTTTTAATATTAACGATTTTGGGAAAGTTACTGCCGTCTATTTTGAAGCCCAATTACAAAGTGGATCCGGCAAGGTATTTACCAGATTATATGATAAAAATGGTGGTTATATCCCTAATTCTGAAGTTTATCACGTAGCCGGAGACGCCAAGTTAATCAGTACGAAAATTGATATTCCGGGTGGGGGCCGGACCATCGGGGTTCAACTGAAAAGCGAAGTTCAACAACCGGTGAAATTGTTGAGCAGTAGACTGAGGATAGATACGAGATAAAAAAAGGCTGAAAAGGCTAAAAGGCTGAAAAGGCTAAAAAATTTTAAGCAAACCTTTCTAACCTTTTAACCTTCTAACCTGTTAACCTGTTAACCTTTAGTTTTCTTGTGCTACAATATCTCTATGCCTAAACTCAAGAAAACAATAAAGAAGATTATCAAAGTTGAAACTAAACTAATCGAATTGCGGGATTATGACGCGGTGGTTATTGTTTCCTCCAAAGTTAAGTCAGAGAAACGGCTTGAAGTTATCGAAGGAATTAAAAAAGTAATTGAAAAATTGGGCGGGGAATTAAAAAAAATCAATGAGATGGGACTGCGCGATTTAGCTTATACTATTGCCGGTGAGCAAAGCGGCTGGTATGCAGGCTTGGAAGTTGGTCTTAGCCCTCTTACCTGCGCCAAATTTGAAGAATCTCTGAAACAGAACAAAAATATTTTGCGGCATTTATTAATTAAAAAATAATGAGTTCCAGAAGTTTAAACAAAGTTTTATTGATTGGAAATTTAACCGGTGATCCGGAATTGCGTTATACCCCGCAGGGGACAGCAGTAGCCACTTTTAGTGTGGCTACCAACCGGAATTGGACGGATCAAGCCGGACAACCGCAAGAGGCAGTCGAATTTACCAGATGCGTGGCTTGGGCTAAATTAGCCGAAGTCTGCTCTCAAATTCTTAAAAAAGGCCGTAAGGCTTATGTTGAAGGCAGATTGCAAACCCGGGAATGGGAAGCCCAGGATAAAACCAAACGCCGGACAACAGAAGTAGTTATTGATAATATGATCGCTTTAAGTCCGCCGGGAGCCAGAGCTACCGCCGAAACTTCTACGCAACCGGTAGCCGTTTCGGTTAAACCAGCAAAGAAAAAAGCGGTTAAGCAGGAAGAAGAAGATGATGAAATAGTGGCGGCGGAGGATATTCCGTTTTAATTAACTTTTATGATGAAAAGACAAAGACGCACCATTAGAAAAATAAAAGTTGCCGAAGATTGTCCGTTTTGCGATGGTAAGTTTGAGCCTAATTATAAAGAAGTTTCTTCTTTGGAAAGATATACTTCTGATAGGGGAAAAATTTTAGGCAAAGACAGAACCGGGATTTGCCGGAAACATCAGGCTAGACTTTCTACTGCCATAAAAAGAGCTAGGCATCTGGCCTTAATGCCGTTTACACCAACCGCTAAGTGACACTTCAAAAAATTCGAAAAACTATTTTTTATTGTTCTTTTCTGCTTTTGTCAGGTGGGATTGGGTATTGGTTAGGGCAAAGGGAAATTGCCGTTAAATGGCAATCTTTAAAACCGGAAATTCTGGTTGTTAATAAAGCTGTCCCTCCGGAAAATAAAGATATTAATTTTGGCTTGTTTTGGGAAGTCTGGGATAAATTAGAAAAAGAATATTTGGATGATACTGCCGTAAACAAACAAAAAATGTTTTACGGGGCTATTTCCGGTTTAACTGCTGCCCTAGGAGATCCGTATACGGTATTTTTGCCGCCCCAAAAACAAGAAGAATCCAGAGAAGAACTTTCTGGAGAATTCGGAGGAGTGGGGATTCAGTTGGGTTTCAAAGAAGATAGATTGGTAGTTATCGCTCCCTTAGATGAAACTCCGGCTAAGTTGGCCGGGATTGAGGCCGGAGATTTTATTTTAAAGATTAAAGATGAAAAAAAGGGGATTGACCGGGTAACGGATGGAATAACTCTGCCGGAAGCGGTGGAGATTATCCGTGGCCCGAAAGGCGATCCGGTGATTCTGACTATAGAAAGGGGAAAACAAAAACCTTTTGAAGTGTCGTTGAAACGGGACACCATTTTGGTAAAAAGCGTAGAGGTTGAATTTGTTGATTGGCCTTTAGACGGTGAAATTGCCGGAAATAAAAAAACCGTGGCAGTGATCAGAATGTCCCGGTTCGGAGACCGGACGGTGTCGGAATGGAACCAGGCGATCGACAAAATTATTAAAACTGCCAATGATAAAAAGGATAATTTCGGCGGATTGGTTTTAGACGTCCGGAATAATCCCGGCGGATATTTAGAAGCGGCGATTGCGATTTCTTCAGAATTTTTCCGCGACGGAACGGTAGTCGAGCAAAAAGGCAAGGCAACATCTATACCATATAAGGTTTCCAAGTCCGGGAGGTTAGTCGATATTCCGGTGACGGTTTTAATAAATAAGGGCAGCGCCTCGGCTTCTGAAATTGTGGCCGGAGCAATTCAGGCCCGCGGCCGGGGAAAATTGGTCGGGGTAAATTCTTTCGGGAAGGGAACGGTTCAGGACGCGATGGAGTTAAGTGGCGGAGCCGGATTGCACATTACCACAGCCAGATGGCTATTGCCCAACGGCAATTGGATTCACGATGAGGGCTTGAAACCTGACGTTGAGATGGATTATGATCAGGAGGCGAGTAAAGATCAGAAGTGGGATAATCAGATGAAGAAGGCGATGGAAATATTGGTAAAAGGTTAAAAGGTTAAAAGGTTTAAAATGAAACGTTTTTTTATTGGGTTCGCACTAGGAGCTTTAGTCGTCGTTTCCGCCGTCGGGGGAGCTTTGGCGGATCGGCTTTACAACTTGCCGTTTATATCTAAATTTGTTTCCGGGAGAACTAATTCTTCAGAGAAGATATTGGAACAAAAAATTCTCAAGGAAGAATCGGTAGTGATTGATATTGCCGAACAATCCAGTCCGTCGGTGGTCACGGTTTCGATTACCGCGGAAAGACAAACCGCTCAACCATTTTTTACCGACCCGTTTGGATTGTTCGATTTTAATACTCCAAGGAATAAAGAGCAGATTAAACAGGATATCGGAACAGGGTTTGTGATTGACGGCGGGCTGGTGGTGACCAATAAACACGTGGTCGCCAGCACCGATGGCAAATACCGGGTAATCACCAAGGATGATAAAGAGTTTCAGGTGAGTAAAATTTACCGCGATCCTACCAATGATATCGCAATTCTCAAAGTTGATGGAATGTCGGTTCCGGCAATTAAACTGGGGGATTCCGGGAATCTTAAAGTCGGACAATTCGTAATAGCTATAGGGACCGCTTTGGGAGAATTCAGGCATACGGTTACGATAGGCGTGATTTCCGGATTAGGACGGGGAATTCAGGCCGGCGATCCTTTCGGCGGAAATGCCGAACAGCTGGACAACGTCATTCAAACCGACGCGGCCATCAATCCCGGCAATTCCGGCGGTCCGCTTCTAAACAGCGCCGGAGAGGTTATAGGTATCAATGTAGCCGTAGCCCAAGGCAGCCAAAATATAGGTTTTGCCTTGCCCATAAATTCGGTTAAGGAAGTTGTTGAGAGTTTTCAAAAAACAGGCTCTTTTGAAAGGCCATTTTTGGGAGTCAGATACAGAATGATTTCACAAAAAACCGCATTATTAAATGATGTTCCCCAGGGGGCGTACGTTGAAGATGTGGTTACGGACTCCCCGGCTGATAAAGGTGGAATTCTGGGCGGAGATATTATCACTAAAATTGACGGTACTAAAATTGACGGCAAAGATGAGTCCGGATTGGCAAAAGAAATCGCCAGGAGGAAAGTGGGGGATACAATAGATATAGAAGTATGGCGTGACAGCCAGACTAAAACTCTCAAAGTGACGCTTCAGCAGTCGGAGTAATTCAATTCTCCGAAATAATCGTCAGTTTTCGTTTAATTATTTAATTCATCCTTGGAAATTTTACTTTCACGAAGAATGGAAGATAACGTGCCTTTTGGAATTTCCCGTAAATGAAACGGGACATTGGCGCGAAGATTCGTTTCTGGATGCCTGTAAATCATATGGCTGCCGGTGGTTCTTTGTAGAATAAATCCCAATTTTACCAACTTACGGATAAATTCTTTGGGCTTGATGGCCGGAAGTTTTGCCATTTATCAAACAGCTACTTGTGGAAATCTAAAATCGAGAACAGACAAAATGGATTGATCATCAGAGGGAATTTCTTCTCCGTCTTCCCTCATACACTCTACAAATCCGCCAATGGCATCGATAGCCATTTTTCTGGCCTCATTTAATGTTTTGCCATATGTCACACAACCCTGTAAACTGGGGACAATTACAGTATAACCACCTTCAGGCTCGGGTTGAAAAATAACATTAAACCTTAATATTCTTTCTGAAATTTTATTCATACACCTATTTTACCACCTCAAATAATTTGGTTGCTTTAGAGTGACGCTTCAGCAGTCGGAATAATGGTTTTGGGGATTTCAAGCTGGCAAGTTCGGATAATATCGCTAATATTACCTTCCAGAATTGAATCCAGGTTATGCCATGATTTATTGATTCTGTGGTCGGTAACCCTATTTTGGGGGAAATTGTAGGTCCGGATTTTTTCGGCCCGCATCCCGCGGCCGATAGCCGCGATCCGTTGTTGATCCAGAGTTTTAAGAGTTTTTTCCTGCTCCATTTCCCACAATTTTGACCTCAATAACTCCAGAGCGATTGATTTATTCTGTTGCTGGGTTCTTTCCTGTCTGACGGAGATAACCAACCCGCTGGGAATATGGGTTAACCTGACGGCCGTGCTGACCTTATTTACGTTTTGGCCGCCGGGACCGCCGGAATGGGAAAATGCCCAAGATAATTCGTTGTCTTTAATTTCTACTTCCTGTGGAGTGATTTCCGGCAATACCGCGACGGATGCGGTTGAAGTGTGGATCCGGTCGTGAGCTTCAGTTTGGGGGATTCTTTGTACCCTGTGAACACCGGATTCGTACCGGAAGATTCCGTAAGCGCCTTTACCGGAAATTTTAACGATTCCCTCATCAACCAAAATAGTTTTTAATTTAATTATTTCGCAGTACCGCAAGTACATTCTCATTAAGTCTCCAACCCAGATTTTGGCTTCATCTCCTCCGGCTCCGGGACGTAATTCTATGGTAGCCGCCCGGTCGGCTATTGACGATTGCGGATCGGTGCCAGCATCTTTGTAAACAGTGGTTTGAGAAGTTAGCGATAGTTCCAATAATTTCTTTTGTTCTTCCAGTTTTATAATTTCATCGTTTACCAATGGAGCCAAATCCGGATCTAACAACAATTCCCGGTTGCGGTTAATTTCATCATTAAGTCGTGAAATTTCGTCTTGAAGTGACAAAAGAAGAAATTGTTAGATTGTTAAATTGTTAGATTGTTAATTGAAAACCAATTATTCTGATTTTCTAGCAATGTAGCAATATAGCAATATAGCAATTCAAGTTTTAGTTTTGTTTTTAGCCTCTGTTAACATTTCTTTTAAGGTTTTTTGGGCCGCGTCGGACCGGAAAGCCGATTTTTTTGGTTTTTTCCTATATGAAGATGAGGCTGTCATTTTAGCCTGAAATTTTTCCACTCTGCCTTGAGCGTCAACAAATTTCATTTGGCCGGTGTAAAACGGATGGCAGGCTGAACAGACATCGGTCAGTATTGATGGTTTAGTCGAGCCGGTGGTAAATTTATTTCCGCAAGCGCAGGTTACCACCGCTTCCGGATAATATTGAGGATGGATGTTTGTTTTCATTTTCTCTCCCTATAATTCCTAAAGTTATTATACCAGCTGCCGCCAGAAAGGCTAGGCTCAAAGGTTCTTTCAGAAATAGTATTGAGATGGGGATGCCGAATAAAGCTTGCAGATGAAGAAACCGGGAGGCAATCAAAGGTTTAACCAATTTAGCCGCGGCCTCAAATGTCATAAAACCCATAACGGAAGAAATCAAAGATAAATATAAAATTCCGGACAGCAGAATTTTTGGGTTGAGAGTAAATGATAATGGTGCCAAAATATAGTTTGGATTCATAAAATAAACTACCGGGGTCAAAGCCATAGTTCCGCCTAAGAATGCTAAAGCCATCAGGGTAATCGGAGAATTCCGTTGAATATTTTTAGCGTATTTAATTTTTGAAGCCCAAGTGGAAATAGCCCAAGCAATTCCGGCTGATAAAACTAATAAATTGCCGGTAAACCTAGAGTAATTCGGGGTTCCGGCTAGCAGTGGTTCAAGTATGACAATTATTAATCCGGTCGCGGCCGCAAGGGTTGCCCAAGAAATTTTATTAATTTTCCGGCTAAACCAATTCAAAATCATAGAAGTGATTAATGGATTTAACGACATAATTAAAACTGCCCGGCTGGCATAAGTTAAATTCATTCCCAGATAGAGGAGAACTAGAGAAGCGATAGGCCCGGAGAGTCCCAATAGGGTTATCAGTACGGTTCTCCGTAATGACAAATATTCGCCGGAATTTTTCCAAGCCAAAAGGGCTAACGGAACAAAGATTAAAGAGGCGATGCTTAATCTGTACCACAGCAGGGGAAGCGGCGGCAAAAATTGCAATGAAGCTTTTATGACCGGGAAACTTATTCCCCAGATTAAGCTGGTTAAAAATAGCAGTTGAAGCGGTTTCTTATTATTAAATGACACCTATAGTTTAATTGTATCCTTCTTTGCCAATACGCAACCGGTATGTTTAATAATCTACTTCTTTTCACCGGTTACAACTCCGATGAAAATTAAAATAATTGCTACAATAGTTAAGGGTGATAAGCTTTCGTGGAGGAATATCAGGCTGATTGGGATGGCAATTAATGGCTGTAAATAGGTAAATAACGACGCTTCTGAAATTTCGATTAAATTTTGTCCGGCCAGATAAGTCGTGGCTCCGATAATGGATCCGAAAATTGCCATATAAATTACCGCCCAAAAGACTTGGGCTTGTATGATTTCAGGCCCCAAAAACGCCAGTGGATTTCCCGATGGCAAAGATAAAATAAAGAAAGTTATAGTTCCGATCCAAAAACTAACCGTGGTCACCGCCAACATGGAAACTTTCCGGTAGGTTTTTTTGGCCATCACCAGATAACCGGCCCAAATAATATTTTGCAACAATATCAGGGCGTTGCCCATAAAGTTTCCGGATGAGTAGCTACCGCGGCTCATCAATGGTTCAACCGTAATAATAAATGTTCCTAATAAAGCCAGAGTCAGCCCTCTCCACTCTTTTTTGGTTTCCTTTTCCTTTAATATAAATATTCCGGTTAAGATGACAAAAAGAGGTGAAACAGATGAGATAAGCGAAGCTTCGACGGCAGAAGTGAGTTTAAGGGAATAGTACAATAGCCATAATATTAAGGTGGTTCCGATCAGTTCTAATAGGCTGATTTTTACTATGGTTTTCAAATTTATTTTCCATTTTTTCCAGTTTAAGGCCAAAAAGGGGATAGTAATTAAGGCAGCTAACAAAAACCGGTAAAACAAAAATCTTTCCGGAGTCGTAAATGACAGGGCCGGCTTGACGACCGGAATGGCCAATCCCCAGACAATGGTGTTGATGATTAATAATAGGTAGGCGAGTTGGCGTTTTTTAGACACAGATTTGGAAACTATGGTTATTAGTTATTGGTCTTCGTGTCATTCCCGCGAAAGCGGGAATCTATTTAAATAGATTCCGGATCAAGTCCGGAATGACAATTGTCTGTTGCGTTTTTTCCTTCATATTCTTCAGTGTCACCACGCCCTTCGCCGCTTCTTCCGGTCCGATGATCACTACGTAGGGAATTCCCTTTCTGTCGGCGTATTTTAGCTGTTTATCCAGTTTTGCGGATGGGTTAGTATAAATTTCAGCGTTGATTCCCTGATTTCTGATTTGGCCGGCAACGGAGACTGAATTTGGCTGCAGTTCCGGTGAGAATACGGTAACTAATACTTTGGCGGCGGAATTGATATCCGGGATGAGCCCGAATTGTTCCGCGGCTTCCAGGGTTCTGTCGAAACCCAAGCCGAATCCGGTGGCCGGAATTTTTACCCCGGAAACATTTTCAACTAATTTATCAAATCTTTCTCCGCCCAAAACAGACCCTGATTCAAATTCAGGAATTATAATTTCCCAGATTGGTCCGGTGGAGTAGGAAAACGAGCGGGCAATTGTTGGTTCAAAAGCGTACCAGGACTTGTCAAAGCCATAATTTTCCAATGACTTTAAGATTATATTAATTGTCTCATCAGGCTTCAGGTTTAACATTAAATCCAGATATTCTCTGGCTTTGTCTCCGGCAATCCCTTTGTTTTTCATTTCCGAAATGACGCCTTCCTTGCCAATTTTCTTTAATTTATCAATGGCGGCGATGGCAGGATAGGGAAAATCTTTAACTAACTCACGGTTATTTATTAACGCCTTGACTTGCTTAAATCCTAATCTGCGGTAAATGTCCAACGATAAAGCGATGACCTCGGCATCGGCAAAAGGGGATTCATCACCGAAAATATCGGCGTCGCACTGCAGGAATTCCCGGTAGCGGCCTTTTTGGGGTTTTTCAGCCCTAAAAGCAGGCTGAATTTGATACCGTTTAAAAGGCATTGGCAGTTGTTGATAATTTTGGCCGACTACTCTGCAGGTCGGAACCGTTTGGTCGTAACGCAGGGCCACTTTTCTGCCACCCTGATCTTCAAATTTAAAGAACAATTTTTCGTCTTCGCCGATTTGGCCTTCAAATAATTCCAGTGGTTCCAGCGTTGGAGTTTCCAAAGGCTCAAACCCCCAGGATTCGCAAGTTAGTCTGATTTTTTCTTTCAGCCACTGCCGTTTGGCAGCCTCTTTGGGCAAAAAATCCCGGAAGCCTTTTAGTAATTGTGGTGTATTTGCCATATTAAATCTTAAATCGAATCATTAATCTGGCGCCAAGAGCATCCGCGATTAGACTTCTAGCCAGTTGATACTCCGGTTCAATTTTAACCAACTCTTTTCTAACCTTCGGATCACGCAATAATTTCTTCCGATATTCTCTCCAAGTGATATTTTTTGTTTTGTTCATATTATGTCAAATATAACAGACAATGGAGTTTAATTCCTTACATAATTTTCCAGAGCGGTCAGGATCTGCTCTTTTGTAAGTTGGTCATTTTCTCCGTACGATCGGCAGGAAA
>Ga0209211_10010901_pt1 | contig 11755 bp, 13 predicted proteins | sample RifGroA2_FD_183992 | JGI IMG/M metagenome (GOLD analysis project Ga0209211, IMG submission 183992) | Groundwater microbial communities from Rifle, Colorado, USA - Groundwater A2 (SPAdes) (version 2) | ecosystem: Environmental > Aquatic > Deep subsurface > Groundwater | place: Rifle, Colorado... | reverse complement strand
GTTGGAGAAGGATCTTTTAAATCTATTGTTACTGGCGAACGCGAACCAACCTTGGCTGAGTTAGACGCGGCGAAGTTTTGTTCGGAACAGTAGTTTTTTGAGATAGAAAAGAGAAAACAGAAAAGAGAAAAGAGTCGGCAGAGGGGCAGAAAGAGAAGATAAAATTTTGAATTTTTAATTTTGAATTTCGAATAAATTTTTAATGATTTAATTTTGAAACACCGTGTTTAAAAATTCAGAAATTATCCGCCGAAGGCGGATCAGCCTTTGGTTGATAATTTCTCTTTTCTAAATATCAGGCACTTATGAAATATATAATTACACTTGTTTTGGTATTAATTGGTTTTTTGATTATCTGGAAATCAGAACAAGTTTTTGAAATGTTTGGAACATCAAACTGGGCAGAAGAACATCTGCATGGCGGTACGCGCTTGTTTATTAAACTTATTGGCTTGGCAATTATTTTGCTTTCATTTCTTTATGTGACTGGAATAGTGGAATCGATTTTAGTGGCGGTGTTTGTTAGATAAAAAGGGAGTAGGGAGTGGGGAGTAGATTAAAGATTTAAGATTAAAGGTGAGGGAATTTTAAATCCTGGGTACTAAAATTTGAACAATAGATAAATTTGAAACACGAAATTCGAAATATGAAACAATATCAAAATTCAAATTACCAAAATTTAAAACCCGTTTTGAACATTTATATTTTGAGCCTTTGAATTTGTTTCGGATTTCGATATTCGGATTTCGAACTTACCATCACGTTTTGTAATTTTGGCCTGCCTGCCGGCAGACAGGTCATTGTAATTTGTTATTTATTTGGAGTTTGGATTTTGGAATTTGGAATTTTATTGTTTCCTACTTCCTACCCTCTACTCCCTACTTACTATTTTTAAAATCATATGGTAGTAAACACAGGTACACAATTGGTTGATGCGGAAAAAGTTTTGGATGCCGGCAATATTAAAGAAGGGGATATTGTTGCTGATTTTGGTGCTGGCGCAGTCGGTCATTATGTTTTTCCCGCGGCGAGACGCGTTGGGAAAAGCGGCAAGGTTTATGCCGTAGATATCCAGAAGAGCGTACTTGACGCCTTGAAGGGTCGTATGGTAATTGAAGGGTTGTCGAACATTGATTTGGTTTGGGGAGATTTGGAGCGTCTTCGTGGTACGAGGATTGACGACAATTCGGTTGATTGTGTTTTTTTAATGAATCTTTTTTCAGTTCTTGTTTCACGTGATTTGGCTTTACAGGAAGTGATGCGTGTTCTAAAGCCCGGAGGAACGCTTGTGGTAATTGACTGGCGTCCGACTGGTGCGCCTTTTGGTCCGGAGATTTCCAAACGCTTTTCAAAAGACAAAGCAGTTGGTGCAATTACCATAGCCGGTTTTCAAAAAGGCAAAGAATTTTTTCCCGGGCCGTATCACTATGGATTGGTGTTTAGTAAGATTAAAGATTAAAGATTAAAGATTTAAGATTTAAGATACGGACTACTTCTCGACGAGCGAGTGGAGAGACAGAACGAAGTTCTGGCTATCCCGAGCGAGGATGAGGTGCAAGGAGCCTCGAGAGCGACGCCACGAACAGAATACGAACATTACGAACAAAGATTTAAGATCACGCACCACGCAGAATCATGCAAAAAAATTTAAGATTGGTTGGTTTTAAACATCATGCATTTTCTTAATTCCTTACCCCCTCGAACTAAAACCTAATACCTATAACCTAATTTACATATGACCATCCTCACACTATCATTTTGGACTCGATTATTTATACCAGCTATGCCACTTTGGATTGCTGGCGTTATTTTACTTGTTGCTGTGGCTTTGTTTGTTGTTGGTGTTATTTTTGTGCGACGTGCTTCAAGAAGTAAGCGTTTAGATAATCATTGGAGCCAGGGTGCAAGCCGGCTTGGTAAATGGTTTATAAGTTTTGGTGTTTTATTGTTTTTCTGGGATTTCTTTGCTTATGAAGGTGCAAATTTAATTGGCGCGCCGTTTTGGTTTCCGGTTATTGTTTTGGCATATTTAATCTGGCTTGGATTTATTGTTAATTATTTTGTTGGAGTTCTTCCAAAAAAGCGGGCGGAGATTAAAGAAAAATCAGAAAAAGAAAAATATCTTCCTAAGCCTAAAAAATAATTTATGCACCTAAGAAGGAAAAAAGGCAATCAAGGAGAATTGTTGGCAAAAAATTATTTGAAGAAAAATGGTTATAAAATTTTGCATGCGCCGTGGTATGCGCTTCCTTTGGGGGAGATAGATATTATTGCACGCGACGACGAAGAACTTGTTTTTGTGGAAGTAAAAGCGCGCGGTTCGAATGAATGTGGTTATCCGGAAGAAGCGGTTAATTATACAAAATTAAAAAAGTTAAAAAGCCTGGTTGATCTTTATTTGCAAGAAAAACGCATTGTTGGCAGTTCGTACAGATTAGATGTGATTGCAGTGGAATTTGAATTTGATCCGCCCAAGATAACACATATAAAATGCGTCGGTTAAGCTATTTTTTGATTACAAACTTGACAAATGGCGATTATTAATATATACTATGTGCATAAACTCGACTCTATGATATAGAGTCGGGATTTTTTATAACCAATAATTAATTTTTAATTTTGAATTTAGAATTTTGAATAAATTTCTAATGACTTAATTTTGAAACATTACGTTTAAAAATTGAAGCATTTAAAATTAATTCGAAATAGCGTCGCCTTGAGGCTCCTTTCTTCTCTGCGTCGCTCGGTAATTCAAAGCAAGCTTTGAATTACACTCACTCCTTGAGAAGTAAAAATTCATCATTCAAAATTTAAATTTTTATTTATGTCATCCCCAATTACACAAGCAATTAAACAAATTTGTGAGGAAAAGAAAATTCCTTATGCATCAGTGTTGGAAACTATTGAAGCCGCGTTAGCATCCGCTTTTCGCAAGGATTTTGGCGATCGGGAAAAACCGCAAAATATTAAAGTTCAATTTGATCCGGAAACTGCCCGCATGAGAGTTTTTGATGTTAAGACTGTGGTGGAAGACATGGAACTTCCGGAAGAAGAACCGGAAGAAAAGAAAGTTGAAGTAAAAGAAAAAAAGAAAACAAAGAAAGTTGAAAAGAAAGTGGAACCAGAAGTTGGAACTGCCACTGGAGAAGAAAGTGAAGAACCAAAATTTAATCCAAAAACAATGATCATGATTTCTGAGGCCGTGAAGATAAAGCCGGACGCGATTATTGGCGAGGAAATTAGAACCGAACTTGAAGTGCCGGGCGCGTTTGGTCGTATGGCCGCGCAAACTGCCAAGCAGGTGATCATGCAAAAAATACGTGAAGTTGAGCGCGAGGTGGTGTATAATGAATTTAAAGGACAAGAACATCAGGTTCTTATTGCAACTGTCCAACGCCGCGAAGGCCGAGTTGTTTTGCTTGACCTTGGCCGGGCGACAGCGGTAATGCCACCGGATGAACAATCTTCAGTTGAACATTATAATACCGGCGAACGCATGAAGGTGTATGTTAAAGAAGTGGAATTGACGAGTCGCGGACCGCAAATTGTAGTGAGCCGCACTCATCCGGAATTGGTCCGCAAACTTTTTGAAGTTGAAATTCCGGAAGTGGCAAACGGCGTAGTAGAAATTAAATCAATCAGCCGAGAGGCCGGATCACGTTCTAAAGTTGCTGTGTCTTGCAATGATTCCAACATTGATCCGATTGGTTCATGTATTGGCCAGCGTGGTACCCGCATTCAAACTATTACTCACGAACTTGGCGGTGAAAAGATTGATATTGTTTTATGGGATGAGAATCAAAGCAAATTTATCTCCGGCGCCCTGTCACCGGCTAAAATAACGAGCGTAGAACTCAATGAAAAAGAAAAAATTGCGGTGGCCTATGTTCCAGCTGACCAGCTTTCTTTAGCAATTGGAAAAGGCGGACAAAATGTTCGATTAGCGGCGCGATTAACTGGTTGGAAGTTGAATGTTGTGGAAACTAAAGTTGCGGCTGTTGAAGTTGCAGAAGAAAAAAAAGATGATAAAAAAGCTGAAGTTAAAGTTGAAGAACCAGCCACTGAGATTGTTCCAGAAGAAGGAACTTTAGTCGAAGGAAAACCGGCAGAGGAGAAGAAAGAGGAAGATTCAAAAGAATAAGTCATAAAAAAGATATTATTACCCCGTTACATTTTGTCGTATATACGACAAAATGTAACGCCTGTGATTTCTGATTTTAACAATCCAGTGTTTTAATGTTTTATTGATTTAAAAAAACTATGGCCATTTGGACAACTATTTTTTATCAACCGCTTTGGAATATTTTGGTCGGACTTTATAATGTTTTACCTGGGCATGATATTGGTTTGGTGATTATTATATTGACAATAATTATTAAAATAGTGCTTTTCCCATTCACTTTACAAGGTTTGCGTTCGCAAAAAGCTTTGCAAGATCTTCAACCAAAAGTTGATGAATTAAAGGCTCGTTATAAAAATGACAAAGAAGCTTTGGCTAAAGAAATGATGGCGCTTTACAAGCGTGAAAAAGTAAGTCCGGCTTCTTCATGTTTGCCACTGCTTATTCAGTTACCAATTCTTTTAGCGCTTTTCCAAGTGTTGCGTGCTGGGCTTGGCAATCCACCAGCCGAACTTTTATATCCGTTTATTTCTGATCCGCACGGAATCAACACAATTTCTTTTGGTTTTTTGGATTTAAGCAAAGTGAATATTCCGATGGCAATAGTCGCCGGAGCAGTTCAGTTTTGGCAGACAAAAATGTTGCAAACCAAAAAAGTTCCAGCAGAGGTTAAGGATTTGCCAGTGGCTCGTGATGAAACGATCATGACCACAATGAATAAACAGATGTTGTATGTCATGCCGGTGATGACTGTGGTTATTGGTGTCGGACTTCCCGGTGGTTTGATGTTGTACTGGCTTGTAACATCTTTGTTAACTGTTTTCCAGCAAAAATATTTTTTGGATAAAAAATAAAAAATTATTTATGCTGTTAACTGCTCAAAATTTAATGAGGTTAAATGTTTATACTCAAAGAGGCATCCGAATTGGACGCTTGTGCGGATTTGAGTTTGAAGCAGAAAGTCAAACCATTCTTCGTTATATTGCAAGCGGAGGATGGTTTTTTGGTGGTAAAAAATATATTATCCATCGATCTCAAGTGGTTTCAATTGAAAGCGATAGAATGATTGTGCAGGATTTGGTTTTGAAAGAAGGGGTGGAAGAAGTTGTGGTAAAAGCCGCGCCGCAACCGGAACAAAATGCCGCTTCGTTGTCGTCGAGGGAGTAGGTGGAATTTTAAATTTTAAATGAAGGAAGTTCTCCTTCAAAATACACAATATTTTCAGGAGAACATCTTATTTTAAAATTCAATCATTTGAAATTATACCTATTAGTTTAGGGTTTTTTATAGCTTGAAATATTGTTGTTTATATGGAAAAATCTGTTTTACAAACACTCGTGTATTTTGATATGTTTGATTACCCGCTTACGAGTTGGGAAGTGTGGAAATTTTTGTATCGTCCTAAAAAAGAAATGCGAGTGCAAGAAATTGATCAAATACTTGAAGATTTAAAACAGTCTTCTCGAGTGAGTGAAAAGAATGGTTTTTGGACTTTGGTTGGACGCGATGAGATTGTTGATATCAGGCATGAACGTTATGTTTATGCAGAAAAAAAATTTAAACGAGCCGAACGTGCGACCAGTTTTTTAAGGATGGTTCCGGGAATCAGGATGGTCGCGGTTTCCAACACTTTAGCCTTTTCACATTCTCGACCAGATAGTGATATTGATCTTTTTATCGTCACTTCGCCAGGGTCATTATGGAAAAGTCGGCTGTTTGGAGTTTTGCCTTTTGCTTTATTTGGTTTGCGTCCCGCCCCCAACAAGGAACGTGATAAATTTTGTTTCTGTTTTTTTGCCACGATGTGCGGTTTAGATTTTTCTTCATTTGCTTTGAAAGATGAAGATCCTTATTTGGCATATTGGATTGCGAGCCTTGCACCTCTATATGATCCGGAAGGAATTATTGATGCTTTGTGGGAAAGCAATCCAATGGTTAATGAAATTTTGCCAAATGCTCGGCCGGTTTGGGTTTCCAAGCGCCGTCGTGTGGACGAATTTTGGAAAAGAAAAGATGATTTTTCTTCACCCGCTGGTTTTTTAGAATCAGCGGCTAAGGCCATTCAGTTTGCCCGTTTTCCGAAATCAATAAAAACACGCATGAATCGAGATTTAGGCGTGGTGGTTACTGATGATGTTTTAAAGTTTCACACTGACCATGAACGCCGAGCCGAGTATCGCGATAAATTTAAAGCACGCTTGGCAAGTTTGGGTATATGATTACAACTGCATTAAAATTACAAAAACTGGCATTGCTGGTTTTTTTATTTTTGCTGCCATGGCAAACACGATGGATTTTTGAAGAAGGAATGTTGAGTGGTGGTGCGTGGGAGTATGGAACAATCAGTGTTTACGTTACGGAAATATTAATTTTTGCTTACTTGCTTTTTCAAAGCAAGTATTCAGCGATTCAGTACAAAACATCTCGTGTTTCAGAAGCGGTTTATTGGATTTTGATTATTTTTCTATGTCTGGTATTTTTTTCATTAAACTGGGCGCCGGATGTTCGGGTGGCGACTATTGCGGCGCTGCATTTATTTTTTACCGGAATTGTAATTTTCTTAATTGGTCGCACCAGTGTTTCGAAAAGTGAAATGGTTTCAGCTTTTATTTTTGGTGTTGTAGCGCAAGCTGTTTTGGGTATGGCGCAAATTACCGCACAGTATGTTTCCGCATCAACCTGGCTTGGAATTGCGGTGCATGATCCAAGCGCTTTGGGCACTTCGGTTGTGGAAACAATGTTTGGTCGGTTTTTGCGCGCTTATGGCGGCTTGCCACATCCGAATATTTTGGGCGGTTATTTGGCGGTTGGACTTATTTTTCTTTTGCCATTGATTATTAAAGAAAATATTGCTTGGCGTCGGGGATTGTTGTGGGGGAGTATCATGCTTTTGACTACTGTTTTATTTTTAACTTTTTCACGTTCGGCGTGGCTTGGTGCGATAGTAGGAATTGTTTTTAGTTTTACATTTATTTTCTTGCTGGCTCAAAAACTTGAAAGAAAAATCAGCGTTGCTTTTTTAGGGGTTTTTATTTTGGCGAGTTTAACGCTTGGCTTAGTTTTTTCCGATACTTTGGCTGGCCGGATAAAAGGCGGAACATATTTAGAAGATCTTTCCACGTCAGAAAGAATTTTGGGAGTTAAACAATCAATGGTTTTAATAAAAGAAAATTTGTGGCTCGGAGTTGGGGTTGGAAATTATACCAAGGCTTTGGCTCGAGCGTATCCAGGAGAAGAGTCTTGGGTTTATCAACCGGTTCATAATACTTTTTTGCTTTTACTTGCCGAGGTTGGTGTGGTTGGTGTTGCGCTCGGCGCTTTGATTTTTGGAATTATTTTGGTGTACAGCGTAATTTTATTATTTAGAAAACCGGATCCATGGGTTGTGGCAAGCATCGGCGCTTTGTTAACACTTGGCGTAATTTCTCTTTTTGACCATTATTTATGGAGCTTGTACCCCGGACTTCTTTTAGCCGCGTTTGTGATCGGTTTTTGGAATCAGGTGATTAATAAAAAATTGGTTTGACATGAATTAAAGTTTTTAGTGCAACATTTCATATACCCGGTGAGTTTTTTAAAAACCTTGTTGGGTATTTTTGTTTTTGTGGTTATATGATTTATATGGTTTTAGCGTTTTGTTTCTCTGTTCTTATGTTTCTCTGTTCTTCTGTTTTTAAACACTTGACAAAATAAGGATTATGTAGTAAGGTCTCATATTGGTCTTTCAAAAATATAAGGAGAGAAATAATGCTAAGGAACATCCTGTTCAGTTTGGTAGCAGTCTACATGGCCTACAGTCTCGTAACTTTGGCATATCAAAAAAGAAAAAATTTTGGTTTTGTGTTATTTATTTGGAAGCGGTTGGGACTGAAAATGATTCTTAAAGGCCTTGCTTTATTTCTCTTTACCATGTTTGCCGCTTTTTCATTTTATCAAATCCCTTTTACTCACTGGGGTTGGTATAATCTTATTTCACCAAGCGGTGATGTCGGTAATGTCGGCATTGCTCCGTTTGTAGAAGGTACCAAATCTTCTTATTTAGTTTTACGAGTGGTTAGTTTTTTCTTTATTGCTCTTTTGGTTTTGCTAATGCCTTTTATGACTGCAATGGAAGAAAAGGTGTTTAGAAGGTGGGGTCTTGGCTGGAGTACGATGGTTAAACATTCATTGATTTTCGGTTTTTTACACATGATTGTCGGAGTGCCTATATATATTGCTCTAGCTCTATCATGTCTGGGTTTCTTCTTGGCACTTTCGTATAAAAATCAAGTGCGCAACAATTTGTTTGTAGGAGTGGAATTACATTATGCTGATATTGAGGCTCTCAAACATACGACTGCTTTGCACACCATGCATAATTACTGGATTCTGTTGCCTTTGCTCATCGTATCTTTTCTCTCTTTGTTCTAAAAGTTTGCCAGATCGCTCAAATGAGCGGTCTTTTTTGTTTCTCTTGACAAAATACTGTAAATTTACTAAGGTATTCTCATAAAAAGACCAGTTCATTTTGGGCTGGTATTTAAAACTAATTTTAGATAATATGAAGCTAAAGCCATTAAACAGTCATGTGGTGGTTAAACCATTAAAAGAGGAAGAGGTGTCAAAATCAGGCATTATTTTGCCAGATACAGTGGATAAAGAGCGTTCAGAAAGAGGTGAAGTTGTTGCCATTGGTCCGGGAAAATTGGATCAAAACAACAATCGCCAGCCTATTTCAGTTGAGGTTGGAAACAAAGTAATTTTCAAAAAATACAGCCCAGACGAAATTAAAATCGATGGCGTAGAATATTTAATTCTTGACGAGGGGGACATCTTGGCGATAATCGAATAGCTTCTTAGCTTTTTAGCTTCTTAGCTTTTTAGGAAATCTAGAAGGCTACAGGCTACAGGCTACAAGCTACAAGCTAGTTATGAGCAAACAAATACTTTTCAACGAGGAGGCGCGTCATGCTTTGAAGCGCGGCGTGGATAAACTCGCAAACGCAGTTAAGGTAACCTTGGGTCCAAAAGGACGCAATGTTGTTTTGGATCGCGGTTTTGGTTCACCGACAATAACTAAAGATGGTGTGACTGTAGCTAAAGAAATTGACTTGCCGGATAAGTTTGAAAATCTTGGTGCAGAATTAGTCAAAGAAGTGGCATCAAAAACAAATGATGTTGCTGGAGACGGAACCACCACAGCGACGGTTTTGGCGCAAGCAATTGTTGCCGAAGGATTGAAAAATGTTACTGCCGGATCAAATCCAGTGACCATTCGTCGTGGTATTGAAAAAGCAGTGGCCGCAGTGGTAGATGAGTTACGCAACAAAATTTCCAAACCGATTTCCGGTGCGGAGATTGAGCAGGTCGCTTCGATTTCTGCCAATGATCCGGAAATTGGAAAAGTAATTGCTGAAACATTGAAAGAAGTTGGTGAGAACGGTGTTATCACAGTTGAAGAGTCACAGACTTTTGGTGTGCAAACAGAAGTGGTAAAAGGAATGCGCTTTGACCGTGGCTATGTTTCTCATTACATGATTACAAATTCCGAACGCATGGAAGCGGATTTTGAAGAACCATACATTTTGATTACTGATCGCAAACTTTCGAGTGTGCAGGAATTATTGCCAGTTTTGGAAAAAGTGGCAAATAGCGGAAAAAAAGAAGTGGTCATTATTGCGGAAGATATTGATGGTGAAGCTTTGGCAACATTGGTTGTAAATAAATTGCGCGGCACTTTCAATGCTTTGGCAGTAAAGGCGCCTGGTTTTGGCGATCGTCGCAAAGAGATGTTGGAAGATATTGCTGTCTTGACCGGTGGAAAAGTTATTTCTGAAGAGGTTGGTTTGAAATTGGAAAATGTTGAATTAGCTGATCTTGGTGCGGCGCGCCGAGTGGTTTCAACAAAAGAAAATACCACGATTATTGAAGGAAAGGGTGATCCGGCGGCAGTGGCTGATCGGGTGGCGCAAATTAAAAAGCAGATTGAAATGACTGAATCTGAATTTGATAGAGAAAAATTAATTGAACGCTTGGCAAAACTTTCCGGCGGAGTTGGCGTGATTAAAGTTGGTGCGGCAACAGAGGTGGAAATGAAAGAAAAGAAGCATCGCATTGAAGACGCTGTTTCTGCCACCAAGGCGGCAGTGGAAGAGGGAATTGTGCCGGGCGGCGGTGTGGCTTTTATTCGCGCGATGAGAGTATTGGATACCCTTCCAGCAACAAGCGAAGAGGGTATTGGTATCGCGATTTTGAAACGCGCGCTTGAAGAACCGATGCGTCAGATTGCCCAGAATGCTGGTAAAGACGGGGCGGTTATAATTGAAGAAGTGCGCAAGAGTGAAGGCAATTATGGTTATAATGCGGCCACTGATGTTTATGAAGATTTGGTAAAAGCCGGAATTGTTGATCCAACCAAAGTAACTCGTTTTGCTTTGCAAAACGCGGCTTCTGCGGCTTCAATGTTGTTAACCACTGAAGTCGCGATTACTGATCTTCCAGAAAAAAAGAATGATCACAGCGATCATGGAATGGGTGGCGGTATGCCGATGGGGTATTAGTCAAAAATAATTTCACTAGAACACCAAAGCATTAAAACACTGAAGCAAAATGTTTTAATGTTTAAAGTAGGGCGGGGTCTTGTACCCCGCTACAGTAGCGGCTCACAAGGGGGGGTGGCCTTACATAAAATTAAGATTTCTGTTTGTGTATTAAATTAATAGAAAAGCAGGCTTTACGCCTGCTTTTTGATGTGATAAAGTGTTTGCGAGGGAAGTTACTAACTTACTCTTTAATTTAATTCTTTAATTTCTACTCCCTACCCCCTACTTCCTACTCCCTATTTATATATGTTTGACCCAAAATTTGATTCAAAAGATGTAGAACAAAACAAAATGATTTCCGTGCTGGCTTATTTATGGATATTATTTTTGGTGCCACTTTTGTTGGCAAGAAAAAGCAAATTTGCACAAGCCCATGCTAAGCAAGGATTGGTTTTGTTTGTTGTTCAATCTATTTCTTCATTGTTTGCCTGGGTGCCAATTATCGGTCCGTTATGGAATGTAATTATTTTCTTTTTAATTCCATTGTATGCTTTGGTGCGAGTTTTAATGGGAACATATTGGCCGATTCCAAAGATTCATTCTTTAGCGCAGCGTATTAATTTTGATTAGAAAAGAGAAATCAGAAAAGAGTTGGCAGAGGGGCAGAAAAGGATAAAAAAGTTGCGGGGGATAAACCCCCGCGCTACACGGTATTTGTTCGTAATGTTCGTAGTTCGTATAATATGAAAGAACTCACCACTAACATTTTATCTTTGAAAGACAAGATTGCCTCCTTGGGGAGGCTGCTTTGACATTGCTGGATTAAAAAAAGAAATTGGCGTGCTGGAAAGTGAAATGGAAAAATCGGATTTTTGGTCTAATCAAGAAAAAGCGACACGTAAAAGTCAGCGCACAGCGGCGCTTTCAAAAGAAGTCAGTGAGTGGGAAAAGTTAGATCGTAATATTTCTGATTTGGTTGAAATTTCCAAGATTGCAGAAAATGAGGGTGGCAACATGGATGATGAAATTCAAAAAAAGTTTGATGAGATTCAAAAAGATTATGAGCGGATTGAATTCCGTCTTTTATTTTCCGGAAAATATGATGAGTTCAATG
>Ga0209211_10010900_pt1 | contig 11755 bp, 8 predicted proteins | sample RifGroA2_FD_183992 | JGI IMG/M metagenome (GOLD analysis project Ga0209211, IMG submission 183992) | Groundwater microbial communities from Rifle, Colorado, USA - Groundwater A2 (SPAdes) (version 2) | ecosystem: Environmental > Aquatic > Deep subsurface > Groundwater | place: Rifle, Colorado... | reverse complement strand
TATCGATGGCGAAGCTTTCCGGAAAAACGAAGGATTTTTGCGGATCGGGCAGATCGCCCCAGGCACGCAGCAGATCGTCGACCGGCCCGTTGCCGATGCGCCGCCGCAAACCGGCGCTGGGCAGTTGGCGCAGATCGCCCAGCCGCCGCAGGCCGAATGACTCGAGCCGCTTCGTCACCTCATCGGGCCAGCCGGGGATGGCACACGGCAAGGCGGCCAGGGCAGTCTGCATGGCTGCCTGTTCCGCATGAATCTCACTGCTGCCCATCCGTGCCAGCCAACCCGCCCCGAGCGGCGTTGGCGCCACCGACCAACGGGTCGAATAAGACTGTTCGGTGCAACCAGCGAGCACAGCCGTAATGATCGACTCGGCGCCGCCAAACAGGCGCAGGCAGCCGCCGATTTCGAGCAACAGAGTATCCGGTGAGACCAGGCTGATTGTCGGTGTGAAGCGCCCGGCCCAGCAGGCCAGACTTTCCAGCGCCTGTTGTTCGCGGGCCGCGCAATGTTCGAAAACGCTTAGCCCGGGCTGCAGGCCAAGCGCCGTCGACAGCTTCTGGCCAGCACAAACACCCGCCGCCACCGCCTCGGCATCGCCCACCTGCACTCGCCCGCGAGCGACGACCGCGCTAGGCGACTGGCGCAGCGGCAGGGCCTCGAGCGGTAACAAGGGAAAGTGCAGGGCCAGCCACAGCACGCGAATTTCTCCCGGCGAATTGAACAGGACGAGGTATGGACAAGGCGAGCGGCCGGGAAACCGGACGGCCTCGCCGCTTGATGATGCGTACCGACAACGCGCTGTCGTCAGCTGTTGAATTCAACATGACACGCAACGGCGCCGGCGATGGCACCCCGGCTGCTGCGGTCGACCGCCATAAACAGGCAAAAACCGAACGCCCCTCGGCGGCTACCTGCAAGCGACGCAAGGCCCGGGCATCGATGTTTGCCTCAGGCCAGGCCAGCACGCCGGCAAAGCCGCCGCTGGACAGCAGTTGTTCGACACTCCAGCCAACGCTTTTGCCTGTCTTGACGACGACCAACCGCTCCAGCGCCACGCCGGCCGCAGCCCAGGCCGGGGCATGCGGCAACCACGGCGGCGCGACGAGTGCCAGCCAGCCGCCGTCGGCTGACAAGCGGGCCAGTGCTGGCAGCAGCAGGCTCATTTCACCGACGCTGCTGCGGTCGACGAGAATTTCAGTCAAATTTCCCCGAGGCCAGCCGCCACCCGGCAATTCGGCATCGAGTTCGGCATGGCCGCTCGGGATCGCTCTTTCCGGCAACGACGCCAGCGTGTCGCCGCGCCAGACATCGCCCCGGGCCAGCACATCCGCCAAGGCAACCGGCAACGGCTGGGTGTTCATGACAGCTTTGAAACGGCTCCGCGAATCAGGCCGACGGCGATGCCTTCAATGGCAAACTCGACCTCTCCGGGATTGACGATGATCGGTTGGAAATCAGGGTTTTCGGCGATCAGTTCAATGAAACCATCGCGGTGTTGCAGACGCTTGACGGTGACCTCCTCGTCGATCCGGGCGACGACAATCTGTCCGTCGCGGGCCTGATTAGTCTTGTGCACGGCGAGCAGGTCGCCGTCGTACATGCCGATATCGATCATCGACGTGCCGCGCACCTTGAGCAGGAAATCGGCCTTGGGCGAGAACATGCTGGCATCAAAGGCGTAGCGGCCCTGAACGTTTTCGACGGCGAGAATCGGTGAACCGGCGGCGACGCTGCCAATCAGCGGCAGGCCGAGCTGTTCGACCAGCCGGATACCGCGTGCCGAGCCTGGCTCAAGCACGATGGCGCCCTTCTTGGCGAGCGCCTTGAGGTGGTCTTCGGCCGCATTCGGCGAAGCAAAACCGAAGGCGCTGGAGATTTCCATGCGCGTCGGCGGCGCGCCGAGGACTTCCAGCGTGCTTTTGATGAAATCGAGAATTTCCTGCTGACGTGGCGTGAGTTTCATGGCCGGCCTCCGCTAAAAACCAATGGCTGTATTTTTGTACAGTAACCGGTTTTTTGCAAGCGGAAATTCAGGTCGGCAGATCGAAACCCTTCAATTTACGGTACATGTCGACGGCGTAGGAGTCGGTCATCCCGGCGACGAAATCGGCGACCTGGAGCAGACGAATGTACGGGTCGGCATCCGGCTCGCCACCGTGGCCGAGGAATTGCGTCGGCAGCAGTTTGAGCAGCATGCGTTCGCGCGTCGTGTAGCGGGCGTGCCCTGCCTTCGCCTCGACGGCATTGGTAAACAGGCCGAGCAAGGCGCCGAGGACCTCGAAACCGGCGGTTTCGATCTCGAGCGCCGGACGGGCGGTGTAGATGGTTTCCTTGGCCAGCTTGAGAATAGCCTGCAGCGGATGGGCGATGGGCGAGCTTTCGAGCAGTTCGTCGTCGAACTTGCCGCTCAGGATGGCGTCCTCGTTTTCGAGAAAGACTGCCGCGGCGCTTTCGAGCAGGCAGCCGATGGCCTTGGCGCGCAGGTATTCGAGGCGTTCCTTGGGGTCGTGCAGATGGTGCAGCCGAGCGCCATTAATGGTGTTGCCGGCCAGGTCGGCAAGCAGGCATTCGGCATCCTTGTAGGGCACGAAGCCGAGCCGGGCAGCGTCTTCGAGATCGACGATCAGGTAACAGGTATCGTCCGCCACTTCAACGAGAAAAGCCAGCGGATGACGGTGCCAGGCGGTATTTGGAATTCGCTCGATTAATCCGGTTGACCGTGCAATCTGCCGAAAATTATCTGCATCCTGCTGGAAAAAGCCGAATTTCTTGCCGCTCTTGCCGTCCAGATCAGCATCGATATGCGACGGGCGCGGATATTTGGTGAAAGTCGCCAGCACCGCGCTGCTCAGTTGCAGGCCGCCGGGGTTGGCCGGGCTTTGCAGCCGGCTGACGATGCGAAAGCCCTGGGCGTTGCCTTCGTAGCGCTCGAAGTCGGCTCTTTGCGCCGGTGTCAGGTCATGGCGTTCGAGTAGGTTGGAATGACGGAACCACTCGCGAATGGCGTCCTCGCCGGCGTGGCCGAAAGGCGGATTGCCGATGTCGTGGGCCAGGCAGGCGGCGGCAACGATGGCGCCAAAATCGCCCGACTCAACATGCTGCAAGCCGTGCCGGGCGATGATCTCGCGGCCGACCACGGCACCCAGCGAGCGGCCGACGCAACTGACTTCCAGGCTGTGCGTCAGGCGGGTGCGCACGTAATCGCTCTTGGAGAGCGGGAAAACCTGCGTCTTGTCCTTCATGCGCCGGAAGGCGGAGGTGAAGACAATGCGGTCGTAATCCTGCTGGAAGGCCGTGCGCTCTGCTGTGCCGGGCGCCTTGCCAGCTCCCAGGCGTTCGCTCGACAGCAGTTTTTCCCAGACTTTTCGTTTGCCCATGCTATTGAATTTCGACGATGCGATGGGCTGCGAGTCTACTCCCCTTCGTTCTCCGCTTCGAGCAAAGCCCGCACGTGATCGGGCAAAGGCACCGATTTTCCGGTCTGCGTATCCATCCAGACTACCTTGGCGGCCCCCTCGGCAAAAATGCGTTCATCGCCTTCGATGCGCATTTCAACGTAGGTCTGGCAACTGGAGCGGCCGATGGCGCCGACAAAGGTGCGCACCTCGACGGTTCCCGGATAATTCATCGGGATCAGAAAGGTGCAACTGGCATTGATGATCACCGGCCCGGCACCGCCCGGACGAACGGGGATGTTCATTTCCTCTACCCACTCGACCCGTGCTTGCTCCATGTAGCGGAAATACACCGTGTTATTGACGTGCCCGTAGGCATCCATGTCGCCCCAGCGGATGGGCATTTTGGTGACGTGAATCAGCTTTTTCTTGTGGTCCATAAACTTGAATACTAGAGTAGGGTTGATCAAAATATTTCCATACTGTACCGTATTGAAATCAAGTCAACAATAAAATCAGGAGACATCATGCAGCGCGAATCCATGGAATTCGACGTCGTCATCGTCGGCGGTGGCCCGGCCGGCTTGTCGGCGGCGATCCGCCTGAAACAGCTGGCGGCCGAAAAAGGCACCGATCTGGGCGTCTGCCTGATCGAGAAAGGCGCCGAAATCGGTGCCCATATTCTTTCCGGCGCCGTCATGGACCCGCGTGCCCTGAACGAATTGCTGCCCAACTGGCAGACCGATGGCGCGCCGCTCAATGCCCCCGTTTCCGAAGACCGTTTCTTCATTCTTTCCGAAAATGGCGCCACCAAGGTGCCGAACAGCCTGTTGCCCAACTGCTTCCACAATGAAGGCAATTACGTCATCTCGCTGGGTAACGTCTGTCGCTGGCTTGGCGAACAGGCCGAGGCGCTCGGCGTCGAGATCTACCCGGGCTTTGCCGGTGCCGAGGTGCTGTTCGACGAGAACGGTGCCGTCAAGGGCGTGGCGACCGGCGACATGGGCCGTTTGCATGACGGTTCCGAAGGCCCGAATTTCCAGATGGGCATGGAACTGCACGGCAAATACACCTTCTTTGCCGAAGGCTGCCGTGGCCACCTCGGCAAGCAGCTCGAAACCAAATTCAATCTGCGCGACGGCGTCGATCCGCAAACCTACGGCATCGGTCTCAAGGAACTCTGGGAAATCGATCCGGACAAGCACCAGCTTGGCCTGGTCATCCACAGCGGCGGCTGGCCGATGCAGCCGGACACTTACGGCGGCGGTTTCCTGTATCACCTGGAAAACAACCAGATCGCCGTCGGCTTCGTTGTCGGCCTCGGCTACAGCAACCCGCATCTGGCGCCCTATGAAGAATTCCAGCGCTTCAAGACGCATCCGGAAATCCGCAAATTCCTCGAAGGCGGCAAACGCATCGCCTACGGTGCCCGTGCGCTGACCGCCGGCGGCCTGCAGTCGCTGCCCAAACTGACTTTCCCCGGTGGCGTGCTGATCGGCGACGACGCCGGTTTTCTCAACGCGGCGCGCATCAAGGGCTCACACTGTGCCATCAAGACCGGCTCGCTGGCGGCCGAAGCCTGTTTCGCGGCACTGGCCGGCGAACGCCAGCGCGACGAACTAACGGCCTATCCTGAGTCGTTTAAAAACAGCTGGTTATACGACGAACTTCATAAAACACGTAACTTCAAACCGTGGATGAACAAAGGGCTGGCACTCGGCTCCATCATGTTTGGCATCGATCAGGTCGTGCTGCGCGGCAAGGCGCCGTGGACGCTGCACAATCGCACGCCGGACCACGCCAAGCTCAAACTGGCGGCTGATTGCGAACCCATCACCTATCCGAAGCCGGATGGCGTCATCACCTTCGATCGCCTGTCCTCGGTCTTTCTCTCCAGCACCAACCACGAGGAAGACCAGCCTTGTCACCTGCAATTGAAGGATGCCAGCGTGCCGATCGCCGTCAATCTGGCGCAATACGACGCCCCTGAACAGCGTTTCTGCCCGGCCGGCGTTTATGAAATCCTGCGCGACGAGAGCGGTGCCAATCCGCGTCTGCAGATCAACGCCCAGAACTGCGTGCATTGCAAGACCTGCGACATCAAGGACCCGACCCAGAACATTAACTGGGTGGTGCCGCAAGGCGGCGAAGGCCCAACCTACCCGAATATGTAAGCCCGAACCCGGAAACCGTGTTCGCATAACGCGAATCACTGTTTCCCGGTTTATAATTCTGCGGCTAAACCCCTTAGGGAGAACAACACATGGGCTTTCTCGCCGACAAAAAAATTCTGATCACCGGGCTGCTGTCCAAGCATTCCATTGCCTATGGTATTGCCAAGGCCTGCCACCGCGAAGGCGCTCAACTCGCCTTCACCTACCAGACCGAGCGTTTCGAAGACCGCATCAAGAAGTTCGCCGCTGAATTCGGCAGCGACATAACCATTCCCGTAGACGTCGCCAGCGACGAGCAAATCGACAACCTGTTCGTCGAACTGGCCAAGCACTGGGATGGTCTCGATGGCCTGGTTCACTCGATCGCCTACGCCCCGACCGAAGCCATCGAAGGTGATTTCCTGAACGGCATCTCGCGCGAGTCCTTCCGCATTGCCCACGAAATCTCGTCGTACAGCTACCCGGCGCTGGTCAAGGCCGCCCGTCCGATGATGCAGGGTCGCAAGAGCGCCGCGCTCGCCCTGTCCTACCTCGGCGCCGAGCGCACCATGCCGAACTACAACACCATGGGTCTGGCCAAGGCCAGCCTTGAGGCGGCCACCCGTTACCTGGCTTTCTGTCTCGGCCCCGAAGGCATTCGCGCCAACGCCATTTCGGCCGGCCCGATCAAGACCCTGGCCGCTTCCGGCATCGGCAACTTCGGCAAACTGCTCGCCTACAACTCGCACAATGCCCCGCTACGTCGCAACGTGACCATCGAGGAAGTCGGCAACGCCGCCGCCTTCATGTTGTCCGATCTGGCCAGCGGCATTACCGGTGAAATCCTTTACGTCGATGGCGGCATGAACACCACCGCCCTCGGCAACGCCGACCCGCTCCCCGCCTGACAAATTCGTACGACCGCGGGTTTCCACGGTCAACCGGAAAAAAGGGCCAAAAACGTCGACCGGTTAATTCCGGCCGACGTTTTTATTTTGGCAGCCGGTTTGCAAGATGCAGCCTGATGACGCTGATCAGGGTATCGATATCCACCGGTTTGGCGACATGGTCGACCATGCCCGCGGCCAAGCACTTTTCGCGTTCTTCGTTGAAAGCGTGGGCGGTCTGGGCAATGATGGGAAGCTCAGGGAAGGCCGCGCATATCCGGCGCGCCGCTTGGTAGCCGTCCATTTCCGGCATCTGCAAATCCATCAGCACGACATCGTAAGTCGCCCGCCCATCGCCAAGTACCTGATCGACAGCCTCCTGGCCGTTGCTGACCATCACGACACGAGCGCCAGCCTCCTCCAGAACCTCCTGCAACACTTGCTGGTTTATTTTTTCGTCCTCTGCGACGAGGATGGAGATTCCCGCCAGTGACTTCTGATCAAAAGATGAGGCGCCCTGCCCGGTATCGCCCTGAATCTCATTGACCTCCGGCTTGATGTAAGGAAAACGGAACTCAACGTTAGTTCCGACACCATGAGTACTCAAAACCTGAATATCGCCATGCATCAACTCGAGAATACGTTTGCTGATGGCCAGACCAAGACCCGTTCCACCGAATTTTCGGCTGGCCGACGCATCGGCCTGCTGGAAGGGATTAAACAGCGCCTCAAGCTGCGGAGCGTCCATGCCGATCCCCGTGTCGGCAACCTTGAATACGAGCCAGCCATTTTCGAGCGAAAGTGACAGTCGGACATAGCCGGCAGCGGTGAACTTGACTGCGTTGGAAAGGACGTTGAGCAGCACCTGGCCCATGCGCAGAGGATCGCTGAGGCAGGTACGCGGAAGATCCGGAGCCAACTCAACCTGTAGATCGAGCTGCTTGGCCTCGGCCCGATCACGAAGCAGATCAAGCGAGTGCTCGACAATCTCGGCAATTACGACCTCAGTCTGTTCGATGCGCAGTTTACCGGCCTCAATCTTCGAAAAGTCGAGAATGTCATTGATAACGCCGAGCAAACGGTTGCCGGAAAGCTCGATCTTGGCAAAGGCATCACGGGCCTTCTCGACATTCTGGACATTGCGGTAACCGATCTGGGCAAAGCCCAGGACGCCGTTGAGCGGCGTACGAATTTCATGGCTCATGTTGGCAAGGAACTCACTCCTCACGCGAGCCAGGTTTTCAGCCGCCACCAGGGCTTGTTCCCTGGCCAGAGCAGCAGCACGCTGGATGCTGACATCGACGAAACTGGTCACCGCGCCCACGATCACGCCGTCCTGAAGCATGGGATGGGTGGCATACATCACCGGAATGGGGTGTCCGTCGGCATGCCAATAGACCTCATCGTCGACACGAACGTTCTGCCCGAGCTGCAAAGCGTTGTAGCTCGGACACTCGGCAGCCGGGTATGGCGAACCATCCGGCCGGCTGTGGTGCAAAAGCACATGCGCCTTGCGGCCAATTAACTGCTCGGCGGTGTAACCCAGGATCGCACAGGCGGCCGGGTTGATGAAGGTGATGACTCCGTCACAATCAATTCCATAGAGACCATCGGCACTTGATTGGAGAATATGACTGGAGCGCGCCTCGGTCTGCATGAGCTCGGAGGTTCGTTGCTGGACCAACCCCTCAAGGTGGCGTCGGTGCTGTTCCAGTTCCGCCTCGATCTTCTTGCGCTCGGTAGTTTCCCTGAAGACATTGACTGCCCCGGTGATCTTTCCATCATGCTCAACCGGCGACACCGTAAATTCGACGGGGAAAGCCGTCCCGTCCTTGCGCCAATACAGACTGTCGCTGACATGCCGGCGGAGACCATCCCGCAGGGTCTTGAAAACCTCGCAATCCTTGCTGGCGAAGGTGTTCCCATCGCCATCGTGATGATGCGTCAATGCATGAAGATCAAGGCCAACGCCCTCCTCGGCAGACCAGCCAAACATTTTTTGCGCCGCCGGGTTCACGAAAACCACCTTGCCGTCCAGGTCAACCCCGCAAATACCTTCAGCTGCCGACGAAAGGATCAGCTCACTCTGCCGCCATGCAGCTTCAGTAGCGCGATTCGACGCCTCGAGTTTGGCGGTGTATTCGGCCCCCTGTCGAATCAGTGCCTCCTGATCGCTCTCGCTCCGCTTCCAGCCACGACTGATCAATGTCGTTGCAACCAGAGTCACCAGCAAAAACAGTCCGCTCAGCCCGAGGATGCCGAGTGACTCATTGCGCCAATCTTCAAGGTAGTCGTCATCAGCCAGACCAACGACCAGATAGAGCGGATGGTGATCTACACGGCGAAAATGAAAGGTTCTGGAAATCCCGTCGACCCCTGAACGGGTATGGTATTGGGCGGAACTTTTATCGGAATCGAGCAAGGCTCGCAGCTCTGCCGACGGAGTGCTGCGACCGACGGTAGCGCCCTGGAAATCCGCTTTGGTGTAGCGGGCAATCAGATTGGTTTTGTCCCACAGTCCGACATTTCCACGCTCCCCAAGATCAACCTTGGAAAACATGGCAATGAAATTGTCGACGGAAACCGCTACATGAACGTCACCGGCAAATGATCCATCAGGGCTGTTGATACGACGACCGAGTGTAATCATCCATTTTTCGGCCGCCCGCCCCATGATCGGCCCCGAAAAAACCAGACCGGCAGCCGGATCATCGCGCAGGCGGATAAATTGAGGACGATCGGCAATGCTGACGTTGCGCACCTTCACGTCATTGACCGCATAGCGGATGATGCCATGGGCATCGACAACGCGCAGACCCAGCGCTTCCGGGATAAGGGCATCCTGACGGGCGATGAAAGCCTCCAACGCCTTCTGGTCGATCCCTCCACCTGCCATCTGCCGGTTAACTTCGTCACTGACTATGTGCAGCGAGATGTCGATCTTGCTGATAAAACCGGCCAGGTTTTCTTCCAGGATTCTCGAGTAATTTTCGGTCAGGGTAACTGCCTGAGCTACCTTTTCGGCACGATTTTGCTGGATTACCAGAACGGCCATGCCGATCAAGAACAAGTTGACCAAACAAACGCCCAGCCACAGCAAGCGAATATAGCCATGACGCTTCTTTACAGATGCGACCAAGCCTGGATCACCCGTCATACACTTCCCTGAGCAGTTGCGTTTCTGGGCGCTCATTCCAGAAAGCCGGCAAACCCGCCTCCCGTGAGCATCTATTTACTTGAGGAGAATAGCACCCCCCTTATGGACTGCCTACAGGGATTGAACTCAACAGCTATCCACAAACGAAAAAACGGGCCGCAGCCCGTTTTTTTACACAAACCGCTGCTGGTTATTTGTCTTTCAACTCCAACGCGGCCTGATTGACTTCCACCTTGTAGCGGCTACGCAGGGCTGCCAAGTAGAGCTGGACTTCTTCCTGAGCGGCCAGATTGCCCAGTTGCTTGAGCATCGCCTGCTTGCTGGCATCGTCGAGCTTTTCCCCGGCCTGAACCTTGGTCAGCTTGAACAGCGCATAACCTGTTCCCGGCAGTTCGACGCCGGAGTAGGAAGGCAGCTTGCCGGTTTCCATGCGAAACACGGACTGCGCGACAGGCGGCGGCAGTTGGCGGGCTTCCATGCGCGATACGCTCCTGGCTACGCCCCAGGCCAGCTTGTCCTCGCCCTTCTTCAAGGCTTCCAGACGCGATTCGCCATCCTTGCTGGCCAGAACCTGTGCTTCCTTGTTCTTGAGCAAGGTTTCGATGTTGGCCTTGACGCTGTCGAACGGCTGCAATGCCTTCGGCTTGTAATCGACCAAGCGCGCAGCAACCAGCGTATTGGCGGCGATTTCAACTGCTTCGGTATTGCGCCGGTTCTTGACGGAATCTTCGGAGAACAGCGCAGCCATCAGTTTTTCGTTGCCAAGCACACCATTGGCCGGGTTGGCCTGGCGGGCAAGCCAATCGGAGGATTTGACGGTCAGTTTAAACTTCTCGGCAACCGGCTTGAGGCTGTCCGACTGTTCGTAGACCATGTTGCTGAAGGTTTCAGCCGCTTCGGCAAACTTGCGGGATCCGGCAGTCTTCTTCAACTCGGCTTCGATTTCGCCTCGAACGTCAGCCAGCGGTTTTTCCTTGGCGGCGTGGATGCCGGTCAGCTTGATGATGTGGAAGCCGAAATCCGACTCGACGACGCCGGAAATCTCACCTTCCTTGAGGCTCATGGTGCTGTCTTCGAACGACTTGACCATGGCGCCGCGCCCGAAGAAGCCGAGATCGCCGCCCTTGGAGGCTGAACCCGGGTCGTCGGAGTTCTTCTTGGCCAGGTCGGCAAAGGCGGCCGGATTCTTGCGCACTTCAGCAAGCAGTTCTTCGGCCTTCGCTTTGGCCTTGTCCTTGCCGAGTTTTTCCGAGGCGATCAGGATGTGGCTGGCGCGACGCTCTTCCGGTTGCAGGAAGCGATCCTTGTGGCCGTCGTACCAAGCCTTGATCTCGGCCTCGCTGACGGCCAGCTGACTGGCGATGGATTCCATCGACAGCACGACGTACTCGGCCTTGGCTTGCTCGGGCACTTCGAACTGTTTGGCGTTCTCGTCGTAGAACTTCTTGGCTGCATCGTCAGCCAGCTTGACCTTGCCGAGGTAGCTATCGAGGTTCAGGCGATATTCCATGACCTCGCGCTTTTCGGTCTGCATGGCCAGTACGCGATCGGCAACGGAACGGGAAACCACGCCGGACTGACCGATGGCACCCGCCAGCTGCTGCAGCGTCAAGTCCTGGCGCAGTTGCGCCTCGAAACCGGCCGGCGACATGCCCTGGGCACGCAACGCAGCTTCGTAGCGTTCGACGGAGAACTTGCCGTCAACCTTGAAAGCTTCGATCGCGCCGATGGCTTGGCGTATGGCGTTGTCGCCAACGACCATGTTTTTCTTGCTGGCCTCGATAACGAGCAGGCGCTGGTTGATCAGGTCGTCAAGAATCGCCTTGCGGGCTTCGGGGTTTTCCAGCATCTTCGGGTCGAACTGAGCGCCCATCTGGGTGCGCAGGCGCTCCTGCTGTTCGCGGAGGGTCTGCTGGAACTGTTGCTGGGTAATCTTGACGTCGCCAATCGTGGCCACATCGCCGCCGGAGCCGTCGCTGCGCATGTAGGAATCAACGCCGAAAAAGGCGAACGGCAGCGTGATCAGCGCCAGAAATACCTGGACGATTCTTTTGTTGTTGCGGACTGCGTCGAACATGAGGAGAAAAATCCTTCGAATGCGTTCAAAAAGGCAAAGCCAGCTTGCCCAAAAGGCCGAATGATACCGTAGTTTTCCTGGCCTCC
>Ga0209211_10010899_pt1 | contig 11756 bp, 9 predicted proteins | sample RifGroA2_FD_183992 | JGI IMG/M metagenome (GOLD analysis project Ga0209211, IMG submission 183992) | Groundwater microbial communities from Rifle, Colorado, USA - Groundwater A2 (SPAdes) (version 2) | ecosystem: Environmental > Aquatic > Deep subsurface > Groundwater | place: Rifle, Colorado... | reverse complement strand
CGGATAACCGCCGCTCGTCATGTACTGGGTCATGTATTCAAGCAGTTTCGCTTTTTCATCAGGTAATGAAAGTTTGTCGGGAGTAACTTCGTACTGTTTGGCTTTCAAAATTTCCGAAAAATTAAACGGCAGTATTTCTATGGGAATATGCCTGCCGGTAAGATGCGTGGCCAACTCTTTGGAAAGAAGGGACGCGTTGGAACCGGTCAATACCAGATTGTATCCGGCTCGATGCAGACGATTAACAAACAGCTCCCAATTAGGAAGATTCTGTATCTCGTCAAAGAGAATGTATTTTGTGTCGCCGTAGGCTAGCTTCAACTCTGTCATGAGCTCGTCAAGATCAATCTTTTCTTCTCCGTGGAGCGATTCATCGTCAAAGTTGAAATAGGCAAATGATTGATCCTTCAAGAGCATCAAAGCAAAGACTGATTTCCCTGCCCGGCGAGGACCGAGAATAACTTTTATCAAGTCCGAAGACAGCCACTTTCGAGTGTCTTTTTCTTTGGTTCGCTCTATGTACGGAAGGGAGAGAAGTCTCTCCTTATCCTGTTTTTGCTTGGAAACTGCCGCTTTTAGCATATTATTTACGTTATACTATGCTTATTCTCCCTTTTTAGCATAATACAGTCATTATACTGGACAAGATGAGGAAATGCAAGAGTTTAAGGCCGGGCGTTTCTCGAATAGTACAAAAGTGTACCATTCGCGAAATTTGCTTAACTTTTCAGAAATTAAGCAAATCGTCCCACGCTCTCAAATTTGGTTTTACGGCTCGTCAGTATCTCAATCGGTGGCAAACTCTTACCCTCGGCACAAAGCTCGCCACCAGGGCAAATAAATGGCAAATTCGGGGTAACGTAAAACCGCCTCGTGGGCGGTCTTGGTCTAGATCGTGGCAACTGGGATTTTTCGGGATGTATAATCTCCCACTCTCTTACTTCGCTCGAATTTCAGCGGACCGAGCATCAGCCCAATCTTTAAACCCTCATTCGTGTATGTCGCTACGAGCACTTTTGGCTTTGTTGAGTGCATATCTTTTGCCAAGCCGGGACAGCCAAGCCGGGCAGGTTGACAATATTGCCATATTTTCGCTAGACTGATAAGACATTTTTGCCATCGGTTCGCTTCTCGGAAAGGAAGTCTTTCTTTTTCGTACGGGCGTGTAGTTGGGGTGCAGTATGCAGCAAAACGCGAAGCAAGGAGAGGAACAGAAAATGGTCCTCATTGTGGACGACGAAGCAGACACTCGGGGCATCGTTCGTGCATTTCTGGAGGAAGGGGAAGGAGTGGACTTCGCGGAAGCCGAAGATGGGAAAGATGCCCTGAGTCACCTCACGGGCAAGGAGGTCCTGATCATCTCGGACCTCAACATGCCGAGAATGCGCGGGATCGAACTCCTGCGCGAGATCCGGGCGCGCGGACTGCAGACGCCGTTCTTGCTCTGGTCCAGTGCGCTGGATACAGACACGTGGAGAGAAGCGGAAGCGCTCCATGCGCACTGCTTCAGCAAGCTGACGGACAATGATGCCGCGCTGGAATGGGCGCGTCGCGTCATGCATGGGGAAACCATTCACTGATCTTTCTGCCGCCACTCACTTCCCGGCGGTTTTTTTTATTTTCTCAAACCGTTCGGCGTCTTCGCGAACCACAAAAAAATCCGTGAATTGCAGTTTTTCGTTATACTTTTGGAGGAGGTCAGAGTGTTGAAAAATGGGAATGTATTCCACCCCTGTGATTGTTTTTTTTGCGACCTGCATGCCATCCGCGGGAGTCAGTTCTCCCAACATGGTGAGTTCTTTTGCGGCGGCGTGCGTGAAAAAGCGAATGCCTTCCTTTGTGCAAAGTGTTTTGAGTATCTCGAGCGTTTGTTGATCCTCTGGGCGAGCGGTCTGCAGACGTAAGACGCGTTTCGCAGGAATACGACGCATGAGATGACGCGACCAATAATTCTTTGAATTTTTCGCTGCGGCAAACAATTTCTCGATCACTTGGCCGTCACGCAGGTCCGCGTATGCGTGAGGGTCGGTTGGAATTTGCAGATCGATCTCACGGAAACGGATCGCCTCTTCCAAATAGTGCGTGAAACCCGCTTTGGTTTTATGAAAATACACCTGATCGATCATGTGATACCGCGCAAGCAGCGTATCTTCAAACGCCCTCACCCCATTTTCGGAAAGGGTGAGTATTAAGTGCCCGTCTTTCTCCGCAATCCCAAGGCTTGAGATCAGCCAGTCCAGATCAAATGTCCCGTAGGCGACCCCACAGTAATAACTATCGCGCAGAAGATAATCCATGCGATCACAGTCCACCTCGCCAGACACGAGTGATTTCAATACCTTCTGAAGACCCGGGGCTTTCTTTTCCCACACATCAAAACGCGCAGATGGCTTCACTTCCCCATGGATGAGAGACGCCACATCTTGGGCAAGTTCGGGATCGAGGACGCCGTCGCTTGCGAGCGTCTGGATGAGAAGAACGCTGTAGTCTTCGTGCTTGGACTGCCGATCATTACCCCCTCCAACTCCCCCTTGCCAGCCAGAGGCTGATCCGCCTTTGGCGGAAAAAGGGGGAGAGGCCATGTTCCCTCCCCTTACCGAGTGGAGGATAGGAGGGGTATTCCACCAGGACCAATCCATAGGAAGATCCTTGAGTGGAGGAAACAGGGCCTCCGAGGCGTGCGAAAAGGGCCCGTGGCCGATGTCGTGCAGCAGACCCGCAAGACGCATGCGACGATGCAAGGCCTCGATTTCTTCTGGGGAGAAACGAGAAGGGAGAATGTCCGACGAGCTCACGAGGCGCGCAAAGAGGCGTCCCGCAACGTGCATGGCCCCAAGCCCGTGGGTGAATCGGTCGTGGATGCCGCCTGGATACACGTACGACATCAAAAAAGACAGCTGGGCTACAAACCGCAGCCGTTGAAAAAAGGGATGATCCACGATCTTTTGTTCGAAGGCGTCAAAAGGAATGCGGCCGTGGATCGGATCGCGTACCTCAATAAGTTCGGCCATATGATCAGAATCCTAACACGAAAACCGCCTTTGTCTATGTCATTGCTTCGTCGTCCTTCGACGGAGCTCAGGACTCCTCGCAATGACGGTTTTTGTGATCCATCCGATCAGCGTCACCATCACGAAACTCGCTACGATATCAATCACATGGTGCACACCCGCGTATACACGTGAGGCTCCAACCAAAACGGCGAGGATCGCCAAAATGATACTGAGACGCCGATCGTGAGGCCACACAAAAACTGCGAGCGCACCCGCAAGCAACGCGTGATCTGATGGGAAACCATTATCCGCGGCATGCGAAACAAGAGGAGTGAACCCGCCTTCAACGAATGGACGTGGGTTCACATAAAGCCAGCTCGCGACACGTGAGACGATGAACATGAGAATGAACGAAGGAGCTGCCCACGTGAGCCACGCTCGTCGCTTTGCCCGCGGTAAACGAAAAATCACCCATGCTGTAATCGCGAGCATGAAAAAAATAAAATACTTCGCCCCAAAAATGATAAGCATTTCTCTCATAGAAACCCTTCGACTTCGCCGTTGTTATCCCCTGAGCCTGCCTGCCCACCGAAGTTTCAACGCAGGCGGGTCGAAGGGAACAACGGCTTCGCTCAGGGAATAAATTTTAAGAGTTCATCCATGAGCTTAGAATCCTTTTCAAACATGGTTGTCCCGTGCCCCAAACCTTTCTTTTCAATCAACACCGTTTGCTCGGGATTCAATCGATGCAGTTCCCGACAGCTCTCGGCCGAATCGCGATCGTCATCATCGCTCGCCACAAGGACAACCTTTTGACCAGGATGGAGTTTTTTAATCCGCCCATCCGTAGTGACTCCTCGGTAGTTCAAGCCAGGCGAGAGTGCGAGCGCGAGCTTGGTGCCAGGATGTGCCACCAAAAACCCGATCGCTAAATTTGCTCCGATCGAAGCCCCGCCCACAATCGTATTTTCTTCCGTGGCACCCTCCCCTTTTCCCGCAAGGCGGCCGTGCCTGCCGGCAGGCAGGGATCCCGCTCCGCGGGACAAGAACGCAAATGCCGCTTCCACATCGAGCATTTTCGCTTGCTGCTCCTTCTCGCCAAATTTTTTATAATCCAACTTCCCTGCCATCGTACTCTCGCCGTGCCCTCGCTCGTCGAGTGCGAGGACATCGTAGCCCGAAGCAATCAATTTTGCGGCAAAGTCGTGCCAACTCTCTTTCGTAGCAGGCATCATGTGCAGAAGGATCGCAAATTTTTCGCCGCGGGAACGATAATGGTCCGCGACGATCTCCACCTTGTCCGACGTCTGAAATGTGACGCGTTCAGGCATGTGGCTCTATCCTACCCTCTTTCCTCCAAATAGCGAAGATAGCAGGGTTGGCAGTAAATGGTGCGCTTGGGATAGGCTCGGTTGTCGGAAACACGGAGAGATTTTGAGCACTTGGCGCATGTCGTATCAAAAAAAACGGGTCGATTCATTTCGCGATAGAGATCCTGGATGCGCCCTGTCGGGTGACGACGGGGAGGAGCCACACCGAGTTTTTGATAGAGTTCCAATTCTGGTTTGAGATAAGAAAATCGTCGTCCCATGGCTGGATCCCAAAATGGGACTCCCACGAGGTCACGGAGTGTTTCGGGCGTCAGCTGATCAGGAACGACCTCGAGAGATTTTATTTTCGCCTGATCAACCGCCGGGCCTTCTGCCCCTGCATCGGAGGCCTGAAAGGTGGATGCCTGTAATTTCTTTGCGTCCTTGTCCGTCGCTCCGAACACGGCCGTAGCTCCTGATCCTGGCCAATGTTGTGTAGAAAAATAGGCAGGGGCCAATTCACCATATTCTCCGCGTTCAAGCATGGCACACTTCAGTTCATCCACTTTTTTCCAATAGTCCGCCTCTGTGTATTGTTTGTTCAAAATGCAGAACGATTTTTTCTGCAATCCGACGCATCCGAAACAATACGAACAGTCGTAACAGGCAACACAATACTCCACTCCGAGACATCGCTGGGTGATCGATAACGAAAATTTACTTTGACTCGTGTTGTGAAACCCAAGTCCATAGTAGCAATCAGATCCATCCGCGACACCGCTCGCGCAATACAAATCGTGAGATTGACCAAATGAATAGTTAAGATAATCTCCATCCCTTGCTCCCCGGGCCGCGTAGCCCTGTTTCACATCTACACAATCCGTTAAATAATCCCCCGTGCAACCAGGGCAGTTGATGTTAAAATTTTCGGGCCAGACTGCGTTGCGAACCAGATCACGAAACTTTTGTTCGTATTCTTGTCGGACCACATGGGAGGTAAGATCCACCGCAGCCTCACGCCGTTCCCATTCCTCTTTTGAAAGCTGCTCATTGAACCACAAATATTTTTTGTTGCGTTGATTCGTGGCACCAAAACAGTATTCGCAATTCCGGCAATCAAAAAGAAAAGAGGAAGATTGACAATCCCTCGACTCACGAATGAATTTGCATTGATAAATGCGATCCGAATGGATGACATTGTAAGAAAGCTGAGCGTTGTTGACGACATTGAGTTCCGCGCTCTCTTCCACGTCCATCGCACCGATCGAGTACACGCAACGCTTTGAACGACAGGCAAGAACGAAATAACTATCTTCATCCCCGAAAGAGATGAAAGCAATGGAACGCTCTGGCTTCACGGGATTATATCCAGCTGCCCAAGGAACGAGACGACTTAACCGGTAGAGCTGTTCGAGGAATGGTTTTTGGAGATCCAACTCGAGCGCGCGATCGGTAAAATCTCGGCCAAACCACTCCTCATCCGGAAGCACACGGATTCCCGTCGCGGGGTGGATATTTGAAATGATCGGTTTGCCGGTATCTGCATGTTTGTTGTACCAAATGTCGAACAAAATAAAATACGCGCCGATCAATTTCATCCGCGTGGTTGGGCTGTAACGCGAGGGCGGGACGTTGAATTTTTTGTACCAGCCGATCTCTCGCTCATCCATCATCCATTTTTCGCCCAGGAGCTCACAGGTACGCTCGCCAGGCTTGGTGGCGTTGAGGATGGCTTTTACTTTTGCGTCGTAGTTGGGTGTGTTAGACATAGGGTTCCCCTCCTTTTTAAGGAGGGGTTAGGGGAGGTACCCCCTGTCCCGCAAAGCGGGATCTCGGTTCGCGGGATTGTCCCCCTTAAAAAGGGGGACGTGTAAAAAATAATTATCCGTGTTGCTCGAGATAGTTTAGGTAACACGCCCGGCAATAAACGTTGCGTTTTGGATAGCGTGGATTAACAGACGTCATGATCTTTGCCGCGCATTTTGCGCAGTTGACGTCGGTGTAAATGCCCGAGTTGGAACTCAAGGCAAGTTCATGCACACGTGAAATAAAGTGCTGTTGCGGCGCGCCGATCTTGTGTGAGCGGTAAAACTCAAGCTCAGGGCGCAAATAGGCAAACCGGCGTTTTTTGTTTGGATCATACAGTGGCACGCCAGCCCATTCGTCGCCAACCTGATCAATACAATCCGGCACTTCAGACACCTGACGCAGTTTGGAGGCATCACTCAGGTCTTCTCCAATGGCCCCTGCGGACTCAGGATCAAAATCGAGCGCCCCAAACTTCTTCCCCACCGCTGAATCCGCCCCGTAATACACAATCGCTCCAGAGTCTGAAAAATAGACGGGGGCCATTTTTGTCGGCAAGAACTCTCCGTATTCGCCGCGGTCGAGCATGGCGCATTTGATCTCATCAAGCTTTTGCCAATACTCGACCTCGGTATATTGCACGTTGAAAATGCAAAAACGCTTATGGTTCAGTCCCGCACAGCCAAAACAATCCTCACAATTCCGGCATTGCATGCTGTATTCAAGATTTTGAGAGGTCGCGCAGTTATGGGAATAGAAAATGTGCAGCGATCGATCCGCATTCGCCGTGTAATAACACTCGCTCGCATTAAACGTGCCACAGCAAAACGCGTTATCATGTGCATCCCCAACCGCCCCACCTGTCCAATAACAGTCATGCGGGCCATCCATCGAGAGATAGGAAAACTTCATGTTGGTGACGCGGTTCAGATATTCCCCGCTCGAATTTTCCGTCTGCTCATTAAAATTCTCTGGCCACACCGCCTGTTCCTCAAGAAGTTTTTCAAACTTCTTTTTGTACATCTCATAGGTCGAGCGACAGCGAAAATCTACTTCCGCACGCCTACGCTTCCATTCTGCCTCGGTCAATTGTTCATTGAACCAGAGGTATTTCCGATTGCGTTTGTTCGTGGCACCAAAACAAAACTCGCAGTTGCGACAATCGAAAAGAAAACTGGAATTCATGCAATCAAACGACTCACGGACGGATTCGCATTGATAGATTCGGTGCGCATGGCCAACGGCATACGATTTTTGGATGGAACTCGCATCCCAAATCTCAGATGAATCTTCTACATCAAACCCCCAAACACCGTACAAAGAATTTTTCGAACGACAAAAGGCGACAAAATAACTCTCCACATCTCCTTGAGAAAAAATGGCGATGCTTTTCTCTGGAATCTTCGCGTGGTTGTCCGTCGAGAGCGGAACACGCAGTTGCTGCTCGCGCAATTGGTCGAGAATCGAACGGCTCAAATCAACCGGTTTTCCAACCGAAAGAAATTCCTTTTGTTCCCATTCTCGGTCCGGCAGCACTTTCAGACCCGTTGCTGGATGGATGTACGTCAAAATTGGCTTGCCTGTTTCCGGATGCCGTTGCCACCACCACTGAAACGACGTCCAGAAGGCCGTCATGAGCCACATGCGCGTGTGGGGATGGTACTTCGATGGCGGAACATTGAAATGCTTATACCAACCCAGCTCTTCCGCGGTCATGTTCCACTTCTCACCCGTGAGTGCACAAATTTTATCGCCGGGCTTTGCGGCATCGAGGATCGCTTTCACTTTCGCATCGTAGTTCGGTGTTTTCGACATACTCATCCATTTTTTTCTAGATACTGAAGATAGCAATCATGGCACAAAATCGTCTTCTTTGAAAACGTCAGGTTGGGATTGTGGGTGATGTGTTTATGACATGAGGAACACTCGGTCTCTTGTGTGAGCGGACTGTTCGAAAGACGAATGAGGCTGCGCAGACGATTGAAAAAATGATGGCGTGGGACAGGAAGATGATGTCGTCTGTAGAACGCGAGTTCTCGTGCCGTCACCGTATACGGGCGGCCAAGATCGGGGTCTTGAATAGGCGTCACGGTAATCGTGTCTGGGGTTTCGCTCGTTTTATCCGGAAGGTCAGCAGGCACGATGGGAGTCTTATGTTGAGAACCTTCCGGGAGATACATCGTGCCGCGCTTGGGATCAAAAAGCGTACCACCCCATAGGCGGATTTCCTCCGGTGTGTAGTCGCAAAAAATGGCCCCGGCGGAAAATTGCGGGCTTATGCCGTGAAATTCCATCGATAATTTCTCCCCATACTCTCCACGCTCCAGCATGGCGCACTTGAGATCGTCAAGCGTTTTCCAATATGCTTCTTCTTTGTATGGCTTGTTCAGAATATGGAATTTCTTTCGTACGAGCCCGACACAGCCAAAACAGTTTTCACAATCATTGCACCCCATCGAATATTCCATCCCCTGGCAGGCTGTCAGCCCAAGCGCATACTTGATATTTTCGCAGGAAACGCATCCGCTTGAATACCAAACCGATGAACACATGCCAGAACCGGTCACATATGCGCAGTTCTCCATCGATGTCCCGAGCCATAAACCTAAACAGTCCGTTGAGTTTTGAAGGTTATGACAGGCGTGAACGCGCGTGACTTTCTCCAAATATTCCCCGGTCGATTCCGTCTCTGCAATGTTAAACCTCTCCGGCCAAACCGCTTGACCCACGAGCTCAAAAATTTTTTTCTTATATTCTTCATGAATCTTCCAAGAGGAAAGGTCAACGCTCGCCCGGCGCCTCTCCCATTCTTCCTTTGTGAGCTGTTCATTGAACCAAAGATACTTCTGATGACGTTTATTCGTGGCGCCGAAGCAGAACTCGCAGTTACGGCAGTCAAACAGCCCCCAGGAATCCCGACAATCGTATGATTCAAGAGCAGCGTGACAATTGAAACACGTCCGGCATCGATTGATCGATGAACATTCCGTAATACCTCCAAAAGAAGACGTCACGTCCACTGAGTCGAAAACGAGTGTACATCCGTAAATGTAATCACTGCGTTCCGCGCCAAGGACTCCCAAATTCATGTAACCGTCCACGCACTTGTGCGCCGCCATGCCGATCGTGTTCACCGAGTCGCCGGGGTCAGAAAGCGCCCGTACGGGAGTCGCGTTTCGGAGCTCCAGCATCTGCGGAAAAAATGGGGTGTCGAGATGAAGAGCGCGTCCCGGCTCACCATTCGACATTTTCTCCCACCATTCTTTGTCCGGAAGGACTTTGATCGGACTGTCTGGATGGACGTACGAGAGGAGCGGTTTCCCCGTCTCGGCGTGCTTGTTCCACCAAAGCGAGAGGCCGGAGTTGTTCGCAAACAGCATTTTGAGGCGCACAAGCGGATGGATGCGGGAAGGCGGAACAGAAAAGAATCGGCACCAGCGCAATTCTTCTTCCGTCATGTTCCATTTCTGCCCCGTGAGTGCGCAAACCCGCTCGCCAGGTTTGGTGGCGTCCAGGATGGCTTTCACTTTGGCATCGTAGTTCGGGGTCTTGGACATACTAGTTCGTGGACTCGATGTGCTTCAGATAGCAGCTATTACACAAAATACGACGGTTCGGGTAACGGATCGAGCGGCTTACGAGCATGTCTTTGCTGCACTGGGCGCAGGCGGCGTGATCGAGCTGTGCCATTTGGCCTGAATGAGCCACATCTCGCAGGCGTCGAATGAAGTGCTTCGTGGAAGGAGCAATGCGGAGCGCGCGATAATGTTCGATTTCAGCTTTGTGGAATGAAAATGTCCGTTTGGCTTCGAGGTCATAAATCGGCACGCCGACCCATGCATCCGTAAGATCGTCGATCGAGTTCGGAATCTCGGAGGCTTGCCGCACTTTCGTTGGGTCGATGCGCCCCTCTCCGGTGGCCCCCTCCGCGGTTGGGTCAAAACGAAGGCCGCCCATCTTTTCAATCTCTTCTGGCGTGGCGCCGCAATAATTCACCGCCCCACTCTCCGGCACATACGTCGATGAGAGTTCGACTGGAAAAAACATCCCATACTCCTTGCGATCGAGCATCGCACATTTGAGCTCGTCCATACGTTTCCAATATTCGGCTTCCGTGTATTGCTTGTTGAAAATGCAAAATTTCTTACGCTTGAGTCCTACGCAGCCAAAACAATTCTGGCAATCACTGCTCATGAAACAGTATTCACTGTCTTCCATACGTGGGCAGCGATAACAAAACTTTGTACGATTCGACTGTGGTGAGGAAACATTGCAATAGCAGTCTGAATTGTTAATCGTTCCCCAATTGTACGCGTTGCCATTCGTCACTCCGAACATCCAATCACATCGAAAATTGTCTGTGGGCGCATCTTCGGAATCAAAACACTCCACGCACCGAACCGCGTTGGTAAGATATTCCCCGCTTGATTGATTAGTGTTGGTATTAAAATTCTCAGGCCAGACCGCTTCGTGGAGAACGAGATCGTCAAATTTCTTTTGCCATGCTTCCAAAATGTCCCGCCGACCTAAATCCACCGTCGCGCGCCGCTTTTCCCATTCTGCCTTCGAGAGCTGCTCATTGAACCAAAGATACTTCTTATTCCGTCTGTTCGTCGCCCCAAAGCAATATTCACAATTCCTGCAGTCGAAGAGAAATGCGCTTTCGAGACAATCCATGGATTCTCGCACGTAGAAACATTTGTGCAAATTGTGCGAGTGCCCTGTCCAATGTGATTGAGTAATTTTGGCGCCCAAAAAAACGAGCGAGGAGTCTTCGATATCCATGCCACCGGCAGAGTAGTACGCACGAATACTCCGACACGCGAAAGTGAACAGGCTGTCTTTATCACCGAACGTGAACAATGCGATCGAGTTCTGTGGAATTTCTGTGTTGAAGGTTGCGAGCATGGGGACCCGATGCTGCAAGGTTTGCAACTGTGCGAAGAAAGGTTGCTGTGCGTTGTAATCGCTTTGGATATCTGAAAAATCACGTGCGTGCCATTCGACGTCTGGCAGCACACGAATTCCTGTTGCTGGATGATGGAAGCTCAACACGGGTTTGCCTGTATCGAAATGCTTGTTCCACCAAAATTGATAGCCTAAGTCGTAATACGCCATCCATTTCCGGAACGTATTGGGCGCATACGGAATCGGTGGCACATTGAACTTTTTGTACCATCCTATCTCTTCCTCCGTCCGGTTCCACTTCTCACCAAGGAGTGCGCAAATTTGTTCGCCAGGCTTGGTGGCATTAAGGATCGCTTTGACTTTGGCGTCGTAATTGGGTGTGTGTGACATAGGATTAATTTGTGGCTTCAATGTGCTTGCGATAGCACACCGCGCAAAAAATGCGACGGTTGGGATAATGGACATTTTTTGAGGTAAGGATGTGCTTGTCACACTTGGTGCAAGTGCGATGCTCGAAACACGCTACCTGTTCCTCGAGACACTCCTCATTCACGCGATTGACGAAATGGGTGGTTGGCGGGGCGATGCGCATTTCACGGTAATGATCGACTTCCGGCTTAATGAAGGTAAAGTGACGCTTGGCGACCGGATCGTAAATCGGGACCCCAAGCCAATCGTCGCCAAAGTCATCAATCGAATTAGGGATATCATTCGCCTGCCGAACTTTCGAAAGATCGAC
>Ga0209211_10010898_pt1 | contig 11756 bp, 8 predicted proteins | sample RifGroA2_FD_183992 | JGI IMG/M metagenome (GOLD analysis project Ga0209211, IMG submission 183992) | Groundwater microbial communities from Rifle, Colorado, USA - Groundwater A2 (SPAdes) (version 2) | ecosystem: Environmental > Aquatic > Deep subsurface > Groundwater | place: Rifle, Colorado... | reverse complement strand
CCTTGCCGCCTTCGGCCAGCAGTTTTTCGGCGAGCCGCACCCCCAACCCTTCAGGATCGCTGGTGTCGGCGGATAATGCAAGGCGGACCATTTTATCTCCGGTTACGGAAGCGACCAAGCCGATCATCTTCAGGGTATTGCCCTCGATAAGTTGGGCAAATCCGGCGATGGGCACCTGGCAGCCGCCCTGAAGCCGGTGGAGAAAGCCGCGTTCCGCCCGAACCGTCAGAGAGGTTTCCTGATCATCCATAAACAGCAATCCTGCCAGCAATTCCGCGTCGCTGGTCCGCAATTCGATGCCCACCGCGCCTTGGGCCACGGCAGGTAACATCTCTTCTTCGCTGAAAAAAGACTTGGCCCTGTCGCTGAGTTTCAGACGGTTCAGGCCGGCGGCGGCCAGGATGATCGCCTCGAACTGGCCCTCGTCGAGCTTGCGCAGCCGGGTATCCAGGTTGCCGCGCAGGTCTTCAATGACCAGATCGGGGCGGATATTGGCCAGCTGGGATTTGCGCCGCAGACTGCTGGTGCCCACCTTCGCGCCCTGGGGCAACTCGCGGCAGGTGGCGCAGGTGTTCGAGACAAAGGCGTCAAACGGATTTTCCCGCTTGGTGATGATGCCGATGTGCAAACCCTCGGGCAAATCGGCCGGCACATCCTTCATGCTGTGTACCGCGATGTCCACCTCGTTGTTGAGCAGGGCTTCTTCAATCTCCTTGACGAACAGCCCCTTGCCGCCCACCTTGGCCAGCGGGACGTCGAGAATCTTGTCGCCCTTGGTGATGATTTTTACCAGCTCCACCGTGGTTTCCGGGTATTGGGCCTCGATCAAGCCTTTGATCCAATTGGATTGGGTAAGGGCCAGCAGGCTTGCCCTGGTGCCGATTCTGATTATTTTCTGCATCAATTTTCTCTCTGTTGTTGATTGTCGAACAAACTGGATACTCTTTTCTAATGTCATTTGCTGAAACTTCCGCTCTGTTCTTTATCTTTTTTCCGCTGATTACACAAGATAAAGCTGAGTTGAGCAGCTTGTCTGCTCATACGAAACTTATGCCCTCTGGGTGAAAAGCTGAGTTGAGCAGCTTGTCTGCTCATACGAAACTTATACCCTTTGGGTGCAAGTCATTCGCCGGCTTCACTTTGCTGGAGCCGGTCGAGCAGGGTGGCGGCGAGAAGCGGGATCAGGAGTTCATGGTGGCCGATGATATTGTAGCCCTTGCCGCCACCCATGGTCGGTCGGTTCACCACGTTGGTCATAGTCCGGTAATGGCGGATGAAATCGAAGTTGGCAGTAGTGAAATTGTTCACTACATGCCCCAGGTTGCGGGCCAGGGTAAGGGCCTTTAAAAACACCTCGGGCAGGAGCACGGCGGAGCCGAAATTGAGATAGGCCCCGCCTTCCAGATCGGCAACCAAGGCGCAGAAGAGCCGGAAATCCTGATGGCTGGTCTGGCCGATGGCCGCGCCATTGGCGGAAGGGTGGATATGGACGATGTCGGTGCCCAGGGCTACATGCACGGTGAGCGGAATCCCCAAGCGCCTGGCCGTGGCGAGCAGGCTCAGGTTGTTGTAGGGTAAATTCTGGGCCAGCAGGTACTCGCCCAACCCCTCGCCCAGGCCCATGCCTTTCGCCGCGCCGAGGTTGATCCCGGCATTCACCACCTCGCCGGTTTCCTTGGCTGCGCCGAAAGCGCCGCTGCCCAAAACGTCGCCCACCTCTTCCGAGGTGCGGCCCGCCATGGCGATCTCGGTGTCATGGACGATGCCCGCGCCGTTTAAGGCAATGGCGCTGATGATCCCCCGCTCCATGAGATCGATGAGGATGGGATTCAACCCCACTTTGATCACATGGGCGCCCATGCCGACCACGATGGGCCGGCTGTTTTTGTGGCTGGCGGCCAGCCGTCCGACCAGCTCGGGAAAATCCAACCCCAGCAGCTGCTCCGGCAGGGAGGCGATGAACTCCTTGAGCGTGGAACCGGGCGCCAGCGGCTTGGCAAAGTTATCCACCGTGACCTTGCTGTAACGGCCGTGAATCGAATAGGTGTTGAGGCCGGAAAAATCCAGGGGCTGGTATGTTTTCATATATTATCCAATGTGGCGCTGCTGAACGCTTACGAAACGCCGCGGCCGTACAGTGCCTCGTCCACGATCTGGCAGAGCAGATGCTCCAGCCAGAGATGCGCCTCCTGGATGGCCGGAGTCACCTGCGAGGGCACGTTGATGGTCAGGTCGGCCAGGCCGATCAGCCTGCCGCCGTCCTTGCCGGTGAGCACCGCGGTTTGCATGCCCAGGGCCTTGGCCGCCTCCACCGCCTTGATCACGTTGGGCGAGTTGCCGCTGGTGGAGATGCCCAGGGCCAGATCGCCTTCCTTGCCCAGCGCCTGGATCTGCTTGAGAAAGATGTCGTCAAAGGAAAAATCATTCCCAACGCTGGTGAGGATGGAACTGTCCGTGGTCAGAGCAATGGCGGCAAGGGGAGGCCGGTCGATCAGGAAACGGTTGACGAACTCGGCCGCCATGTGCTGGGCATCGGCGGCGCTGCCGCCGTTGCCGAAGATCATCAGCTTGTTGCCCCGCTTGATGGTGTCGATCAGCCACTGGGCCAGCTGCTTGATGGAACCCATCTGGGTGGCGACCAGCGCCTCCTTGGCGGCGATGGAGTGCTTCAGGCTTTCGTTGATAAGATGGTCCATGGGATACCTCGGGGGGAAAAGGACTGGGAACAAAAAAGTTGCCGGAAGTTTATTATCCGGAAGCTTAGTATAGAGGATGTTCTTTGTCAACCAGCCGCATGCTGATGTCCACGGCTCTGGCGGAATGGGTGAGCGCCCCCACGGAAATCAGATCAACCCCGGTTTCGGCGATCTCCCGGACATTGGCCAGATTCACCCCGCCGGAGGCCTCCACCAGGGCGCGGCCTCCAATCAGGCGCACGGCCTCCCGCATCAGGGCCGGGGCCATGTTGTCGAGCATGATGATCTCCACCCCGCAGGCCAGGCATTCCGCAACCTGGGCGAGATTTTCGGCCTCGACCTCGATCTTCAGGGTGTGCGGGGCCTTGTCCCGCAGGATCTTTACCGCCTGGGTGATGGAGCCTGTTGCCGCGATATGATTGTCCTTGAGCAGGATGCCGTCGGCCAGACTGAAGCGGTGATTGTGGCCCCCGCCGACCCGGACCGCGTATTTCTCATAAACCCTGAGGCCTGGGGTGGTCTTGCGGGTGTCGATGATCCTGACCGGCAGCCCCTCGACCTCCCGGACAAAAGCCGCGGTCAGGGTGGCGATGCCGGAAAGGCGCTGCACCAGATTGAGGGCCAGCCGTTCGGCGCTGAGCAGATCCCGCACCGGACCATGGGCGGAAAAGATCCGCTCGCCCGGACGGGCTGTATCGCCGTCTTTTTTCAGAGACCTGCAGACGATCCCGGGATTGCGGGTGGCAAAGACCAGAGGGGCGATCTCGTCGAGCCCGGCTGCCACGAACTCTTCCTTGGCGACAAATACGGCCTCTCCCTCCTGCTGGGGCGAAAACACGGAATCGGTGGTGATGTCGCCCAGGCCGATGTCTTCCTCAAGAAACTGCTGCAGCTGCCTGGTCATCTTTGTATCCATAAACCTTCTCCCTGCCGGTCCTTGTCTTTACTGCGCGGAAACCTCTTGATATCTGCCCCGTATGCCTTGTGTCAAGAAGAAAGGGGGATTCGGAGCGAGGCAATGTTTGCTGGCATATTGATCAAGCATGTGGTACAGAGAGATTCTGGGTGAGTAAAGTCAATGACTTCGGGAGGTTGGATGCAGGAATTTTCCGTACTCAATATTTTTCTGCTGGTCCTTGGCGGGGGAGTGGCCGGGTTTGTCAATACCCTGGCCGGCGGCGGCTCTTTTCTCACCATTCCCCTGCTGATCTTTATGGGCTTGCCGCCCACCGTAGCCAACGCCACCAACCGGGTCGGCGTTTTTCTGCAAAGCCTCACCGCCACCCGGCAGCTTCACAGCCATGGGGTCTTCCCGGTCCGCTTCAGTCTCATTGTCGCCATTCCCGCCGCACTCGGCAGTGTGCTGGGTACCTACGCCGCCATGCTGATCAGCGAGGCCGCCTTTAAAAAGTATCTGGCCGTCTTCATGATCCTTATGACCCTGCTTACTTTTTTCAGGCCAACCGCCATGCCGGCTCGACCGGTGGGCAATTACACCTTCGGGCGCTGGGCCATGCTCTGGCTTCTCTTTTTCGGCATCGGCCTTTACGGCGGGTTCATCCAGGCCGGAGTCGGCTTTTTGATCATTGCCGCCATGTCCCTTTCCGGCTATGACCTGGTGGCGGGCACCGCCACCAAGAGTTTTGTCATCCTGCTCCTCACCTGTGTTTCTTTGGCGATCTTCTGGGTTGGCGGCAAGGTACAGGTGGTGCCGGGGCTGGCCCTTGGAGCGGGAAGCATGCTGGGCGCCTTTGTCGGCTCCAAGGTCACGGTCAGTAAAGGCAATGGTTTTATCCAAAAATTCGTGGTGGCCATGGTGATCCTTTCCGCTATTCTGCTTCTGGTCAAGTAAGCCATGTTCACCTTTCTCCATGCTGCGGATATCCATCTCGACAGCCCCTTGCGCGGTCTGGAGGGCTATGCCGACGCCCCGGTTGAACAAATCCGCCAGGCAACGAGAAGGGCTTTTGACAACCTGATCGAGCTGGCCATCGAGGAACAGGTCGCCTTTGTCCTTCTGGCAGGCGACCTTTACGATGGGGAGTGGAAGGATTACCATACCGGCCTGTTCTTCATCGATCGGCTCTCCCGGCTGCGCAAGGAGAAGATCAGGGTCTTTTTGATCTCCGGCAACCATGACGCGGCCAGCCAGATCACCAAGGCCCTGCGTCTGCCGGATAATGTCCACCTTTTCTCCACAAGACATCCCGAGACCATTATCCTTGAAGAGCTGGGAGTGGCGGTGCATGGCCAAGGCTACCACACCCGAGCCCTGGCCGAGAATATCGCCCGCAATTATCCTCAGGCTCTCCCGCACTACCTGAACATCGGCCTGCTCCATACCTCGCTTACCGGCAGACAGGGTCATGAGCCCTATGCCCCGTGCGCCCTCGACGATCTCAAGGCCAGAGGCTATGATTACTGGGCCCTTGGTCATATCCATCAGCGGGAGGAAGTAAGCCGGGATCCTTGGATCGTTTTTCCCGGCAATCTCCAGGGGAGGCATATCCAGGAAACCGGCGGCAAGGGCGCCACCCTGGTGCGGGTGGAGGAGGGACGCCTCACTGCGGTCGAGCACCGCGATCTTGACGTGCTGCGCTGGTCCCTGTGCCGGGTCGATCTCACGGACTGCGCCACGGTGGATCTGGCCATTGATGCGGTCCGGCAGGCCATGGAGGGTGAGCAGGCCAGTACCGAGGGAAGGCCCCTGGCGCTCCGCCTGCAACTGGTCGGCAAATGCCCGGTCCATGCCATGCTCCACCGGGAGGCCGCAGCCCTGACCGAGGAATTCCGCGCGCTGGCCGTGGGTCTTGGCGAGATGTGGCTGGAGAAGGTTATTTTTGCCACCCAGCGGCCCGTGGAGCTGAGCGAAACCCTCGGGGCGGAAACGCCCATGGCGGATCTGCTTCAGGCCATTGAACATCTGGATTTTCATCCGGCAACACTCCTGGAACTGGTGCCGGAGATCGGGGTGCTGCAAAGTAAATTGCCGCCGGAACTTCTGCATCAAGGCGAACTTGTCGCCGCCTCCCCTGAATGGGCTGACCTCCTGGCCGAAGAGGTTAAGGAGATGCTCATCGCCAGATTGCTTGGGCAGGAGGGAAACCGGTGAGGATCGCCCGACTCGAGCTCAAGGCCTTTGGCCCGTTCACCGACCGTATCCTGCACCTGGGCCACGGCCTGCACATCATACACGGTCCCAACGAGGCCGGGAAAAGCAGCACCCTCAGGGCGCTCAAGGCCTGGCTTTTCGGGTTTCCCGAAAGAACCCACGATAACTTCCTCCACGCCAACGAGCAGTTGCTGGTGGCCGGCTGCCTGCAGTCGGAAGATGGCCGGGAGCTTGCCTTTTCCCGGCGCAAGAAGCGAAAGGCTGATGTTCTTGACCCGGAAGGCAATCCGCTTGAGGCAGGGGTACTTGCCGGTTTTCTGCCCATCGCCGAGCAGGCGGTTTTTGAATCGCTGTATGGCCTGAGCCACGAGGATCTTATCCGGGGTGGGGAGGATATCCTGGCCCAGAAGGGCGAGGTCGGCCAGGCCCTGTTTTCGGCGGGGGCCGGGATCTCTTCTTTGCGCGGGGTGCTCGCCGGGCTGGAGAGCGAGGCCGAGGCTCTGTTCAAGGCGCGGGGGGCAAAGCAGGAGATCAACGAGGCCCTGGCCGCCTACCGGGAAACCCAACGGATCGTGCGCGAGGCCTCCCTTTCCAGCAGGGAGTGGCTGGAACTCAATAATGGCTTGAGCGAGGCTCAGGAAGCCCTGCTGGCCATCGAAAAGCAACAGGGAGAAAAAGAGCGGCGGCGGCGGCAGCTGGAGCGCATCCACCAGCTGCTCCCCCAGCTTGCCCTGCGCAACGCCCTCCGACAGCAGCTTGTCGAGTTGGGCGAGGTTATTGTGCTGCCGGATGATTTTTCCGTCCGGCGCCTGGAGGTTGAGAGAGCCCTTCATACCCTGAGCCGCCGGGAGGCAGACCTTGCCGGTAAGCTTGCCCAGCGCCAGAAAATGGCGGCGGTTTCCCCATATCAGGAGGTGCTTGAGGCGGAGGCAGCCATTGAGGAGCTGCAACAGCGGCTGGGCGGCTACAACAAGGCCAGGGAAGACCAGCCCAATTTAGAGGGAATGCGGAAAAGCGGCAAGCGAGAGGCGGCGGAATTTCTCAGAATGGTGCGCCAGGATATCTCTTTGGACCAGGTGGAGATCCTCCGGCCTGTTTCCGGACGGAGAAAGATCATCGGGGATCTGGCCACCCGCCACCAAGGGCTGCAAGAGGGGCTTGCCCAAGCCGAAAGGGATCTGCGGGATATCCAGCGGGAAATCAAGCTGATCGATGAAGAGGTCACTCGGCTGCCTCAGGCAAAGGAGGCGGCAGGCTTGCTTCAGCTCTGCCGACTGGCCAGAAAGGGCGGTGCAATCGATGATGATTTGAGCGCCAGGGTAAAACTGGTCGAGGATAAAAAACGCCACTGCCTTGTTGCCATGAACCGGCTTACCCTTTGGTCCGGGGAGCTCAGCCGGTTTCTTGCCTTGCGCTTGCCCCTGCCCGAATCGGTGCGTAAATTCGAGGAGTTTTTTCAGATCCATGATGAGCGGCAAAGAGATATTCAAAAGGAAAGAGAACGACTGCACAAAAGGTTAACAGAGACCCAGGCCACCATCCGGCAGCTTGAAACCTCCGGGAACACGCCAACAGAAGAAGAGCTTGTCGCTCTCCGCTCCCAGCGCGACCTGGGTTGGGAACTTCTCCGCCGCCAGTGGCTCAAGGGGGAAGACCTTGCCGGAGAAGATGCCGCTTTCGGGCAGGATCTGCCCCTGCCGGAAGCCTACGAAAAAAAGGTGCTGCAGGCTGATACGCTGGCGGACCGCCTCCGGCGCGAAGCAGACCGGGTTCAGGCCTTCGCGGCCCTGCGGGGTGAGGAGCAGAACCTGACCGGGCTGCTTGCCGAACTGGAAAAGGAGCAAGGTCAGATCATTCTTGCCTTCAACCCCCTTGCCGCGGAGTGGCGCATCCTGTGGGAGCCGTGCGCAATAACCCCGCTGTCTCCCAAGGAGATGCTGGCCTGGCTTGTTGAAGCCGGCGATCTGCGACGCAGCGCGGATGAACTGCTGGCTGATGAGCATGAGCTGGCAAGAAAGAGTCTCGAGCGCCACGAGCTGAAAAATGCTTTGGCCAGGGAGCTGGCCGCGCTTTCCGAAGGGCTTCCCGTCGAGACCGGCGAGGCCGAGCTTGAACCTCTCATCTTGCAGGGCGAGGCGGTCATTTCGCGACTAACGGCCCTTGAAGAGAAGTGGAGCCGCCTCCTTGAGAAAAGGGCGGATCTTCTCAAAAACGAAGGTCTGCTCGAAGAGAGGAAGGCTGATTTTTTCCAAGACCAGAAGGCCTGGCAGCGAGAATGGCAGGAGGTGGCCGGCGATCTCGGCGGCGGCAGGGAGATCCTTCCAGCCGAGGCCGGAGATCTTCTAGACAATCTGCACAGCTGTTTTAACAAGTTGAGAGAGGCCGAGGATCTGTGCAAGCGCATCGACGGCATTGCCCGCGACTCCAAGCGATTCGAGGAAGACGCCCTGGCCCTGGCGGAAAGGCTTTCCCCTGCGGGCAAGAACCAGCCGGCAGGCGAAATTGTCGCGCAGCTCAAGACTCTGCTCAATCAGGCCCGGACGGAAAGAACCCTGCGGGAAGGGTATTTCGAAAAAGAGAAACAAGAGGCAGAGGAGGCGCTCCTTCTGGCCGGGGAACGGAAAGATCTGGCGCATCAGCGCGCGGAACTCTGCCGCCTGGCCGGACAGATCTTGCCGGAGGAACTGGAAGCGGCGGAGAAACGCTCGGCTCGGTATCGGAGTCTGGCCGCAAGTCTCGCGCAAACAGAAAAAATCCTGCTTGAGGGAGCAGGAGGTCTTACCCTTGCCGAGCTGGAGGACCAGACAGCGAAGATCGATCCTGATCAGCTCCCGGAAGAAATCACCCGGCTGACCCAGGAAATCGAGCTGGAACTGGCCCCGGAAGGCAAACGGTTCTCTGTGCTCATCGGCGAAAAGAAAAACCAGCTCCGGCAGATGGACGGCAATGCCAGGGCCGCCGAGGCGGCAGAGCTGGGGGCCGGACTGCTTGCCAAAATAAGGCGTTTGGCTGAGCGCTATATCCAGCTTAAGGTGGCCGCCTGCGTCCTGAAAAGTGAGATCGAACGGTTTCGCAGCGAAAACCAGACCCCGGTCCTGGCCATCACCTCTCGTTATTTCCGTGAACTCACTCTCGGCTCCTTTGCCGGCATCTTGACCGATGAAAATGATCAGGGCGAGCCGATTTTGGTCGGAACCAGGCCAAACGGCGCCAGGGTATTGGTGGCTCGAATGAGTTCCGGCACCAGGGATCAGCTCTATCTTGCCCTGCGGTTGGCCTCTTTGGAGAGGCGTATCGCCGGCCATGAGCCCATGCCCTTTATTCTCGATGATATCCTGGTGAATGCCGACGATGCCCGTGCCAAGGCCGCTCTCAAGATTCTGGGGGAGCTGGCCGCCAAAACCCAGGTCATTCTCTTTACCCACCACCGCCGGATCGTTGACGAAGCGCTTCTGCTTGCCGTGAACTCCGGACTACAGATACATGAGCTGGGAAGATGATAAAATCATACATTTTTCAGGAACATTTACCCTGTCACGCTTGTCAGACATGCGTGACAGGGTTTAACCTTGTCGATAAACAGTATTAAACCATAATTCAAGAAGGAGACTTCACCCCATGGCATCACAACCCGAGCAATCTCCCGCAGGCAGCTTTAAAAAAGAAACCGTATTTCTCATCGGCCTGGGCTGCCTGATCATCGGCTTTCTTTCCGGGATCGTCTTCAGTATCTACAGGACCCCGGCAGGCGGAGGCAGCGCCCAGATTGCCGGAGGGCAGCCGCAAGCCCAGCCCGGGAAACTCACCGCCGATCAGTCCAGGCAGCTGTTGCAGCTTGAACTGGAGGTGCAGAAGAACCCTGAAAATGTCGAGGCCTGGACCAACCTCGGGCATCTTTACTTTGACTCCGAGCAAGCGGATAAGGCGATCACCGCTTATAATAAGTCCCTGGCCCTGGCCCCGAATAATGCCGACGTACTCACCGATCTCGGGGTCATGTACCGGCAGGCCGGCGATCCGCAGCAGGCCATCGCCACTTTTGATCGAGCGACTCAGGTAAATGCCAAGCATGAAACATCCCGGTTCAACAAGGGAATTGTCCTGCTCTATGATCTCAAGGATCAGCCCGGCGCCATTGCCGTCTGGCAGGAACTGGTCAACCTGAACCCCATGGCTACGGCGCCCAACGGCCAAATGGTCAGCGAGATTATCAAGGAAATCCAGGACAAGAAGATGAACTGACAGCCTTTTTCCCGCGAGCCGGATTTGCTCTCTTGGGAAAGGCTTTGACATCAACATGTTGCATGGATATTCTGTATATGGGTTTTGAGGGAGGAGAGGAGGCTTTACTGGGATTGGGGGAAATATACCCCCTGGGGCTAATTTGTATGAGTCAGGAAAATCGGCGTTCGACACGGGTCAGAGTCAGCATGGCGGTCACGCTCATCCTGCGCGATACGAAAAGCGAACGGATTCTTGCCGACCCTGTGCAGGGGAACCTGATGGATCTCTCTCGCCACGGAACCCGCCTCTCCCTCCCCCACATCCGTACAGGCAACTACCATCTTTTTTATGCCTGCAGCGATGATCCGGCCAAGGTCATTCAGCTTGAGATTATTGATGGGGAAGAGGAAGAGAGGCTGATTATTCCTGCCCACCCTGTCTGGTTCGACCATATTTTTTCCGGCCCGGACAAGCACTTTGAGCTGGGACTGGAATTTCTAGTCCCCCCGGAAGATTCCAACCTTATCAAACTGCATGCTTTTCTTGCCATCCACTATCCCCAGGAGGGAGGTTGGCTGATGAGATTTTTCCGGCTTGGCTAGCCCCAATTTTCCGCGTATTCTTCCCTTTTTCTAACTACGGCTTCTTTTCAGGCTTCGGTGCCTCCTCGGGTGCGATCGGTGGAGGAGCTGCCTCGGGCAGGACAGGGGAAAGAATATAAAACGGTAAAAGCAGGGTTCGTTTGATGATATTCACCAATCCTTCCCCCACCGCGCTTGGGGGCAGGGGAGTAACCTGGGGGTCTGTTGCCCTGCCGGTAACCCCAACCGGAAAGGTGATAAGAGTTGCGGTTTCCCCGCCGATGATCCTGCCCACCAGCGGCACCTTGCTGATAATGGCGTCAAGGGTTTTAAACGGGGCGATCATGACCACGACATCCAGGTCATAGGTGGTAAGATTCATCTTGCCCCTGGCAAAAAGATTCAACCCCTCCCCACGGATCACCGCCTCGTCGATGATAAGTTCGTTTCCCTTGACATGGGCCTTTAACAGCAGATCCCTGTAGGGGAATCCCCGGGTAGACGTTTCAGTGCCGTCTCCCTCCAGGGCCACTCTGAAAAGGTCGGTGATGTTGAGCACACTGAAGATCTTCGAAAGAAGCTTCAGGCGCAGAATCCGCCCTTGGTGGGACTCTATCTGGAGATGCCCGCCCTGCCAGTTGTCCCACATCCCATCCAGCTGAGCATCCAGGACAAATTCCCCGATAATGATATCCTGGGGATAACCAAGACAGGGGAGAACGGTTTCAAACCGGGGCGGGGTAGGGCAGGCGTTGCCCACGGCAAAATGGTTTTGGCCAAGCTCAGGAGAGGAAAACCATTGGCCGGTGGTGCCCAGACAGCAGAGGCGGCCATTTTTTATGAGCGCGGACAACCCTCCCTGGGGATGAATATTGATTTCCCCCTCTAAAGGCTGCCAGGCCAGGGTGGCTGCCTCCTCCGGATCGAGGTCCCGAGCGGACTTGGAAAAATAATGGCTGGCAGCCGCCTCGGCCCCGTAAATACCGGTGCCCCATTCTATCACATTGAGGTAGATCTCAAAGATCCTTTTTTTCGAGAGTGCCTGCTCTAGTTGCCAGGCGATCACGATCTCTCTCAACTTGCGCAGCGGATTCTTGGAGGGGCTGAGATAGAGGTTTTTGGCGAGCTGCATCGTGATCGTGC
>Ga0209211_10010895_pt1 | contig 11759 bp, 11 predicted proteins | sample RifGroA2_FD_183992 | JGI IMG/M metagenome (GOLD analysis project Ga0209211, IMG submission 183992) | Groundwater microbial communities from Rifle, Colorado, USA - Groundwater A2 (SPAdes) (version 2) | ecosystem: Environmental > Aquatic > Deep subsurface > Groundwater | place: Rifle, Colorado... | reverse complement strand
GGATGAGAAGTGAAACCGCATTGGTACAACAAATGACGATCATTTTAAATTTTTTTCAGGAGAATAATAATTAAAAATTTTACACTATTTTTTTCTTACTGAAGTACACAACTCCTTAGGACTTAAAACTCTTTTATAAAACTAAACACATATTGGTTTCCCTCAAGAGGTGATGGTTTTGAAGTACAGTATGGGATGGCCTGGAGTGCGATTCTTTCTGGAGAATAAACTTGACACAGAAGATCGAAAACATCAAGTGCAGCTAATGACTCCACCATTACTCGATGTCCAGAATCGGGCGAAGTAAGATTTCGAACACAATCAGCAAGAGTATAAGCGTTTCCGGGAGAATATTCACCTTCAAAATTTGCACTAACCTTCACCAGCATCTTTGGTAAAACAACACGCGCTTCCATGTGGTTGAGGTCATTACCTCTTGGAACAAACCAACCTCGGTTGCGATATTCCTCTAATTGATGTTCTACCTTTAGGCAACGTGTTGTGTTCTCTGGGTCATAATAACCAAATCGAATATGTACCATTAGTAAAATATGGCCCCATCGTGACTTTCAAGAACCTTTCTTTATATGCAAAAGGCTTCTTTTGAACACGAGACCTCACGATGTCAGTAAAGGAAATGCCTTTCTATCAGTCGTGCGCTCCACCAGACTAAGCTATGGGGCCAGTGAGCAGTGGCGAGTTAAGGGTATTTTTAAAGATTGCGCTGGCGAAAAGCAGAACGGAATCTTTATTAAGACTATACTTTCCTTCAAAAATCAATGGAAATTCTATCGATGATCCTCGTTGTCGTAGGATTATGTCTCTTTGAAACTATCAGCAGTATCGATAATGCCATCATCAATGCAGAAGTGTTGACCACGATGTCGCCTAAAGCTCGCCGCTGGTTTTTGTTATGGTGGCTTTTATTTGCCGTTTTCATTGTCCGTGGTATCTTGCCTTGGTTAATTATTTGGCTTTCCACCCCGCAGCTTGGTTTCCTTGGTTCATTCACGGCAACGTTCAGTTCTGATCCTGCCGTCATTCAAGCGATTGAAAGCTCTGCTCCTATTCTATTATCTGGCGGAGGGATTTTTTTAGTGTTTTTGTTCTTTCATTGGCTTTTTATCGAACCAAAAATTTATGGTTTGCACGCCGAAAAGTTCTTTGAAAAACAAGGAATTTGGTTTTATGCTGTCGTATCAATTCTTCTGACCATCGTCGTCTGGCTTGCGCTGAAACAAAATCCTTTCATGGCGTTTGGTGCAGTGGTCGGTTCAACAGCGTTCTTTATCACCCATGGTTTCAAACAGAATGCCGAAAAAGCAGAACATGCGATGGTGCATGAAGGCAAAGGTCTCTCCGATTGGAGCAAAATATTATATTTGGAAGTAATTGACACAACTTTTTCAATTGATGCTGTTTTAGGTGCATTTGCATTTACGTTCTCAATCCCATTAATCTTATTTGGAAATGGCTTAGGTGCAATCATTGTACGTCAAATTACGGTTGGTAACATTGAACGTATAAAGAAATACAAATATCTCAAGAATGGCGCGATGTATTCTATCTTAGGGCTGGGAACAGTCATGTTGCTAGACAGCTTTGGCGTTCACATACCTCACTGGACTTCACCAATCTTGACTATTGTGGTGATCGGCTACTTCTTCTGGCGTTCGCGAAAGGAAATTGATAGTGCTGCCGCGTAAAGCGATAGTTATTGCTCAATTAATAGTGTCCAAATAATGTCCAATTGCGTTTTTATATAATTTACTACTTATAAGTGATTAACTTGGAAACATTTAAAAATAAACCTCTCTTTAGAAGAGAGTATGGACTTAGAAGATACACTCATCGCAACGAACGAAATTTGCCAGCTGTTTGCGGAAGGGGATCGGAGAACACGAATGCATCTTCGCAGTAGATTATTTACTGGCCAGAATTTGGTAGATAATCTCTCTGCTCTTGTAAAATACTTTTTCGAAAACGTTTGGGAGTATGAAATTCCTGAGCAAATTTCAGCAGTCGATGATCTTCATCCTTTAATTGGTGGTTTTATAAGAAAAGGTGTTGAATTAGGAAAAGTAGAAGGTCGAGATACTATTCTAAGTTTATCTTTTCTAAATTATGGTTCTTTTTGTAAAGATGGCGGAGAAACGGATTCACATAAATGTGAAACAGTCATAACAACAAAAGATAAAAGTTCTCGCGAACGATTTCAGGTTGCATTTTTCTCTGGGAGCAGTACTGTCGAAAATGCAGTGAGGCTGGTGCAATATGCCTGGGAGCATAATTGGAGTTTAGAATATCCTATTCCTGAATTGTTGATGGAAACCATCGTACATACAATTGTTCCTGAAAGTGTCTATTATGCTATTTCAGGACAACGTCGTGATCATATTTCCCTTCTTACCAAAGCAATTGCAGATTTTGGGATTTTGGATGATACAAAGTGTCAAGTATACTGCTCGACAAGAAATCATGCACAGCGGCAGGTATTACGAAAATCTTTTTGTGAAAGTAGAAACGCGAAAAAAAATGCTCGCATCTGGTTAAACTATGTTCTGAATGAGATTGTTGAAGATTCATTTCCCGAAATCTTAACACAAAAAGAAGTTAAAAAATATGGTGGTTCTCCTTTTTTTGAAGAGTTTAATGTTAGAAACAGCGAAGGCTTGTTAGCACTTATTTGTCCAGATTACGGGATTCTTACGGAGGAAAAAGCAGCTCGATTCATAGAATGGTATGGAAAGCAAGGATCCCCTTCAAGAAACTCAAATGTAGGCAAACTTCGCCGTATTTTCTTCGGTGACAATCCTCTCCGCGAAGAAAACGAACGCGCCTATGTCGAAGCATATCAACGCACTCACCGTAAAAGATACCGGGATTTAACTGCTGCTGATTTTGCGCAAATGCCGCCAGAAATCCGCGATTTGACTCATTTTAGTACTCCTGTCACAGAAAATCGTGATGGGGTTGAATATCACCGTATTAACATCCGTTGGACAACGCACTTAGAAGACAGACTGCGCGAACTCTTCAGAGAATGTGGAGATACATTATTTTCAGAACGCCAGTTGCTCTGGGATCAATTAGGAGTTACACCTTTTTCGGCATATATGAAAGCAGCCGATTTAGGTCTTGTACAAGAGGTCAGTTTTGGTGATGGAGAACGTCTTAAAAGCACTCCAGTCTATAATTTAGTTACTTTCCCCGGCTACAACAATCCAGGTCTTATCCTTGGACAAGAAGAGGCTCTGAGAAATCAACCTACAACTGAATTAGATATTGAAGGATTCTCAACTCCAATTACCCGTTCGGGATTTCATCTTCAGCTTCCAATTGAATACAAAGGAATTTCACTTTTAGAATATTCGCCTTGCGAGCAGGAACTATTACGCTTAACAGCAACGTACTTGCGCCGTCCAGACGATTTCTTAGAGGATGATCAAGTTATGCACTATGCAAGTCTTGAAGAGATGGATAGTCCTCATTGTCTTGTCCCCATTGATGTTAATGGAAAATTATTAACTAAAATTTACCTTCCAAGAGTATTCGCTCAAGATCCCGGTGCAGTATATAGCTGTGTCTTTAATACCAGCTTTGGTCAAGTAAACTTCTTCTATCAAACCGAAAAAGGTGAAGTGCAGAGTTCTGTCGCTGCTACTCCTGTATAAATTGGATTTAGCATCGTAAACTCTTGGTCCGAGACCAATAAATGTTAACTTATTTATACCTCAACAGATATTTTCTTTACTATGAAGCATATCGGCTGGTGTTTAGATCAAATACAAATTGTAATGGCTACGATGCCAAAAACAGTTCTCTCTCGACAGAATACTGCAAAAGCTAAAGTTATCCTCTCTGAAGTTCAAAAATATACTAATACTCTAGAACAACTAATTCAGAATCCAAACTTTAAATCATCTTTACATCAATTAGAAAATTCTTCAATCGAAGGCGTTAAATTACAAGCACATGAAGTTGAGAGACTATTTGATGATCTGAAACATCTGTTGCTTGTTTTGGATTTATATCTCCAGCAACTTTGGCAAATACTCATCGCCCATCCTGAACAATGGGGCCAAAAAGCAGATCAACTGGTTCTTATGATCGACCAAAAATTTGGTGGAGAAATGGGTGAACTACGCCAAGGGTTTAAAGTTGCATTATATCAATTAGAAGAATTAAGAAAGATTGTTACCTCCAAGGAGCATTTGGCAGAGTTTCTTAAATTATAGAGAAGTTTGAAAAATAGTAATTTTGACAAATTAGTTGTTCATTCGATACCAAAATTACGTCTATTTCAAACTCTCTTTAGAACTTTGCAGGTGAAATACTGAATTTTGCAAAGTTCTCTATAGAACAAAGTAATTAGCTTATAGGTAGAGTTTGATTAACCGCTCTTTTCTATTTTTTCTCGAAAAATCCTCAAAACATAATCATTTTCAAATAAAATATTTTACATTTTTGATCAAAATTCTCTTTTTTTTGTTTCAAATACTTAAAATGGGATAGCTCTCGCTATCCCGCATTTTTCTAGAGTAACTAATTGAAAGAGATTGTGTGCAAATGCTAAAAACAGATTTTTTATATGAACCCGATACGTTCTTGTGACAGCAATAACAGGAGTCCCAAAACAGTTTTTCATCACATGAAACATTCTTTCACCCGGCGAACGAATTTTACCCCACACTTTATTTTGTTCAATTTCTAAACACGTAATCTTCCTGTTTCGAGCACCTTTCTTGAGAGTATAATCTGTAACTCCAGCAGGAACCGGCGTTCCTGCATAACCTTTATCTCTATAACTTGCGATATCGCCCTCTTTGAGAAGATCAATACGAGAATCATGAACGCTTGCAGTCGTTGTACCGATTTCACGAATCAAATTGAAATCAACACACGTTTTCGCATGCAGTTTGTAGCCATAACTTGTTTTGTTTGCTTTCACGGTAAAGCTTCCTTCTTCATCACGACCTTTGCGAAAAGTCGTTCCATGAGGCTTCTTAGCCTCTTGAATCGTTGCGTCTTGAATCACTCCCTTTGTCACAACAAAACATTGTTCGACAAGTTGCCGCTGCAACTCTGACCAGATTTCTTCGTCTTGCCCACTTTGTGCAAGACGCTCCCGTGCATTCCAGATCGTTGAAAAATCTGGAACTTTATCAGGAAGCTGTAAAAAATTACGAAAGCTGATGCGATCATTGCATTGAAATTCCAATTGCTCATCACTCAGCCCATACAATGCTTGGAGCACCAAGCATTGTGCAGTCAAAACTTCATCTGTATGCGGTCGACCACCCTGCTTTCCATCGTGATAGACCGATGCAATAATGGGTCGAAATTTTTCCCATTCAATCTTGCGATTGATGATCGCAAGGCGATCACCAAGTTGTTGTAATTTTTGGTATTCTTGTTTAAGAACGAAGTTGTTGAAGCTCATACTTTTGAGAAAACAAATCAATATTTAGATGTTGTGGGTTAATCAAACCATACTTATAGTTTAAACTAAGCATGCCGTAAAGCTTTTATAAGAATCATTGAGAAACGATACTATCATGAATGATCTCGCTCGCGTCGTACTTGAAATTACCGGAGATAATCCTGCTGATATTATGCTCGAACCGGAAGGCTTCGTTTCTATCTGGAGACATCGTAGTCATGTTTTACCTGGTTTTATAACTGTTACCATGAGGTCAGAGAATTCCCATCCCAAACTTCCTCCGCCCCATCAATTTTATATCGATCTTTCAGGATTGCGGAGTCAATATTATCCCTGTCTTGAAAATGACCATCGTCAATTGACTCATACTTGGGTGACTCGCCAGAGTGGAATTACCATTGCTCATGGAGTGGCAACGTCAGAATCACTAAACGGATATGGGCAGCGTTTACCCTCAGATGATACACTTAAATTCACTCCTGGGAAAACAATAGCAGGTGTACTTGTTACTCCTGGTTATAATGCTAGTCTCCAACTCATCCAGAGTTTAGGATCTGGCTTTGATCATCAATCTTTTGCCCGTAATGGAAATGCCTGGCAGATGGGTCGATTTGCTCCGCCTAACGAAACGGTCTCGTTAACTGCCATTTATCTTTAATTTATAGATTATCAAACTTTTTTCTTACTTCATTAATGGATTCATTGTTCAATCTCTTAATTACTACTTTCATTTTCACAACAAAATCCTCAGCATTCTTCAATAATTCCTCAGCTATCTCTTTGGTTATCTCATCTTTCTCTGTAGTTACATAATACTGCTTGTCAATTCTCTCTTTTTTGGCATCCGAGATAATCTCAAACATATTTTCTTCACCAAATAGAATTTTAAGGAGCAAAATCGATCCTGCATGATTTTCACATTTTATCCCCACTATAAATAATAACGCAGTAAGTTGGTTATACATTGCATAATAAGACATACCTACCGAGTTCTCATACAGATTATTTTGTAATAGCAATTTTGCAGATTTAAAACAGTTTGCCGACTTCTCAGAATAAGATTCACAAATATCACCTGATGGCTCAATGAGTTCAAGCTTCTTTTCTTTCTTCAGCTTACTAAAGAACTTGTTCACGTAAGATCACCTCCAATTCTTGTGCGCCAAAAATCTTCAATTCGCGAGAAAAGCGGATGATTTTCTATGCCCAGTAAAACACTAGTTTTACTCGTGTTTGAGCAGGTCATAAAATACCTCAATTCCTCTGATAATGACATGATCTTTTATAATTTCTTTGATTAATAGAGACTTAATATCAAAATGCCCAATTTTAACATTAATTTTGGAGTGTATTTCCTCAATGGTTTTTTTTACACTTCGGCTCTTGGTTTCAATATAAATATCAATATCACTCTCTTTTTTAGCTAATCCTTTGGCATAAGAACCAAAAAGAACGATTAATCTCTCATTGGTTTTCTCTACAATCTCTTCAAAAATAATGCTTAATTCTGGATATGTTCTTAACAACGTTGATAATTTTTGTAACTCGGCTTTTTGGATATAATTTCTCGAGAGAATATTATTTTTTAGAAAGAATCTTTTATTTTTTCCCTCTATTTTATAATCAACCACATTTTCTTTCTGGAGATTATTTAACTTCCTCATGATGGTAGAATGTGATTCCCCGAGATTCTTAGCAATGCCTCTAACGTGATTCTCCGATTTTAACAATACTTTAATAATGTCTAATTCCAAACTGTCCATTTTATGAACCATGTGTTTCAATAATGAACCAATAGTATATAAGCTTTTCCTTGCATAGAACTTAATCTCACCGTGAGCCACTTCCAAACAAAGAATTCTTATAGAAACTATCGTTTTCACAATAAATACTGCACTACACTATTATCCAAAATCATTAAAATGTGATAGAAGATTAATTTTTGCAACAGAACATATATAGTATGAAATAAAGGGTTGCGACCGCTTATTTCATTTGTATTTTAAATTTGTAGTTCACCTCATAAACTTATTTTGAAAAAGAAGTTATAAAAAGATTTATATACCCTTGTCAAAGAGTAACAAGACATGGATGACCTTGCCAGAATAGTACTTAAGCCGACAAATTTTTATCGTACTTCTAGATTGGAAAAAATGGGTTATTTTCCTCTTTTTTCACCTCAATCACATGTTTCACGAGGAGTTATTGGCATCGTTATGTCCAATGGTTTTGCTGAGCTTACCCAACCTTTTTATCTTGACTTAACCCAAATGGATCGCGATCATTTTCCTTTTACTGAAAGTGATTCTCAAGGATTAACTCAAACTTGGATCTCGAGACGTAGTCATTTAATTGTTGCTTATGGTGTCCAACCAGGTCAAAGACCAAATGGTTATGGTCAGCATCTGCCTTCACAAGATTCAGCTCTCCTAATTGAAGATTCCGAAAATATAAAAGGAGTATTAGTTAATCCTGGTCATCAATTAGATTCAACTCTTGTCGAACGTGTTGGAGTAGGAGGCGGGACAGCTCGATTTACCAGAACAGGAGGTCGTTGGCATATGCAATTATCTTCTTCAGTTGAAGGTCCTAAAGCAAGAGTAACTTTAATTTACTAATTATTTCAATAGTTATATAAAATTCCAATAGATTCGTTTTATAATGCACTACACTATTTTAGACTGCTACACAGATGAAGCATCCGGCTTAGGTGTTCCTCCGTACTTAGGGACATATCCGCGATATATCTATGGTCAACTAAAGAAAGAAGGTCATAGGGTCTCCTATCTGACAATCGATGATCTTCGTCTGTGGAAACGATACAACGGAAAAAAAAGAGAACCAAAAGAACACGAAAAGACCAATATCCTCATTTACAACCTAACTAATAACGATGCCGAACAAATTCTAAGCCAAACAGACACTCTTATTGTTATCCTTGGTGTCCACGTTCCCGGTAAGTATCTCACCGCCCTTCCTGGAACACTGCGGGAAGTCATTCATTTGATTGAAGATTTACCATTGAAAAAGATTCTCACCGGCCCGGCAATTTTTGGCACCCAGTTAGAAGGCGGTAAAAGTTACGAAAAGTCCGACCTCTCCCTCTTCAACGAAATTAAGAATTATGAAGTCTCTTTTGACGAGTTAGAAAAATATGTCTTAGAGGGAGTATCAATTATCAAAGAGATTCCGGACAAGCGTGTTATTGAAATCGAAACCAGTCGAGGATGTAACATTGGCAAATGCAGTTTCTGCACCGAACCGCTCAAAAACAAATTTGTCAATCGGGCAAAAGAAGCTATTGTCAAAGAAGTCAAAGCATATTATGATCTTGGCGCCCGCTATTTTCGTTTAGGAAAACAAGCCGATTTCTATTCCTCCGACCGCCCGATTGAGATGCTCAAAGAAATTCGTTTACTCTGTCCTGATCTTGCAATGCTGCATATCGACAACGTTAATCCCAATTCTGTCATCAAACCAGACGGCGAAGCAATTACCAAAGCGATTGTCGATTACTGCACGCCCGGCAATATTGCCGCGTTTGGTGTCGAAAGCTTTGATCCCGCCGTGGTGAAAGCAAACTTGCTGAATACTGCACCGGCGGTGGCGATGAAAGCAATAAAAATCATCAACAAATACGGCGCAGAACGCGGTACGAATGGTTTGCCACAATATTTACCAGGAATTAACATCATTTTTGGATTATTGAATGAGACAAAAGAAACCCACCAGAAAAACATGGACGCATTTCATCAAATTATGAATGAGGGATTAATGTTGCGGCGGATTAACATTAGGCAAGTCGCTATATTGCCTGATACCTATCTTGAACAGCATGGCGGGATGAAATACCTGCTCAAGAACAAAAAATATTACTGGAAGTGGCGCAATCAAATCCGGCAGGAGGTCGATTATCCTATGCTTCAGCGGATTTTGCCCGCCGGAACGATTATTAGTGACGTTTGGACAGAGATGTATGATGGTAAAACCACCTTCTGCCGGCAGATGGGAACGTATCCATTGGTTATCGGCGTTAAAGGGCGTCTGCCACTCAAACAAAAGATCAAAGTAAAAGTAACGAAGTACATGTTACGTAGTATTACCGGGGAGGTTGTGGGATAAGTTTTTATATCCCAGTAAGCTCACTCTCGCATGGTTTTCATAGGTTCAAAGAAGTATCTTTCCGTAATTTCTAATGTTTTTAAAGATATCTGGATCACTTTTATTCGTGAGTTTAATCGCTCATTTTCTAGAAAAAGTACTGCGGTCAATGTTCTTAAAGAGCGAGTATCATCACTTCAACAAAAAGCAGCAATTTTACGAAACGAAGTTGTTAAAAAAATTGGAGTCACTGCTGATAACGATAATGAAACTACTCTTGATCTTACTGCTCTTAGTTTGGAACTGGGCAAACTCATTCAGGAATTCAAAGATTTTTCAGAACAACTATCTCTTAATCAGGGATTGATGCAGTATGCTCAGATAAAAGAATCTTTGGTGTTACTTGAAATCAGAATCAAGAAAGTTAAAGATACAATCAGTTTAGCGGCAGACTCAGTAGTCAGATCATCGCGTAGAAAATTTCTTAAGAAAACAGTGGTAGTAAGTGCTAAAACAGTTATCGCTTTATTAGCTAGCGGATCTGGATTAACGTGGGCTTTACACCATGCTCTTACACAGTTAGCTAAGGGTCTACCATCAAAAAAAGATGGCTTAGCGATACTCATAAGTTATGGGGTCACTGGTTTTTGGGATGATCTACTAAGAAAAAATGCTGATTTTTTTATCCCTATGTACGTGGCTCGTATAGAATTAGCAATTGGTCAGAAGGCAAACGTTGTTAAAAAAGCTGCTACTGGTCAGGATTTCTATGATGTTCTGCGTGATGACTCCATCCAAAATATTGTTCTATTTGGTCATGGTTCGTGGTATTCATGGCAAGCAACTGATATGTGTGTGATTTCTTCTGACTTATGGATTGAACCTGGAGAAGTAATTCGTGATACCCGTGGGCCTGTTTATGAAGAAGGTTTTCCACAACGGAAGAAAGGTTACCTTGTCCGGCACACTTGTGGTGAAGGGAGAAGTGTTCAAAAACAGAAAGTGATTCTTATTGAAGAAGGAGTATGGAACGATTTACAAGCAAGAGCAGAACAAATTAATAACTCTTTATCCGCCCTCAATTACATTTTGAAAATCGAAAAAAAGCAACTTCCTGGAGCTCCACGTGGGGGAGTTGAGTATATTAATGTTTCAGTTTTAACTACGGTAAATGGGAGAATAGCTATACCTGATCATTACGCACCACCACTTTTTTGTTTTTATTTTAGAAACAGAGAAGATGTTCCTTTTTCTGAAGAAATGGAAAATATAGTATTTGTTCTTAAAAATAATAAACCATTATTTATTGAATTTAAACAATTCATACAAGAAGTTAGAACTGTTGTAGGAAAACAAATAGAACTACCAGTTGAAGACCAACCTCTTTTAGGAACGCCTGTTTTTCGACGCGAAAACATTAAAGGTTGGGATCGATTAACAAATCCCATTGATTTTATGCTAAATGTTTTTGGTCAAAAAGAAAAAAAGTTAGACGAGTTGTATTCCTAAAATGACTCATAAAGTTCGTTTATATCAATATTTGCGCCAGCGCGGCATTATTAATACGCGTGAAGAGGCCAAAGCGTTAGCACGCGCCTCTCAAATTAAAATTAATGGCCGAATTGTACCATTGCTTCATTTCCAGTTTGACCCGCACAAAGATATTGTTGTCGTCAATCAAAAGAAAATTACCTCTGGACGTCTTCCGCTGAAGTATTATTTACTTCACAAGCCGGTTGGTTTTGTAACCTCCAAACAGCGTGATCGCGCTAAACCGCACGTTATGGAATTGTTCCACGAAGAACAAGAGCTGATGCACTCTCTTTTTCCCGTCGGGCGCCTTGATTTCAACACCAGCGGACTTTTGATCGTCACCAACGACGGCACTGTTGCGAAAAAGATTCTCGATCCTGTCAAAAAGATTGAAAAAGAGTATTGGGTCGAAGTAGAAAGCCAATTAACTGTTGACGATCTCGCTAATATTGAACACGGGTTTATGATTTCAGTCGACAATGAAAAATATACCACTCTTCCTGCCCCCATCAAAATTCTCAACCAAAATAAACATTCCACTGTTTACTCGTTGATTCTTCGTGAGGGCAAAAAAAGGCAGATTCGGCTGATGATGGCAACACTTGGCCATCCTGTCATTTCATTGCATCGCGTGCGCATCGGGAAACTAGAATTAGGCGATCTTCCCGTTGGGAAATATAAA